>OHKL01000083.1_pt1 | contig 82429 bp, 76 predicted proteins | sample 1568721 | NCBI WGS metagenome assembly OHKL01 (sample SAMEA3879543, study PRJEB24766) | human gut metagenome | biome: human-associated habitat; feature: feces | place: USA | collected 1985/1987 | reverse complement strand
GCGCAAGCGCCCATCGCTGTCCTCACTATGCCTATGCGCGGCTCATTGCCCGCGTAACTTTCAATTTATTTCTTTTCCGGGCGCAGATTTTCCAGCACTTCATCCGGTACATACAGCTTCCCCCAGCCGGTTCCGAGGTCGATCTTTGGCTTGTTGGCGCCGTGGAAGTCGGAGCCGCCGCTGATCTGCAGATCATATTTGGAGGCAAGTCCGCGGATCTGGCGTTCCTCGGCGGTATTGTAGGTGCTGTAGATGGCTTCGATGCCCACGAGGCCGATCTTTTTCAATTCCGCTACGAGAGTATCCAGACGATCATCGCTCATGTGATAAAGGATCGGATGTGCCAGCACCGGTACGCCGCCGGCCCCCAGGATCAGTTCCACAGCCTGAGCGGGTGTCACCTTTTCCCTCGGAACAAAGCAGGGACAGTGATCGCCTACGTAGCGGTCAAATGCTTCCTTCATGCTCTGGATATAGCCGTGGGAGAGGAGATATCTTGCAAAATGAGCTCTGGTGATAATCGCACTGGGGAATTCCGCCAGAAGTGCCTCGTAAGTAATGTCAATGTCATGCTCTCTGAGAAGCACACACATTTTTTTATTGCGGTTCTCGCGGGAACGAATGAAATCCTCCAAGTAATGGGCAAACTCCGGCTGGTGGTAATCAATGAAAAGGCCAACCATGTGGATATCTTTGCCCTGATATTCCGTAGATAGCTCGATACCGGGGATCACTTCCGGCACCTGAGGCATGGAGGCGTCAGTGTCAGACACGGAAGCAGCCGGAAGGCGGTCGTCTGCATCGTTACGGGAAAAAGAAACCGGAAAGCGGTCGTCTGCATCGTTACGGGAGGAAATGACTGGGGATGCCGCCTGAGCCTGTCGCAGTTCCTCCGCATACCGGATCGCCCGGTCCAGTCCGTTGACCGTATCATGATCGGTGAGAGCGAAGGCAGTTAAGCCTTTTTGAATTGCATAATCAACTAATTCTTCCGGGGTAAAGGTACCGTCGGAACAGGTGGAATGTACGTGAAGATCTACCATATTTCTCTCCTTTCTGAGATTTATTTGGGGGACTGGTCCGCATTAACATATATTAGAGCTAGTTTTTGCGTATAGAGACAGTGTTTGTAAATATTACATGTTTTAATGGAGAGCATTCAATGAAACAGAATTGGGAAATTAACAAAATGGATGTCGGCAGCACCGGCATCCATTTTATTCGTCTTAGTTCTCGTCGTCTTCGGTCTGTGCGGTGAATACGGTACGTTTTCTTGCCATTTCATCGCTTGCCAAATACTCATCGTAGGTAGTGATCTTGTCTACCAGGCTGCCATTCGGCAGGATCTCGATGATACGGTTGGCAGTGGTCTGTACGAACTGGTGGTCATGGCAGGAGAACAGTGCTACACCGGGGAACTTGATCAGACCGTTGTTCAGCGCGGTGATGGACTCCATGTCCAGATGGTTGGTGGGTTCATCCAGGATCAGACAGTTGGCGCCGCTGATCATCATCTTGGACAGCAGGCAGCGAACCTTCTCACCACCGGAGAGGATGCGGACCTTCTTCACACCGTCTTCGCCGGCGAACAGCATACGTCCCAGGAAACCACGGACATAAGTGGCATCTTTTACGGGAGAGTAACCGGTCAGCCAGTCGGCGATGGTCATATCATTGTCGAACTCTGCAGTATTATCCTTCGGGAAGTAGGACTGGGAAGTGGTAACACCCCACTTGTAGGTTCCCTCGTCCGGCTCGATCTCTCCGGCAAGGATCTGGAACAGAGTGGTCTTCGCCAGCTCGCAGCTTCCTACGAAAGCCACCTTATCTTCACGACCCAGAGTAAAGGAGATGTCATCTAACACCTTTTCACCGTTGATGGTCTTGGACAGATGTTCCACAGCCAGTACTTCGTTACCGATCTCACGCTCGGGGCGGAAGTCGATATAGGGATATTTTCTGCTGGAGGGCTTAATGTCATCCAACTCAATTTTTTCCAGGGCACGTTTTCTGGAAGTAGCCTGCTTGGATTTGGAAGCATTTGCGGAGAAACGGGAGATGAACTCCTGTAATTCCTTGATCTTTTCTTCCTTTTTCTTATTGGCTTCCTTCATCTGCTTCACCAGCAGCTGGCTGGACTCATACCAGAAGTCGTAGTTACCGGCATACAGCTGGATCTTGCCGTAGTCGATGTCGGCGATCTGGGTACATACCTTGTTCAGGAAATAACGGTCATGGGATACCACGATAACGGTATTCTCGAAATCGATCAGGAAATCCTCCAGCCATGCGATCGCATCCAGATCCAGATGGTTGGTAGGCTCGTCGAGCAGCAGAATGTCGGGGTTACCGAACAGTGCTTTGGCTAACAGGACCTTCACCTTCAGACTGCCGTCTAAATCCTTCATGAGAGAGTAGTGGAACTCGGTGCCGATGCCCAGACCGTTTAACAGCATGGCGGCATTGGATTCTGCTTCCCAACCGTCCATCTCAGCGAATTCTGCTTCCAGTTCGCTGGCACGGATGCCGTCCTCATCACTGAAATCTTCCTTGGCATAGATGGCATCCTTTTCCTTCATGATCTGGAAGAGACGCGCGTTACCCATGATAACGGTATCCATAACCACATTCTCGTCGTATTTGAAATGATCCTGCTCCAACACGGAGAGACGCTGACCGGGGGTGATGACGATATCACCTTTGGTGGTGTCCAGTTGACCGGACAGGATCTTCAAAAAGGTGGATTTACCGGCACCGTTGGCTCCAATGAGTCCGTAACAGTTGCCCTCGGTAAACTTGATGTTGACATCTTCGAATAATGCTTTCTTACCCACACGGTAAGTTACGTTGTTTGCACTGATCATTCTTAAACCTCTTGTTATTCTTCTTATTAAATGTGTTACAAAGCCACCCTTACCATTATACATAAAAGCCCACATATTTCAAGGAAAAAGTGTGAAATCTTGACAGAGTAAAATATTTATGTAAAATGATTACTAAAAGATATGAACAAGGTTCATTGGCATAATGGAGGTTTGCATGGCAACGATTAAAGAGATTGCAGAGATCGTGGGTGTGTCGAGCGCAGCGGTCTCCAGAGTATTGAATTACGATGAAGGAATTTCCGTCAGTGAGGAAACGAGAGAGGCTATTTTTGCCACAGCGGAGAAGATTGGCTATAAGAAAAAAGTTATTTATCCGAAAATTGAAAACGTTGCACTTTTGTATTTTACAGATAATGAGGATGAATTGGAGGATGTGTTTTACCGCGGTGTCAGGGAGGAAGTTATAAAGCAGGCAAAAAAAATGAATATCCGACTGCAGATTTATGACCGCAGAGATGGCATGAGCGTGATCCCCAGAGATCTGAATGCCTTTATTGCCGTAGGCTGGCTGACCCGCAAAGAGATCAATCAATTGTATAAAATCTGCCCCAGAGGAGTGTTCATCGGCACATCACCGGATGAAAAATTGTTTGATGCGGTTAGACCCAATATGGATTCCTTCGTGACACAGATGGTAGATTATTTTGTGGAAAAGGGTCATAAAAAAATCGGATTTATTGGCGGAAGCGACCGGAATATTGATACGGGGAAGCCCTCCATGGATATCCGAGAATGGTCCTTTCGGCAAAGTGTGGCATATTATCATTGTCTGGAGGAGGAATATATCCTGATCTCGGAGAAATTCACCGTGGATGAAGGTTATCGCATGGGAAAAGAATTACTGAAAAAAAGTTCCCTGCCCACCGCATTGTGCATTGCGAGCGATACACTGGCAGTGGGAGTATTGCAGGCACTGAATGAAAAAGGGATACAGGTGCCGGAGCAGATGGCGCTTTTCAGCATCAATGATGTGAATATAGCCAAATATCTGTCTCCGCCGTTGACAACCATACATATTGATATTCCCTGCATTTGTGAGACGGCATTGGATCTGCTGCGAAACCGGGTGCTGTATGGTGGCAAAGTGACAAAGCTTATCTTTGTGAACGGGATTCCAATTTTTCGCAAGAGCTGCTAAATCAATAATAAGTCAATGAACAATAAATAGAAAAAAGTTAAAAGGGAGGTGACGGAACAGACCTCTCTTTTTGTATGCTTATTTTGTATAAAACTGACAAAAGATACCTGCCAAATTTGGCAATAGGGTAAAAAAAGAACAAGAGGCATTGACGAAAAGAGGTAATGATGCTATATTTTTTCTAAAGGTAAATAATTTACTATAATAAAAGTAAAACATTAACTTTAGAAAGATTGAAAGGAGAAAATTAATGAGAAAGAAATTTTTGGGGATTTTGTTGGCGGCAGGAGTAATCGCGGCAATGACAGGATGCGGAAGCACAAACAATGTAGACGGTGAGAAAGCAACAGCAGATGAGAATGGTAATTATCTAATTAATGGTAGCTTTGAAGAGGCTGATTTTACCGGATGGACGGTAAATAATGTGAACGATTCCACAGAGGAACTGGATATCTATGATCGTGATACTGACTGTTTCGAGGGGGTACAGTCCCTGCATTTTTATTCCGGTAGCAGTAATGTGGATTTTTCCGCAGAACAGACGGTGAACGGACTGGAGGAAGGCACTTACAAACTGACGGCACATATCCAGGGAGATGCTGCAGGGGATAAAAACGCAACGGTGTATTTCTACGCTGTGGTAAACGGGGAAGAAATCAAAGTGGACGGAGAACTGAACGGCTATGTGAACTGGTACACTGCAGAGATACCGGATTTGAAGCCTGCGGACGGAGAAATCACGGTAGGTGTACGTGTTACTACAGCACCCGGCGGATGGGGCACCATCGATGATCTCACGCTGGTGAAGGAGTGATCATGGAATTTATCAAGGGTATGGACATCTCTATGGTGAAGGAACTGGAAGTCAGCGGAGCGTCCTATTACATAAACGGAAAACAGGAGGATCTGTTTCGTATCCTGAAGGAGTGCGGAACGACCATGGTACGGCTCCGGATCTGGTCAGACCCGTTTGATGAGATGGGTAACTCCTACGGTGGCGGGGGCAATGATTTACAGACTACCATAGAAATTGCCGGAAGAACTGTGGAAAACGGAATGGACTTTATGTTAGACTTTCATTACAGCGATTTCTGGGCAGATCCCGCCAAACAGATCAAGCCGAAGGCATGGCAGAAGCTGCGGGGAGAAGCGTTGGAGACTGCAGTGTATCTGCATACCGTGAATACGCTGAAGGCACTTAAGAATCACAAGCTAATTCCGAAAATGGTGCAGGTCGGCAATGAGATTACCAAGGGTCTTCTCTGGCCGGACGGTTATGTGGAGCAGACGGAGAATATGGCAAGGCTTTTGCGGGCAGGGATCCGGGGAGTGAGGGAAGAGTGCCCCGGGGCAGGAATTGTGCTGCATTTGGATTTCGGCACCAACAATGAGCTTTACAGGCAGTGGTTCGACCGGATCGCACCGTTTGCATTGGATTATGATGTGATCGGAATGTCCTACTATCCGCACTGGAACGGCTCTCTGGAGCAACTGCAGAATAATATGAACGATATCAGTGCCCGTTACGGCAAGAATGTACTGGTGGTAGAGACTTCCATCGGCTATACTACGGATACCCTGGGATGTAAAGGAATCGTCTATTCCGAGAAGGAAGAAGAGGCTACCGGATATCCTGCCACACAGGAAGGACAGGAGCAGTTCTTAAGGGATCTGATGGCTACAGTCAGGAAGGTCAAGGAGGACAGAGGAATCGGTGTGTTTTACTGGGAACCCGCATGGCTCCCGATTCCGGATTGTACCTGGGCGAGCACGAGCGGAAGTCAGTATATGCAGGAAAAAATGGCAGCCGGCAACGCCATGGCGAATATGGCATTATTTGATGCAGCCGGCAATGCCAACAGTGCCCTGCTGCATATGAAAACAATGTAGGTGAGGAATGACTATGAAAAAAGGAATCATATCGATGTTGTGCATTGCACTGGCGGTGGGGACACTGACCGGATGCGGAAGTAAAAAAGAGGATAACAGACTGGTGATCTGGACGAATATGAACGTGGAAGTGGATACGCTCCAGAAATATGCAGATACCTGGGGAGAACAGAATGGATATGAGGTGGAGGTGATCCACCAGTCCCCGTCGGTGCAACAGTTTGCACAGGCGGTGAAAAGTGCTGAAGGACCGGATGCTGTAGTGGGTATCCCAAATGACCAGCTTGCGGATTATGTGAATGCAGGCCTGACAGCGGAAGTACCGGCAGAACTTTATAATGATGCGGATTTTTCCGAAGCTGCAGTTCAGGCATGCTATGTGGACGGCAAAAGATATGCAGCACCTCTTTCTGTGGAGACAACCGCTTTATTCTATAATACGGACATGGTAGAAAAAGTGCCTGCGACCTGGGAGGAACTGGTGGAACAGGCAGTGGAGAACGGCGGTGTGCAGTTTGATGCCACCAGTATCTATTATGATCTGGGATTTGTCAGAGCCTGCGGCGGCTATATTTTTAATTATCAGAATGGTGCTTATGATACGTCGGACATTGGCCTGGCAAATGATGGGGCAGTACAGGCGTATCATTTCCTTGATGATCTGTGCAACCGTTATGGCCTGATTACGGCAGATGTCACGGCAGATATTGCCAGAAGCAATTTCCAGAACGGAAAATGTGCGTACTATATTGGAGGCCCTTGGGATATTGACGGTTTTACTTCGGCAGAGACACCCTTTGGCATCACGGAGATGCCGACATTTCACGGTCAGGCATTCGTAACACCGGTGGGAACCCAGGTAAGCTTTGTGGGTAAGGACAGTGATAAACAGGAGCCGGCATGGAGTTTTATCAAATATCTGATTGAAAACGGTGCAAAAGATCTGTATGAAGCAGGTGACCGCATTCCTGCAAGACTGTCCGATCAGGAACTGGAAGAGATCAGGGAGAATGCTTACGCGAAAGCATTTATCGTACAGATCAATCAGGGAGAACCGATGCCTACCGTATCCGAGATGGGTCAGCTATGGAGCATTCATGTCAATAATATCCGTTCCATGTGGTCAGGTGAGCAGACTCCAGAGGAAGCGGCGAAAAATATGGTGGCGCAACTGGAAGAAGCTGTTGAATTGATGAATTCAGGAAAGTAGTGAAGATATGAAGAAGAAAAAGAATGGTATGGCATATGCCTATCTGGCACCCACACTGATTACCATATTGTTGGTGACTTGTCTGCCAATTCTGTATACGGTTATTTTGTCTTTCACGAATTATAATATGTACCATTTGGGAGATTACACTTTTGTGGGAGCAGACAATTATCTGACAGTTTTTTCCGGGAGTATTAAAAGTGTGTTTTTCCCGGTGCTTGGGTGGACGATATGTTTTGCGATATTCAGTACGGTGGGTTCCTATGCTATGGGACTGCTGCTGGCAATTCTTCTGAACAATCCGCATATGAAGGAATCCAAAATATATCGGGCAATACTGATCGTACCGTGGGCATTGCCGTCCACAATCGCTATTCTTGCATGGCAGGGATTGCTAAATGAGCAATACGGCGGGATCAATAATCTGCTTCATGTAATCGGAATTGCATGGAACATCCCATGGCTGACGAATCCCCTTTGGGCGAGGATTGGGCTGATCATTGTCAATGTATGGCTGGGATTTCCTTATATGATGAATGTCTGTCTGGGCGGTTTGCAATCCATCTCCACGGAATATTATGAAGCGGCGGAGATTGACGGGGCATCGAAGTTTCAATGCTTTAAAAGTATTACACTTCCCATGGTGACGAAGCTTTCTATCCCGTTGGTGATCTCTTCATTTGCGGCGAATTTCAACAATTTCGGAAATATCTATATGATAACACAGGGCGGTCCTGCCAGAGTAGACAACCAGTTCGCCGGTTATACGGATATTCTGGCAAGTACGACTTACAAAATGACTACATGGTCTAACCGGTACGAGTTGTCTGCTACATTTAGTGTACTGATCTTTATTATTGTCGGAACATTTACATTGGTGAACATGCATTTGTCCGGCTCATTCAAGGAGGTGGATTAAATGCTTGGCAGAGAGAAAATGAACGGTTCGGAAATGCGTGCGCTCTGGGGAAGCCGTATTGTAATCTGGATCACCATAATACTGGTGCTGTTTCCGGTAGTGTGGATCGTAATGTCTTCTTTTTCGGCGGGCGACAGTTTTTTTCTGTCCTCTCTCTTTCCGGAAAAGTTCAGTGTGGAACACTATGTGACGCTGTTTCGGGAGACGGATTTTACTGTATGGGTATGGAATTCCCTAAAGTTTTGCGTTATTGTGGCGACGATCCAGCTTGTGATCACTTCTCTGGCGGCATATGCATTCGCAAGACTGCGTTTTATCGGGAGAAAATATGGACTCATGTCGCTGCTGGTGCTGCAGGTATTTCCCAACAGTATGGCAGTGGCAGGCTACTATATTCTGATCTATAGGTTTGGGCTGGTTGACAGCAGTCTTGCGTTAATCTTTGTGCTGGCGGGAGGCAGTGCATACAATATCTGGCTGTTAAAATCCTATATTGATGGTCTGCCGGTGGAACTGGATGAGGCAGCAATGGTAGACGGGGCGAATCAGTTTCAGGTGTTTTACAAGATTATCATTCCGCTTGCCATGCCGCAGCTTGCGGTGATCTTCCTGTTTTCTTTTATAGCAACCTACAGCGAATATGTAATCACATCGATTTTTTTGCAGACACCGGGAAAAATGACGCTGGCGTTGGGATTACAGTCCTTTATCAGTGATCAGTTTGCTGCTCACTGGACGCTGTTTTCAGCAGCAGCGGTGATTTCATCCTTGCCAATTATGATTGTTTTCATGTGTCTGCAGAGATTTATCCAGAGTGGACTGGTGGCAGGCGGTGTGAAAGGATAAGCAATATAGATTTTAAAGACATAAATTTTACATAGTAATGATTGCTAGGAGGACCTCCCTTTGATAAAATGAATTTATCAAAGGGAGGTTTTCTTATGGAGACAAAATTAAATTACAAAAGAACGTTTCTGATCGGACTGGCTTTTCTTAGCATCTGTTCCTTTTGGCAGATGTATGACAACATCATCCCCCTGATCCTGCAGAATACCTATCATCTGGGCGAGACAATGACGGGAGCGGTCATGGCACTGGACAATGTGTTGGCGATCTTTCTGCTACCGGTGTTTGGTACGCTGTCAGATAAGGTGCATACGAAGCTTGGCAGAAGAATGCCCTTTATCGTGTCGGGTACGATCCTGGCAGTGATCTTCATGATGTTACTGCCGATGATCGACAATGCAGAAAAGGCAAGATGGGGCACTGTAGAGTCCTTCAGTAACCAGGTGATCTTCCTGGCGGTGCTGTTTTTCACCCTGGTGTCCATGGGACTGTATCGTTCCCCGGCAGTAGCACTGATGCCGGATGTAACCCCGAACCATCTGCGTAGCCGTGCCAATGCGGTGATCAACCTCATGGGAGCCGTGGGCGGTGTCTATGCTCTGATCATGATCAAAGTTCTGGTGGGAAAAGGTGAGACACCGGACTATCTGCCCCTGTTCGCAAGTATTGCGGCAGTCATGGCGATCGCTGTGGGAATCCTTGTGATCACTATCCGGGAAAATAAGCTGCGGGAAGAAGTCGAGAAGGCAGAGGCGGCAAATGCAGGAACAATAGAAGAAAAAGCAATGGCCGAGGGAGTGGAAGCTGCCGGTGAGATCGAGGCAGTGGGAGATACCGGAGAGGTAAAAGCTTTCGACGGGAAAAAACAGACAGGAAAGACGGAAGGCACCAAGGGAATGCCCAAAGAAGTGAAGCGCAGTATGTACTTCATGCTTGCATCTATCTTCTTGTGGTTTACTGCTTATAATGCAGTGACCACAGCCTTTTCCCGCTATACGAAGGTGGTATGGAAGATGGAGGGCGGAAGCTTCGCCAACTGTCTGATGGTAGCGACGGTAGCTGCTATTCTGAGCTATATTCCCATTGGAAACATCTCTGCGAAGATCGGTCGTAAGAAGACCATCATGGGCGGTGTTCTGCTGATGGCAGCCTGCTATGGTGGCGCAATTTTTGCCAGAGAATATCATCCCATCGTCAATGTGGCATTTGCCCTGATCGGTGTGGCATGGGCAGCCATCAATGTGAATTCCTATCCGATGATCGTGGCCATGAGCAGTGGCAGCGATGTGGGGAAATTCACCGGAACCTATTATACGTTCTCTATGGCAGCGCAGATCCTGACGCCGGTACTCTCGGGTTTTCTGTTGGAAAACGTGTCCTATAACACCCTGTTTCCCTATGCCCTGTTCTTCTCCCTGATGGCATTCCTTACTATGACCCAGGTACGTCATGGCGATGTGAAGCCTCAGAAGAAGGAGAGCATTCTGGAGAATTTTGACGTGGACGATTAATAAAATAGACAATAAATCGTTAGAAAATCTTTAGAAATAGCTACTTGAAAATTGCGGGGCAGTGGATTAAAGTAAGATGCAGCAGCTTTTCGCGGAGACTAAGAGGGCGCAGAAAAGATGTATGTGAATCAAAACATAAGATAGAAGGTTGAATTGAGAATGAAAGTTTTAGCAATCATACTGATCGTCATTGTAGTGCTGGCGATTCTTTACTTCCTTATGATCATGCCCCGGATGGCACATAAGCCCGATACGGCTTGCTTTAAAGAATGGCTCTATGCCCACAGAGGGCTGCATGACAATGCCACACAGGCTCCGGAGAACTCCATGGCAGCATTCCGCAAGGCAGTGGACGCAGGATTCGGTATCGAACTGGACATCCAACTGACGAAGGACAAGATTCCCGTGGTGTTCCATGATTTTACCTTAAAAAGAGTCTGCGGCGGCGAAGGAAAAATCTGTGATTACACTTATGAAGAATTGCAGCAGTTCCATCTGTGTGAGTCCACGGAGAAGATTCCGAAGTTCGAGGATGTGCTTCAGATGGTGGACGGAAAAGTACCTCTGATCGTGGAGTTCAAGATCGAGCGTACCGACCTGTCCCTGTGCCCTATTGCAGATAAGATGCTTCGGGCCTACAAGGGAATGTACTGCATGGAGTCTTTTAATCCACTGGGAGTGCAGTGGTATCGTAAGAATCATCCGGAACTGGTGCGCGGTCAGCTGTCCGATGCTTTCCTGAAGGAAGGAGAGTATGTGGGAGTATTGTATTTTGTCCTGCAGAATCTGCTGTTGAACTTTGTGACGAAGCCGGATTTTGTGGCATACAATCACCATTATCCCGAGATTCTGTCAAGAAAGCTTTGCAGAGGCCTGTATCATAATACCGCAGCAGCCTGGACTATTAAGAGCCAGCAGGAGCTGGACGAAGCGAGAAAGCATTTCGATATTTTCATTTTTGACAGCTTCGTGCCGGAGGCAAGAAAGTAGAGGAAAATAACACAAAAGGTCGGTTCCATGATACCTTGGAAATCGGCCTTTTACTATATGCGATATGCGAGGAAAAATCATGTATACGAAAGCGGAACTGAAACAGCAGTTACAGAACGCAGGACTCACCGGAAAAGAGACGATTCTGATCCATTCCTCCATGAAAGCCATCGGAGAGGTGGAGAGCGGAGCGGATACTGTGCTGGATGCCTGGATGGAATATTTCGCGGACGGGTTATTGTTACTTCCGACCCATACCTGGGCGAATGTGAATGCAGAGCATCCGGTGTATGACTATCGCAGCACACCGTCCTGCGTGGGACTGCTGACGAATCTGTTCCGGCTAAGAGCAGGCGTAGTAAGGTCTCTCCATCCCACCCATTCGCTGGCTGGCTTCGGAAAAGGAGCCGCAGAATATCTGGCGGGGGAGGACGAGAACAATACCCCCTGTACCCCGGGAGTAGCGTACGACCGGCTGAAAGACTGCGGAGGGAAAATTCTGTTAGTGGGTGTGGGGCACGAACGCAATACTTACATCCACAGCGTAGAAGAAGTGCTGAATGTACCGAACCGGCTGGCGGCGGAGCCTATGGAGCTTCTGACGATCCTGCCGGACGGAAGCAAAAAGAAAGTATATATGCGGAAACATTACAATGCGATGCAGCCTCATATTTCAGAGGAATTTGTGAAATTAAACCAGGCATTTCTGGATTGCGGAGTCGTGGAAGAAGTGGTATTTGGAGACGCGAAGTGTCTCCTGTGTGATGCTGAAAAAGTATTCCGGGTGGTGCGGCATGTGCTGGCACCGGATCCGGAATGTCTTGTGACGAAGCCGGAGATCCCCACAGAGCGGTGGATGAATTTTGAATAGAAAAATAACTATTCAGAACCGCATTCGCACTATAAATATCATAAACTATTCTTACGAATGCGAGCATTCGACGAATAGTTGACGATATTTACATGGCTCTGAATAGTTACAAAAAAGGATCAGTCCTAAGGGACTGATCCTTTTGGTTTGTCTTGCTATTAAGCTACAACAGTAACGTTGGTAGCACGGATCTTGCTGCTGTTCTGAGGATCGCACTCGGTATCGAAAGTTACCTTCTGGCCCTCTTCCAGAGACTTGAAACCATCAGCATTGATTGCGGAAAAGTGTACGAATACTTCTTCGCCGTTAGCATCGTTGGTGATGAAACCATAACCCTTCTGAGCATTGAACCACTTAACTGTACCGTTATTCATTATTGGTACCTCCTTTAATAATTCAGGCTTTGCCTGATCCTTTTGATGATTCTAAAACGTAGGACAAAAAAATCACATATTTTTGTAAAGCATCCGTGAAAAAGTAGCAATGTCTTACAAAAATATGTGAGATCAATGACTTTCATTTAGAATACGGTTAGAGTATACCATTGCCCTGCTTGAAATGTCAATAATTATCTTTGATTTTTAGACCTATTTTCCTAAGGAAAAAGCATATGATTTTAAGAGAAACAGGATGCGGAGAATGACGATGGATCTTAGATTTTTGGGAAAAGTATTACAAGGGGCGCTGATCGGTCTGGGAGCGGTACTCCCGGGAATATCCGGCGGTGTTTTAAGTGTGGTGTTCGGAGTCTATCGACCGATCATGGAGCTTTTGTCGGATCCGGTACATAAGTGGCGGATCCGTTTGCCGGGATTATTCCCTTATATGATCGGATCGGCAGCAGGATTTTTAGGGGTGGCGAATCTGTTATCATATGTATTAGAGACTTACCCGGAGCCTTCCGTCTGCGTGTTTGTGGGACTGATCGTGGGAATGCTTCCCTCGTTGTGGAGAGAAGCGGGAGAACAGGGCAGGAATGTGGGAAATGTAATCTTATCCTGCGTGACATTAGTGGCAATGCTTAGTCTGTTATTCTGGCTGCAGAATTCCCAAAATACCGTGGAGCCGGGATTTTTCAGCTTTTTGTTCTGCGGCTTTGCCTTTGCTCTGTCGGTGATCGCTCCGGGCATGAGCTTTTCAACAGTATTGATGCCCTTGGGACTGTATACGCCCTTTGTGGAAGGAATCGGTCATGTGAGACCGGAGGTTCTGCTTCCGGGAGTAGCAGGGTGCGTGGTGACTTTCATCTGTCTGGCAAAACTGGTAAACCGGCTGTTTGAGAGGCATTATGCGTTGATGTTTCATGGAATTTTCGGAATCGTCGGTGCAGCTACGGTGATGACCGTTCCCTGGGGCAGCTTTGCAACATCGGCGGATGCGGCATCCCGGAATCTGTTCTGCATGGCGGCGGGGATCGTGACAGCGATACTCTTGGATTTTATGAATGAAAAACTGGCATGTTTTCCCGAAAATGAGACAGAATAAGATGTAAGAGTCTTATTATGGAAAAAGGAAGGTAGAAACATGCAGATGTATGCTGTGGTGGCAACGGGAGTGCTGGGACTGTTGATCGGTTTCTGGTTGGGCAGGAGCATCCGGTGGAACATGGAAGAAACAGAAGAAGAGGCGGTAAACAGACAGGAAGAGAGAAGAATAACAGGGAACAGACAGCTTGTTATGGAAGGCACCGCCATAGGGAGCCCGGTGAACGGCGAGATCAGGAAAATATCGCAGGATACTTTGCAGGACACAACGGAAGAAGCGGCGGATGACAATACTAAGTGCATTACCATCCTGCCGGCGGATGGAAGAGTCTATGCTCCCACTTCGGGAAAAGTGCTGAAGCTTTATCCTATGGGCAACCGGATCCGTTTCCGCACGGACAGCGGGGTGGAGCTGCTATTGAATATCTGTAAGGATAAAGAAGAACTTCATAGCACTTATTACCGCTGTAATGTCCTGCCCAATGAGATCGTGAGAAAAGGCAAGCTTCTCGTAGAATTCGATCAGGAAGGGCTGGCGAGAGAAGGAGTGGATACGGCGGTGACAGTGGAGATGTGTCAGACACCTGACCGGGGACGGATCGTTCGTACCTGGAAGGATTATATCCGGGCGGGCGAGGAACTGTTGTGGGTAGATCCCGTCTGCCTGCGGTAAGCTCCCGGAGTGGTATGGAAGGTATCCTGAAAGGCACGGAAAAAGGTACGGGAGCTTCCAAAGCCGGCATCCAGTGCAATCTGTGTTACGGAGAGCTCTGTGGACAGCAGAAGGTCTCTGGCATAATCAAGCCTTCTGGAATTCATATAATCCGGGAAAGTGGTGTGGAACTTTTCCGTAAATATCCGGGAGAGGACAAAACGGCTGACACCGAATTCTCTCGAGAGACTGTCCAGGGACAATTCCTTCGTGTAGTTGGCATCCAGATAGAGAAGTAGTCTTTGCTCCAGCTTCAGATCCTCCGTGCTTTTTAGGGTCTGTAGGGGCAGGGTGGGCAGGAGATCTGCCAAAAGGAGCGTCAGATACCCTTCCGCATAGATCTGCACTTCGGAGGGGGTGGGACGATCTTTTTCCATGGTGGCAGCTAAGGTTTCGAGACCCTGCAGGGCAATATGACTGTGCTCCGAGAGGGTGGAGACGGCAAAGTCATTGCGTGAGGGCTTTTTATTCTGGAAAAAATGTCGGAAGGAATGACAGAAGTCCGGCTCGAAGATACAGAGCAGATTCTGACCGGGTTCCACATGTTTTAAGCCGTGCATCTGGTTCGGAAAGACGAGGACACCCTGACCGGGTTTCAGAGGGAAATCCTGCTGTTCCACAGTGACCGTGGTGGAACCACTTAAGACATAGATCAGCTCCAACTGTCTATGAAGATGGACGGCGTAAGAGTTATTCTTGGACAGATACAGATAGAGTTGTTCTTTACGATTCTGATAAAAGAAACTCAAGGTGTTTTCCTCCTGCAACGATTGTCACTTTGATGCCTACGGATTGTTCCGTGCTGCTCATGTGGGATTAGACCTTTTGACCCTGGCATCATTATATTATGGCATTACAGTGTAGATAATGCAAGATTTGTCATAAATAAAATGATAAATGACACGCGATATGACGGAATATCTGCTATACTGATTTTATAAAGTAAACAGTAGCAAAAGGCTGCGGAATGGAGAAACTATGGACAAGACGAAGATACATAAAATGTGGATCGCCGATCAGGGCGACGGCACCTATACCAACCCGATCCTGTATACAGATTACTCGGATCCGGATGCCATTCGTGTGGGAGAGGATTATTTTATGATCGCTTCCAGCTTCTGTAACACCCCCGCAGTGCCGCTGCTGCATTCGAAGGATCTGGTGAACTGGAAGGTCATCAATTACATCATGGATAAGCTTCCCTTTGATTATTATGACAAGCCGGTGCACGGCTGCGGTACCTGGGCTCCCGCCATCCGCTACCATGAGGGAACTTACTATGTATTCATTCCCATGCCGGATGAAGGGATCATGATGTGCAAGACCACAGACCCTTTCGGCAAATGGAGTGAGCCTGCCTACGTGCGCAAGGTAGTGGGCTGGATCGATCCCTGTCCTTTCTGGGATGAGGACGGCAAGGCTTACATGGTGACGGCTTTCGCCAGAAGCCGTATCGGCTTCAAGAGCATGTTGTATATGTCTCCCATCGAACCGGACTGCTCCGGAGTGCTGGATGACGGTCAGTTCATCTATGATGGTCATGCGACCCAGCCTACCATTGAGGGTCCGAAGTTGTACAAGAGAAACGGCTATTACTATATTTTCGCTCCGGCAGGGGGCGTGAAGCCCGGCTGGCAGACCGTACTGCGGTCGAAAAATATTTATGGCCCCTGGGAAGAAAAAATTGTCCTGCACCAGGGCAATTCCCCCGTCAACGGACCTCACCAGGGTGCCTGGGTGGATACCCCGGACGGACAGGACTGGTTCTTACATTTTCAGGATGTGGGCAATGCGGGACGTATCGTACATTTACAGCCCATGCGCTGGGAAAACGACTGGCCGGTGATTGGAGTAAATGTCGTGGATGGCTGCGGTGAGCCGGTACTGCGTTATAAGAAGCCGGAAGTGGGAGCTACATACCCCATCGATACCCCGGAGGACAGCGATTTCTTCGAAGGAGATCGTTTAGGACTGCAATGGCAGTGGAATGCCAATTATAAAAAGGAATGGTACGAGCTGAAAGACGGTCAGCTCCTTCTCCATGCACAGGCGGCGGATCCGAAGACACAGCTGTGCGACATCAGCAATCTGTTATTACAGAAGTGGTCGGCACCGGAATTTGCTATTACCACCTGTCTACATCTGGAGCAGATGAAGGACGGCGATGTGGCAGGACTGGTATCGCTGGGCGGATGTTATACAGCACTTGCAGTTCAGAAAATACACGGTAAAATGAGCTTGCAGCAGCGCACCGGCAACTGGACGAAGGACGATGAAGTACGCACTGATCTGGGCGAATGGAACAGTGATGTCATTTATATCCAGATGAAGGTGGAGAAGGAGACTTACCGCACGTTCTACGTGGGAACCACGGAAGAAAATTTACAGCCTGTGGGGCAGATGGTGGAAGCAACTCCGGGCCGCTGGGTCGGTGTCAAGGACGGACTGTTTGCCATCAACGAACAGGGTGCGGCTGGCGGTTCGGTGGCTGCGGACTATTTCGCATATCAGGAACTGTAACTATTTATAGGGCGAATGGGGTGCTGAATAGTTACTGAATCATAAAATTACATTTCTATTTACAATGCAATGACAATATGCTATTTTGGCAGATGTCAATGTAAGGATAAAGGAATGATGTAAATTATGACGGAAGAGAAAAAAATGTTATTTTCACAGGATGCATTGAAAAAATTATTGTGGCCGCTGATCATAGAGCAGTTTTTGGCAATTGCAATGGGAATGGCGGACACAGTGATGGCGGCCAGCTGTGGAGAAGCCGTGGTATCCGGAATCTCCCTGGTGGACAGTATCTGTGTGTTATTGATCGGTCTGTTCACGGCCATGGCCAGCGGTGGTGCAGTTGTGGCGGCACAATATATGGGACACGGAGATAAGGAAATGGTAGGCCGGGCCTCCAATCAGCTGTTTATAGCGGTTGGGGGTGTGGCCCTTCTGTTTATGACGATAGCGCTGATCTGGAACAAGGGACTGCTGGCATTGCTTTACGGCAATGTGGAAGCGGATGTCATGAGTGCTGCAAGAATTTATTTTTATATTGTGGCGGTGTCCTTTCCTTTTCTGGGAATTTATAACGGTGGTGCAGCTCTGTTCCGTGCGGTAGGAGATTCCAAGGTGTCCATGAAGGTATCTCTGGTGGCAAATCTGGTGAACGTAGTGGGAAATGCCATTTTGATCTACGGTGTTGGAATCGGTGCTGCAGGAGCGGCGCTGTCCACGCTTTTTTCCAGAGTATTGTCTGCGGTGCTGATCGTAATGCTTCTTAAGAAAAGTGACAAGATCATCATGAGCAATCATTGGCGTCTGGATACCAAAATCCTTGGGAAAATCCTGTATATCGGCGTACCGAACGGATTGGAGAACAGTATTTTCCAGATCGGTAAGCTTCTGACCACCAGCCTGATCGCCGGATTTGGAATGGCAGCTACGACGGCAAATGCCGTAACAGGCAGCATTGCCAGCTTCCAGCAGATCCCTGCCAATGCCATCGGTGTGGCAATGATCACTGTGATCGGACAATGCATCGGCGCAGGAGAAACAGAGCAGGCATTATATTATCTGAAAAAAATGATGAAAGTAGCATATGCCTGTATGATCCTGCTGGGCATTCCCATGATTATTTTTGCTCGACCGATCTGCGGAATCTATCATCTGAGTCCGGAGACAATGAAAATAACTGTTTTTCTGTTATGTTACAGTTGTGTATGTTGTATGCTGGTGCATCCATTGTCCTTTGCGCAGTCCAATGCACTTCGCGCTGCGGGAGATGTGAGGTTCACCATGATCGTGGCGATCGCTTCCATGTGGCTCTGCCGTGTGGGCATGGCATATATTTTGGGACAGGGTCTGGGACTCGGCGTCATCGGCGTCTGGATCGCTATGACCATGGACTGGGTCGTACGGGCATTTTTGTTTACTAACAGGATACGGACGGGAAAATGGCTGAAGTATAAGGATCGGCTGGTGAAGTAAATCATGGTACTGTGCTAAAGTTTTACATTGACAGAATTTGTAATGTGTTTTAGCATGTTTTTATAGTAGATTCCTAGGAATAGATAAGCTACTATATGACTAACACACAGCACACAGATAAGTGCAGAAATGAGGCAGAACATGAGTAAAAAGCCCTATGCAGAGCGTAATTTGAAATTTGAGACATTACAGTTACACGTGGGACAGGAGCAGCCCGATCCCGTGACCGGTGCGAGAGCCGTTCCCATTTATCAGACATCTTCTTATGTATTCCGCAACTGCGACCATGCAGCAGCACGCTTCGGACTGGAAGATCCCGGTGAGATCTATGGCCGTCTGGGCAACCCTACTCAGGGTGTCTTCGAGCAGCGTATTGCAGCATTAGAGGGCGGTACTGCAGCTCTGGCAGTAGCCAGCGGAGCGGCAGCTATCTGCTATACGATCCAGAACCTGGCAAAACAGGGAGATCACATTGTTTCTGCAAATAATATTTACGGCGGAACCTACAATCTGCTGGCGCATACCCTGGTGGACTACGGTGTGACCACTACTTTCGTGGCTCCTTCCGATTATGACAGGATCGAAGCAAGCTTCCGGGAGAACACCAAGGCTCTCTACATCGAGACCCTGGGCAATCCCAATTCTGATGTGGTAGACATCGAGCGTCTGGCACAGATCGCCCATGCACACAAGGTGCCTCTGGTAGTGGACAATACTTTTGCTACCCCTTATCTGGTACGTCCTTTTGAGTACGGCGCAGATATCGTGGTACATTCCGCAACCAAATTCATCGGCGGACACGGCACCAGCTTAGGTGGTGTGATCGTAGAGAATGGTAAATTTGACTGGGAGGGCAGTGGCAAGTTCCCTCATCTGTGCACTCCGAATCCCAGCTATCATGGTGTGACTTTCACCAAGGCAGCACCGGGTGCGGCTTTTGTGACCGCTATCCGAGCAATGCTCCTTCGTGATATGGGCGGCTGCATTTCCCCTTTCCATGCTTTTATTTTCTTACAGGGACTGGAGACACTGTCTCTGCGCGTAGAGCGTCATGTGGAGAATGCACTGAAAGTTGTACAGTATCTGAACAATCATCCGCAGGTAGAGCGCGTGCATCATCCTTCCGTATCCACAGATCCGGAGCAGCAGGCATTGTATCAGAAATATTTCCCGAACGGAGGCGGTTCCATCTTCACCTTCGAAATCAAGGGCGGCAAGGAGACAGCCAAGAAGTTCTGTGATAATCTGGAGCTGTTCTCGCTTCTGGCAAACGTGGCAGATGTGAAGTCTCTGGTCATCCATCCGGCTTCCACCACCCATGCACAGCTGTCTGAGGAAGAACTGAATGAGCAGGGAATCTACAGCAATACGATTCGTCTGTCTATCGGTACGGAGAATATTGATGATATCATCGAGGATCTGGAAGGCGGTTTCCAGTCTGTTTAAGGAGAGACCATGCTTTCATTAGCTGTTTTCTATTTTGTATTTTTAGGAACAGAGTATCTGTTTGATAACCGGATGGCGTTATATACGGATCCCACAGGAGTAGTGCTGGCGCAGAGCTATATTCTGGGAGTCAGTGCACTGGGTTTTCTGGCATATTCTCTGATAGAAAAATGGAAAAGTAAATCCGGGAATCCCACTGCATTCAAGGCAGCGGGATTCTTCTTGCCGGTGCCGGTGATCGCAGGATATATACTGCTGTTTGCCGGGGATGGGTACCGGGTACTATTGGGCAGCGGATGTTTTCTGTTCCTGATACTGGGATATCTGGGCAGCAGGATACATTACCTGGCAGCACAGCTGCTTAGGGGAAGCAGGCATCCGGCGAAGACCGTGAGTGTGGCTTATGCCGTGGGGTTGCTCCTTCAGTTTCTGAACCACAATCTGTTGTGGGGAGAGACAGTGGAAGGTATCTTCCTGGCGGTAAGCTTTGTGGTGCTGTGGGTACTGACTGTCGGAATGGAACAGAGTGCACTGCCTGGATATCACAGGAGACAGAAGGCAGAGGACGGAGAAACGGTGTCGGTGAAAAACGAGCAGGAGGGTGTTGCTGCGGAACGGATTTCATGGAAGAATCCCCGCTTGGCAGGTGTGGCATTACTGGTGACGGTTGTTCTGATGACTTGTATCTTCGCAACGCTGGACAATGCTGTGACCCTGGCGCATGCGGCGGGTACCATGGATATCGGTCAGTGGCCGAGACTGTTCTTAGCGCTCAGCGGATTGCTGGCAGGAGTACTGTTTGATCTGAATAACGGAAGATATCGTGGACTGATCATGTATGCGGTGACGATCCTGTCGACCATCTGTGTGCTGATCATCGAAAGCGGAGGATCGTTTCTGCCGGGACTGTTGATCTTCTATGTGTCTGCGGGATTTTTCGTGGTGTTTTTCACGAACGGATTTATCCAGCTGTCCTATCGCATGCAGGATGGCAGGCTATGGGCAGGTATGGGAAGAGCGGCGAACAATCTGGGCGCTGTGATCATAGGAGTAGCTTCCGTAAGCCTGCTGAATGGAGAAAATCATATCCTGACGGCAGTACTGGCACTGGTATTGTTTGTACTGATCAGTGTGGCGCTGCTGTGGTATTATAGTTGTACGCAGATTGTAAAGGCTCCCGAAGCACTGGAAAGTCGCGAAATGTCCGCCGGTCAGAGTCGGCTGGAGAGATTTGTAAAATATTTTGATCTGACGGAACGGGAGCAGGAAGTGCTGCAGCTTTTGCTGCTGTCCGATGACGGCATGCAGGAGATCGCCGACAGCCTATTTGTATCCCGCGCGATGTTGTATCGGCATATCGCTGCATTAAATGAGAAGACCGGTACCAGGAGCCGCATCGGACTGATCCAGTTCTACTACAACTGGGAAGAAGACAAGAAATATCTATCTATTGGTGGAAATCTACCTTGCAAAACGGAAAGAAGTTCAGTATAATAGGAACGAAAACCAAAAACAGTCAGCTGAAAGGCCGCAGAAATGCGGCTTTTCTAAGATATGTAAGTTAGCACAGACTAACCTCATAACTCTACACAACGGTTAGACAAAACTAACAAAAAAGAAATGGCAAAAATGCAGGAAAGTGAGAGATGTCCATGAAATACAAGATTGAGAAGAACACCGTACAGGAGACGCTGATCATCCCGCTTTATTCCCGGAAGCTATGCTCGGAGTTGTATCCGAACCTATATCGGGACGAGATGGCAGTACACCTGATCGACCAGATCGACTATGATTTTTCACAGGTGGAGAAAAAATCCCACGGCTTGATGCAGCGTTTCGGTTCGCTGGAGGTTGCCATGCGGCAGAATGACCTTGCATGGGAGGTACAAAATTACCTGGCAGACCATCCCGATGCGGCGGTGGTCAATTTGGGCTGTGGACTTGATAGTACCGGCAGAGCCTGTGACAATGGCAGCTGTAAAATTTACAATCTGGATTTTCCGGATGTTATCGCCGTACGCAATCAATTACTGCCTGCTGGGGACCGTGAGGAAAATATTCCCTGCAATTTGAATGATACGGAATGGTTTACCAAAATCGACGCGTCCGAAGGGGCGATATTTTTTGCCTCCGGAGTATTCTATTATTTCCTGACGGAGCAAGTCAGGACGCTGGTACAGGCAATGGCTGACAGTTTTCCCGGTGGTGTGCTGGTATTTGACGCGGCGAACCGGACAGCGGTTAAGATGATAGCAAAGACATGGCTAAAGAGCGCTAAAATTCAGGATGTGGGTGCGTATTTTGCGGTTTCGGATGCGAAAAGTGAGCTTTCCCCGTGGGACAGCAGATTGCAGGTTACAAGCCGTGGCTATATGCTGGGTTACAATGATCTTCGAGACCCTTCCGTCAGCGGATTATTCCGCTTCCTTGCCAAGACCGGCGACGGAATCATGAAGATGCAGATCGTAAGGATCCGTTTTGGTCAGAAGTGAAATGGCAGGAATTAGAAAATACTTCTTGACAAATACCCCACAGGGGTATATCTTGTAGAAAAAGACAAGATACCCCTGTGGGGTATTTTGTATGGCTGCAACAATTAGTCCTTCTACGTACATTGAACGCTGTTATGTGATCGGAGGACAATAAAGAATATGTGGGCATTTAGAAAAAATAGCAGGAACCGGCTTCAGAATGGGAGAAAGTATGGCAGAACAATTAAAAGAAAAATTAGAAGAGAAGGGCATGGAATGTTGTCATTGTCATCAGAAAGCAACACCCCGCTCTGAAAAAGAAAAAAAACAATTGCAGAACCGTTTAAGCCGCATGGCCGGGCAGTTAAACGGTATCAGCCGGATGTTGGAAGAGAACCGCTACTGCGGAGACATCCTGACGCAGGTAGCTGCGGTGGAAAGCGCTCTGCAGGCTTTTGGCTATGCAATCCTGAAGGAGCATATGGAGACCTGCGTGGTGGAAGAGATCCGGAAGGGAAATACTGCTATCGTAGAGGAAGCAGTGGATCTGGTGAAAAAATTGAAATAAGTAGAGGCATGACTGCAGATAATACTGTAAATTCGTGCGGTAAGGCACTGAAAATAACGGAAACTTTGCAGGTTATGGAAAGGCAAGGTTATTTTTATGAAAGAAAGATATCATGTTACGGGAATGTCCTGCTCTGCATGCTCTTCGCATGTGGAAAAGGCAGTCAATAAACTGGAAAATGTGGAAAAAGCATCCGTGAATCTGTTGACAGAGACCATGGATGTGACCTATGACGAGACGAAGATCACTTCGGCGGAAATCATTGATGCTGTGGTGAAAGCAGGCTACGGCGCTTCGGTAATGACCGAAGGCAGTGCGGCAGGTGCAGGCGGACAGAGCACTTTCGGGAATGCGGGAAGTATAGGAAGGTCCGCAGCCGACGGCAAGCAGGAATTGCAGCAGAAGCTGGATGCAGACGCAAGAGCCATGAAATGGCGGCTTGGAATCTCCATCGGCTTCCTAATCCCGTTAATGTATGTGTCCATGCACCATATGCTCAAAGAATGGTTTGGGATTCCGGTTCCTGCATTTATCGTGAATACCATGCACGGCAATACCAACGCCATGAATTTTGCATTGACACAGTTTTTACTGTTGTTACCGATTCTGTATGTGAACCGGAAGTTTTTCTCCGTAGGATTTAAAACCCTGGCGCACCGCAGTCCGAACATGGACAGCCTGATCGCCTTAGGATCCGGCGCGGCGCTTGTGTACGGCATTTTCGCCATGTACCGGATCAGCTATGGCTTAGGCTACGGTGACATGGCAGTAGTAGAACATTATTCCCACGATCTGTATTTTGAATCCTCCGGTACGATCCTGACCCTGATCACGGTCGGAAAATATCTGGAGAGCCGTTCCAAGGGCAAGACCAGTGAGGCTATTACCAAACTGATGAATCTGGCTCCCAAGGTGGCAATCCTCGTGACCGGGGACGGACAGGAGAAGGAAGTACCTACGGAAAGTCTGCAAAAGGGCGATGTATTTCTGGTAAAGCCCGGAAGTCTGGTACCGGTGGACGGCATCGTGCTGGAGGGTAACTCCAGCGTGGATGAAGCAGCCATCACAGGTGAGAGTGTCCCTGTGGAGAAGCAGGCGGGCGACCATGTGGTCTCCGCTACCGTGAACAAAGCGGGTTTCTTAAAATGTCGTGCAGACCGTGTCGGCGATGATACGACGCTGGCACAGATCATCCGCCTGGTGGAAGAAGCCAGCGCCAGCAAGGCTCCAATCGCACAGCTGGCAGACAAGGTGGCGGGGGTCTTCGTGCCTACGGTCATGACCATTTCTCTGATCACTCTGATCGTATGGCTGCTAAACGGCGCCACTGCGGAATTCGCTATTTCCACAGCCATTGCCGTACTGGTGATTTCCTGTCCCTGCGCGCTGGGACTGGCAACTCCGGTGGCTATCATGGTGGGTACCGGCGTAGGAGCAGGTAACGGCATCCTGATCAAGACCGGGGAAGCCTTACAGCAGGCTAAGGAGATCGACACCGTCGTACTGGACAAGACCGGAACCATCACAAGCGGCAAGTTAAAGGTAGAAGAAGTAGGCGGTTATCAGAGTGATTTTCCTGCGGATGCCATGCTGCAGATCGCAGCGGCGTTAGAGAAAAAGAGTGAGCATCCGCTGGCGGAAGCTGTAGTGGAATGGGTAGAGCAGTTCGGTCTGGCAATTCCCAAGATCGTGGATTTCAAGGCAACCTTCGGGCGTGGTGTGGAGGGTGCGCTGGCAGCAGAATTCCTGGCAGTGGAAACAGCAAAAAATGACGGCCCTACGGCGGTGTTTTATGCCGGAAAACTGAGCAATGGTTCAAACACCTCTGGAAATGGGACACGTAAGGCTCCGCCAACCGGGAATACAGTGCCGGATACCGGTAGTGTATTCCCGGCAGGCACAAAGTTCTATGTAGGCAATCTTGCATTTTTACAGGAGAAGAATATCATATTGCCGCAGGGAGCCGCAGAAGGTCTGGACCGGATGGCGGACGAAGGCATGACACCGCTTCTGGTGGCGCAGGAAGGAAGATTCTTAGGAATCATCGGTGTATCAGATACTGTCAAAGCCACCTCCTATGAAGCAATCAATGCATGGGAGAAAATGGGCGTCAGAGTCATCATGCTGACCGGAGACAACCGCCGCACCGCGGAAGCTGTACGGCAGAAGTTAGGGATCTCCGAAGTCGTGGCAGAGGTACTGCCGCAGGATAAGGAGAAAAAGGTCAGTGAGTTAAAGCGTCAGGGACACAAGGTGGCAATGATCGGCGACGGTATCAACGATGCTCCCGCACTGGCGGCAGCAGATGTGGGTATGGCCATCGGCGCAGGTACCGATGTCGCCATGGAGAGTGCCGACATTATCCTGATGAAAAACGATCTTCGGGATGCGGTGACTGCCATGAAGCTGAGCCGTTCCGTGATCCGCAATATTAAGGAAAACCTGTTCTGGGCATTTTTCTACAACTGCATCGGCATCCCTCTGGCAGCCGGTGTGTTGTATCCGGCGTTCCAGATCCGTCTGAATCCCATGTTCGGCGCGGCAGCCATGAGCTTAAGCAGTATCTTCGTCGTGGGAAATGCCCTGCGGCTGAGAGGCTTTAAGAGCGGATTCACCCCGCTGAAAAAGGAAACACCGAAAGCATCCCATAAGGAAATCGAGATAACGCATGCAACTGCGGAGGGAGAACAGTGCATATTGAAAGCCCCCACAGAGCAAAATAACAGGCAAGATGTAAAGCAGGAGAAAGAGAGGACAAACACAATGACAAAAGTAATCAGTATCGAAGGAATGATGTGCAACCACTGCACCGGAACCGTACAGAAGGCACTGGAGGCAGTAGAAGGCGTGAAAGCTGTAACCATGAGCCTGGAGCAGAAAAACGCTGCCGTGGAACTGGCATCCGATGTGGCAGATGAGGTACTGACCAAGGCTGTGGTGGACGCAGGATATGAGGTGAAGGGAATTACCACAAAATAAGGTTTTACCGTCAGCTTTTGCCAACGTAAAAGGAGAAATGGCGCTGACCAGATGTTATGTTTACAGACATGACACTGGGCAGCGCCGTTTTGGGTCTATAGAGGAAAAAGTGATCCACAGGTACTTTTCACTACTGTATTTCAGGAATTTTTGCGGCATATGGGTCTATACAGAAAAAAATAATTTTCCAAAGATTCTATATAAAGTTTATAATTTCTTAATTGATTTTCTTAGAATAAGTGTTATAGTAACAATAGAACAGATGAGACAGAAAGCCTGTGAGTCTGTTCTATGCCAAATAAATATTGTCAAAGCTTTTATGAATGCAGGCATTCAACAAAGCGCAGGCAATATTTAATGGCTCTGAACACTTGCAAATTGTATAACCTTATGTGAGGAGGCGAACGATTATGAATATTGATAAATTTACACAGAAATCCATAGAAGCCGTCAACGGCTGTGAAAAGCTCGCCATGGAATATGGCAACCAGGAGATTGAGCAGGAGCATCTGCTGTACAGTCTGCTGACCTTGGATGACAGCTTGATCTTAAAGCTTGTGGAGAAGATGGAGATCCAAAAGGATCACTTTGTAAACCGTGCAAAACAGGCTCTGGAGAAAAGAGTAAAGGTGCAGGGTGGTCAGCCCTATGTCGGTCAGTATCTGAACAAGGTACTGGTCAGCGCATCAGATGAGGCAAAGCAGATGGGAGATGAATATGTCTCCGTGGAGCATCTGTTCCTTGCTATGATCAGGAATCCCAACAAGGAGATTGCCGAGATTTGGAAGGAATACGGCATCACAAGAGAGCGTTTTTTACAGGCTCTGTCTACCGTAAGAGGCAACCAGAGAGTTACCAGTGACAATCCGGAGGCTACTTATGATACTTTGGAAAAATACGGTCAGGATCTGGTGGAGAAAGCGAGAAACCAGAAGCTGGATCCTGTCATCGGACGAGACAGTGAGATTAGACATTTGATTCGTATTTTGTCACGTAAGACCAAAAATAATCCGGTATTGATTGGTGAACCTGGTGTAGGTAAAACTGCAGTGGTAGAAGGACTGGCACAGCGTATTGTTAATAATGATGTACCTCAGAACTTAAAAGATAAAAAGATTTTTGCGCTAGATATGGGAGCACTGGTAGCTGGTGCAAAATACAGAGGTGAATTTGAGGAACGTCTGAAAGCTGTATTGGAAGATGTGAAAAATAGCGATGGACAGATTATTTTGTTTATCGATGAATTGCATACCATTGTTGGTGCTGGAAAAACAGATGGAGCGCTTGATGCAAGTAATATGCTAAAGCCTATGCTGGCTCGTGGTGAGTTGCATTGTATTGGCGCGACTACTTTGGATGAGTATAGACAATATATTGAAAAAGATCCGGCACTGGAGAGACGTTTTCAACCTGTAATGGTAGAGGAACCAACTGTAGAAGAAACAATTTCTATTTTACAGGGATTACAGCCGAAACTTGAGAACTTCCATAAAGTTGAAATAATGTATAATGCTTTGGAGAGTGCGGCTATATTGTCCAAGCGTTATATTTCGGATCGTTTTCTTCCAGATAAAGCAATTGATTTGGTTGATGAAGCATGCGCAATGGTGAAGACCGAAATGGATACAATGCCAGCTGACATGGATGAACTCAATAGAAGAATTAATTTGCTGACGGGACAAATTGAGGGCTTGAAGAAAGATGATGATAAACTGAGTAAGGGTAGGCTAGAAGAATCCGAAAAGGAACTGGCTGAATTGCAGGCAGAATTTTCTGTGAAAAAAGCTCAGTGGGATAATGAAAAGGCATCTGCGGATAAGCTTTCAGAACTACGTAAAGAAATCGACCAAATTAAAGATGAGAAAGAGATTGCTTATCGTAATCAGGATTTCGCAAAATACAGTGAGATAGAAAATAGTATTTTACCCGAAAAGGAGAAACGATTAAAACAGGAAGAAGAAAAGATTAAGGAATCTGATCGTACCCTGATTCATGAAAAAGTAACAGAAGCGGAGATCGCGAGCATTGTGTCCCGCTGGACCGGCATCCCGGTAGCTAAACTGACTGAGAGTGAGCGTAACAAGACCCTTCACCTCGACGAAGAACTGCACAAACGTGTGGTTGGACAGGACGAAGGCGTGACCAAGGTCACCGAAGCCATCATCCGTTCCAAAGCCGGTATCAAGGATCCCAGCAAGCCCATCGGTTCCTTCCTGTTCTTAGGACCTACCGGTGTAGGTAAGACGGAGCTGGCGAAGAGCCTGGCAGCAGCACTGTTTGACGACGAGAACAACATGGTTCGTATCGATATGAGTGAATACATGGAGAAATATTCTGTCTCCCGTCTGATCGGTGCGCCTCCCGGATATGTAGGATACGAAGAGGGTGGTCAGCTGACCGAAGCTGTCCGGAGAAAACCTTACAGCGTGGTATTGTTTGATGAGATCGAAAAGGCACATCCGGATGTATTCAATGTACTGTTACAGGTACTGGATGACGGGCGTATCACCGATTCTCAGGGGCGTACCGTAGATTTCAAGAATACCATCCTGATCATGACCTCCAACATCGGCGCAAGCTATCTGCTGGACGGCATCAACGAAGACGGCACCATCAAGCCGGAGGCAGAGGCAGCAGTCATGAACGACCTGCGTGCACATTTCCGTCCGGAATTTCTGAACCGTCTGGATGAGACGATCCTGTTCAAGCCTCTGACCAAAGATAATATCGGCGGTATCATTCATCTGATCATTGCCGATCTGAACAAGCGTCTGGAGGATAAGCAGCTGACGATCCGTCTGTCGGACGAGGCTATGCAGTACATCGTGGATAACGCGTATGATCCGGTCTATGGTGCACGACCTCTGAAACGTTATATTCAGAAGTATGTGGAGACCCTGGCTGCCAAGATGATCCTGGCAGATCAGGTGGATGAGGGTGATACCATCGTCATTACCGTAGAGGACGATAAGCTTTCCGCCAAATGTGAGAAAGGCTCTAAAAATAAATAAACAGTAATACAAAAAGCGAAAGTGGCAGACTTGTCATTTTCGCTTTTTTCGTTTAAGATGTTATAGTAATAATATTTTAAAAGAGAGGTTTTTTTATGATACCACAGGATCCGGTCATGTTATTAAGCTTTATCAATCTGAAACTCCGTGACTACTACGGAAGCCTGGAGCAGCTCTGCGATGATCTGGAAGTGAATGAACAGGAGATCAGGGATAAGCTGGCATCCATCGATTATCATTACAATGAAGAGAGGAATCAGTTTGTATAATACAACCAGCAGTCTTACAGGGAAAAAGGGAACCAGATGTCTGATCTGCACCGGCTGCGGCAGATGCCCCGGAGTGATCCGGGGGATGCAGGTGGTGACGGAAAAGCTGGAGCTTCCTCCGTTATCATTGCAGAATACGGAAGGTATCCGGCTGATGACAGTGGATATCGGAACTACTACCATTGCTATGCAGCTCTATGATGCAGACGGTAAAATAGTGGACAGTTGTCCGAGTGTGAATCCCCAGGTCAGTTACGGTGCCGATGTACTCTCCCGGATAGAGGCGGCAAGGGATCCGGGGAAGGCCGCGGATATGCAGAAAAAAGTTCTGGATCTCATTAAAAAAGGAGTGCAGCGGTTTTCCAAAAAGCTGCAGGAGAAGGAGTCTATACAGATGGTCATTGCGGCGAATACCACCATGACCTATCTGCTGATGGGCTGGGATCCGGCAGAACTGGGCAGGGCACCTTTTTGGGTAAGTCATTGCGGAGCCACAGACACACAGATCGCAGGCGTCCCCTGTCATATTATTCCCGGATTGTCTGCCTTTGTCGGCGGGGACATCACAGCGGGAATACTGGCCTGTCAAATGCTGGAGCAGGAGGAACCTATGCTGCTTATCGATCTGGGTACCAATGGTGAGATGGCGCTGGGAAATAGACAGAAGCTGTATGCCTGTGCCACGGCGGCGGGACCTGCCTTTGAGGGCGGGGCAAACCGTGGTATCTGGGGTGCGGATATGGTGAAATTGTTACAAAAACTTCTGGAAGAAGGACTGATGGATCGGCAGGGACTGTTAAAGGAACCCTATTTCACGAGGGGGATCCGTATCGGAGATGTACTTGTGACGAAAGAAGCCGTGCGTGCGGTACAGCTGGCGAAGGGAGCCATTGCTGCAGGCATAGAGATCCTGACGGAAAGCTATGGAATAAGACTTTCGGATATTTCCAAGGTAGTGCTGGCAGGAGGTTTTGGCTATTATCTGGACCCGAAGGCAGCTGCCGCCATCGGACTGCTTCCGAAGGAACTGACAGATCGTACCGTGACCGGCGGAAACACGGCACTTAGTGGTGCTGCACTGGTGGGAAACAGGATACTGACCGGACAGCTGCGATCATGGGATGATTTGCACCGGCGGCAGGAATTACAGATTCAGATATTGAATCTGGCGGAGCAGATAAAATTCGCAGAAACATTCTTGAAAAAGATGGATTTTTGTTAAAATTGCGCAAAAAAATATAACAAAACACATAAAATGTTGTTTCATTATAGCAATAATTATGGTATACTTCTTAATATGATTACATGTATCGGAGGATATTGTATGAGTACGAATGTTGAGAAACCAAAAAAGTCTCTTTTTGCGGGGAAAAAAGAGAAAGCTTCCAAAAAGAAGCCAAAACCTGAGAAAAAGGTGACAAAAGTACCGAAGGAGAAGTCTGTAAAGACAAAGACACCGAAGAAGACATCCGGCAGGAGTGGGAAAAGCTCCAAACTGTTCAGTATACGCAATAAGATCGTAGTATGTTTTCTGGTGCCGATCGTGTTCATGATCATTATTGGCATTTCGGCATATCAGAAGTCTGCGGAAGGCTTAAGTGAGAAATATACGGATTCCACGTTACAGACTGTGCGCATGACGACAGAATACTTGGAGATGACCTGTGATTTTATCCGTTCCGAGGGCTTGAAGTATGCGTATGACGATGATCTGCGGAAATATTTCCTGGGAATGTTCGAGGATAATCCGGTAGACAAGCTGAATTTCTTGACATCCACGAAATCAAATCTGTTGTCAGTGCAGACGTCGAATCCGTTCATCAGTCATATGCACATTATTCCCAAGGAAGGTGTGGGACTTTTGTCTACTAAGCTTTCTTCCGGTGTGGATGGATTCCTGGATGAATATAAGGAGTCGGTAGCTTCCGGCGCCGGCAGAAGAAGCATTCCACAGTGGATCGATAGCCATCCGGTGCTGGATGACAAGGTAAAGGAGACGTATCAGGACTACATAATGTCTTTTCAGATGATGAGCCAGTCTAACAATGCCTGCGTTGTTATTGACATGAAGCCTCTGGCTATTACAGACTTTTTGAAGGAAATTGATATCGGTGATGATAGTGTCATTGGATTTGTCACTCCGGGTGGAAGAGAACTGGTAGTGGAGCAGCTGGAAGACGGTGAAGAGAGTACTCTGGCTGAGGATGAGAAAGTATTCGTCGAGCAGGATTTTTATAATGAAGTAATGGATCAGGCGGTAGCGGATTCCGGTACCGCAGAAGTGGATTTCCGTGGAGAAAAATATCTCTTTATCTATAGCCGCAGCGCGGAAGTGGGCTTTACCACCTGTGCACTGGTGCCTATGCGTGTGGTGACCAGCCAGGCTATGGAGATCCGTAATATGACGATTGGCCTGGTGATCCTGGCTTGTGTGATCGTAGTGATCGTGGGTATCTTTATTACAGCCGGTATTGAAAACAATATGAAACGCATCTCCAGAAAGTTTGGTGATGTGGCACAGGGCGATCTGACCGTGACGGTATCAGCAAAGGGTCACGATGAGTTCCAGGATCTGGCGGGATCCGCGACGAACATGATCGCGAATACTAAGAAGCTGGTAAATCAGGTAAGCAATGCCACCGGAGAATTAGAAGTTTCTGCGCAGAATGTGGGACAGGCTTCCGAACTGATCCATGAATATTCCCAGGATATTACCCGTGCTATCGGAGAGATCAATGAAGGTATGGAGGAACAGTCCAGACACGCACAGGAATGTGTAGAGAAAACGGATATTCTCTCCAATGAGATCCAGGAAGTCAGCCATGTGGTAGAGCGTGTTGAGAAACTGGTAGATGAGACCGAAGGCATGATCAACAAGGGAATGGAGATCGTACAGGTACTGGGTGAACGTGCCGGTGAGACCACACAGATGACTGTGAAGGTAAGCGAGAGTATTGAATCCCTCCGCAAGGAATCCGAGATTATCAACAGTTTCGTAGGTACGATCACAGAGATTACGGAACAGACGAATCTGTTGTCCCTGAATGCTTCCATTGAGGCAGCCAGAGCCGGAGAGGCCGGAAGAGGTTTCGCTGTGGTAGCGGAAGAGATCCGCAAGCTGGCGGATGATTCCGCCAAGGCAGCCGGAGAGATCGGCAACAATGTTGCGAACATTACTGCACAGACGCAGAACAGTGTGGAGAGTGCAAGCCAGGCGAAAGCGATGGTAGAACTTCAGACCAAGGCTGTGGAAGAAGTAATCGCAGTATTCCGTGAGATGCAGGCCCGTATGAGTCAGCTGATCGAGGGACTGAAAGATATCGTGGTAAGTACCGAGAAGGCTGATGGCGAGCGTAGTGCAGCGGTAGCGGCAGTGAAAAATATCTCAGATATTATCGAAGAGACCGCAGGCAGTGCAGAAACCGTCAATGACGTAGCCAACAAACTGCTCTCACATGTAGAGAAACTGAGTGACACCGCAAATGTGCTGGATGAGAATATGGAAGGACTCAAGAACGAGATCTCCGTATTTAAGATCTGAGGATAAGTATTTATAAGAAGGAGTTAAAGGAAGATCCGGAACAGAAGGGGCCGGATCTTCCTTTACTTTCGGAACGAATTGCTACGGTAGGAATTGCGGAGTATTCTCATGCATATATTTGGGATGAAAGCTGACAGGCGGATGACTTGGCAATGAGAAAAGTGTTGGCGGGTATTCTGATCTTTGATGTGGTCATGGGCATATTATGCCTGGTAGTGGGAACAAGGCAATATGCAGGGGATAGGCAATTGAATACCCGGGAGGGAAAAATTCAGGAATTACGGGAAACACTGGCAGGAGATGTCAACTGTGAGGAAGAACTTGCTCAGAAGATTGCCCTGACTTTTGATGACGGACCGCATCCGAAGTACACGGAGCAGCTTTTGGATGGACTGAAAGAACGGAATGTGGTAGTTACTTTTTTCGTGACTGGGGAGAATGCGGAGAATTATCCGGAGATCATCCGAAGAGAACAGGAAGAAGGGCACCTGATCGGCAACCATACTTACAGCCATATACAGTTGACTTCCCGTAACCGGGAGGCTTTCCGGGAGGAACTGGTGAGGACCAATGCGGTCTTAGAAGAGATCACCGGAGAGAAAACCAGTTTCGTCCGGCCGCCCTACGGCAGCTGGGATAAAAGTTTTGAGAAGGAACTGAACATGTTTCCGGTATTGTGGAATATTGACCCCTTAGACTGGTGCTCCCACAATGCGGAATGCATTGCAGCCAGGGTAGTGGAGAAAGCAGGAGATGGGGATATCATCCTGATGCATGACTATTATGATACTTCTGTTATTGCGGCGCTGGAAGTGATAGATGCTTTGCAGGGAGAGGGATTTCAGTTTGTGACGGTGGAAGAGCTTCTGTTTGACTGATAAATTATCCTTGCATCCTACCGTAATGTACGCATATAATATGAAGAGCAAGAGTGGAAAAATATGTCGGATGGGTGCGATGAAATGTTCGCATCGTACTTAAAGGAAAACGAATGATAAAAATAGCTTTTTGTGATGATGATCTGTCAGTGCTTAAGGAATTAAGCATATTAATGGACAGATATCGGGTGGAAAGAAATCAGGATATAACTTATGCGGCGTTTCACAGTCCGCTGGAGCTGCTGGCAGAGGTAGAGCGGGGAACTGAGCTTGATATTATTTTCCTGGATGTCCTGATGCCGGGACAGAATGGGATCAGCACCGCAAAGGAGATCAGAAAATATGATACTTTGGTGAAGATCATATATTTGACATCCTCGGCGGAATATGCGGTGGACTCCTATTCGGTAGGTGCCTATTTTTACCAGCTGAAGCCGATCTGGCAGGAAAGCTTCTATCGTCTGATGGACTCGGTGCTCTCGGAGTGCCGCCGGAATGAGGAAAAGAGCCTGATCCTGCGCAGCAAGTCAGGAATCACCAGAATGGATCTGGACAAGCTGCAGTATTGTGAAGTGATGGGACGTACCTTATTGTTTCACAGGCAGGACGGAGTTGTCCTGGACAGCGCCGGAAGACTGGATGATCTGTGCGAACAGCTCAAGGATTATGATTGCTTTATCCGCTGCCACAGGTCTTATCTTGTTAATCTGGCATATGTGCAGAATATTTCCAGTAAGGCCGTCACAATGTGCAATGGTACTGAGATCCCAATCCCACATGGAAAATATTCGGAACTGAAAGACAGATTCTTTGATTATTTCTTTCAAAAAAATCAGACAATTCTTGGATAATTTTAAGCGGCCACGACCGGAGAACACTTTCTCCGGTCGATTCATGTCATTTTCGGGTCGATTCATGTCAAAAATGGTTTTCCAATGGAAAAATAAGGTACAATTCTTTCAGACAACAGAAAACTGTTGCTGAAAGGAGAAAAATATTATGAAGAGAAAAGTGATCACATGCGTTATGGGCCTGGTACTGGCAATGTCATTAGCAGCCTGCGGTGAGGAAGAAGTGGTTGTGGAGAACACCAATGCAGAAGTAACAGTAGAGGTACAGACCACAGAGGCGGCAGAAACTCCGGCGGAGACTGTTGCAGAGACAGATACAGAAGCAGAGGGTGGCCCCCTGTTACAGGTGGAGGTTATGGAGATTCCGGATCTGAGCGGCACGGAATGGACTTTTGCAGGCGGTATGATTGACGGTGTTGAAATGGAGGAAGAGGATCTGAATGCAACACTGGAGACTTACGGCGGTACTTTAGGGCTGGTATTCGGTGAAGACGGTGCAGTTACCATGGTACAGGGTGGCGGAAATGCAGAAGGTACATATGAGTATTCCGATGATAACACTGCTATTAAGATGACCCTGGATTTCGGAGGAACAGAGATTTCTTACGCAGGCTTTTTGTCTCAGGTAGGTGATACCGTGACACTGATCGCCATGTCTGATATGAATGGTTATGACGGACTTTATTTTGTACAGTAAAACACAGCAGGAAATATTGGAAAAGTAGAAAGAATGAAAAGGGAGGGAAGAAATGACGATAGAAATTGTAATTATCGTAATGTTGCTTGCCTCCCTTTTTGGAGCCTGGGTATTGTCGGTGTGGCGTAAACTGGAGATGCAGGAAGAAAATATCCGCAATGCCTTACATCAGACACTGGTACAGCTTTCCGCCGAACGGGAAGCACTGGAAGGCTTGACGGAGCTTTTGAAAGATGTCATTGATGCAGAACTCTTACAGGAGATGAGATGTTCTCTGGAGAATGCACAGGATGGCGGAGAAGCACGACAGCCGGAGTGGATATCAGAACGACAGAGAGAATTATTAAAAGTACAGAATAAAATTACAGAGATCTCGGAAAGTATGCAGCTTTTGCAGACACAGGAGACCTATCAGAAGTACTGGAAAGCAGCGAAAAGCTATGAACATATGGTGGAGACCAGCGGATTGATCTATAACGATTCAGTGGAAAGCTATAATGGGATGCTTCGTAAGATGCCGGATCGTATAGCAGCAGGAATCTGTGGGTTCCATCGGAAAAAATTGATCGAGATCATGTAAGCTATATACATTTTAAGGAGGGTAAAGTTATGGGATTATTTACAAATAACAAAAAATTATGTCCGATCTGTGGAAGCCCAACACCGAGACTTTTGGCATCGGCAGTGGATGGACAGAATCTGTGTAAGGAGTGCGCAGGCAAAATCAATCTGCCGGATGGTGTGCAGGATGGCATGACGGTGGATGATTTTCGGAAATATATCAACCTCCATGATGCGAACAAGCCGTTACGCGATAGCTTTACAGAGACTTATCGCTATAATTTCGGCTTTTTTAAGGGAGCGTTATTGTTGGATCTGGATCATCAGCTGCTACGTCTCGGAGACGGCGAAGCGGTATTTGCCATGGAACCTGCAAATATCAGATCTTTCCGCATTTTAGAGGATGGCGAAGTATTATTTGAGGGAGAAAAGGGGAACTTCCGGAGCTACAAGAGTGATATCAGGGAACGGTTAAAAGAATTGAAGCCCAGGATTGAAGAATACAAGATGCTGCGGCATGAGTATGAGATCATGGCAGAGATGGAGCGCAACAGAGAGCAGAACGGCAGGGATAATGACAGAGATTTCAGGGACCGGGTAACAGAACCGGACTTCAATGTACCTAATCCGGTAGACAAATTTGCAGTGGAGATCATCCTGGAGCATCCTTACTGGAAGAACTTCTATAAGGAGACGGGTGCGCCGAAATTCAACAGCGATCATCCCAGTACCATTGATTATCTGGATGATTATACGCAGAAGACAGAGGAACTGCACGCACTGGCACAGAATCTGATGCAGCTGATCGATCCGCAGGCGCAGGAACAGGTAATAGATCCTCGTGCCTCCGCACAGAGCCAGGGCACTCAGAGTGCACCGCAGGCCGCACCTGTACAGACAGAGGATCCGACTGTGGCATTGCCCAAGTATAAGGCATTGATGGATGCCGGCGTTATCACAGCAGAGGAGTTTGAAGCGAAGAAGAAACAGCTGCTGGGACTGTAAAAAGTGAATATTTCAAATTGACGGGCGCATGGCTGTCGGATATACTATAAGAGTATGATATCTTACATGGGTATGATACGGAAAGCAGGATCTGACAGCCATGAGTAGTTTACAAAAGAAAGAAACATTATTGATCGTTGATGATTCCAAATTTCAAAGAGTAGTGATCAGACAGTCTCTCGGGGAGTATTTTAACTTCGCAGAGGCTGTTTCCGGTGAAGAATGTATTCAGATCATGGAGAAGGAAAGTGATGCCATTGATCTGGTTCTGCTGGATCTGGTCATGCCGGGCATTGACGGCTTCGAAGTACTGCGCCGCAGACAGAGTATGGAAGGCTTCAAGGATACGCCGGTCATTGTTCTGACCAATACAGAGTCCGTAGCTTCCCAGTCGGATGCTTTTGCCCTGGGAGCAGATGAATTTATCATTAAGCCGGTGGATGCCCGTATCGCACTTTCCCGTATCAACAATGCACTGGGGGTAAAGCGCAGATTACAGAGCAGCCGGGATGAACAGAAGGCATGGGAGACCAAATCTCAGATCGATGAAATGACCAGTCTGTTCAACAAGATGACAGTAGAAAAGCTGATCACAAAGGCGTTGACAGAGAATGATAACAGATCACATGCTTTGATGTTAATAGATATTGATAATTTCAAGTCTGTCAATGACGTCTACGGACATACCATGGGTGACCATGTCATCAGCGTGATCGCAGGGGTGATTTCTTCCCAGTTTCGCAGCACCGATTATGTGGGTCGTGTCGGGGGAGATGAATTCTGTGTATTGATGGCGGATATTCCGTCGAGAGAGATCGCACTGATCAAGGCAGAGAATCTGGTTAGTCTTGTAAAATATAAGGAGAACTTATCCATACCGGAAAATATATCTATCAGTGTGGGAGTAGCTTTTTCCGAAGCGGATGATCAGTGCTATGATGAGCTGGCAGCAAAAGCCGATCAGGCTCTGTACGTCTCTAAAAAATCCGGTAAAGGGAGATACAGCGTCTACGGCGAGGAACAGCAGGCTCCCGAGAAAGTCATACAGGCCCTTGTATGGTCCGGCTCCCGTAATGTTACCAGCATGATGGAATTTGCCCTGCCGGATTATGTACAGCTGAAGACAGTGGCTTCGGTGGAAGAGATCAGATCCTGTATGGAAGAAAAGACCGATGAAGATATTCCGGCATTGATCGTAGATGTATCGGAGGAAGAGGACCAGGGACAGAGGCGTTGGCAGGAGCTTCGTAAGCTGAAGGAAGAGCATACTTTTTCCATGATCGCTATCTGTAAGGAGGGCAATCTGGCACAAATGAAATGTGCTTTGGAGACGGAGGAACTTTCGGATCTCTTGCTGGCACCGCTGGAAGCGAATACGTTGAAACGACGTGTGAAGATCTGGATGCAAAATTGCAAGTTATGATAAAGTCTGTTATAATTGGCTGGAGCATATCAAAGGATGTGCTTCGGCCTTTTTGGATGATAGAAGCAGGGGATGTAACAGTATGGATTTATTTGAATATATGCGAAGCACCAATATGGAAAAAGAAGCACCGTTAGCTGCCAGAATGCGTCCCAGGACTTTGGATGAAGTCGTAGGGCAGGAGCATATCATCGGCAAGGATAAGCTTTTGTACCGTGCTATCAAGGCGGACAAGATCAGTTCCATTATATTCTATGGACCGCCCGGCACCGGCAAGACGACATTAGCAAAGGTGATCGCCAATACTACCAGCGCCGAGTTTTGTCAGATCAATGCCACCGTAGCCGGCAAAAAGGACATGGAGGAAGTGGTGGCGAAAGCCAAAGAACTGCAGGGAATGTACGGGAAACGTACGATCCTGTTTATCGATGAGATCCATCGTTTTAACAAAGGACAGCAGGATTATCTGCTTCCTTATGTGGAGGACGGTACGATCATTCTCATCGGAGCTACCACGGAGAATCCTTATTTTGAGGTGAACGGAGCGTTGATCTCCCGTTCCGTGATCTTTGAACTAAAACCGATCCCCAGGGAAGCTATTAAAGAGCTTCTGAAGAAGGCGGTTTACGATACGGATCGCGGTATGGGAGCTTACAACGGTACGATCGATGATGATGCATTGGAATTTCTGGCGGATATCTCCGGCGGAGATGCCAGACATGCCCTCAATGCCATCGAACTGGGTATCATGACCACAGAGCCCGGCCCGGATGGTAAGATCCACATTACGCTCGATGTGGCACAGCAGTGTATTCAGAAGAGAGCGGCAAAATATGATAAAAACGGTGACAACCATTACGACACGATCTCTGCTTTTATCAAAAGCATGCGTGGCTCTGACCCGGATGCCGCAGTATATTATCTGGCAAGAATGTTAAATGCGGGAGAGAGCGTGACTTTTATCGCGAGACGTATCATGATCTGTGCATCGGAGGATGTGGGCAATGCGGATCCGCAGGCGCTGGTAGTGGCAGTGAACGCGTCCCTGGCGGTGGAACGGGTCGGTATGCCGGAGGCACAGATCATTTTAGCACAGGCAGTCACTTACATTGCTACGGCACCCAAGAGCAACCGCAGCTATGAAGCGGTATCCCGGGCGATGCAGGAAGTGCAGGCCAGCGGAGATCTGCCGATTCCCACACATCTGCAGGATGCACATTATAAAGGAGCAACAAAATTGGGACATGGTATAGGATATAAATATGCCCATGATTACCCGAATGACTATGTGGAACAACAGTATCTGCCCTATGAGTTAAGCGGCAGGGAGTTCTATCAGCCTTCGGGCAACGGATATGAAGTGAAGATCCGTGAACATATGGCGAGAATCAAAAAAGAAGCGGCAAAATCAGAATAATTCACGGAACTAGAATAATTCCGTGATCAGATATTTGTATATTTCCTGGTTTTTCCGCTGCCAGTTATCGCAGATGGCAACGGCAGTCTCTTCCACGGGGACGGACAGAGTGATATCTACCAGACTGATGCCTCTGTCTTTTGCCACCAGGTGAGCTTCGTACTCACCGGAAGTGGATTTGTAGTAATCTCCGAGGACGGATACTTCGTTGCGCAGTGTGAATTCATTTTCCTGAAAATAGGTATCGATCTCCTGCTTGATGGTATCACCGATGCGGTTCTCGAAGAAATTCAGGGTTTCTTTTCCCTCGTCAGTGATGGACAGATGTGTCCGGTTGCGGATCGACTGGGTGGCGATCATGCCGGCATCCGTCAACTCATTGATGACCTGTTGTAAGGTCAGAAAATTCGTGTATTCTTTTCCGAGGATAAAGTCGCTTACCTGTGCGGTAGTGAGGGGGAAGGTAACGCGGTTCAGCATATAGAGAACGATGAGTTTGTATAGAGTAAGCGGATCTTGTAACATAATGTGAGTACAGCCTTTCTTATAGTTATGAATAGTTGTCTTTTGGAAACAGGTCACCCTGACGGATGCCCTGTTTTTTCATGCGATGGTGCAATTCGTTGAGAACACCGCGCTTGTCCATACTCCAGGTGGGAGCGATCAACAGATTTTTCGGTCCGTCACCGGTGACCCGGTGGATCACGATGTCGGGGGAAAGATGGGCGAGACAGGAGATGACCAGATCGATATAGGCATCGAAAGTCAGAGCCTCGAACTTCCCTGCCAGGTAATCGTCCGCCAGATCGGTGTCTTTCAGCACATGCAAGAGCTGCAATTTGATGCCGAAAGGCTGGATCCGGTTCAGATAATCCATTGTCTGAAGCAGCTGAATATTCGTTTCCCCCGGGAGTCCCAGGATCGTGTGGACGATAAATGGAATCTGCAAAGCCTTAAGATCTGCACATGCTTGTTCAAAACAGGACAGCGGATAACCTCTGCGGATATAGCGGGCGGTATCTTCGTGGATGGTCTGAAGCCCCAATTCGATCCAGAGAAACTTGTCCGGATATTCGTCACGCAGCTTCGCCAGCAGGTCCAGTACTTCTATGCCCAGACAGTCCGGTCTCGTGGCAATGGAGATCCCACACACATCCGGATGGTCCAGGGCAGAACGATACACCTCTTCCAGATAAGGGAGAGGGGCATAGGTGTTTGTATATGCCTGAAAATAGGCAATCAGATCCTGCCCGGTTGCTTTGCTGCCGAACTTAGCCATACCTTCCGTGAGCTGTTCTGGCATTGACTTGCCTGCCATGTCCACAGCAAAATCGCCGCTACCGCCTCTGCTACAAAAGATACAACCCCGAGTGCCAAGGGTGCCGTCCCGATTGGGACAGGACATCCGGGCATTCAGGGCTATTTTATAGCATTTGTGGTGAAATGTATTTTTACAATAGGAATCCAGAGAGTAGTAGGGCTTGCCGTGCCATTCTCTTTTTATGTTATCCGGATACATTAGCGGATATGACTCTTCACGGCATTGGCTACGACTTCTGCTACCTGGGGATCGAAGGCTTCCGGCATGATATTATCATCGGAGAGCTTGTCTGCAGGTACCAGCCCGGCGATGGCTTCGGCAGCGGCTAACTTCATCTCTTCAGTGATCTGGGTAGCGCGTCCTTCCAGGGCACCCTTGAAGATACCGGGGAATGCCACCACGTTGTTCACCTGATTGGGAAAATCACTGCGTCCGGTTCCAACGACACGGGCACCGGCGGCCTTTGCCACATCCGGCATGATCTCGGGAACAGGATTTGCCATGGCGAACAGGATGGAATCATGGTTCATGGAAGCTACCATTTCGGGAGTGACGATGTTAGGAGCGGAGACACCGATGAAGATGTCGGCACCCTTCAGAGCATCGGCAAGAGAACCGGTTTCGTTATTTAAGTTGGTAACCTCGGTCATTTTTTTCTGCATCCAGTTCAAGCCCTCGGTATCTTTAGAAACGATACCTACTTTATCACACATGATGATATTGGGGAAACCATAGGTCAGAAGCAGCCTGGTGATCGCCACACCGGCGCTTCCGGCACCGTTTACCACTACGCGGCAGTCTTCCTTTTTCTTACCGACTACCTTCAGGGCATTAATTACACCGGCGAGTACGACGATGGCGGTACCGTGCTGGTCATCATGGAATACAGGAATGTCCAAAATCTCCTTCAGACGTTCCTCAATTTCGAAGCAGCGGGGGGCGCTGATGTCTTCCAGATTGATGCCACCAAATCCGGGAGCCAGATAGGTCACTGCCTTGATGATCTCTTCAGTATCCTGCGTATCTAAGCAGATGGGAACGGCGTTCACATTGCCGAATTCCTTGAAGAGGACTGCCTTGCCTTCCATAACGGGCATTGCTGCATAGGGTCCGATGTTACCGAGTCCCAAAACGGCACTTCCGTCGGAGACAACGGCCACGGTATTGGCTTTCATGGTGTACTTATAAGCAGCTTCCTTATCCTGGGCAATTACCTTGCAGGGCTCCGCAACACCGGGAGTATATGCAATCGCCAGATCCTCACGGGTCTTTACAGGAGTCTTGGATACGGTTTCAAGTTTACCGTTCCATTTTTCGTGCATCAGTAACGCTTTTTCGTTGGTTGTCATGACAATACCTCTTTCTTGGATTATTTGATGCCAGGGTCCTAAGGTCTTTCCCCCACTTATGAGAAAGCTCATGTGGGCTTAGACCTTTTGAGCCTGGCATCAGATGTATTACGTTATGAACTATGATATAATAGAATCCGGTACTTCGCAAGGATTTGTAAAAAAATAATTTTGGGACTTCCTATTTTAAAAAATATATATTATAATAAGCGCAGATGTAGTTTTAATATCTATTTTATTTCATTGACACATCAGGATAGATCAGGAGTATTCCCCTAAGTGAACAGTTTGCAGAGTATATAATGAATACAGGAGGAGCATATGAGGGAAAAATATGAATCACTTGCATTAGTGCAGTTGAAGGAACTGGCAAAAGTGCGTGGTCTGAAGGGTACTTCCACAATGAAAAAGGCGGAGCTGGTAGAAGCCATGCTGGCAGAAGATGAGCGCTTGAAAAAAGAGGAAGAAGCGAAGGTAGCGGCAGCCAGACAGACAGCAGCAACAAGCGGAGAGCCGGAGAGAACAGAGCGTCCTGTAAGACAGGATCGTCCTTACAGACAAAAGCCGCAGGAGAACGGTGCAGCAGAGAATGTTGGAGCGAGAAGTGAAGCTTATACTAAGGAACGGTCCTTTAACCCGAACAATGTGGCTTATGACGAGAGCCAGTATCCCAAGGAATTAGACAGCGGTATTGAAGCCAGCGGTATCCTGGAGGTAATGCCGGACGGTTACGGATTTATCCGCTGCGAGAATTACATGCCAGGTGAGAATGATGTCTATGTGGCACCCAGTCAGATCCGCCGTTTTGGACTGAAGACCGGCGATATTCTGAAGGGTAACAAGCGGATCAAGACGCAGCAGGAGAAGTTCAGTGCGCTGCTGTTTGTTAAGAGCATTAACGGCTATACCGTAGAAGAATCTGCCAAGAGAATGGCATTTGAAGATATGACTCCGATCTTCCCCGATGAGCGGATCAAAATGGAGACTCCCGGCTGCAGCGTAGCCATGAGAGTTATGGATCTGGTGAGCCCTGTCGGCAAGGGACAGCGTGGTATGATCGTATCCCCGCCCAAGGCAGGTAAGACCACCCTGTTAAAAGAGGTGGCAAAGTCCATTTTAAGTGGCAATCCCAAGATGCATATGCTGATCCTGCTGATTGATGAACGACCTGAGGAAGTTACCGATATTAAGGAAGCGATCCACGGAGATAATGTAGAAGTCATTTACTCTACTTTCGACGAACTTCCCGAGCATCATAAGAGAGTATCCGAGATGGTGATCGAGCGCGCAAAGCGTCTTGTAGAACATAAAAAGGATGTCGTGATCCTGCTTGACAGTATCACCCGTCTGACCAGAGCGTATAACCTGGTGGTTCCCCCCAGTGGACGTACTCTGTCCGGTGGTCTGGATCCTGCCGCACTCCATATGCCCAAGAGATTCTTCGGTGCAGCCCGTAATATGCGTGAGGGCGGAAGCCTGACGATTCTGGCGACCGCACTGGTAGAGACCGGAAGTAAGATGGATGATGTGGTATACGAGGAATTCAAGGGAACCGGTAACATGGAAATGGTTCTGGACAGAAAACTGTCCGAGAAGCGCATTTTCCCGGCTATCGACCTTGCAAAGTCCGGCACCAGAAGAGAAGACCTGCTGTTAACTCCGGAAGAACTGGAAGCCATCAATATCATGCGTAAGGCGCTGAATGGACTGAAGCCCGATGAGGCAACCGACCGAATTCTGGATATGTTTGCTCATACACGCAACAATGGGGAATTTGTGAACATGGTGAAGAAGAATCACTTCATTTAATTATCTGATTATCGCAAAAAATGTTAAAATAAGTCTTGCACCGCATCTTTTCTTATGGTACAATAATACCGCTGTTTGTGGTTCCATAAGCAGTGAGGATGAGAACAAGAACTTATACACGACATTTTTATAGAGAGGTGAAAGAAATGAAAGAAGGAATCCATCCCGCTTACTACCAGGCAACTGTAACCTGCAACTGTGGTAACACATTTGTAACCGGCTCCACCAAGCCCGAGCTTCACGTAGAAGTTTGCTCCAAGTGTCATTCATTCTACACTGGCCAGCAGAAGTCTGCAAGAACCGATGGCCGTATTGATAAGTTCAATAAGAAATACGGTGTTAAATAAGATTGCAAGCGAACGGTTGAGGTATTCTTATCTCAACCGTTTCTTGTCGTACAGAAAGTGCGTTCCTATACGACAAAAAGGATTCTGTTTTATACTGCATTACGAGGACAATGTTTATGGCTAGAAGAAAGAGTCGTTATTCCGGTATCGGCGGACAGGCTGTGCTGGAAGGCGTTATGATGAAAAATAAAGAAAAATACGCGGTAGCGGTCCGCAAGCCGGACGGTGAGATCGATGTGGAAGTGGAGACCTATCAGGGACTGGCTCATGGCAGCAGGATCAAGGAGCTTCCCTTTATCCGCGGTATTTTTAATTTCCTGGATTCTCTGATCCTGGGAACCAGAGCGTTAAATTATTCTGCTTCCTTTTATGAAGAGGAGGACAGTAAGGAGACGAAGTTCGATAAAGCAATGAATAAAATGAGCGGCGGTAACGGAGAAAAACTGCTGTCCGGTATCGTGACGGTGATCTCAGTCGTACTGGCAGTGGGAATCTTCATTGTACTTCCTTATTTTATTTCATCGCTGTTTGAGAGCTTTATCCGTAATCGCTCCCTGATGGCGATCATTGAGGGCGTGATCCGTATTGCCCTGTTTTTACTGTATGTATGGGGTATCAGTGCCATGAAGGATATCCGCAGACTGTACCAGTATCACGGTGCGGAGCACAAATGCATCAACTGTATCGAGAAGGGCAGACCGCTGACGGTGCACAACGTGATGCGCAGCTCTAGACTGCATAAGCGCTGCGGTACCAGCTTTATTTTCTTTGTTATGTTGGTAAGTATCGTGCTGTTTTTCTTTATTCAGGTGGACAATGTAGCGGAGAAGGTGATCCTTCGTATTCTGCTGATGCCTGTTGTGGCAGGAATCTCTTATGAGATCATCCGCCTGGCAGGACGCACGGATAATATATTTATTAAAATTCTGTCGGCACCCGGCATGTGGATCCAGCGTATGACCACCAAGGAGCCGGATGAGAGCATGGCAGAGGTAGCCATCGCTTCTGTGGAAGCAGTATTCGACTGGAAGAAATATTTACAGGATACTTTCGGTTATGAGGTCGATGAGAGCTGGGCGCAGGATGCCAAACCGGCAGAACCCGAGGATTAAGATGACTTACCGGGAATGTTATGAACAGGGCTGCCGCACCTTACAGGCAGCGGGAATCGAAGAAGCCACACTGGATGCGAGACTTCTGTTAGAAGCTGTGTGCGGTACGGACCGCAATGATCTGCTGGTGCACGGCGAACAGCCGGTGATGCCACAAGCGGAAGAAAAGTATCTGCACTGGATCCGTCAGCGCGCGGAGCATATTCCTCTGCAGCAGCTGACCGGTGAGCAGGATTTTATGGGGCTGACCTTTAGCGTCAATGAGCATGTGCTGATCCCGAGGCAGGATACCGAGATCCTGGTGGAGGAGGTATTGAAGGAACTCCATGACAGGATGCGGATACTGGATATGTGTACGGGCTCCGGATGTATTCTGTTAAGCCTGCTGCATTACAGCAATGACTGTGAAGGACTGGGCGTGGATCTGTCGGCTGAGGCCCTGGAAGTGGCAGGACAGAATGTCTTGAAGGTGCTTACCCCGGAAAAAGCGGAGCATGCGCATTTTTTACAGAGTGATCTGTTTGAAAAGGTGGAGGGAAAATTTGAGATCATCGTGTCGAATCCGCCTTACATCGCCAGTGCGGAAGTAGAGAAGCTGATGCCGGAGGTGAGGGATCATGAACCCAGGATGGCATTAGACGGTACGGAGGATGGTTTACATTTTTACCGCCGTATCATTAAAGAAGCAGGAAAACATCTGGTGAACAGCGGAATGCTCTTTTTTGAGATCGGATATGACCAGGGACAGGCTGTGTCGGAACTGATGCGCGCCGGTGGGTACCGCGAGGTACAGGTGGTGCAGGATTATGCCGGTCTGGACCGGGTAGTACTAGGGACTTATTGTGAGAGGAATTAGTTATGTTTGACAAGTTAGAAGATTTATTGATTCGTTTTGAAGAGATCATGGGCGAACTGCATGAACCCACGGTCACGAATAACCAGGAACGTTTCCGCAAGCTGATGAAGGAACAGAGTGATCTGACTCCCATCGTGGATGCATATACAGAGTACAAAAAGTGCAAGCAGGATATCGAAGATTCTCTTTCCATGCTGGAAGAGGAAAAAGACGATGAAATGCGCGAGATGATCAAGGAGACGTTAAATGACAGCAAGAAACGTGTGGAAGAGCTGGAGCAGGAACTGAAGATCCTGTTACTGCCCAAGGATCCTAACGATGACAAGAACGTAATCGTGGAGATCCGTGCCGGCGCCGGCGGTGATGAGGCTGCGCTGTTCGCAGCGGAAATCTATCGTATGTATGTGCATTATGCCGAGAAGCAGCGTTGGAAGGTAGAGCTGATCAACGTGGATGAGATCGGTATCGGCGGTATGAAGGAAGTCCAGTTTACCATCAGCGGACAGGGTGCCTATTCCAAGATGAAGTATGAGAGTGGCGTACATCGTGTACAGCGTGTACCTGAGACCGAAAGCGGCGGACGTATCCATACCTCCACCATCAGTGTGGCGGTTATGCCGGAGGTGGATGATGATATTGATATCGTCATCGAGGACAAGGATATCCGTATCGATGTCATGAGAGCATCCGGTAACGGCGGTCAGTGTGTCAACACCACCGACTCTGCGGTACGTCTGACCCACTATCCTTCCGGAATCGTGGTATACAGCCAGACAGAGAAGTCTCAGATCCAGAACAAGGCGAAGGCATTCGCACTGTTGAAATCCAAGCTGTATGACATCGAGCAGCAGCAGAGACACGATGCGGAAGCAGAGATGCGCCGCAGTCAGATCGGTACCGGAGACCGTTCTGAGAAGATCCGTACCTACAACTTCCCCCAGGGCCGTGTCACCGACCATCGTATTGGTCTGACCCTTTACAAGTTAGACAAGATCATGAACGGAGATATCGAAGAGATCATCGACGCCTGCATCGCAGCCGACCAGGCAGCCAAGCTGGCTAAGATGAATGAGGAATAAAATGGTAAAAGAAACGGTCTTTGGCATAGGTCAAAAGACCGTTTTTATATATACTTTTAATGAATAAAAGTAATTTGAAAAGGAACATAGTTATGGCATAATTATACTATAATGGAGAGGGGAAACGATGGGAAAGTATACAGCATGGAAAATTAGAACTGCAATATGCGATGATACAGTAGAAGACGCGGCGTTCATAGAAAAACATATAAAAGATTATTTCATGAAAAAAAGCATTCCTTATGAATGTAATGTATATCAGAGCAGTAAGGCATTGTGGTATGAAATTGAGGATGGTCAAGCGTTTGATCTGTTGTTTTTGGATATCGAAATGCAGGAATTAAATGGCTTTGAACTGGCAACTAAAATTCAGGAAACAGCACCGGATATTCTGATCATCTTTGTGTCTGCTTACGAGAGTTATGTGTATAAATCATTTGAATTCCGACCATTTCGTTTTATTCCGAAGCAACAAATGGAAAGCATGATCACACAGGTACTGGAGGCAGCATTCAGGGAAATTGTATCACGTACCTCAGAGGTTTATATTGCAGAAAATCAACAGGGCATAGAAAAAATCCCATTTAGAAAAATTGTATATATTTGGAGAGAAGGCAAGTATTTATATATTGAAAAGACAGATGCTACCAGGTGTAAGGTAAGAAGTTCCTTAAGAAAGATATCGGAAAAATTGCCGGAAGATGAATTCGTATGGGTGGATCGGGGATATTTGTGTAATTTATATCATGTGAAACAGATCAAAGATAACCAGATGGTTTTATCTACGGGGCAGCAATTATACATCGGAGAACGACGGCTGGCACGATTAAAACATCGAATAATGGAATATTGGCAGGCAGGTACGATAAATGGAGAGTAGAATACAGATGATCAAAATTCTGTGGAGCATACACAATTCGGCATGGCTTCTGATATGGATGGATAGGCTTTTTGATCGGAGAAAATACATAGATTCAAATAAAAAATTTATATTAACAATATTTTTATCGGGAATGCTATGGTATGGTCTGCAAAAGTATTTGTCGTGGATTCCGTTACTGCTACTTCTTACTATTTTAGGATACCTGTTATGGAATGGCTCTGTGGAAAAAGTGGCATCCCTTGTAGTCAGTTATGTTTTTATCTGGACTGTTTTACTGGGCCTGGTGGAACATTTCTGGACAAATGCGGAATTTTGCGCACAGGCAGGATGGCTGATCTTAAATGGGATATTGATATCTGCTATAAGACATAAAGTAATAGGAAAAACTTTTACAGCGCTGAATCTGTTGAAAACATTTGGCATTGCTTTCTTCAGTACAGCATTTCTGTGTGATTTTTTTATGGATATGATTTATGGAAATGCAATTCAGAATTATGTTTTCCTGTCCTGCCTGGTGAGTCTGCTTCTTATGGTATGTTTTTACTTCCGCCAATCGCAACTGAAGATGCAAATCTCTGTATTAGATACACAATATGAGCTGATTGAGAGCCAGTATGTCAGAGCACAGAATTTCTATACAGAAAATGCGAAACTGTATCATGATATCAAACATCATCTGCGAGCGCTGGAGAGACTTCTGCAAAATGGTGATCGGAGAGAAGCTTTAGCATATATAGAGAGCGTGCAGGAACCGCTGCAGTGTAAAATGATTCCGGTACATACAGGCGTAGATATTGTAGATGCTGTAATTTATGAAGCAAAAGAGAAAGCAGAACAGCGCAATATTCTTTTGGTGGTCGAAACACCGATTCTTCCGTCAGGGCTAAAACTGGAGGATAGAGAATTTTGTGTATTATTTGCTAATTTATTGAACAATGCATTGGAAGCAGCAAAAGAACAAATCAGATTGAATATTGCAATAACAGCAGGATTTCTTGTGATTGAAATGCAGAATGACTATAAGGAAAAACCAGTGGTTAAAAATAATCATTTTGTATCTGAGAGAGAGCAGGATTCGTTAGCGCATGGCTGGGGAATGAAGATTATTGAACAAATCGTGGAAAAATATCAAGGAGAATTGTCAATCAGGGTTGATATGCAGGTAAGCATTAAAATATTGATGGACGTGCTATAATTGGTGGTCAGATTTCTGCTTTTTGTGGACAAATTGTGATAACAATAAAAAAATAAGTTATTATAAAAAAGAGCGAAAGAGCAACAAAAGTCTGCGAAATTAGAAGGAGAATTCTATGATGAAAATCAGGGAAGCTGTTAAATGTGTGCCTGTGATTTTAGGATATTTTTTGTTAACTGAGTTTGGCAAAATGATAGAGTTTTGGATTTTCATGTCACATCAAACGGAAAGTGATTTATATGAGCAACAATGGAGTTGGATTACCATGCCGGAAAGCAGGTTCTTCCAGATCCCGGGAAGAACAGGACTGCTGTTTGCTGCATTGATAGCGGTTGTGTTATGTATGTTAGCTCATGGAAAAGACTTCCGTGTGGGACAGTTGAAAAAGATTAAGGAAACACTGCAAGGAAATTGGAGAGGAATAGTGCTTCAGGCAATACTGATCGTGGGTGTAGTATTGGGAATGTCGTATACCAGATTTTGGGATCGTATCGCCTCTGTTATATCCATGAAAGATATTTATTTCTATCTTAGCGGTACCGGCGCACTTGCGGGAACACAGGTACTTGAAAATATAGCTGAAAGGTTTTCTGTCCTTGTCACATTTCACGAACCCGATTTGTGGACAATTCCATTTTCCTTTTTAGTATTTGAACTATTAAGAGTTTGCTTTGATTCTAAAATGACACTAACTTAAGAGATAAATTTTTTACTCTTCCAGAAAGTGCGAAAGGTAGAAACGGAAATTATCATAAGTTATACAGCTAAGTTGAATGAGAAATAAGAGAAGAAAAGGATGAAGGGCGGACTTTGGCGGTGCCAAGGTTCGCCTTTTATGATATAATGAAAAACAGAATGATGATCTTATTTGTGTGGGCAGGAGGAATGTTAGATGAATGATGTTACAAAAATTGAAAATAATGATTTTATGAGCAAATATCAGAAAACGGAAAATATAGTTGAGGATGTTCGGAATATTATTGAAGTTTCCCAAAAGGAAGCTTATCGTGCGGTCAATACAATATTGTCACAGAGAAACTGGCTGATTGGATATAGAATTGCAGAAGAAGAACTTGCCGGAGAAGGTCGTGCAGAATATGGTGTGGAGATTATAAAGAGACTGTCCAGAGAGTTAACAGATAAATATGGAAAAGGATATGATAGAAGTAATTTATATCATTGTCTGAAGTTTTATAAAACCTTTCCTGAAATTGTCGACACGGCGTGTAGACAATCCAATATCAGGCTTTCTTGGTCACATTACCGAACTTTATTGCAGGTACATGATGAGGTCGCACGCAAATGGTATGAGAAGGAAGCATACGAGCAGACCTGGAGTGTGCGTACATTACAGAGAAATATAGATACACAGTATTACTATCGATTGCTGCAATCCGGAGAAAAAGAATCTGTGATGCAGGAAATGCTGGAGAAAAACTATAACTATCAACAGGACAAGTTTGAGTTTATTAAAAATCCGGTAGTTGTGGAATTTCTGGGTCTGACACCGGATGCGTCCTTCAATGAGACAGATCTGGAAACAAGTATTATTTCCAATTTACAGAAATTTTTGATGGAATTGGGAAAAGGGTATGCCTTTGTAGCAAGACAGCAACATATTCATACCGAAAAGCAGGATTATTTTATTGATCTGGTCTTTTACAATTATATTTTAAAATGTTTTGTACTGATAGATTTAAAGACAAGCAGGATCACACATCAGGATGTAGGACAGATGGATATGTATATCCGCATGTATGATGAACTTAAAAAATCCGCGGATGATAATCCGACATTGGGAATCGTATTGTGTTCCCAGACAGATGAAGATATCGCAAGGTATTCCATATTGCATGGAAATGAACAATTATTTGCAAGCAAATACAAATTATATCTTCCTACGGAAGAGGAACTGAGGGAGGAAATAGAAACACAAAAGGCTATGTTTTATTTACAACAGAAGGAAGCCGAAGAAGGAGAGAAAAACAAATGACCGTAGCAGAAGCAATACGTGAATATGTCAATGAAACCGAAGGGCTGGAGCTCTATGAGCAGAAGCCGGAAAAGGGTCTGGGGATCCTGGATAGTTACAGACTGAAATAGAAAACGGAGAGTTAAACAGTGAAAAAACATATTTTGTGCATCGGAGATTCCAATACCCACGGGCTCTGCACCGATCCGTCGGAGAGTGCCGACCACAGAAGCAGATATAATGAAGAGGAACGCTGGACCTGCCTGTTACAGAAAGCATTGGGAGCGGAGTATCTGGTCATTGAGGAAGGCTTAAGCGGCAGAACCTGTGTGTATGATGATCCGGACATGGATTCGGTGAATCTGCTGCCGGTATTGCATGCTTTGCTGAACAGCCATGAACCGCTGGATCTGCTGATCCTGATGTTGGGGACCAACGATGCCAAGACGAAATTCCATACAGATCCTACCAAAATTGCTGTCGGGATGCAGATTCTGGTGGAAGAGGCAAAATCCGTTCCCTGCTGGGGGGAGAACGAATCGAAGATCCTAATCGTGGCCCCGGCACCCATTGAAGAAGGGGGGACTTATCCGGAATTCAACAAAGAAAGCGTGGAGACCACAAGAGGACTGGCAAGAAAGTATGCATTCCTGGCAATACACGAAGATGCGAAGTTCCTGGATGCGGGAGGCTGTGAACTGACGAAGGCAGATCACGTACATCTGACAGCCAAGGGGCACAGACAGTTGGCAGAGCGGATGGAAACGGCTGTGCGGGAGATTCTGGAAGCCCCGGAAGCGGAAGTGGCGGAAGGTGAAGGGGGAAAAGAGAACGATGAGGCAGAGGAGATCGTAATGGCAAAAGAGACGGATTTGCCCCGGATTCTGGAGATCTATGACATTGCCAAGGCCTACATGCGGGCAAGCGGCAATCCGAACCAGTGGAACGGTGCGTATCCGGATCCGGAGACGCTGCGGACAGACATTGAGAAACAGCGGCTGTATGTGTATAAAAAGGACGGACACATCCACGGGGTATTCATGCTTTTACTGGAGGAGGAACCGACCTATGCCTATATTGAGGACGGCAGCTGGCGGGAGGAGAGACCTTACGGCACGATCCACCGCCTGGCGGGAGACGGGGAAGTAAGAGGATTGTTTGCAAAATGTGTTGCTTTTTGTGAGAGCAAAGTGAAATACCTGCGGGCCGACACCCATTTCGATAATCACACCATGCAGCACTTATTGGAGAAGAACGGCTTTGAACGCAGAGGCATTATTTACTTAAAAAACGGAGATCCACGCATCGCCTATCAGAAATAATGCACAATACCTGACCGATTTCCTATGAGCAATATTCACAAAAATATTCAGAAACGCCGAAAGATACTGACATTTCGGCGTTTTTTCTGCTAGAATAGTAAAAAATGGATATACTATTGGTAGTAAACGGAAATTGTGTTTCGCATTTTTCTGCAATCGGCAGAGGAAAGGAAGGTTAAGGTGTTTCAGAAGGGCGAACGTGTAGTATGTGGCAGTAAGGGAGTCTGTGTGGTGGAAGAGATCACGACATTAGACATTGCGGGAGTGGACAAGAAGAGAGAGTATTATATTTTAAAACCTCTGTATCTGTCCTCCAGCACGGTATATATTCCGGTGGATACGGCGGAAGGTGCCATGCGTAAGGTGCTTGCGCACGAGGAAGCGGAGAATCTGATCCACAGGATCCCGGAGATCCCGCTGATCACCATTGCCAATGATAAGCTGTTAGAGCAGGAATACAAAAATTGTTTAAAGACCAGCAGCTGCCAGGATCTGATCCGGATCATCAAGACGATCTACCTGCGGAAACGTGCCAGAGAGGAAGCGGGACGCAAGGAGACAGCAGTGGATGCCAGATATTTTCGTATTGCAGAGGATCATCTGTATGGGGAATTGGCCGTAGCTTTAGATATGTCCAGAGAAAATGTGGAAAGCTATATAAATACCTCTTTACAATCCGTGTGAAAAGGTCTATGATATCAACATAAGTCCTAAAGCAACAGATTTTAAGATCAGAAAACGTTGAAGAGAAGAGTAGGAAGCATAGAAAGGCACCAGAGAGAACCGTCCTGTTATTAGGAACAGGAGCTGTGAGCGGTTTTGCCGGATGCGGACGAAGACCATCTCCGAGTGGCTTTAATACAGCCCGGCAGCTCCCGTTACGAGCAAATGAGTGGCAGTTATTTTTAATAAAATAATTGCAATCAGGGTGGAACCGCGTGTGATACGTCCCTTGCAGATTGTTGCAAGGGACTTTTTTGTGACTTTTCAGCAAAACTCCGAAAGAGCGATTTCGCGAATGGAGATTCTGAATAGTTTAGAAAACAACAAAAAGGAGAACGAAAATGGTAAATTTTAAGGAAGACGAAAGACTGTCAACGCTCAATCATTCCTGCGCACATGTTATGGCACAGGCAGTAAAGCATCTGTACCCTCATGCAAAATTCTGGGTAGGACCTGTGGTAAAAGAAGGATTCTATTATGATATCGATCTCGGCAACGATGTAGTCAACGACGAAGTGATCGCTGCCATCGAAAAAGAGATGAAGAAGATCTGTAAGGAAGGCAAGAAGATCTACAGAAGAGAAGTATCCAAGGCAGAAGCGATGGAAATGTTCAAGGACGATATGTACAAGCTGGATCTGATCAGCAATCTGGAAGATGGCAACATCACCGTATATGATCAGGGAGATTTCACCGATCTGTGCCGTGGACCTCACGTAGACAGCACCAAGCTGTGCAAGAACTTCAAGCTGGTAAAACACTCTGGCGTATACTGGAAGGGCGATGCCAGCAACCACGTAATGCAGCGTATCTACGGTGTCTGCTTCCCTACCGCGGAGGAGCTGGAAGCACATCTGAAGGAGTTAGAAGAGGCCAAAGAGCGTGACCACAGAAAGATTGGCAAGGAGATGGAGCTGTTCATGTCCGATGATCTGGTAGGTCGTGGACTTCCTATGTTCCTTCCTAAGGGTTACACCGTATGGCAGGAGCTGGAGAATTATATTAAGGATAAAGAGAGAAGACTGGGATATCTGCACGTTATGACTCCCTGTGTCGGTACTGTAAATCTGTACAAGACCTCCGGTCACTGGGATCACTACAAGGAGAACATGTTCCCTCCCATGGAAGTAGAAGGCGAGTCCTTTGTACTGCGTCCCATGAACTGCCCTCACCATATGATGATCTACGCTAACACACAGCACTCCTACAAGGATCTGCCCATCCGTATCGGTGAGATCGCGCATGACTTCCGTTTTGAAGCCAGTGGTACCCTGAAGGGTATCGAGAGAGGCAGACATTTCTGCCAGAACGACGCCCATCTGTTCGTAACACCGGAGCAGATCGAGTCCGAGTTCTCCAAGGTAGTAGATCTGATCTTCGATACCTACAAGGATTTCGGTATTACCGATTACAGATGTGTCCTGTCCCTGAGAGATCCGGAGGACAAGGTAAAATATCACGATGACGACGAAATGTGGAACAATGCAGAGGACGCTCTGCGCAAGGTCCTGAACGATCTTGGCATTGAGTACACCGAGGAGATCGGTGAGGCTGCATTCTACGGACCGAAGCTGGATGTTAATGTAAAGCCTGCGGTAGGTAACGAGTACACCCTGTCCACCTGCCAGCTGGATTTCTGCCTGCCTGCTAAGTTTAATCTGACCTATGTGGACAAGGATGGACAGAAGAAGACTCCCGTGGTCCTGCACAGAGCAATCTTAGGATCTCTGGACAGATTCATGGCTTATATTCTGGAGGAGACCAAGGGTAACCTGCCTCTGTGGCTTGCTCCCGTACAGGCAATGATCCTGCCGGTCAAGAACGACGATGAAGAGCTGAACACTTATGCCCATGATCTGTACGGTTATCTGCTGGACAATAACATCAGAGCAGATATCGATGAGAGAGCAGAAAAGCTGGGCTACCGTGTAAGAGAAGCACAGGTGAAGAAGATCCCTTACCTGATCATCTTAGGAAAGCAGGAAGCACAGGACGGCACCGTAAGCTATCGTCTGCATGGACAGCAGAATACCACTACCGTATCCAAGGATGAGTTCCTTGCGATGTTAAAGGATGAGATCGCAACCAAGAAGCTGAGCAAGTAAGCTGATTGCCGGATAAAATCAAGTAGGAAAATATGAAAATCGCCGTTTCCTTATAAAAATAAAAAGGGAGACGGCGATTTTTTGAATGGTATGACAAGAAACAGTATTTCGATATTAGTTTTTACGAGCAACGAGATGGGCACGCATTTTTGCCTGTGCCACGAAAGAAACCACTTCAAAACCGGCAGTTTTCGCAAACTTTTTAAATTCGGCACCGGAATACAATCTGACATCTCCGTGACCGCACAGATGGGCTAAAGGCATCTCGATATGATTGCACAGCCACAGAAGCACTTTGGATTTCGTGGTGTAGTCCCGCAGGATCAGACGGCCGTTCTTTTTCAGAACCCTGTAGGCGTTATTGAAAAAGTCCTGAGGATTCGGATAGTGATGGAAGCTGTTGGAAGAGATGATTGCATCGAAGGTGTCCTCAGGGAATGGAATGTTCTCGCAGTCTCCCACGACGAAGTTGGTATTCGACAGGTTCTTGGCCTGGGCTACGCGGATCATTTCCGGGGTCAGATCCAGTCCGGTGTAATGTTTGTCGGGATATTTTTCATGTAACAGTTCGATCACGGGACCGGTGCCGCAGCCACAGTCCAGAACAGAGTCAAAGGGCTCTTTTTCCAGTTCTTCCAAAAGATAAGGATAATCATCTTTACACATTTCATAAATGCCGGAGTGACCGCTGTCGTAGACTTTGGCGGCCTCGGTGAATTCTTTGACGGAGAGTGCTTTATATTCTTCGGATGTCATTGGAAATCCTCCTGTTAAAAATATTTTGTAACGATTCAGAAACTCTGAAAGAGCGATTTTGTGAAGGGACTGAATAGTTACAATTTTTTAATTATTAATGTATGAATAAAAACAAATAGTTAGTCAAAACTAACAATGAAAATATAGCACACATTCCATAAAAAATCCAGTAGAAGGCATAAGTTTTTCAAATCTGCACAGACTATCCATGACGCGTGGCGGGACTGCATCGGCTCTTTTGCCGCGTGTCCTCTTTTAAAATTTTAAAATCAAAAAAGAAGACGAGGAGCCGCAGAAAGCGGCAGAAGGTGAGGGAGACATGGCAGATTTGAAATGTGTTGTGGAAAATTGTACCTATAATAAGGATTGTATGTGCAGCAAGGGTGATATCATGGTTGGAGGCAAGCATGCCTGCGACTGTGACGGAACCTGCTGTGAAAGCTTTGCGCAGAAGAGAGAGGGGCGGGATTCTTTCAGCAGCTCCCTGTCTCATCCAAGCCATACGATCAGCATCGACTGTGAGGCGGTAAAGTGCATCTATAACAGTAATTATAAGTGTGTGGCGGATCATGTAGATATCAAGGGCTGCGGAGCCTGCGACTGCAGAGAGACCGCCTGCGCTACTTTTTCGGAAAAGTAAATCAGAAAAGTAAATCAGTATTCCGGCTTGACAAATGTTCCGAAACTGCGGATAATAGAGCAGGTAACCGGATTCGGCGGGAGACCGCCGGTACATAGATTCCAGGATAAAACTAGAAAATAAAAAATGGAAAATAAAAAATATCAGAAACGGGGTTGACATCAGGAAAACTTCGTGGTATTCTATTTAAGCGTGTGAAGAACACAACACAACAAGCAGAGTATCCACTCTCACCTTACGGCGCAGGCTGGTAAGCGTTCAGATTTTTTCATAGACAGAGAACTCGTTTGGAATTTGTTTGAATGAGGGCAGTCCGTGAAGGGAACAGGTGGATAGTTATGCTATCTGCTTTTTTTTATTGTTTAACACATTTTCTTATGGAGGTACACAACCATTAGCGATTTAATGATTAATGAACAGATCAGAGACAAAGAAGTACGACTGATTGGAGAAGATGGAGAACAGCTCGGAATCGTTTCTTCCAGAGATGCTCTGAAGATGGCAGAGGAAGCCGGACTCGACCTGGTGAAGATTGCTCCTACGGCAAAGCCTCCTGTTTGTAAGATCGTGGATTACGGTAAGTACAAATACGAGCAGGTGAGAAAAGAGAAGGAAGCAAAGAAGAAGCAGAAGGTCATCGATATCAAGGAGATCAGACTTTCCCCCAACATCGATACCAACGATCTGAACACTAAGATCGGTGCAGCCAGAAAGTTCCTGACCAAGGGAGACAGAGTGAAGATCACCTTGAGATTCCGCGGCAGAGAGATGGCACACATGAACAACAGCAAGCATATCTTAGATGATATCGCACAGAGCCTGTCCGATATTGCGGTAGTGGAAAAAGCTCCCAAGGTAGAAGGCAGAAGCATGACAATGTTTTTAACTGAGAAGCGTTAATTCGTACAGTTAAAAAGTGTCGGATTCCGACACGATAGATTAAGTAAAGTTTAGGAGGAACTCGTTATGCCCAAAATGAAGACAAGCAGAGCAGCAGCTAAGCGCTTTAAAGCAACAGGAACCGGTAAGTTAAAGAGATCTAAAGCTTACAAGAGCCATATCTTAACCAAGAAGTCTACTAAGAGAAAACGTAATCTGAGAAAGCCTGCAATTACGGATGCAACTAATGTTAAGAATATGAAGAAGATTTTACCTTATTTATAATTCAGGCGAGGAGGAAATAAGACATGGCAAGAATTAAAGGTGGCTTAAATGCCAAAAAGAAGCACAATAGAGTATTAAAGCTTGCAAAGGGCTACAGAGGCGCAAGAAGCAAGCAGTATAGAGTAGCAAAGCAGTCTGTTATGAGAGCTCTGACCAGCTCTTATGCAGGTAGAAAAGAGAGAAAGCGTCAGTTCAGACAGCTGTGGATTGCTCGTATCAATGCAGCAGCCAGAATGAACGGTTTATCTTACAGCAAGTTCATGTACGGTCTGAAGCTTGCAGGCGTTGATATGAACAGAAAGATGCTGGCAGACCTGGCAGTTAACGATGCAGAAGGTTTCAAGACCCTTGCAGAGCTGGCTAAGTCCAAGATCGCGTAAATAATAGCAACTGTTAAGGCTGGACACATTATCTTCGGATGGTGCGGACAGCCTTTCTTTTTTGTAACTATTCAGAGCCATGGAACTATCACGGAATATTCGTCGAATGCTTGCATTCGTAAGGATATTATGTGATAGTTATAGGGCGACAGAATAGTTAATAGTTTGGAAGGAGACTACTATGATAAATCCCGGAATGATGATGAAACTGATGAATGCGAAGAATACCTTCGAGAGCAATCATCCCAAATTTGCAGCGTTTGTAAGCAGATTTTTTATGGGTGGAGCGATCACGGAAGGAACCATTATCGAGATCACGATCACAAGACCCGGTGAAGAGCCCGTGTCCACGAATCTGAAGGTACAAAAATCCGATCTGGATCTGGTAGAGGAGCTTAAGAATCTGAGATGAAGATAATATTTTTTGATATTGACGGAACCTTAATATGCGGAGGAAGTGAACTGATGTCGGAGAGCACGAAGGAAGCCATCCGCATCGCCAGAGCCAACGGTCATATCTGCATGATCAACACCGGGCGTACGAAACGGCTGGTAGGGGAAAATCTTACCGGACAGGTGGAATTCGACGGATTGTTATTGGGTTGCGGAACGGAGATTCAATATCATGGAAAACAGCTGATGCACAAGACATTTTCCATGGAGGAGTCTAAGGCAATTCTGGCAGTTATGAAAAAATATCATGTGGATGCTGTCTTGGAAGGCAGCAGGGAAGACTATGCTCCCAGAGGAGAAGAAGTATTTACCGAGACTTTCCGCCATATGGCACGTGAGATTGAATATCGAAAATACGATCGCTATGCCAATGCACCGGGCAACTATGATAAATTATATGCTTATGCAGAGACTCCGGCGGGAATGGTCGGAATGAAGCATGATCTGTCGGAAATACTGGATTTCATCGACAGAGAACAAGGGTTTTACGAGATTGTTCCCAAAGGCTATTCCAAGGCAACTGCGATCCGTTATATTACAGAATATCTGAATATTCCGATGGAAGATACAGTGGCGATCGGGGATAGCAATAACGACCTGCCGATGTTAAAGTATGCCCACACCAGCATTGCCATGGGCAATTCCAGTAAACAGGTGCTGGAAGCGGCAGATTATATCACCACGGACGTGGATAAAGACGGCATCTGGAACGCTCTGAAGTGGTTGGGAGTGCTGGATAAGTAAAATGATAAAAATAGTAAAAATTAGGACTGGCAAAATAAAGGAACATGGAGTATAATATTTTATGTTCCTTTTGCAGATATGGTTCATCGGTAGAACGCTAGCTTCCCAAGCTGGAAAGGCGGGTTCGATTCCCGTTATCTGCTTTTATATTTATAGAAAATGCGCAAAAACCTGTAGAAATGGGTCTTTGCGCATTTTGATTTTTTGTATTTTGACGTAATAGTTTGCAAAATGCAACACGGAATGCAACATGTTTTATTGGTTCAATTTTTGAAGAAGAGCATCCTGCAATACCTGTGAAAAATTAACATTCCTATCTGTAGCAGCTTCATTCAGCCATTCCGGAATGGAAAGAGTTTTTTTGACTGCTTTGGAGTTATGTTTTTTCTGGTAGGATATGAGGTCAAAGGGAACAACCACACAGAAGGTATCAGGATCTAAAGTAACAGCGTAAGGTTCTGTGACCGGAGGAAGGGCTTCTCTGTTCTCTATACGGGAGACTACGGCAAGACCAAGTGCATCCCATGCCATTTCGTAGGCATCCTGCATATTTTCCCCCTGTGTCATACATTCGGGGAAATCCGGGAAGGTGATCCAAAAGCCTCCTTCTTCTGCTTTATGAAAAAGTGCCGGATAAAAAAGTTTTTTCATTTTGGTTCTCCTTGTTAATATTTGTTATTTTAAGCCAGCTTGTTTCAGAATTGCCTGTTCCAGACCTTTTTTTATGTCTTTGCAATGGTAAGGAACAATAACGGTTTTATGAGTATCGGTGTTCTTCAGCTTTACATGGGAGCCGTTCTGGCTGATAATAGCAAAACCGTTTTTTAAGAGGAGTTTGATCATCTCCTGTGAGGTCATTGGCATCTTTGGTATCGCCTTTCCTACCTCAAATTCATTTTAATACGTAATATTACGTATGTCAATAAATAATACGTAATATTACATACAAAAAGAACGAGGTAATAGTAGTGTGTTGGGGGAAAATAAAACTATACTTTGAAAAGACAGAATATTTCAGAATAGCATCAGCCGCCGAGTGTTCTACGGGATATTCAATAAGGTGAACCTAGACACTGGCGATACGGGCGAACCGCACTCCTCCCGGAACTGATGCCAAAGTTATTATATAACGATACGCAAAAGGACACAATGGGAAGTGTCAGTTTTGCGTATTTTTTATGGGTTGACAATAATCCGATTTCGGACTATAATGCTGTTAGTCCGATTCAGGATAAAAACAAACAGATGCAACGATGCAGTTACAGGAGGAAAGTGATATGGAAGAGGAAAGCAGAAAATCTTTTGCACAGATCACATTGTACAATCAGCTGATCAAAGAGATGGATGACCTGTACCGGGTCTATGCAAAAAACTGTAATCTGTCGGAGACGGCTTTCTGGATCCTGTATTGCATCCGGGAGCGGGAAGAAGAGGCTTTTACCCAGAGGGAGATCTGCGGCTATTGGTTCTACACGCCCCAAACGGTGAACTCTGCACTGAAAAATATGACGGAGGAAGGTCTGCTTACCTTGCGGGCGGAGGAAGACAACCGCAAGAATAAGAGGATATATCTCACAGAGAAGGGGAAAGAGACTGCGGAGAGGATCGTGGTTCCGCTGATGGATGCGGAGCGCCGGGCATTGGCGGCGATAGGAGAGCAGGAGGCAGAAATATTCCTGAAAACTATGAAAAAGCATACGGAATTTTTCCGGGAAGAAATAGAGGAACTGATAAGACAGGGGGATCCCGCGTGATCGCAGGAACCTCCGAGGATGACACGAAAATGATGCCTGCATAATGCGCAGAAGTATCTGTTGAGAAAGTGCCGGAAGGCATGCGGGTAATAGTAAGGCATGAGGTTATTATGAAAATACAGTTATCTGATCATTTTAGTTATAAACGGCTGCTGCGTTTTGTGGCACCGTCCATTTTAATGTTGTTATGTACTTCGGTGTACAGTATCGTCGATGGCTTTTTTGTATCCAACTATGTGGGAAAGACGCCTTTCGCCGCCCTGAATCTGGTGATGCCGGTGCTGATGGGTGTGGGAACTCTTGGATTCATGGCAGGTACCGGAGGAAGCGCCGTGGTCTCCATGACGTTGGGAGAAGGGAGAAAGGAACTGGCTAACGAATATTTTTCGCTGATCGTATATGTGACACTGGCGGTGTCAATCGTGGTGGGATGCATCTGTTTTGCACTGGCACCGCAGATCGCACTGGCGCTGGGGGCTGACGGGGAACTGGAAGCGGACTGCGTGCGCTATTCCAGAATCTTGTTTTTGTCCTCCCCGGCATTTGTTATGCAGTATTTGTTCCAGAGCTTTTTTATCGCAGCGGAGAAGCCGACTTTGAGTTTAAAGGTAAATGTGATCGCAGGACTGACCAATGCGGTGTTAGACTATGTGTTGATCGTGGCATTTCCTTTGGGACTGGTGGGAGCAGCACTGGCTACCGCAGCGGGACAGCTCGTCGGCGGAATCATCCCTGTAATCTATTTTTCCAGAGAGAACGGCAGCTTACTGCAGCTGGGGAAGGCGAAGTGGCATGGAAAAGTCATCTGGCGGACTGTGACCAACGGATCTTCTGAGCTGGTGACAAATATCTCTACCTCTATCGTTAGCATCCTCTATAACTTCCAGTTGATGGAAGCAGCAGGCGAGAATGGTGTGGCGGCTTACGGCATCATCATGTACGTGGATATTATTTTTATGACCTTGTATCTGGGATATTCCCTGGGATCTGCTCCTATCGTCAGCTTCCATTACGGTGCGGGCAATCATGCGGAACTGAAAAATCTTTGCCGGAAAAGTCAGGTCATTATCTCAGCTTGCGGTGTGATTCTGCTGACCGCTTCTCAGATCCTGGCCGGACCGTTAGTAAAAATCTTCGCAAACTACGATCAGGAGTTATTGGAAATGACCACCTGGGGATTTCGGATCTATGCCATTGCTTTCATGGTCCGCGGTATGAACGTGTGGGGGTCCTCCTTCTTCACAGCCCTGAACAACGGAGCCGTATCCGCAGCAATCTCCTTTCTGCGTACTTTCGTGTTCCAGATCGTCATCGTGCTGATCCTGCCGAAGCTGATCGGCATTACCGGTGTATGGCTGTCCATCGTACTGGCAGAGTTCCTGGCGCTGTTTGTGACAATAGGATTCCTGATAGCCAAGAGAAAAAAATATCATTATGCGTAACTATTCAGAGCCATGCAAACTGCGTTCTGCGAATGATTGCATTCAGGCAGATAAGCAATTTTATATGGCGAAGTAACCATATGAGCAGAGAACAGGCAGGCCTGTTCTCCAAGGAAGCCTCCGGATTGTTTCCTTGACAGAAAAATGGCAAATACTTATACTGAAAGTGCACTTTGTTCTCTATAAAAGCGCAGAAATGAGGAAATGAAAATGGGTGTTTTATCGAACTTAGAACCGAAGAAAGTATTTTACTATTTTGAAGAGATCACGAAGATCCCTCACGGCTCCGGCAATGTGGAGCAGATCAGCAATTTCCTGGTGGACTTTGCGAAAGCACATAAGCTTTTCTATATACAGGATGCTATGAAAAATGTCATTATGGTCAAGGAGGCAACTCCCGGATACGAGAATGAACCGGTAGTGATCCTGCAGGGACATATGGACATGGTAGCGGTGCAGACACCGGATTGTACCATGGATATGAAGACGGAAGGGTTAAAGGTAGGGACCTGCGGAGACAGCGTCTATGCGGAGGGCACCAGCCTCGGCGGCGATGATGGTATTGCTGTGGCTTATGCATTGGCATTATTGGATTCCGAGGACATCAGTCATCCCCGTTTGGAGGTCATCATTACGGTGGATGAGGAAGTCGGTATGGACGGAGCCAGAGAGATCGACCTGTCCATGTTACAGGGACATCGCATGATCAATCTGGATTCCGAGGACGAAGGCATTTTCCTGACCAGTTGTGCCGGTGGTGCCAGAGTGAACTGCCGCTTCCCGATGAAAAAACAAGAGCTTACGGGCGTGCGTTATGAGCTGGAAGTCTCCGGTCTCTTAGGGGGACATTCCGGCGGAGAGATCCACAAGGAAAGAGGCAATTCCAATTGTATCCTGGGAAGACTTCTGTGGAAGCTGTCTGAGAAAATGCCCGTAGGACTGGTATCTGCGGACGGAGGGCTGGCAGACAATGCCATTCCCAGACAGACGAAAGCGGTTGTCGTAGTAGAGGAAAAAGATACAGAAAGCTTAGCACAGCAGGTAGCAGCTTTGGCAGCAGAACTGGCTGACGAACTTGCCACCAAGGATCCGGACGTAAAGGTAACCGCAAAAAGGTTAGCAGACACTGCAGAGACAATCACCTGTGCCGCACCGGAAGAGACAAAAAGAGTGGCAGCCTTTTTGCAGGCGACTCCCAATGGTGTACAGGCGATGAGCGCAGATATGCCGGGGCTGGTACAGACCTCTCTGAATCTGGGTATCCTGAAAGCGGATGCAGAAAGCTTACGGGCAGAGTATTCTGTCAGAAGCAGCGTGGAAAGCGAGAAGGATAACCTGATCGCAAAGCTTTCTGCACTGGTGGAACTGACCGACGGCGGCTACGAAGTCACCGGAGATTATCCCGGCTGGAAATATCGTGTGCATTCTCCACTGCGGGAAAAAATGGTGAAGCTGTATGTGGAAATGTACGGCACTGAGCCCAAGGTGGAGGCTATCCATGCAGGACTGGAGTGCGGACTGTTAGGCAGCAAGATCTCAGACCTTGACTGTGTATCCATGGGACCGGATATGAAGGACATTCATACGACAGAGGAGACCTTAAGCATTTCTTCCACGAAGAGAGTGTGGGAGTATCTGGTCAAGGTACTGGAAACGAAAGATTGACAGAATTTGAGTAACAGGAAGTCCAAAGAATCAAATAAGATAGAAACAATCGAAAAATGTAAAGAGTTAGCAAATACAAAAAAGCTAAAATACAAATAACGTTGGAGGAAATACACTGTCACGGCGGTGTCAATAAAAAAATGAGCGATAAGATTTTATTCCAGTGTGATTATAATGAGGGAGCGCATCCGAAGGTGATAGAGCGTCTGGTGCAGACCAACATGGAGCAGACACCGGGCTACAGTGAGGACAAATACTGTGAAGAGGCACGCACAAAGATCCGTAAGGCCTGTGGGGATGACAGCCTGGCAGTACATTTCCTTGTAGGTGGAACCCAGACCAATGTCACCGTGATCAATGCGGCACTTCGCAAGCACCAGGGTGTGCTCTGTGCTGTCACGGGACATATCAATGTCCATGAGACCGGTGCGGTGGAAGCCTGTGGACATAAGGTACTGGGACTAGAAAGCCCTGACGGCAAGATCACGGCAGCGCAGGTAGCAGAGGCTTATGAAGCCCATATTCACAACGACAGCTTTGAGCACATGGTACAGCCGAAAATGGTGTACATTTCCAATCCCACAGAGGTTGGAACCATTTATAGTAAAGCAGAACTGACCGCTTTGTCTGAGACCTGTCACAAGTACGGACTGTATCTGTTCTTAGATGGCGCCAGACTGGGCTACGGACTGGCAGCGCCGGACAATGATCTGACATTACCGGAGATCGCAGCGCTTTGCGATGTCTTTTACATTGGTGGAACCAAGGTCGGCGCATTGTTTGGAGAAGCAGTAGTGATCAAAAATCCGGAGCTTGCACAGGATTTCCGATATCTCATCAAGCAGAATGGTGGCATGCTTGCCAAGGGAAGATTGCTGGGGCTACAGTTTGACGCTCTTTTCACTGATGGACTCTATCAGGTGATCTCTGCCCATGCCATTGCCATGGCAGAGAAGCTGAGAGGGGCATTTACCGCGAAGGGTTACACTTATCTGGCACCCAACCGGACGAACCAGATCTTCGTCATTGTGCCGGATGCACACCTGGCAAAGATTTCAGAACAGTTCGAGTACAGCTATGACCAGCGGATCGATGCCGCACACAGTTGCGTGCGATTCTGTACCGGCTGGGCCACGAAGGAAGAAAATGTGGATGCACTGATCCGGTGCGTGGAAAAATTATAATATGTTTGGAAGGTTCCGCAAGCCGGGAAAGGTTTGCGGAATTTTTTGTAATTGTCATTACTAAAAATTTTGTGGGGGTTACGCGTTTAACCTTTGTGAAAACTCTATTTCTATTGTAAGATGAAACCAGAATATTAAAAATCTGTAATCAATGAGGTATAGAACAGAGGAGAAAACACATGAATAAAGAAATGACCGTAAATGGGAAAAGCTATACGATAATTAAATTGCTGGGAAAGGGGAAGGGTGGATATTCTTACTTGGCAGAGTCCGGAAATAACAGGTATGTTTTGAAGCAGATACATCATGAACCTTGTGATTATTATCAGTTCGGAAACAAGCTTGAGGCAGAAATCAGGGATTACAGGAAATTGAAAGAAATCGGAATAAAAATGCCAGTCATGCTTGAAACAGATGTGGAAAATGAACGCATTTTGAAGGAGTTTATTGACGGTGACACGATTTATCAGTTGGTTTTAGAAGATAAGATGAAAACAGACTGTATCTGGCAATTGCATAGAATGTGTGAGCTGTTATATGCTGCCAATACAAATATTGATTATTTTCCAACGAACTTTGTTGTACATAACGAAGAAATATATTATGTGGATTTCGAGTGCAATGATTACATGGAAGAATGGAATTTTGAAAACTGGGGGGTAAAATACTGGTCAAAGACACCGGAATTTTTGCAGTATGTGAAAGAGCATTCATGACACAAGTATGGTTTTGGCTGGTATAATTTATAGCACAGTTTTCAGTTTGAATATCGTGATATGAATAGTTTGGTGAGGATTATGAATAAAGATACCATAAAAAAGGCAATATTTTGGCAGATATTATATATAGTTATATATGGTTTTTGTGCAGTGATAATTAATATTTATTTTACGGATGTAATTCTGTTTGCATTTGGCATAGTTGGTGTTGTATATATATTGTTCAGTTTGTTCTTCATAAAATATAAAAGAGAGCGATTGTTTATAAATGGAATTATCGGCTTATGGTCTGTTTTGTTTCTTGGAAGCTGGTTTGGAAAGCAATTGGAACTGGAAAGTACAATTTCAATTGCGGCAATGGTTACTGTAATGGATATTGTCAGCTTTACCCGGATAGGTAAGCGGACAGTAAATGCTAAGGTTATAGCAAATAAAAGTGTAGCAGCAAGGTTGTTTGTATATGGAATAGAAAAGAATGACGTGCTGATTCCAACCTGTGGTTTTGGGGATTATCTCTATTATGCTATGTGGATTTCGGGAATCCATTCATTAAGTGAATCTATTCAAGCATACATATTTGGCGCATTTATGATTTTTGTGGGAATTATCATACAGTCCGTTGTTATAAAGAAGCTTTCAATAAGAGAGAACTTTAAAGGATTTCCAGGAACAGTATTTCCATTTTTAGGAACAGTATTAGCATACTTAGCTGTGTATATGTACTAAAATAGAACATATTCAGAAGAATATATTGAAAAACAAGGCAAGGCAGGTCAATAAAATATCCAATGAGGTCTTCCGCTAATCAGTCAATTGAGGTGGCGTATGAATGATAAATCATTGGGAAATGTTTTATAGAAAGGGGACGGAAAATGATAGAAAACAGTTATAATACACCCTGCGGCTGCATCCATTATTTTGTAAATATAATAGATAAGCAGAAAACTACGTTAGTGTTTTTACCGGGACTTACGGCAGACCATAGGCTTTTTGAAAAGCAGATAGAATATTTTGAGAATAAACAGAATGTGTTTGTGTGGGATGCACCATCACATGCATTATCCAGACCATTTACGAATAATTACGGTCTGTCTGACATGGCAGAATGGCTTTATGAAATCTTAGTAAAAGAAGAAATTTATAATCCCATCATTATCGGTCAGTCTATGGGTGGATATCTGGCTCAAATGTATATGGAATTATATCCGGATAAGATAAAAGGCTTTATCTCCATTGATTCTGCACCTCTTCAAAAGTCTTATATGACCGCAGTGGAAATATGGCTTCTTGAAAGAGCAGAGCCATTATATAAGATATATCCATGGAAAGCACTTCTTAGGGCTGGTTCAAGAGGATGCGCAGAGACGGATTATGGTCAGAATCTTATGCAAAAGATGATGGTGTCCTATGATCCAGATCCTAAAGAATATGCAAGGCTCGCCGGTTTTGGGTACAGAATGCTTGCTGAGGCAATCAAAGCAGATCTGCCATATCGTATCAGTTGTCCGGCACTTCTTATCTGTGGAGAAAAGGATAGAGCAGGTTCAGCAAAAAGCTATAATAAGAAATGGCATCAGAGAGAAGGATTACCGCTTAAATGGATAAAAAATGCCGGTCATAATTCCAATACTGACCAGCCGGATGAAGTAAACAGACTGATAGAAAAATTTATCAGCAAGGTAGATGGGAAAGGAGTGTCTGGATGAAATTAAATATACAGCGAAAAAAGGATATTATTGTAAATCAAAAACTGTAAATAAGAAATGCAGGAGGAAAAACAGTTGAAACTTTATTTTGGAAACATGGTAATCATGGGAATGAAATATTTTCTGCTGAATGCGAATAGCCTGGAGTTTTAACTATTGAAAATATTTTAAGATGTTTACTATTATATAAGTATATAGAAAATCTTATCAATTTTAGATTATCCATTGATATCTGATGTTGGTAAGGTTTTTTGACGTCAATTTTTTTAAAGAAATAATCAACGATGAAAAATTCGCCTATGAGTTGAATCTGTTCTAGTATGTTTACTACGACAAATGCGAGAATTCTTAGTATAATATCAGTGTTAGGAGATTACGCAGATGAAAAAGGTAAATTTGAGAATTGCAGAATTAAGGCACAAGAAGAAAATTACACAGCAGGAACTGGCGGATATAGTTGGTGTTTCGTTTCAGACAATAAGTAAATGGGAAAATGGTGGGGCAATGCCGGATATTACATATTTACCGGTTCTTGCAGAGTATTTTGGGGTATCTATAGACCAGCTGATGGGGATTGTGCCATTAACCGAAGAATCATATATTGCAAGTAAGACAGGAACCAGAGAATTTTGGGAAGCAAAATTGGAATATCTTCTTCGAACGAGAAAAAGTATGTGGAATGATGATTACATGGAGTTCCTAATTAAAAAGGTTTGGAAGATAGACAGACCGGTAAAGGTATTGGATTGCGGATGCGGGTTTGGATTTCTTGGATTGTTGATTATGCCATATTTGCCCAAAGGAAGTACCTATACGGGAATTGATATGGCGGAAAATCTGATAGAAATGGGAAAAAAACTATTTGTGGAAAATAGACTGCAAGGAGAATTTATTCATTCTGACGTTTATGTTTATGATGCAGAGGATAGTTATGATGTTGTGATATGCCAGGCGGTCCTTCGACATTTGGATTCTGCGGAACGCTTTGTAAAAAGGATGATGGAATTTGCCAAACCAGGGGCATATATTATTTGCATTGATTCCAACAGAGAGTTTGAGTGTGACGGCCTTTATATAGACGGAATGGATTATTTCAGATTGTGCGAACACGCAGGCATGGAAAAGAATTGGAAAACAGAACTGGAGCAACAGGGAAGAGATTATGCGGCTGCGATTCGTAACGCACATATGATGAGAAGATTAGGACTTAAAGATGTTGATGTAAGAATGAACGATAGGGTGGATTTCATTACGCCTCAAAGAGAAGACTACGAGCAAAGAAAACATGATTTTATTGAATATAATGACTGGAGCAGGGGATTAACGGAGGAACAAAAAGAAAAATCCATTCAATACTTTTTGACGCATGGAATGACTAGAAAGGAAGCGGCAGATTTTTGCGAACGCAATATGGAAATAGCAAGATTTTTTCAGGAAAATCCTAATGCTGGGTACACTTTTGTGAAAGGAACAATGATATCTTATGGGAAAAAGTAAAATTTTACTGATTGATATGTATGGTGTGATAATAAAGGAAAGTAAAGGGTATTTTGTACCATATACTTTACAGAAATTTGAAACTTCGGAGCATGGGAAAATCAAAAGAATTATCAGGGATGAACAGTGTTTCACAAAGGCACAGAAGGGAGAATTAACCAGCAAAGAATTTTTATCGTATCTTGGCTATAATTTTCCGGAAAAAACAATGGAGGACTATTTAAAAAATTATCTCACCCTGGATGAAAATTTCAAAAACTTTGCGGAAAAATATAGTAGGATATACGATTTTTGCCTGTTGTCCAATGATGTTTTAGAGTGGAGTGAATTCCTGACAGATTATTATCAGATAAATCATTATTTTAAAGAAAAGATTGTCAGTGGCGAAGTGCATATGCGCAAGCCGGATAAGGAAATATTTGTATATACTCTTGAAAAGTTAGGGTGCAATGCAGCGCAGTGTGTATTTGTAGACAATAGTGTAAATAATTTGCTAGTTGCGGAAAAACTGGGAATGAAAACAATACTCTTCAATCGAGATGGTGTAGAATATGTGGGGAATGTGGTGGATGATTTTGGCACATTAGGTGAGATGCTGGAAGGCATATGAGCGGGCAACTGAGAGTTGCATAAAAGAACCGCAAAGTTGGTGGTAAATATAATGTGGATTTCGTAAAATAAAACCATCAACTAAAGGAGGTATTTTATGGAACTATCTGAAAAAACAACGGAATTACGAAAAGCAAACGGCATAGCACAGGAAGAACTTGCGGAAAAATGCAATGTGAGCAGGCAATATCGAAATGGGAAGCGGATATTGCACTGCCGGAAACGGACAAGCTGCTGCTTTTGGGGGAGATATTCCATGTTTCCATGGAGGTGCTGCTGAAGGATGAACTGACATTGAGTGAAGTTAGGGAGGTGCATAGTTGTGGGGAGAATGTAGTGTGTGAAAAGAAAACGGAAATATACGAATACGTGCTGATTAAGGAGAGTGTGACGGACGATTCGATCATCGACCTGCTGAAAGTTCACAAGATCGAATTGTGGAATATCGCCGGAAACCCTAAGTATTGCACTGTATTATTTTTTACCAGTGACAAAAAAGATTTTCCGAAACAGATATCCAGAGTGATGCTGTCGGATTCGAACAGAGGTGTGAACTGGTTTGTGGATTTTAAAGCCGAGAATGAAAAATATATTGTGTTTAAAGATAAAGTGTTGAAATATCAGATTGGGAACCAGTCAGAAAAAGATAGGGTGAAGGAAGAGTGCTGGAAACTGGGAATCACTGAGAAAGAGATGAAATGGTCGGAATAGAGGAAAAATGAAATCACAAATTAGTGTAAACTTTTGCATTATTGGGCTATAAAGTGTAATTTATTGGCGATATGCGAAATAGACGAATAGTACCATGCAAATTTGTATATCTTTTACATGGTACTAGGTGGGAGATTGTGGTATTGTATATCTAGAGGAGGTGCAAATTTTGGCCTATTCGGGATACAATGAAGCAAAAAAGAAATGTAATCAAAGATATATAGATAATAACAATCTGGTACAAATGAAAATAACGTTGAAAGCCGAGAAGAAAGCACAAATAGTAGAAGCAGCGAAAACCGCAGAATTAAGCATTACACAGTATATCATTGACGCAGTGACCGAAAAAATGGATAGAGAAGGAGTGGAGAAGTGATTGATATTCAAAAATTGCGTGAATACTACAAGCAACATAGAGTATTTATGAGTGAACACGCAGCAAATAGATGTATACAGAGAGATATCAAACAAAAAGATATTAAGAACTGTATTTTAACAGGAGAAATTATAGAACAGTATCCAGATGATTTTCCTTGGCCCAGTTGCCTGATTTACGGACATACAACGGACAATAGAGTTATTCATGTGGTTGCAAGTGATAATGGAGAATATACAAAAATTATAACTGCATATTTACCTGATATAAAAACATTTAATAGTGATTTGAAGACAAGGAGGAAAAAGTAGTTATGAAATGTTTATCTTGTAAAAGTGGAAATATGGAAGAATCGACGACAACTTATACGGCAGTCTTGAAAAATTGTATTTTGATAATTAAAAATGTACCATGCATGAAATGTGAGCAGTGTGGAGAGGTGCTATACAATACTGATATTTTGGAAAAAATAGATGATATTATTGCAATGGCTGAGAAGATGGCTAGTGAGGTTTCCATCATCGACTATTCAAAAGTTGCCTAAGACATAAATAACCGCCCAAAGTCTAAGAAGCTGAGAGCGGTTATTCTGTTTTATTAGAATTTAAGTTATATTAAATGTTATATTCTGCATTAAAAGTTACCGATTTTCTTCTAACGGATAATAAAGTAAAAGCGAAAAACGAAATAATAAAAGAATTGCTGAACTGAGAGTAAAGCTGTGATACTAAATGAGATACCTATATTCGTAGCTAAGTTATCTTGATTACTTTTTTGATTACCTTGTGATTATCTTACAAAAAAGAAAGTGCCAAAACCCCAGTAAAACTAAGGCTTTGACACTAACCCCTAAATCGGAGTGGCGGGATTCGAACTCGCGACCTCCGCCTCCCTAAGACGGCGCTCTAACCAAGCTGAGCCACACCCCGAAACGCAAGTAAGATGATACCATGGAATTTTACAAAAAGCAAGAGTTTTTTAATAAAAAGTTAATTTGCCTATTTTGAGTCTATTGTCGTACAATATAATGAGTGTAAGGATGTCAACATGTTTACATGATTGACGAACGACAACCTTAGCGAATGAATATCTTGTGAAGCTAATACATAAAAACAGTGGAGGATGGGCTATGGCCAATATAACAAAACTGGCATTGGAAGCAGCTTTAAAAAAAGAGCTTCTCACGAAGCCTCTGGACAAGATCACCATCAATGATCTCGCCGAGGACTGCGGTATCAGCCGCATGGCTTTTTATTATCATTTCAAAGATATTTACGATCTGGTAGAGTGGGTATGTGTGGAGGACGGCACGAAGGCACTGCAGGGGAAGAAGACCTATGAGAACTGGCAGGAAGGCTTCAGTCAGATTTTCGAGGCAGTGCAGGAGAACAAACCTTTTATTATGAATGTCTACCGCTGCGTGGATCGCCAGAAGATCGAAAGCTACTTAAACAAGCTGACCTACCAGCTCATTGCGGACGTGGTGGAAGAAAAATGCGCCGGTATGCAGTTGGCGGAGGAACACAAGGAATTCATTGCCGGATTTTACAAATACGGTTTTGTGGGTGTGATGTTAGACTGGATCGACCGGGGAATGAAGGATGATTATCATAAGATCGTTGAAGAACTGGCAATCACTCTTTATGGAAACATCAGCCGATCCATCGAAAATTTTGAGCACACGGAAAAGAAATTCTGAAATAGTATAAGTACTTTACAAAAAGGGCAGGATGATAAAAACTTTATCATTTGCCCTCTTTTGTAAATTGGTTTTCTTATAAAAAAGAAGTAGGATACTACTTGTAAACAGAAAAACATTTGAGAGTCATCAAAGAAAGGTGGTAATCATTATGGCAAAAAAGAATAATATTGGACTGGGCCTGGCAGCACTGGCCGTAGGTGCAGGCGCAGTGGCAGCAGTAACCAAAGGACATAAGGCAGAGGTGAAAAAGGAGGAGAGAAAGGCAGCCGTCAAGGCAGCCAAGAAAGACTACCGCAACACCGAGCTTGGAAGATACGACAAGAACAGCAAAGGCATCTATTATTCCAACGGTAACTACGAGGCCTTCGCAAGACCTAAGAAGCCAGCAGGAGTGGATGAGAAGAATGCTTACATCGTAGGTAGCGGACTGGCATCTTTAGCAGCAGCGTGTTTCCTGGTACGTGACGGACAGATGCCCGGTTCCCACATCCACATCTTAGAGGCAATGGATATCGCAGGCGGTGCCTGTGACGGTATTTTTGATCCTACCAGAGGCTACATCATGCGTGGCGGACGTGAGATGGAGAATCATTTTGAATGTCTGTGGGATCTGTTCCGTAGCATCCCCTCTCTGGAAGTACCCGGAGCCAGCGTACTGGATGAGTACTACTGGCTGAACAAGGAAGATCCCAACTACTCTTTGTGCCGTGCAACGAAGGATTGCGGACAGGATGCCCATACCGATGGCAAATTCAACCTAAGCCAGAAGGGCTGCATGGAGATCATGAAGCTGTTCATGACAAAGGACGAGGATCTGTATGACAAGACCATCGAAGATGTTTTCGATGATGAAGTATTTAATTCCACCTTCTGGTTATACTGGAGAACCATGTTCGCTTTCGAGAACTGGCACAGCGCACTGGAAATGAAACTTTACTTCCAGAGATTCATCCATCATATTTCCGGACTGCCTGACTTCAGTGCCCTGAAATTCACCAAGTACAACCAGTACGAGTCTCTGATCCTTCCCATGAAGAAGTATCTGGAGGCAGCAGGTGTGGACTTCCAGTTCAACACCGAAGTGACAAATGTTATTTTTGATATCAATGACGGCAAAAAGGTGGCAAAGGCTATTGAGTGCAAGGTAAAAGGCGTAGAGAAGGGCATTGTCCTCACCGAGAACGACCTGGTATTCGTTACCAACGGAAGCTGTACCGAGGGCACCATCTACGGCGACCAGAACCATGCACCCAACGGTGACGCAGAGGTTCGTACCAGCGGCGTATGGAGCCTGTGGAAAAATATCGCAAAACAGGATCCTTCCTTCGGACATCCCGAGAAGTTCTGTTCCGATGTTTCCAAGACCAATTGGGAATCCGCTACTGTGACTACACTGGATGACAAGATCATTCCTTATATCACCAATATCTGTAAGCGTGATCCCAGAAGCGGTAAGGTCGTAACCGGCGGTATTGTAAGCTGTCAGGATTCCAAGTGGCTCATGAGCTGGACAATCAACCGTCAGGGACAGTTCAAGGAACAGGACAAGAATCAGGTATGTGTATGGGTATACGGCCTGTTCACCGACGTACCCGGCGATTATATTAAGAAGCCCATGAAGGATTGTACCGGTAAGGAGATCACTGAAGAGTGGCTGTATCACTTAGGTGTGTCCGTAGAAGATATCGAGGATCTGGCAGAGCACAGCGCAGTCTGCGTACCTACCATGATGCCTTATATTACCGCATTCTTCATGCCTAGAACCAAGGGTGACCGTCCCGATGTCATTCCCGACGGCTGCGTGAACTTCGCTTTCTTAGGTCAGTTCGCAGAGACCCCGAGAGACACTGTATTCACCACAGAGTATTCCGTGAGAACCGCTATGGAGGCTGTCTACGGACTGTTAGGTGTAGACAGAGGTGTGCCTGAGGTATGGGGCAGTGTCTATGACGTCAGAGAACTGCTGGACAGCAGCGTGAAGCTGATGGATGGTATGTCTCCTCTGGAGATCGAACTGCCCGGACCTTTAAATGCACTGAAGAAGCCGCTGCTTCGCGTAGTGAAAGGCACTGTAGTGGAAAAACTGCTGCGTGACCACAATGTGATCAAAGACGGCATGCTGGATTAGAATTGTATATGGAATAAAAGTGCGAAGACTCCCATCGGAAAAACCGGTGGGAGTTTTTTAAAAATCATACAAAGAAAGTTGAACAAATGTAAGCGTTTACATAATACTAAAGTACTATACAAAACAAACAAAAACATTATGCCTGTTTTCAACATTGTGCACGAAAATCGGTACTCTGTCAAAAAATTATCAATTTCGTCTTGATATTCCTTTGGCAGATTGTTACAATATCAAAGTACTAAAAACCGAAGCCGAAATGCTCCGGTAGTGGTTTGGGTTACAAAGTTTTGTCAAAAATATTATAAAAAGGGAGACAAAGAAGTATGAAGAAATGGGTATATTTGTTTACCGAAGGTAATGCAAACATGCGCGAACTGCTTGGTGGTAAGGGTGCGAACCTGGCTGAGATGACCAACATTGGTCTGCCGGTTCCTCAGGGCTTCACCATTACAACAGAGGCATGTACACAGTATTATGAAGATGGACGCGAGATCAATGAAGAGATCCAGGGTCAGATCAACGAGTACATTACTAAGATGGAAGAGATCACCGGCAAAAAGTTCGGCGACCACGAGAATCCTCTGTTAGTATCCGTTCGTTCCGGCGCGAGAGCATCCATGCCCGGTATGATGGATACCATTCTGAACCTTGGTCTGAATGAGACCGTTGTTAACGTAATCGCTGAGAAGTCCGGCAACCCCCGTTGGGCTTGGGACTGCTATAGAAGATTTATCCAGATGTATTCCGACGTTGTTATGGAAGTAGGTAAGAAGTACTTCGAGCAGCTGATCGATGCAATGAAAGAGAAGAAGGGTGTTAAGCAGGACGTTGAGCTTACCGCTGACGATCTGAAGGAACTGGCTGGTCAGTTCAAGGCTGAGTACAAGGCTAAGATCGGTGTAGACTTCCCTGATGATCCTAAGGAACAGCTGATGGGCGCTATCAAGGCTGTATTCCGTTCTTGGGACAACCCTCGTGCAAACGTTTATCGTCGTGACAACGATATCCCTTATTCCTGGGGTACTGCTGTTAACGTTCAGTCTATGGCATTCGGTAACATGGGTGATGACTGTGGTACCGGTGTTGCATTTACCAGAGATCCGGCTACCGGCGCTAAGGGACTGTTCGGTGAGTTCCTGACCAACGCACAGGGCGAGGACGTAGTAGCAGGTGTTCGTACACCTATGAAGATCGCTGAGATGGCTGACAAATTCCCTGAGGCATTTGCTCAGTTCCAGGAAGTATGTAAGACTCTGGAAGATCACTACAGAGATATGCAGGATATGGAGTTCACCGTTGAGCATGGTAAGCTGTACATGTTACAGACCAGAAACGGTAAGAGAACCGCTCAGGCAGCTCTGAAGATCGCTTGTGATCTGGTAGATGAAGGCATGAGAACCGAGGAAGAGGCAGTTGCAATGATCGATCCTCGTAACCTGGATACTCTGTTACATCCTCAGTTCGACACCGCTGCTCTGAAGGCTGCAACTCCTATCGGCAAGGGCCTTGGTGCTTCTCCCGGAGCTGCATGCGGTAAGATCGTATTCACCGCAGAAGATGCAGAAGAATGGCATGCAAGAGGAGAGAGAGTTGTTCTGGTTCGTCTGGAGACCTCTCCCGAAGATATCACCGGTATGAAGGCTTCCCAGGGTATCCTGACCGTTCGTGGTGGTATGACCTCTCACGCAGCAGTAGTTGCTCGTGGTATGGGTACCTGCTGTGTATCCGGTTGTGGCGACATCGCTATGGATGAGGAGAACAAGCAGTTCACTCTGGCTGGCAAGACCTTCCATGAAGGTGACTGGCTGTCCATCGATGGTACTACCGGTAACATCTATGATGGCGAGATCAAGACTGTTGACGCTACCATCGCAGGTGAGTTCGGTCGTGTTATGGCTTGGGCTGACAAATATCGTAAGTTAAAAGTTCGTACCAATGCAGATACTCCCGCAGATGCTAAGAAGGCTCGCGAGCTGGGCGCTGAAGGAATCGGTCTGTGCCGTACTGAGCATATGTTCTTCGAAGAGGACAGAATCGCAGCATTCCGTGAGATGATCTGTTCCGATACAGTAGAGGAGAGAGAAGCAGCACTGGAGAAGATCCTGCCTTATCAGCAGAACGACTTCAAGCAGCTGTATGAGGCTCTGGAGGGCAACCCTGTTACCATCCGTTTCCTGGATCCGCCTCTGCATGAGTTCGTTCCTACCGAGGAAGCTGACATTGAGAAGCTGGCTAAGGCACAGGGCAAGAGCGTAGAGACCATCAAGACCATCATCGCTTCTCTGCATGAGTTCAACCCTATGATGGGTCACAGAGGATGCCGTTTGGCTGTTACTTATCCTGAAATTGCCAAGATGCAGACCAAGGCTGTTATCCGTGCGGCAATCGAGGTTAAGAAGGCACATCCCGACTGGAATGTAGAGCCCGAGATCATGATTCCTCTGGTATGTGAAGTAAAGGAGCTTAAGTTCGTTAAGAAGGTAGTTGTAGAGACCGCTGATGCTGAGATCGCAGCTGCCGGTGTAGATATGAAGTACGAAGTAGGTACCATGATCGAGATCCCCAGAGCAGCTCTGACTGCTGATGAGATCGCTAAGGAAGCTGATTTCTTCTGCTTCGGTACCAACGATCTGACCCAGATGACCTTTGGCTTCTCACGTGATGATGCAGGTAAGTTCCTGAACGCTTACTATGACACCAAGATCTTCGAGAATGATCCGTTCGCTAAGCTGGATCAGAACGGTGTCGGCAAGCTGATGGAGATGGCTATCAAGCTTGGTAAGCCTGTAAATCCTAAGCTGCACGTTGGTATCTGTGGTGAGCACGGTGGAGATCCTTCTTCCGTAGAGTTCTGCCACAAGATCGGTCTGGATTATGTATCCTGCTCACCTTTCCGTGTACCTATCGCAAGACTGGCTGCTGCACAGGCTGCTATTGCTGATAAGTAGGATCCGACTATATTGAAATATTAGAGAAGGTATTACAATATAAGAAAACCCATGGTTCGTAAGAATCATGGGTTTTTTTGGTGTAGGAAAATAATAAATGTAAAAAAGCGCGGAATATGTTATACTATAATTGACATGCGTTCATGCACAGGAATCATAAATGGTAGAGAAACAGGGTATTATGATGGAAAATTATCAGGAACAGTATAATCAGGAATTACATCAGCAGGAGATTAACTCGAATTTGCGGACATTAAAGGGATATTTTTGGATTGTTGTGACCATGCTGGTGCTTTGGCTGCTGACGCTTACGCGTATTTTTATCGTGGATGCCGGAATCTTTACCATGGCGGTGGGATTGTCCATGGTCATGGGTATTCCTGTTTTGTACATATACAAAAAAGTAGATCTGTCGAAGCATTGGGTAAAATATGTGTTTTTAACACTGATCTGCGTGATTTCTGCAATCTTCGCCGCCTTTTTGTCTTTTCATGCGGTGCTTATCTATGTATTGCCTTTACTTTTGGCAGTGCAGTATCGGAAGAAACAGACGCTTTGGATCACTTATGCAGTGAACGATGTGACCATGACCATCAGCATGGTGGCGGGATTCTACCATGGAATCTGTGATCTGAACCTGTTTTTGGGAAGTAATCACACCAGAGACTGGTATCTGGAACAGTGGGAGGCTGGAACACTGCAGTTTGGCGTTGAGCCGGATCCGTTGTTCGTGATCCTGTTCTACGGCGCGCTGCCCCGGGCAGTGATTCTTTTGATGTTCACTGTCATCCTGTGTTATATCAGTATCAGCAGCCATGAGGATGCACAGAAGATTGCGGATCTGACTTATCGCAAAGAGACTGACCTGGGAACGCATGTGTACAATAAGAACAAATATGAGGAAATGATCGAGACGTATTATCCGGAGGTACACAGACTGGCTGCTATTTTCTGGGATGTGAATAATTTAAAATATGTCAATGATAAATACGGGCACGCCGCCGGCGATGTTCTGATTCAGACATTATCCTCCGTACTGTATGAATTGTCGACGGACAGACGCAAGGTTTATCGTGTGGGCGGGGATGAGTTTGTTATGATTATCGAGAATCCGGTGGAAACCGAGATAGAGTCCATGATAGAGACTGTAAAAGCCGATCTCATGGAAAAAGATGGGCAGGGAGACATACCGATCTCCAGCGCAGTGGGCTGGGCAGTAGGCTGTGGTGTGGATATTCGCAAGATCGTAAATGAAGCGGATACTAAAATGTATGAGAATAAAATACGTGGAAAGGAAGGGAGAGAATAGATGGCAAACTGGGTGAGTGCAGGCTGCGGTGTCATAGCCAATGAACTGGCACAGGCAATGGAAAAAAGAGGACAGAAGCTGTATGGTGTTGTGAACCGTACGCAGGAGAAAGCAGTCGCTTTTGCGGAGAAATACGGTGTGCAGAATGTATTTACAAGTTTTGAAGAGGTCTGTGCGGATCCGGCGGTGGATATCATCTATATCTCTACGCCTCATAATACGCATATTCAATTTTTGCGAAAAGCTCTGGCAGCAGGTAAGCATGTGTTGTGCGAGAAATCCATTACGTTAAACTCCGGAGAACTGGAAGAAGCCATGCAGCTGGCGAAGGAGCACGGCGTAGTTCTGGCGGAAGCTATGACAATCTATCATATGCCAATCTATAAGGAATTGTTAAAACGAGTGGATGCGGGAGACCTCGGAGAACTTCGCGTGATACAGATGAACTTCGGAAGCTATAAGGAATATGACATGAAGAACCGGTTCTTCAACCGGAATCTGGCGGGCGGTGCATTATTGGATATCGGCGTATATGCGCTCTCTTTTGTAAGAATGTTCTTAAGCTCCTGTCCGGATCAGATCGCCTCTCAGGTGAAATTTGCACCTACGGGAGTGGACGAGCAGGCGGGTATCCTTTTAATGAATCCGAAGCAGGAGATGGCGACAGTGACATTATCTCTGCATGCCAAGCAGCCCAAGCGGGGCATGCTATCTTTTGACAAGGCTTATGTGGAGATGTATGAATATCCCAGAGGACAGAAGGCAGTGATCACCTACACGGAGGACGGTCATACTGAGGAACTCCGGGCAGGAGCCACAGCGGATGCCCTGGCCTATGAGGTAGAGGATATGGAGCGGGCAATTGCCGGACAACCGGAGGTCATGAAGTTGAATTATACGGAAGATGTCATGCACATGATGACAGAGATCCGAAAACAGTGGGGACTGATCTATCCAGAGGAAGAGTAGACCAGAAAAAAATCTGATAACAGTATTCCGGCGGTAAAAAGATCCGAAGAAAATATGACCAACCGTCGGTATGCAGGGAGAATACTGATGATACGAAACAAGAGTCTGGGGAAGAGACTTCTGGCGGCGGGGATTATGCTGATATTTAGTATGAGCGGCTGCGGAACAGACAATGAGATAGAGTTAACAGGGAATGGAATAGGAAGTGATGGAATAGAAGCTGCGGCAACGGTGGATTCTGCTGAGGTGACCGCTGCCGGGGAAACGGCATTGGATGTCGCTGGTGGAGATGCTGCATCCACAGGAACTGCGGAGGATACGAATAAAACGGCACCGACTCCTGCCCCGACGCCTCGGCAGGAGCTTACTACTGCGGACCGCATGACGGACCGGACGAAAGTGAAAGGCATCTATGTCACCGGTCCCAAGGCCGGCAGCACCGGAATGGAAGATCTGATCGGACTGGTGGATGAGACGGAACTGAATGCTATGGTCATTGATGTAAAAAACGATGAAGGAAATGTGACGTTCCGGCTGACGAATGAGGAGATTACACAGAACATTCCCGTACTGGACCAGATATCCGAAATGCAGGCAGGAGTGCGCTACATCCGGGATATTCAGGCTTTGATGCAGGAACTGAAGGATCATAATATTTATACCATTGCGAGGATCGTATGTTTCAAGGATCCCATTCTGGCAGCGGCGAGACCGGAACTGGCACTGACGAAACCGGACGGCAAGCCGGTGACGGATGCCAACGGCCTGGCATGGGTGAATCCATACAGGCAGGAGGTCTGGGAATATCTGACAGAACTTGCCGAGATGGCAGCAGACCTTGGATTCGATGAGATCCAGTACGATTATGTGCGTTTTCCGGTGGGATCAGATGCCAATGTGGCGGACTACGGTGTGGATATGGATGCCTATCCGAAGAGGCAGGCAATACAGGATTTTCTCGCCTATGCAGGAGACAGACTTCATGAAAAGGAATGCGTGATTACAGCGGATGTCTTCGGCACTATCATCGGAAGTGAGACAGACGTGCAGACGGTAGGGCAGGATTACACGGCGCTGGGACAGACCGTGGATGCCATCAGTCCCATGGTGTATCCCTCTCATTATGCGAACGGGGTATTCGGACTGAAGGTACCGGATGCGAATCCTTACGAGACGGTATCGGCGGCAATGCAGGGTTCTGTCGAAGAACTGCAGGAGATTCCGGAGGCAGAGCGGGCTGTGGTGAGACCCTGGCTGCAGGCATTTACTGCCACCTGGGTTCCGGGGCATATTTCCTATAACGGAACACAGATCAGGGAACAGATTCAGGCAGTCTATGATGCCGGTTATGAGGAATGGATCCTGTGGAATGCAACAAACCGCTATTCGGCAGAGGGACTGCTTGGTGCAGACGAGGTAGAGGATAATGAAAATAATCAATAAGATCATGATAGGGATTGCAGTGATCTGCCTGCTGTTATGTGGCGGTATCCTGGTATTTGCACTGAATCCGGATATGACCGATGCTCTGGCACAGAGGCTGTATGGAAACGGAAATAATGCGGAGACTGTAACAGAGACAGCAGAGGCAATCGGAAATCCCAGCAATATAGGTACAGATGGAAGTGTTTCGGTAACGCTGCCGGATCAGCCTGAAAACAGTCTGAGCGATTACATCAATCCGAATCCCCAGGAACCCCTGCGATATCCCGGCGGTAATACCGGAAGCTCCGACAGCGGTACTGTAGCCACACCGGCTCCCAGAAGTGACGCTGTGACGGATTTAAACTCTTATTATGCGAACTGTATTACACAGTTAAGTATTCTGGGGAGCGGAGATCAGCATTTTGACAATGTGGTTCCCAAGAGTCTGTGGAGTTCCATTGAGCAGGCGTATAATACCGGAGCCTATGAGCAGGGATATGTGTCGGAGG
>OHKL01000081.1_pt1 | contig 83488 bp, 66 predicted proteins | sample 1568721 | NCBI WGS metagenome assembly OHKL01 (sample SAMEA3879543, study PRJEB24766) | human gut metagenome | biome: human-associated habitat; feature: feces | place: USA | collected 1985/1987 | reverse complement strand
TTAAGCCTGTAGCTAGCGTTCATCCTGAGCCAGGATCAAACTCTTCATTGTAAAAGTATTGTTGAGATCCAAGGTTCCATATCCGCGTCCCGTCCGGTGAGGGACGGTGCGGGAAAACGGCACCACGGATGCATCGTTGCTCTGTTCAGGACGCTCGGTTTATCAAAAGTCTTTCTCTACCTATATATATAAGTATTGACGGTTCTTTTTTCTATACCCAAGAACTATCTGCCAAAGGCAGGCGTTCTTGCTCTTGTACTACTTGTATTGTTTATGTAAATCTCTTCAAAGATCGCTTCTTCTTGATCGTTGCCTCTTTTAGGAAAGCGGATGCAAAGGTAAGGACTTTTTCATATACGCTCCAAATGTTTTTGAAGTTTTTTTTCATTTTCTTTTTTCCTGTCTCGCCCGAAAGCCGCCCGGCCACTCTCTTGTCGAAAGGAGGGGGATTTCAAGGGGAAAGGACCTTGCCGCCGTTTCTTAGTCAGAATGTCAACTTGTCGCTGCTTTCGTTTCAAAAGCGGGTGCAAAGGTAAGAACTTTAAGTGATACGCTCCAAATGTTTTCGAAGTTTTTTTTCGTTTTTCTTTTTCCAAGCCGGCTTTTCTATATAAAACCGTGGCCGGGAAGAGAAATATGATAGGGTTCCTACACCGTTTCCTGTCAGAATGTCAAACCATCGCCGCCTTCGTTCCCGAAAGCGGATGCAAAAGTAGGGCTTTTATCGACACGGCCAAAATATATAGGAAACTTTTTTGAAGGAAATATGAAACTTTACCGTAACCCGCTGATTGTGAAAGAGGTTGAAGAGCATGTTTTTTCAAGGTAAGGAAGGAGGGGAAAAAGGGGGACACATAATATATATACGCGCATATACGCCTATATGCGCGTGCGGGAAAGGCGCTCCGCGGGAAGCCGCCTACAGGCAGGCCGGATTGGGAGGCGGCGCCTCCTGCAAAATGCTCGCCGCGTCAAAGCAGGGACATTCCTTGACCCATTCCTCGGGTTCTATCTCCCCGTTACCGTCCAGGTCCGGACTGAGGTCGCGATGCCCGCAAAGCCGGGAGCCGGGATAATCCTTCAGCAGCAGCATGACAAGCACACGCAACGAATGCTTCTGGAAAGGGGTCCGAGTGTCGGCGGGACGCCCGCGTCCGTCGAGCCCGCCCTCATAGCAGACGCCGATTGAATTCGCATTGTAGCCGCGCGCGTGCGCGCCGGGCTGCCCCAAAGGCCGCAAGCTTTTGATGTCGCCGTTCTTGCGGATATAATAATGATAGCCGGCGCAGGAAAAGCCGCGGCAAAGGTGGTCGGAGGTAAGGTCATGCTCCGTGTAGCAACGGTCGGAACGGGTGGCGGAGCAGTGGACGACGATAAGGTTGACGGGTCTCATGATGGAAACAGGATTAAAGCCCCGCGGAGGCGTGTCAAAACCGACAAGAGGAATCTTTATTTTGACACGCCTGCAAGCAAGGGCAGGTTGGTACCGGGGTTATATGGAAAGGCAGGAGGGATAGGGCATGGCATGGGAGCCGACAGCCCCGAGCAAGGCCGATGCCAGGGCGATGATTACCTTCAGGATATAATCCCAGACAGAAGATTTCTTTTTCATAAAATTCAAAGTTTAGGTTGTTGGATATTGGTCAGGTCATACTCCCCTCCCCGTCCGGAGAGGGGAACGCGGGGGTTATCCCAGCGGGTTCTCGTTCTCGTTGCCGTCCGAGCCGCCGCCGGTGTCCCCGCCGTCGGCGTTCCCGCCGCCGGTGCCGGAGTCTTCGGGCTTGTCGAGGGAGAACAGCACGTTGGAGGGGCTCTTGGTCTGCGCGTTGCTGCCGTTCACCAGGCGGAGGCCCTTGTCCGGAGAGAAACGGATGTTCACCCTGCTGATGTTACGAACGGTACATTTCTCAGCAAGCTCCACGCCCGGGCAGCGGAAGGTCATGTGGAAAGTACCCAGCTGGTTCAGCCTCACCTTGTCGCCGTTGGCCAGGTGACCCTGGATCTCCTCCACCAGCGCCTCGATGACGTGCTTCACGTCGCCGCGGGTCATGGCACAGTTCTTCTGGATGTTGGAGGCCAGCACATCGACATCAACGGTGCCGCAAGTCTTGGGTTTCTGACGGAGATAATACAACAGCGGGGACTCCTTGTCACTCACGATTCTTCTGCGCCGGAAGCGCTCTACGATTACGTCCATAATTTTGTAATGTTAAGGGTTAGGTTAAAAAAATATCAAATCAAAAAAGTGGGAAAGAGGAGGGATAAAGGCGCCTGGATCAATGATTATTCCTTTTCTTAAGCACATCACAAAGATACGAAATCAAGAAGCGAAAGTCAAGTGTTTTGTTACTTTTTTTGCAACAGAATGCCATTTTTTTTCAGTGTCCGGGATGAGGTTCCGCATTCTTCCTCATCCACTCCAACGTAGGTTCGTACTCCCCTATCCGGGTGAGGCTGGGGTTGTGTCCGAAATAGACGTCACCGGTCTCGCCGTTGCGGTGCTTCGCCACGATGGCCATGCCCAACCCTTCGGAGGAATATTTGCTTTTGCGTTCCGTGGGCAGTCCGTAAAGGGCGGGACGATAGAGCAGCATGACGATGTCGGCATCCTGTTCGATGGCGCCGCTCTCGCGCAGGTCGCTCAGTGCCGGACGCTTGTCGGCACGCAACTCGCATTCCCGGTTCAGCTGGCAGAGCAGGATGACGGGGATGTCGAGCTCTTTGGCTATCAGTTTGGCGCCCCGGCTTGCTTCCGCCACTTCCTGTTCACGGTTACGGTTCTTCTGGTCGGACTTCACGTCACAAAGTTGCAGGTAGTCAATGATAAGCAGGTCACACAAACCCTTGCTTTTCTGCAATATGGCGGTAGAGCGGATACTGCTCATGTTCCGCTTGGGGTTGTCATCCACCCGGATGGGAAGCCGCGACAGTTCGCGCGCCGCCTCGATTATCTCCCGGCGTTCCTGTTCGGTCAGCTGCCCGGTCTTCAGATCGGTGGCACCGACGGTACCGGTTTGTGCGCAGAGCCACCGGTCTCCCAGCCTTTCTCCTTGCATTTCAAGGCTGTTGACCAACACATGCTTTCCGGCCCGTCCGGCTATCAGCGCCAAGTGCAGCGCAAATGCCGTCTTCCCTACCGAGGGGCGGGCGGCGATGACAATCAAGTCACCCTTTTGCCATCCCGCCGTCAGTTTGTCCAGCGACAGCAACCCTGTGGGTATGCCGGTGATGCCGCCACTATTGTTCGCCATCCGGTCTTCCAGTTGCTTCAAAGTATCCTGCATCAGCCGGTCCATTCCACGCAGGCAACTGCCGAACACGCTTTCGTTGTCCAGCCTCCCGGCGAGGCGGTTCAGCCCCATCAGCACTTCGTCCAGGTCGATGGTTTCATCGGCGGCGGAGGCAAGCAGCGCATGCATGCCCCGAATCATCTCGCGCCTCACGTGCATCCGGCTCAGGATAAGGGCGTGGGTTTCCAGATGGGCGGAGGATGCCACGCAGCCTGCCAGCCGGGCCAGTTCGTAGGCTCCGCCCACTTCTTCGAGCGTGCCGCGCAAGGCAAGTTCCGCACGTGCGGTAATGATGTCGATGACCTTGCCCGCCCGATGCATGGACTGCAGGGCGGCATAGATTTCGCTGTATTTCGCTTCGTAAAACATTTCGGGACGTAGCTTGTCCCCTACAAGTACCATGGCGGTAGTCTCCGCCAGACATGCGCCGAGAACTACGGCTTCAAGATCGGAATCATGGGGATTCAGTATTTCAGACATAAGATTTATTTTTTCAGATTTATTCTACCTCAGTTTACAAACTCATTCTCAAAAATTTTATACTCCAGATACTTGGCTGCCTGATAGCAGAAGTTCGTATTGTTCAGACTGAAGTAGTAGGGGTCCACCTTGTCGTAAGCCTGCTTCCTTTCTCCGGTGGAGAGTTTTTTCCACAGGCCCGCCATGCGTCCGCTGTTCTCTGCCGGCAGTTGGGTCACTTCGCTGTAATGGGCGATGAAGTCTTGCAGCGACTCGGTGAAGGCGTCCTTGAGCTTCTTCGCAGGGGCGGTTCCCGGTTCTTTCTTCCCTGCCCGCCATCCGGTCCAGGCGTCATAGGCGAGGATGCGGATGTGGGTAGGCAAGTTGCCGGGCACCTGTTCTATCAGTCCCTCCGCCAAAATACGTTCAAAGAAGCGTCGGGTACGTCCGCGGCTCCATCCCAAGATGTCCGCCCAGCCTTTGCAGGAAATCAGCGACTCCCCCCTTTGGCAAATCACCTCGTCCTTGCCGCAACAAGTCTTCTCGCTTTTGTAGTTTACGTGTACCAGCACTCGCAGAAACGCTTCCTCGTCGGTCAGCGCCGCGCCTTGTTTGCCATACACTTCCATCAGCAATGCCCGCGAAACCATGACATAACCGCTATTCAACAAATTGATTTTCATAGGTTTAAATGTATTTTCTTTTTGAATATTTTTTTGCGCCACTTTTTGGACACGCTTTGCGCCATAGTTTTGCGCTGTGGCACAGCGTTTTATAAAAGTTTTGCGCCACCCTTTGCGCCACCAAACGGACACAACATAACTAATAAGAAGATAAGATATACTATCCGTATATCTAGGGGGAAACGAATCAAGAAGATTGATCTTGGGGAAAATAACCGGGAGAGAAAAAAGGAAAGCGGAACGCATGATGCGTTGCCCCTAAACGGACGATGCGTCCGGGTAAAACGCATGATGCGTTCAAACCCGGCAGATGATGTGTTTTTTCTATTTGCATAACTCTATGGTTTGTAGTTCGAAATTTATGCAAAGGTAAGGGACGGACGCAGCGCCATCAAAATAAAAACTTACACGGGCAAAGAGGTAAGAAACGATATTCCAGACGGGTAGAGGACTTTAAGTGCAAGAATTCAACCGAACTTATTCTACGCTTTCATCTGTTTTTTTTGTTACAATTCCTCTAATGCCTTCATTAATCGTCCAAGCTCAGAGTAGACATATTCCCTTCCACTTATTTCTTTTTCATTCATAGACCGGTCTGCATCAAAATCTCCATGCATCGAATGTAACTCTAAAATAGTTTTGTATAAAATGATTGTTAAATAGCTAAACTTATAGGTTTATATATGGTTCCTTTTCTATCTTTGTAGCAGAAAAGAGAATATAATTTATGAAGTTTGTAAGAGTTATCAATGGTTACGATCATCTATGGGCTGTAAAGGAGCCTGATAAAGAGTATGATGAGCTAACTTCATTGTTTGAGGATAGAGACAGTTTTATTGATTTAAATAAGGAGGATTAAGTATGGGTGCAACTATTGACTTTTTAAAAAAGCATGAAAGTATTTCTCCATCACATTTTGAGGAAAATGCGAAATGGAGAAAAGAAAATAAGACATGGCTTGAATGGTCACGTAACATTGCTTTGTCTTTAGTAGAATATATGGAATCTAATGGTTTGAACCGAAATGGATTAGCAGAGCGTTTAGGTGTATCTCCGCAGTATGTAAGTAAGATTCTATCTGGGAAAGTGAACTTTTCTTTTAAGAGTATTGCGGAACTGGAGCAGAAACTCGGCATTAAGTTGTTAGATGTTTTAGAGTTGGCTTAATTTCTATATATCAGTTAACTTTTAGCCGTTGGGAATATCCCAGCGGCTTTTTAGGAATGAGAGTTCAAATTTCATATAACAATTATCCTTTTATTCGGCATTCAACCCATATTCTATAGAAATAAAACGACGCATTTGCCGGACAAGCCCCTTCCCTTTCGGAAAGGGAAGTTATTCAGGCTTTATGTACATACAACAGGTCCTCTATCAGCAGGTCGAGCTCCGGAGCGCTGATACACCCTTCATGGTAGTGGAAGTAGTGGCTCAAGATGGAACGCACCTGCCTGACCCGGCATTCCACGGTATAGCCGTGCCACATCACCACCTTGGCGTCGAGCGCGCAGCGAATGACGCCCACATAGGGAGTGATGGCTCGGCGTACATCGTCGCCGGGACGGAGCTGTATCTTTTCGTCGGGGAGGATGATAGTGACTTCGGGATGGTAGGAACGCACCACACGCAGGGCATCGGTCCAACGAGTTTTCGGCGTCAGGACGTCACGGGGAGTTTTTTTCTTTTTTTCTGAAGATTCCATGTTACTATGTTTATATAAATTGATAATAAAGGCTAATCGGCAGCTTTCATTCACTCTCAAAGAGCGCCGTCCTTAAATACCGTTCGACCCGCTCCACAGGGGCATCCTTCAACAACACCCGCTTGTCCGCGTCGAGCAAGTAGAGTGTGGGAATCGCCCTCAGGTCGTAGAGCCGGCGGGCGGTGACGGCCTGCGAGGCGTCGTGCACATTGAGCATGCAGGACGGGTAGGACGCGGACTTCCACAAGGCAACGTCCTCGTCGGGATAGACCGCCAGAATGACGAGCCTCGGACGGGGCCGCTTTCGGGAAGCAAGCCCGGAAAGGAGTTCCGAAGCGGCTATATACTCCTTCAGCCGCCGGCATTCCTCACAGTCGGGACTGTTGAAGAACAGCAGGGTATAGTCCGCCGACAAGCGCGAAAGACGTCCCCTGCTCCCGTTGGTACGCGTATAGACAAAGTCGGAAGCCACTTCGCCCGGACGGTTTTTCAGAGCCATTTCCAGTTGATAGGCGGGACGCACCTTCCCTATGTCGCCCAGGCGGGAGGAAGCCATGATCTGCCGCAGCACCGGTATGTAATATTCCTCGTTGCGGAACGGAGAGTTCGGATTGTAAAGATACTTCTCCGCCAGCCCCATAAAATGGGCGTACATGGAACTGTCCGCCGAAGCGGAGTCCATCATCGCGACCAAGGAGCTATGCGCAGTGGCCGGCGAGACCCGCGGCAGCAGATCCAGAAAGTCGGCCAACGCCTGCTCGGTCACCTCGGGACGGGAAATCAATGCCGTGTCCCGGAAGTTGAAATTCTCCCAATAGCGGGCTACCAGGTACTCCGCACGCTCCTGCGGGGTGGCAAGCACGCCCGGAACGGCAGGCAGAGAGAAGACCTGCGGGGATTCCGGATGTCCGCTTGCCTGTTCTTTCGCATCCCTGCCGGTACACCCTGCCGCCAGGAACAAGAACGAGCACAGAATATATAGATTGCGATATAAAAGCATACTGTTTTAATTTTCAAAACGGCTACGCCGTAAATGGTTAAACGGTCAATCCGCCTAAGGCATCACAACTCCCGGATGCAACGCACCTTATAAGTATTTTTCTTACCAGAAAAATACGAATAGAGGTGAGTAATAGAAGTTTCAAAATACAAAACCGCGGCAACGTTCTCAGAATACTCGGTAGCACTCCAATATTCGCGTACGTAATTTGCTCCGAACTCTGTAAATCCCTCTTGAGTTCGAGCTTCCAGGTCCCATCTCAGGATGTGGATTAACTGCAATTCCCGTTGCGTAGGTAACCGCCAGCCTGTACCATCAAGATTCAAATCTTTACACAGATTCACCGCATCAACCCAGTTAAGCTTACCCCGTTCATCGCTCTTATCATTGGTATTATCCACCTTCGATACCTCAAACTTGTAATACACCTTCTCATTACTAACTTGTGATCCGATATTACTTGCATTGTTAGTTCCCTTTGTCCCAGTCGTGCCATCGGTTCCCGTTGCTTTGTTTTCGGTTGTTATATTCCGCAACGCCGAGGCATCAACAATCACTTTATTCCCCTCCACAATAACCTTCTGGGCATAACAGTTTACGGTCATCAGACAACCTGCAACAAACAACGCTAATGTTAGATTCCGTTTCATAACTCTTTTCTTTTTATGATTTTTCTCCATTATACTTTCATTCCACTATAACTCTTCCACTATTCCATGACAATCCCTGCCATCATTTATTTGCGGCATTACAACTCCCTAACGCAACGCACAGAATACCTATTATGGTCAAATTCATAGTGCGATTCACCACCCATGAAGTCGAAGTAATGGTTGGCATTAGCATACATCTCGCTAACGCTCCAATAACGCGAATCAAGATTGAAATTATCTTGCAGCCCCCCAATCCATGCCATCAGCAACTGTTCTGCTGCCGGCATATACCAATGAGCCTCAGACTCGTCGATAATTCCGTCACCGTTCACATCGCGGTTCTTCTCATGACAATATCGCGCCGCCGAACTTTTGTAAATGGGATGATAGATCAACCCTCTCGCATCAGGATAGTAATAAGGAGCCCCGGAATTTGTTCCGGTGTAAGCAGGAATCGGCTTCGGCTCTTTATCTCCCGTCTTATTGTTTCCATACATGGGCCTGTATGAGTCCTTCCCCTTTCCGAAGCCTAGGGGTTCGCTGTTTACGCCCCGTTGCACATCTACATATACCGCATTTGCCGTTTGAAACTTCCCATTGCGATAACAATCCGGTTTTCTATCGGGCCCCATAATATCATCGCCATAGAGCATATATTCGTAAAAACCCGCCTGCATAGGACCAATGCGCTGTAAATCCGGATCTATCCCCGGATTCAAGGCCAAGCCAGACTCTTCCGTATTCTCGAATACAAATCGCTCCTTGATATCGGAGGGCGTTCCGTCTTCCTTGAGAATAGTCAAGCCCGCATCGGAATTATTAGAATCAAAAACCTCGATATATCCATCCTGGCTGATATCGAATATCCTTATCTCAGGATTGGGAGTATGCAGGTTTCCGTCTTTGTAAAATGTAAAGCGTACCTTCGCCCTGCGCGGATTTCCCCTTGCTTGAAGGAACTCGTCAGCATACACGTACAAGGTATGGTTGGTGACCGCCGCAGCGTTGTCGAATGGAATGCCGGTAATCTTGTAGCACATGCGGTAGGTGGCATCGTCAAAGGCCATCTCGTTGTCGTCGTCATCCTTCACCGATATATCGGGATAGGCGGTCCACCATTTTTGGGCATTGGACAACGTCTTTCTCACGCTTGAGTGCGGAATGTAGCGCCCTCTCACAAACCCGCTCGTTGGATTGGCATCCTGCTGCCACTTGGCGTCTTCCCCCGTCTGCTTCACCTGGTGGAACATCAGGTTCAGCGGTGAAATCTTGAGCCACGTGGCCGTGAATCCCGGATCTTTGTACGTTCTTCCCGCCTCGTCTTGAATCTCCATGGTGACTACTCCTTTGGGAGCATGGATGCGCATGGGACGGAAGTCGGGATGCGAATCCATCGTGAGGTTATCACCGTGATCCACGGCAAAGTCCCCGTTCTCGTAGTCGATGCTTGAATCCACAGCGATGTCGTCGAGCCCCTTCACCGTGACGGTAAAGGTGTAATGATTGCCTCGCTCGATGTCATAGTTGCCGTGGTTGTCACTTCCCAGATAGATGTATGCCTTGATCTGCCTGGTGCCCGCCGACGTTTCGTGCATCGCCCGGATAAGGACGGCGGTGGCACGCTCGGGCTTGAACCACCCCTTGCCGCGGTGGTCGGTGTCTGTATAGGCCATGTCGGGGTATTGGTCGATAGGAAGACCTCTATTGACCCGTCCGCCCCGTCTGTTCTCGAAAAGATAAAGCCCTTGTGTTAATGTTTTCTTTCCGTCCGGCTCCGTGGTTTCGGTTTCGAACGGATAGTCCGCACCGGTGGTAAGCCAATGGCCGGGCTCGGAAACCGTCACGGCATCTCCGGAATCGCTCGGCGTCTTCTCCCTGTGAAACACGAAGTTCCGTTTGGGGGCATCTACCACGTCCCATCCCAGAATCGTCACCTTCTGGCCGGCAGGAGTCGCATCTTTGACAATCAGCGTGAGTTTGGCGGTCATGAAGTGCAGCTGCATGTCTATCTTCCCGGAATTCTGTCCGGAATGTATAACCACGTTCTCCTTCATGTCCGTCATCATCAGCGGGCGGGTCTTGTTGAGTCCGAAGTCCAGGTCTTCCGCCGTCACGACAATATCCCTCAGCCTTTGGTAAGTGTTGACTGCCGTAAGCTGTTCGCCCATCGCCGCATCGTGGGTGTTCGCCACGATGCAGATCCTCATTCCGCTGCCCGAGTAGGTCTTGACGTCCAGCGAAAGGGGCAAGTTTCCGGAGGCATTGAGCCCCTCGTGTCTCTGGTTGGTGACGATGTTGTCCTGCGCGTCGAAAATCAGCACGTGCAGGTTTTCAATCTTGTTTTCCACGTCGTCCGGCGCCACCCTTGTCCGGGCACGGCTGCCCATCGCCGCCATGCCCATCTTCAGGCTTACCAAGGCCGGCTCTCCCTCCGGCACGTTCCCGTTCGGTGAAACAAACTCATCTTTCACGCAACCCGAGAATAGGAGCGCACTGAGGAACAGAATTAATGCTATATTTTTCATTCACTTTCAGTTTTATGTTAAAACTCTTTCCAAATCTCTTTTTTGCCCCATTCCGAAACGGTCATATCCACGCTGATGTCCCCTCTGAAGTCTATGAGGACATTGAGCAGCCGTCCCGTCTCCACCCGCAGGGGATTGCCCTTGCTGTCGGAGATGACGGTGGTCATCAGCACGTCCCGGTGGTAGATGTCTATACGAATGTCGTGCTCCGGGGGGAAAACATGGAAGATGGAGCTGACGAAGTCGTCGTTGGCGTCGAATGCCGCTTCGGGGCTGTAGCACACCTCCGAGCCGTTGGGCTTGCCGTAGAAGTCGAGCTTGTCGGTGCTCTTGCGGAGCACGTAGCGGAACTCGCCTTCACCGCTGCCCGCATATTGCCTGAGGTGCCGCGCCGTGATGGCTACACTGCCGGTCATGCGGCGCATGGGAAGCTCCTCCACCGAAGTATCGCCGGAGCTTATATCAATGATTCCGTGCAGCAGGTCGTCGGGCGAGCCTGCCACGGGTAAGGATGTCCGGGTATGGATCAGGGAGACAAAAGCCGTCTCCAGGTGGTCGCCTTGTCGCAACGCGGGCATCGTCTGATGTCCCTGTCCTCCGTTTCCCCAGGCAACCAGCGTCAGGGATTCATGGCCGGGAAAGTCCGCCGTCACGGTCTCGTTGACGCGGATGTCCTGCGTCCCGAGAAACAACTTGTTCTTGTCGAAGATATAGAGCGTGACGTCTTTCACGACGTCGGGGCCCAAGGGACGGTTGTCCGCATCGTAAGCCCTTACCTGCAAGGAAAAGGCAGGCTTTTCGCATTGCGAGAGGTCGTCCTTGATACAACTCGCAGATACAAATGCCATAAACAACAGTAAAGGCACTATTTGCAAGCAGCTATGGAATTTGTTCTTCTGCATGATTCTTGTCTTTTTTAGTGATATAAACGGGACACGGGATAAGGAGCCGTATCCGAAAAAAAGGAAACCGGAAAAGAAACAGAAGGGGAAAGGGAAACAGTCCACCCCGCCCCTCCTGTTCCATGGAAATTATCGCTTAGCCGTAGTCATCAAGATTTAGTTGAACTCTTTGCCTATGTTTACGGGACTCCATTTAGCTTGTTCGATAGTCACCGTTACGGTGCCGCTTACCAACGGTTGTTCCGGATTGACAGTACCGTTACCACCACCGGCTGCAACGTTACCCGTCAGTGTCAGAGTTATTTCATAAGAGTTACCGGGAGCGAAAGTGGAAGCGTCAAGATCGATTGCGCCCGCATCAAGAGTAGAGAAGGCGATGGGATAGTAAACAGTGGATGTTCCTACATTCTTCTCCGTACGCGTAGCCTGGATGGCGAGGATCGTGGGCTGAGTGGAACTTGCGTTGCCGAAAGCGTAGAACTGAACACCGCTTGCCGCATAAGATTTCGAAAGGAATGAAGCCTCTGTCGCAGCAGAAGAACCGGGATAGTTGACAGCACCGCTGAAGAAGTTGGTCTGGGTTGTCTTATCGGCAGCGAAGAACTTAGCGTCTCCACCGGCATTCAGCAGGACAATCTTATCGTTCTTGATATAAATAGCACCGTTCTCGGTATTGTCCTCTCTCCGGTCAACTACAGTCACTGTAACTTTGGCGGCAAGAAAACTCAGCTTTACCTCAGCCTTACCCGTAGCCGTACCTTCCGTAAACGCCACGGTGCCTGTTCCCTCCATCCATACATTATCGCTTGTCTGTGTGGATTCACTGTTAGGAGGAGTTGTTCCTCCCTTACTCAAGCTCTTTACAACTTGTGCAATCTGCTTCTTGTTGAGTACATTTCCAAAACCGCTATCAGCCAATTTGCCCACATTGGCCACAATATACACTTCGGTGGCGGCAGTAGTGGTGGTGAGTTGGTTGGCACCGCCGCTCGTTGGATTGCTTACCTCATGCTTCGACACCAACTCTCCCTGCCCATTGAAGAAGAAGGCGATGTAATTGTTTATCTGGGTATCCTTGTCTGTTGCTCCGGTTGCCCGGGTACCGGCACTCTCCTCGCCTTTGAGGTTCAAGGTCACGTTGGCCTTTTCGCCGGCCACGGGCAGGTTCATGGACTCCTCCTGCGTACAGGAGAACATCGTCAGGGCCGCAAGGGCCATCGCACAAAAATTAATTTTCTTCATGTTTTCTACTTGTTTTTAAGTTAATAATTAATTGAGGATGAAATATAGTTTGTTTAAAAATTCACGTCCGTTCGTCACCGCTCTCTTTGCAGCAGTTCAAGGGCACGCTCCAGGTTCTTTCCCGCTTCGGCGTCCCCCGCCTCCGCTCCTTTGCGGAACAGGGCTGCCGCCTCGTCCGTATGCCCTCCCTCCATGCGGATGATTCCGCGAAGGTTGTCCGCCTTGTAGTAGGTATTGCCCTCCAGCGCCCTTTCGGCCTCGGCGTACTTCTTTTGCCGCAACAGGTCAACCGCCTTGTTGAACGATACCAGCCGGGGATCGGGCTGCGACTCGTAGAAGACCTTGATGTAACCCGCATTGCGCAGCTTGGGGAAGAAATGCTCCTTCATGTAGCGGTAAGGCTTACCGTGGTTCAACTTCATGAGCATTCCCAGCCGTCCCATGTTCTTCGAAACATCCCACACCGGAACCGTATCGATGATTTCCACAATCTGCCGTTTCTCGGGCATGTCGCTTTCCATGACCAGCTTGCGCAGGCCGCTCCACGACACACCGTCGTTGTTCACCTCAAAGAAGGAGGCGTCCAGCTCCGTACGTCCGGCCAGGTAGGCCACCAGCGAGCGTCCCCGTTCTCCGGCGATACGCTCGTTCAGCACCTTGGTACCGTCCGGCGAGGCAGAGCCCATCACCAGAATCTTCGCCACACGGGAATCCTTGGAAGCGGCGATCTTGCCGAGCACCGACAGCAGATGGTCCAGCCGTGCGCCGTTGCCCTCATAGTCCGGAAGGATACCGGAGCTGCCCACGGGGAAATAAACCACCAGCGTGGCCTCCTCCCTGTAACGGGCAATGTCTTCCTGGTCGCCTATGCTGCCGCTCCACTCCGCCAGGAAGCTGTTTTCCTCCGCCAGTTTGTTTGCCACGGACACCGCAGACTCCGGCTGCACCGGTTCCGGCACGAACAGTTCCGCAGGGGTGGCAAGCGCCATGTCCCCGGCAAGGGTGAGAGGGGCAAGCGTCCGTTCATCGCAACATCCACGGTTCACCGCCTCCAGCTGCAGGGAGGCGCCTTCCATCCATTCCTTATAGGGAAGAGCGTGGGTATAGGCCACTTCCTCGCCACCCCTGTGAAAGGTTCCGGAAAGGCTTCCCGTATCCCTCCACTCCTGAATCTGCGCCGTGCGGCTGCCGTAGCGGACGGGGGGCAGTGCTTCCCGCACCCCGCCCTTGCCGCACAACACCGGTGTTATCCCTAAAACATATTCTTTTTTCAGCCCGGTGGCGTTCAGCCTGAACGAGACGCGCACGCTGTCACCCTCACGGGAAACCTCCGTCCCGACCGCGCTTACCTTAATCTGATCCTTGGCGTGCAGGACACCCGCCTGCATCAACAGAAAACCGCCCAATAGTATGTGGTATTTCATATCCTTGCCTCCTGTGTGATTACTTGATGATATAAATAAGAGAAACGCCCGCCTTGGTAGGCCCGAAATAGTTCTTCTTGCCCTCGCCCAGCCTGTCGCCGCAGGTCTTGCATTCGAAGCGGTCGTAGTCCAGGCGGAGATATCCCAGCCCCAACGTGGCTTCCAGGTTCCAGCGCCGTCCCAGTATCCAGCTGTATCCGTATGAGAGCCCGGCACCCGCCGCCCATCCTTCGTAGCGTTTGCTTCCCAGCCCGGACTGCGATGGCTTGATGCCCAACGGAAGCATGCCTCCGAAGTTATATTCGCCGCCCAGCAGGTGCGCCCCGAAGAAATGTCCCGAAAAACTGCGGCATGTCCAGTAGCGGACTTCCGGCTGAAGCATCCACAGCTTCATCTTCTTGTTATCGGCGTAGCTCCACGGGTTATAGCTGCCCGACACGTCCAGCGTCCAGCGGGACGACAAGCCAAACTCCAGTCCCAGGTTCAGCGTGGAAGTGGCGTCATACAGCAGGTTGCTCTTTACAGAAAGCTTCTGCGCGCAAGCGGAACCCGAAAGGGAAGCCAGCAGGACTATCATAGCAATTGTCACGTTCTTTCGCATAATAAAAGCATTTATTTATTCGTATTTTTTCAACTCTTTTTTTAACTAAATCTCTGTTCTCGTTTTCACATTTTTCATCTGTCTATATAAAACAGATGAATAGTATACCAATATCCTATATATCAACACAATAGCAATACAACAATGATTCAGTGTCATAAAAATGAAATAATTTAGCTGTTAAAAAACGGTATAATATCAATATTAATAACTATATTCACGCACCATAATACGACAGATTATCTGTCAGAAAAGATTCTAGCAAACTTGTAAAACTTCAATAATTCACATCATTGATTTATGAAACATAAACTGAAACATGGGGCAACAAACCCGATTATTAACCTTAAATTAAATGTATGATATGGAACTCTGTTATCTTAAAGAACACACCTCCTGCGTGAACTACAAAAGTCAGAAATACGACGGGTTCTCACTGGCGAATGCCTCGGAAGGGGAAGTCTTCGACAACCAGAAGGAGGAAACAAAGGGAAACCATCTGATATTCATCTTATCGGGGGAAGTATGCATCACCAGGGACGGCCGGGACAAAGTGACGGCAAGGGCGGGGGAATTCATCTTCATCCCCGTCTCCTCCCATTACACCGGAAAGGTGATCCGCCCGGGAAAGTATATCAACCTCACCTTTTTCCACGACAGCATCTCGCTGTGCGACAAGCACATGCTGAGCAGCTACATAAGGGAGAGACCGGAGACGCCTTTCCGCTTCACTCCCCTTCCCGTGCGTGAACCCTTAGATCTCTTCCTGCAATCCATGGAGATATATCTGCAGGCGGACGTCAACTGTAGGCATCTGCATGAACTCAAGGAAAGGGAGCTGTTCATCATCCTAAGAACCGCCTATGCAAAGAGCGAAATCGTGAACCTGTTCCAACCCATTATGGGGACGGACGTTGACTTCAAGGCGGCGGTCTTGCAACACAAGGACAAGGTGAACAGCAAGAAGGAGCTCACGAGGCTGCTGGGCATGAGTGAATCGGACCTGCAGAGAAAATTCAGGCAGGAGTTCGACGAACCCGTCTATGCCTGGTTACAGAAACAAAAGAACCAGCGGATACTCGCCAGGCTCGCATACGATTCCGTCACGATAAAGGAGGTTGTACACGAATTCGAGTTCTCCTCGGCGGCAAGTTTCAACAGGTATTGCAAGAGCCATTTCGGATGCACACCTACCGAATTGAAGAAAAAGATAAAGGGGAAGAACGGCCGTTTACCCTGATAAACAGCTACATATAAAAGACGATAAACGATTGGCTGATTTGGATAACTAAGTATTCCAAATCAGCCTTTATCTTTGCACCATCAAATGAAACGAGAACCTTTTAATAGAATATTTAAGTATAGTGTCTTGATTAATTAAGCGAGTTTTCAGTTTTTCATCTGTTTTATATAGACAGATGAAAACTCTCCCCCTCCTTTTTCATACAGTCATTCACTGCTGCGGCTACGTTTTCATTGACCCGGTTCATGGTGTCGTTCGTAAACGAATCCAGATAGATACGTGTGGTTTTCTCCGAAGTGTGCCCCAGTCCCTCACTGATAATGGATACCGGAACTCCCTCATTCTTAGCGATAGTGGCCCATGAATGGCGCGCCACATAGGTGGTGAGCGGCGTAGCGATGTGTAGCAGTTCCCCCAACCGCTTGAGGTAGCGGTTTATCATCCCCAAGGAATACCGGTACTGCGTGTAAACCGTACGTGAGGACGCCACGTCGATACATGGGAAAAGGTACGGGCTCCGAGACCTGTACTTCTCAATAATTTCGTACATGCAGGGAAGCATGCCCACCTGCAGGCGTTGTCCGGTTTTATTACGCTCATAAAAGAGAGTACCATTGACTATACAGTCACGCCTAAGGTGAATGACATCCACGAACGACATGCCACGGCAATAAAAACTGAACATGAACAAATCACGCGCCTCTTCCATCCGCGGATGCCGCCGCAAATCGACCCGGGCAATGCGCGCTATCTCCTCCTTGGTAAGCGCACGCTTCAACGTCTCCTGAACACGAAAGTTCAAATCGGCAAAAGGATTGCCTTCCCTCACTTCCACTCCCTGCTTACGTGCCTTGTTATATACAGCCCTGAAGCAGCTCAGATACATGCCGACCGTGTTTTCCGAGATTCTACGGGTACGCAGATAGTGCATGTAGTCCGTCACAAAAGCATAGTCAACCTCCTTGAACCTCAGCTTTCCAAGGGCACAGAAGCGTCGCAGGGAATTCAGCCCGCTGACATACGCCTCCGCAGTACCCGACTTCCCCTCTCCGCGCAACTCCTCTATACATTGCAGCATGAATACCTCTACGTACTGGCTACACCGGTTCTTGTGATGCTTCTGCATCAGACGTTCCAGACTGAACCCCGGCTCGGCCCTTTCCAAAAAAAGCCCCGCCTTGAGCAAGTTACCCTTTTCCTCCTTGATAAGGCGGTTGATGCATCCCAGGTCTTTCCGCTTCAACGGCCCTTCCGGAGAAAACACCACCCGCTCCTTGTCCGGCAGGAAATTGGACCGATGGAGGCGCCATCCCAAAGAATACTCTTTCTTCCTGCGACGATACAACACACGGATGCCCAGCGAATAGATGCCTTCTTCGCTTGCCTTGCAAGAATTTAAAACAACACGGATACTCAGCTTATTCTTTTTGTTTCGCAGATCCATCTGGAGATCTTACTCCTTTGCCTCCTCTTGCGGGATACGTATAGACGTATAAAGTTCAATGACCGCCGCCACTGTCAAAGAGACAATCCACTCGTTGCCATGCGTAAAGAGCATGAACGCACCGGTCAGCACCAACAGAAGCGCGGCGAATATCTGCTGGCGGCGCAAACGTTTGACATTGGGAGCCTGGCTCTTGGACGGGGAGTTTATCTGCGCCAGTGCAACCAGAGTGGCACCGACAGTATATATATAGGGGGCAAGCTGCCAGCCCGTAATATAAACGGCTGCTCCTGCCAAGACCATTACGGCTCCTACAGTGAAAAGGGCGGGTATCAATTGTTTCATTCTTCTATATCTCCTTCAAATACATAAATGTCCTCATTGGGCTTCTTCATCAGATATTTCTCGCGGGCAATCCGCTCAATAGCTCCGGAATCGGCGACAAGCTCATTCAAGCGTTCCGTATTCTCCTCATACTCTTTGCGATACCGCTCTATCTCTCCGCGCAAACGGTTCTCTTCCCGTGCATATCCCAAACGGCGCACCATGCTGTTTTCATCCAGAAAACCAACAATCACCGCAAACAGCACAAGCGTGATAAGATACTTATGCTTGCGGAAAAAAGACCAAAGAAAAGCAAGTTTATCCATGTTGCTTATTAATTAATGATTATCGACGGATGGCTGCGTCCACTCACCTCTAATCCGAATTTCTTTGAGCACAAAGATAAGAGGAATAACCGAGACTTTTCTTTTTTTTGCTTACATTTGCACAAAAAGCAAATCGACTACGCTCTGACACAAGAATATAACGTGCTTACAAGAAAAATGTAGCCATTAAAATAAAGAAAGGAATGAATATGAATATAGGACGCAAACTCCCTATCGGGATACAGACTTTCGAAAAGATCAGAGAAGGAGACTATATATATGTAGATAAGACTGAATTGGTATGGAAGATGGCCGCTACCGCTACCCCCTACTTCCTCAGCCGTCCCCGACGTTTTGGCAAAAGCTTGTTGCTCTCTACTTTCGAAGCTTACTTCGAGGGAAAGAAAGAACTGTTCAAAGGTCTTGCCATAGAACAGCTAGAACAGGAATGGAAGAAATATCCCGTGCTGCATCTGGACTTGAATGCAGAAAAGTATGATTCACCCGAACGACTGGACGATATACTCAGCCGCCAATTGACCCAATGGGAACTCCGGTACGATAAAGGACCGGACGAAAACACCTTAGCGGGACGCTTCTCCGGCATCATCCGCCGCGCCAGCCAGCAAGCAGGCTGCGGCGTAGTAGTGCTGGTGGACGAATATGACAAGCCCCTGCTGCAAGCCTTGGGAAACGACGACTTGATGGAAGAGTACCGCAAAACCTTGAAAGCCTTCTATGGCGTACTGAAAAGTGCCGACCGCTACCTGCGCTTTGCCTTCCTCACCGGAGTGACGAAGTTTTCGCAAGTAAGCGTGTTCAGTGACCTGAACCAGTTGCAGGACATCAGCATGAACTATTACTATTCGGCGATATGCGGCATTACAAAAGATGAACTGCAAACCTATTTTATACCCGAAATAGAACGGTTTGCCGAAATAAACGATTTGACATTTACAGAAACTGTAGATAAACTGACGAAGAACTACGACGGCTATCATTTTCATCCGAAAGGAGAAGGTATGTTCAATCCGTTCAGCATATTGAACGCATTCAGCAGTATGGAGTTCGGCAGTTATTGGTTCCAGACCGGTACTCCCACCTTCCTGGTACAGATGTTACAAGATACGGATTACGACCTGCGCACCCTGCTCGACGGCATAGAAGCTCCGGCTTCCATGTTCACCGAGTATCGCGTGGATTCCAACAATCCCATTCCGCTGATTTACCAAAGCGGCTACTTGACGATAAAGGATTATGACCAGCGCTTTAGCAATTATCTGCTGGAATTTCCCAATGACGAGGTGCGCTACGGATTCATCAATTTTCTGGTACCTTTCTATACACCAATGACAAATAATGACCAAGGATTTTATATAGGCAAGTTTGTCCACGAGTTGGAAAGAGGTGATTACAACGCCTTCCTCACCCGCCTGCAAGCCTTTTTTGCAGACTTCCCCTACGAACTGAACGACAAGACCGAACGCCATTATCAAGTAGTGTTCTATCTCGTCTTCAAACTGATGGGGCAGTTCACCGAAGCTGAAGTGCGCAGTGCCAAAGGTCGGGCGGATGCGGTAGTGAAAACTCCGAAGTATATCTATGTCTTCGAGTTCAAGCTGCATGACACGGCCGAAAACGCATTGAAGCAGATTGATGAAAAAGGCTATCTGATACCTTATCAGGCTGACGGGCAAGAGCTTCTAAAGATTGGGGTAGAATTTAGTCAGGAAGAACGAAACATCAGCCGATGGGTGACTGAATAAACAACTCTATCCCCACCCGTAAACAGCGGAAAGCGGCAAGGAGACGAAAACATAGAGGGGCTGGGAGAAAGAGAGAAATATGCAAGTTTCAATATTCAAATAAGAGGAATAACCGGGACTTTTCTTTTTTTTTGCTTACATTTGCACAAAAAGCGAAGCGACCACGCTCTGACAAGAACATCTTGAATATGGAAAATTATATTGTATCAGCACGAAAATATCGTCCCTCGACCTTCGAGTCGGTGGTAGGACAACGCGCCCTGACCACCACCTTGAAGAATGCCATCGCTACCGGAAAACTGGCACATGCTTATCTTTTCTGTGGACCGCGTGGCGTTGGAAAAACCACTTGCGCACGCATCTTTGCCAAGACCATCAACTGCATGAACCCGACCGCCGACGGCGAAGCATGTAACCAATGCGAATCGTGCACCGCTTTCAACGAGCAACGTTCATACAATATCCACGAATTGGATGCCGCCTCCAACAACTCGGTCGACGATATCCGCCAACTGGTGGAACAGGTACGCATTCCACCACAGATCGGCAAATACAAAGTATACATCATTGACGAGGTACACATGTTGTCCGCCTCTGCCTTCAATGCTTTTTTGAAGACACTGGAAGAACCTCCCCGCCATGCCATCTTCATTCTTGCCACCACGGAGAAACACAAGATATTGCCCACCATCCTTTCACGTTGCCAGATATACGATTTCAGCCGCATAGGTGTGGAGGATACCGTAGCCCACCTGGCTTACGTAGCTTCCAAAGAAGGAATCACTGCCGAACCGGAAGCCTTGAATGTTATTGCCCTGAAAGCCGATGGCGGTATGCGCGACGCCTTATCCATCTTTGATCAAGTAGTTAGTTTCACCGGAGGGCACATCACCTACAAAAGTGTAATTGAAAATCTGAATGTGCTCGATTACGAATACTATTTTAAACTGACTGATTTCTTCCTTGACAACAAGGTGGGCGATGCGCTATTATTATTGAATGATGTTCTAAACAAAGGATTCGATGGCAGCCATTTCATCACCGGGCTCTCTTCCCACCTGCGCGACTTACTGGTAAGTAAAGACACCGTAACCCTGCCCTTGCTTGAAGTCGGCGCCAGCATCCGCGAACGCTACCAGGCACAGGCACAGAAGTGTCCGCTGCCTTTCCTGTATCGTGCCATGAAACTTTGCAACGACTGCGACCTGAACTACCGTGCCAGTAAAAACAAGCGGTTGTTGGTAGAGTTAACCTTGATACAGGTGGCCCAACTCACTGCCGAAGGAGATGACGTTTCAAGTGGGCGTAGCCCTAAACAAGTCATAAAACCCATATTCACGCAGCCTGCCGCTCCCCAGCAACAGGCAGGTTCCGCCCCCCACCACCCACAAGCAGCAAGTACCCCGGCAGCAGCACAACCTGCCGCACAAACGACCGGTACCTCCAAACCTGTTGTTCCCCCAACAGGTAATGCCGCCGCCACGCATACAACTCCCACCGCCGTGCTGATGGCACAGGGAAAAGAAGAAAAGAAAATTCCGGTAATGAAAATGTCGGGCTTAGGCGTATCCATAAAACGCCCGCATGTGGAAGAAGAACAGAAAAAGAACGGTACTCCTACAGCTGTCCTGCAAACCGCACAGCCGGAAGAGGACTTTATCTTCAATGAAAGAGACGTGAACTACTATTGGCAAGAGTATGCCGGACGCATGCCTATAGAGCAGGTTGCCATTGCCAAGCGCATGCAGAACATGCATGTCGCCCTACTGAATGCCACTACCTTCGAGGCTGTGGTGGACAATGAAATCATTGCCAAAGAATTTACGGCTTTGATCCCCACGCTGCAAGAGTATATGCGTGTCCGCTTGAAAAACCGGAAAGTCACCATGACCGTACGTGTCAGTGCCCCGGCAGAAAAGGTCCGTGCTTACGGCAGAGTGGAAAAGTTCCAGATGATGGCACAAAAAAACAGTGCCTTGATGGAATTGAAGAATGAATTTGGATTGGAGCTTTATTAGTTCCATCCAAGGCAAGCGGGAACCTTCTCATTATTTATTACCTAACTAAAAGAAAATCAACATATTTAATTTTCCATTATTGTATATTTTGCCCATAATAATCAAAATAAGGTAGCTATACTTTTACTTACCCCACCTTACCTTGACTTATTTAGACGCTATACAAATTAGAGGTTTTTAATCAAGATTGATAACAACTAATGAAGAAAACAGCTATTTTTGCCGAACAAATTAGTACTAATAATTTAAAATCTAAAAGAAAATGGCTTACGTAATTAGTGACGATTGTATTGCTTGCGGTACTTGCATCGACGAGTGTCCGGTAGGCGCTATCTCTGAAGGCGATATCTATTCTATCGATCCTGAAACTTGTACAGAGTGCGGTACTTGCGCGGATGTTTGTCCGTCTGAAGCAATTCATCCGGGAGAATAATAAATTCCCCTTTAAGAAAAGGAAAGGCTCGGTCTCTATCAAGAACCGAGCCTTCTTCTTTATATCAATAAGTCTCCTATCAACCCAGCTTTGCCAATGCTTCCTTGATACGACGGATAGCTTCGATGATATTTTCATCACTGGTAGCATAACTCATACGGATACATTCGGGCGCACCGAAAGAAGTACCGCCTACACAGGCAACGTGGGCTACTTCCAGCAAATACATAGCCAAATCATCTGAATTGTTGATCTTACGCTCGCCGACAGCCTTACCGAAGAATGAACTGCACTTGGGAAACAGGTAGAAAGCTCCTTCCGGTACATTTACTTCAAATCCCGGAACCTCCTTAGCCAACTTGACAATCAAATCACGACGACGCTCAAATGCTTGGCGCATTTCTTCCACAGGAGCCTGAGAGCCTGTATATGCAGCTTCAGCTGCTTTCTGTGACACAGAGCAAGGACCGGAAGTATATTGACCTTGCAGTTTGTTGCAGGCCTTCACGATCCATTCGGGTCCGGCAATGAAACCGATACGCCAACCAGTCATGGCGTATGCCTTGGAAACACCATTTACAATCACCGTACGTTCTTTCATTTCAGGGAACTGCGCAATACTTTGGTGCTTGCCGATATAATTGATATGCTCATAAATTTCATCGGCAATTACAATGACCTGCGGATGTTTTGCCAGTACAGCAGCCAATCCGGCCAGCTCTTCCTTGCTATATACAGAACCTGTCGGATTGGATGGCGAACAAAGGATCAGCGCCTTGGTCTTTGGAGTAATCGCTGCTTCCAACTGTGCAGGCGTAATCTTGAAATCCTGTTCGATACCGGCAGGTACAATCACCGGAGTACCTTCGGCCAGCTTTACCATTTCAGGATAACTTACCCAATAGGGGGCAGGCACAATCACTTCATCCCCCGGATTCACCAATACTAAAATCGCATTACAAACGGACTGCTTGGCACCGTTAGCACAAGAGATTTGTGCAGCCGTATATTCCAGACCGTTCTCTTTCTTTAATTTCTCTACAATGGCATTACGCAAAGCAGGATAACCCGGAACTGGAGAATAGCGGGAGAAGTTGTCGTCTATCGCCTTTTTCGCAGCCTCCTTAATATGCTCGGGAGTATTGAAATCGGGTTCGCCCACACTCAAGTTAATAACATCTACGCCTTGAGCTTTCAGCTCTCCGCTCTTTTGGGACATAGCCAGCGTCGCAGAGGGCGACAAACTGTTCAAGCGATCTGATAATTGGTTCATCTTGTTTCTAATTAATGGTTGTTATGCAAATCTGGTTGCAAAATAAACGATTTTCTTTGATATGGAAAAACAAAAAGACAGTTTACTTACTAAAATGAAGTGTATGTCCCATACGTTCTTTCTTGGTACGCAAATAGCGTTCATTATACTGGTTCGGAACCGACTCAATAGGCACATTCTCCGTAATTTCCAGACCGTATGCTTCCAAACCTACGCGTTTTACAGGATTATTGGTCATCAGACGCATTTTGTGTACCCCTATTTCACGAAGAATCTGAGCGCCTACACCATAATCGCGTTCATCGGCCAAATGACCCAAGCAGATGTTCGCATCCACCGTATCCAAGCCATCCTCTTGCAATTTATAAGCTCTCATCTTCTCCATCAAACCAATGCCGCGTCCTTCCTGGTTTAAATAAACCACTACTCCCTTACCGGCTTTCTCTATCATTTCCATAGCCTTGTGCAACTGTTCGCCGCAATCGCAACGCTTGGAACCGAAAATATCACCTGTCGCGCAAGAAGAGTGTACACGTACCAGAATCGGCTCATCAGGAGCCCAAGTTCCCTTGAACAAGGCCACGTGTTCCAATCCGTTGGACTTCTGACGGAAAGGGATCAGACGGAAATGACCATGCTCTGTAGGCATATCTACTTCCACCCCTTTCTCTACAATAGATTCCTGTTTCAAACGGTAGGCAATTAAATCACGGATAGAGATCAACTTCAAACCGTATTCATCAGCCATCTTACGCAATTCGGGCAGACGCGCCATACTACCATCCTCATTCATGATTTCCATCAACGCACCTGCCGGATAGAGTCCTGACAGACGTGCCATATCAATGGCAGCTTCCGTATGTCCGGCACGACGCAACACCCCTTTCTCCTGTGCATACAAGGGATTGATATGACCGGGACGGCCGAATGTGGCCGGAGTAGAAGCCGGATCGGCCAACGCCTGGATTGTCGCGGCACGGTCAGCGGCAGAGACGCCGGTGGTACAACCTTCCAATTTGTCGATAGTCACCGTGAAAGGAGTACCCAGTACGGAAGTATTGTCCGCCACCTGATGCGGCAGATCAAGTTCTTTACAACGGGAAACCGTAACCGGCGCGCAAAGTACACCACGCGCATGCTTTAACATGAAGTTTACTTTTTCCGGCGTAATCTTCTCGGCAGCAATAATCAAATCACCTTCGTTCTCACGGTCTTCGTCGTCAACCACAATCACAAAGTTACCGGCCTTGAAATCCTCAATGGCCTCCTCTATTGTATTCAGCTTTACATTTTCCATATTATATCTGTTTTTATTTGTTCTGATCGGTTTCTATAATCTTGATTACCTCCTCATTTGTCTTAATAATCCGTTCCATGTCCTTATTCAAACGGATGCGGAACGCCCAAATACGGAAATAGAAAAACAAACCTACCGGGAAAACAACCCCGCAAAGCAGGTTCAGCCAGTAATTGTGAAAAGGACGTACATGTGCATGGACAGCTATGACAGGATAGTTATTCAAGGCCATCAACAACGGGATGGACTTAGTATTGGACATTTCTTCAATCAACCCCTCCATGCGTTCATTGATTCCTTCCATCTCAAGATCTTGCGTCTCATTCATCCACAACCTAAAGTAATTGGGAACACGCTTCAACGCTTTCTTTTCCGCATACGCACGGCAATCGGCAGACAAAGCCCGCAAATCACCCGGAAGACGTGCATAGTCCGGATCATGAATAATGACTTCCTTGCGGAACATGTGACGAACGCTGCGGATACCTATTACCTTTTTAAACCAATTGATATAGGCATCTGCATTCAGTACCACAGAATCGTTATTGGATTTATAGGTAAGAAAAGCTCCCAAAGGCGCCAATATCGCAGTACTGGTCCACATGCCCATCCACACAATCCATTTCCCGTCACGAGCCATCTTATAACCCGTATTGTTAATGATATAGTAAACAATAAATATCAATACGGATACCACTACCGGCATACCCAACCCGCCTTTGCGAATGATGCCTCCAAGAGGGGCACCGATAAAAAAGAAGATGAGGCATGCCAATGAAAGCGTCAGTTTCTCATGCCAGGAGGTCATGTGACGGCGCAGGCTGGTATCTGTCTGGGAAATACTGTAACTCTTGAAGCTCCAATCACTTCCGGCACTTTCCGCGCGGCTCACAGCCGTAGAAATAATCTTCTGTTTCTGCATCAATGTAGCGACATTGAACAAACTATCGACATTGTAGTCACCCAAACGCGCATTTTCAACCTTTATTGTATCTTCTTTACTCAAACTGGCCGTAACATTATATGTGCCGGACATTGCCTCCTTGTAATAGGTTCGTCCTACGCTGTCATTCTGAATGGTCATCGAATCGATACCAGCCTGCAGCATTTTCATATCCTTGCTATTGGACTGACTGCTCATGATACCGGTATCTACCATATTGAAATCGGAATTAAATTCAATGATGGCGTGCTTTTCGCGGAAAGCTTCACGACGATAAGGGACATTCCGCTGATTCATGTTCTGAGATTTCAAATTTTCAAACTGCTCACCACTAAACAGATGAAGATACAGATGCTGCTTATCTGCCGTCATCTCAAGCCTTCCGGAGTCAGCCTTGATAATCTGCGCATTCTCAAATCCCTTTTCAAAGTTATAAATCAACACGTCATAAAGCATACCTGTCTTACGGTCTTTATGCTTTACATAAAGATTATAACCGTCTATCTCGTCATAGAACACACCTTCCGGAATATCTACCTCCGGAGACTTTTGCTTCATAGACAGCAATAAAGTCCATAACTTTGTCTGAGCCTGCGGACCGATCACATTCTGAAAATAGAAAGAAACCAAGCAGATGAAGCAGATGAAAATAATCAGCGGCCGCATGATTTTAAGCAACGAGATACCCGCTGCTTTCATTGCAAGCAACTCAAAACGCTCTCCGAAATTTCCGAAAGTAATAAGGGCTGCCAACAATATGGCCAACGGCAGTGAAGCGGGCACCAATGACAATGCCGAATAGAAGAAAAACTGTGCAAGGACAGTCATCTCCAATCCTTTCCCCACCATTTCATCTACATACCTCCATAGGAACTGCATCATGAAGATGAAGAGACAAATGAAGAAAGTACCCATAAAGAGCATGCAAAAGCTCTTCAGAATAAATATATCTAACTTTTTTATGCGCAGCATTTTACTCTTTTCATGCAATGAGGACACAAAAGTAGCATAAAAAAGGGAGTACGGGAAATTTTTAATTGAAAGTTAACTAAAAACCACACGTTCTACGCAAAGTATCGACTTGTGACTCCCACAATTCACGCAAATCGGCAACTTCGTCTGCATCAGTGAAATCGGTAATTTCCAATACAAAATCATTTGTCAACTCGCTATTTGTCATTTTTAATTCAAAGTACTCACGAGGATTTTCATCATCCAACCAACGAAAGCGAATAAAGGAATAAGCCCGCACAGCTACAATCTCCGCATCACGTTTTTCGGTCTTTCCCCAGAAGAAAGTGACGATTTTATCGTCCGATTGCACCCTGTCAGCAAACCAGCCCTCCAAACCGTTAGGAGTACTTATCGCTGTCCAAAGAATACTTTTAGAAGTCGCATTCAAGAGATATTCTAAATGTACTTTTTTTCTTTCCATAGTCTTTTCTGCTTTTTTATTGCGTCCGCCAAATTAAATACTTTTTTCTAATTAGAAAAAATAATTCATTAAATTTATTTAGATTAGCCTTATAAGAGGGGTATAACATCTTGATAATGTTATACAAAACCACCAATAAAAAAAACAGTTTTCACCCCATACACTATAACCAGTCCGATAAACCACAAAAAAATATCTCTAAAATTTTTGGTAGTTAAAACAAAAGCTATATCTTTGCACCCGCAATCGAGAAATGATGGCGGGATAGCTCAGCTGGTTAGAGCGCATGATTCATAATCATGAGGTCCCCGGTTCAATCCCGGGTCCCGCTACTAAGCCGAAAGGCTTGTAAATTAGGCAATTAGGAGGCTTCCACTCTTGGTTGTCTTTTTTGTTTATAAGGGCATTTGCACAGATTTTGCACGAATTTCGATGTAAAACACTGATAATCAGTGAAAACGTAAGATAAATCTACTTTAAAATCCCTTTCTTCTGTTTTCTTTTCATTGCTTGGCTTTATTTAGTAATACGTGGGGTTTCTGCCTGAGTTGAGGCTTTTTGCACAAGAAATTGCACCAATAGATGTGAAAAACGAGATAAGCTACACACCGGTAGTTATCTCGTTTAATCGCGACAAAATCAAATAAAAGACGAAAGCCTTATTATTTCACTTCGTTACATTACAGCGGACTCTTAACAATCAACTTTATCAGTAATCAAAATTTCCTCCGTTCCTTTATCATTCAAAGGTTTGAGAAGTTCTGATTCACTAATAGCCGCCAAATCATTCTTTTGCAGAATTTCATCTACCGCCAGTTCACTCACACAAGAACATGGTGACTTTTTCAGATAAAGACGTGTCTGATTGTTTGTACTATGACGTTTCATCAAACAACGCTTCTCCATGTAACGCAAAAATCCCTTTATGTTTATAGGAATAAAGCAACACTCATCATTATTCTCATTCTCATTTTCACAATATGCTCTATACTCCTGATATAAATCTTGAAGTGACACATATTCCCTTTCTGATTGAAAGACATTGCAATCATACATGAATTGCTCAAGACTTTGCTTCCCATCCAAAGTAGACTTAGGCAAAGTACGATTCTTAACTCCAACAGTGTTTTTTGTATTGACTCTGTTGTTACCAATTTGAACATAATTTTTCATTGCTAAAAAAATTAAAATTAATGAAGATAAAAAGGTATCTTCTTCCTATGAATTCAATTATTTATGAATTGATGTAATTTGTTGCTGATTAAAGTTCCTCATAAATAATAGAATCTGTTCCGCACAGAAACTCATTCCTGAACCTTGTCCCACTACAATAACATTTTCAGTTATGGAAGCAATATTCTTTTCTAAAGAAACATTGACTTCCAATTCGCTTGTACCATTGCTTACTCTTAAATTGTGATTCATACTTATTAAATATTTAATTAAAAAGATAAAAAGTATCTCCTTTCTGTTATTAAAATCCATATTTTGCAGCTATTTCAAATAAGCGGTCAGTGTTATATAAGTATTTACTTCTATCTTTAGAATACTCATCATCCGCTTCATCATAGTCGTATTTTGGATAAAAGCTACTGACTTGATGAAACAATTCACGACCTTCATCACCAAAAAGATTTTTAATTATGCAACAGATAGCAATCCAATCCTTTTGTATTAGCGTGATGTCTTTTTTTTCTTCAATTACTCGTTTCAAAAGTCTCTCAACTTTTTGAGTTTTACTCAATGGAGTAGCACTTGCGTAATCCATATTTGTCGGACTTAAGAAAAACTCTTCCAATGACATCGTATTCTTATCAATATTTTGAAGAGTTTGATTAGAATTATGTACAATATCTGTTTTTTGATGAAATCTCGACTGTTTTATTTCGGACACCTTCTCTAATGTACGGGTATATATTTCCGCATCAGGATTAGCATAAGGATATTCATCATAGGAATAAAATCGTAATCGTCCTATATCGCTGCAACTTGAATCAACGACAATTCCCATATCTTTAAACTCTTGTTCAAGCGCATTAAAATGTAGTTTGTGATTTCTGTAATCTTTATAAGGAATGATACAGAACAGCCCCTTCCCACTTGCAGACAAACCACAATACATTATATAAGATAACTTACTCAACTTCTTCTTGAGCTCTTCCATATCGGATATTGACGGATTGTCTTTTCCGTCAATATCAATACAGATTAGATTTGTAGGTTCTACCAAACAATCTGCTTTCCGCTTAGAAAAAACACCACTCGGAGTAATAGCAGGCAATTTACTTTTCAAAAATTTACGTTCTTCTTCATTAGAGGAAGCACGAATATCGTTTATATATGGAGTATATTTATTTTCCAATAGCAACCACTCCCAAAGGTTGATTGTTTTTATAGGAGTGGTTGATAAACGATGGCTAAACATTGAGACTTTAATCTTCAGCATACTTTCTAAATATAAGTTAGTTTTTGATTTTCTTCAGTGCTCTTTCCAACTCATCTGCTATTTTTTGGTCTTCATCATCTGTAGCAGGAAGCATCTTTCTTTCACAAAACACCCAGGTTGCATTATCAGTAGCATTACGTTTCACTTCGAATTTCAACTGTTCTTCAAGACGACTTAGAAATACTTGTTTACTAGTAGCCCCATAACGATTCTCATCACAATAGTCTTTATATTCAGAATATAGAGTTTTCGAGTCAGTATGATTAGAAGAACGTTGATAATTATATGCATCCATAAATAAAGCAATGCTATTACTATTTCTTTCAATACGTTTACCTACATTATCAATGTGTGCGGAAAAAGTGAATCCTTTTTTTCCTTTTTGTAAAATCCTTCCCAATCCCTCCAGTACCCAATTGAAAACTCCACTTAGTTCCTCTTCAATAATTTCTTTTGCCAGATTTGGATTCTTTTTCCATTCTGGAACCGGTGCATTGAACTCTACGTACATGAATTTTCGAAAAAATCCATGAGATTGCTCCAAGTCTTTGTTCGATATTAAATTGGCACTGAACATAAAGCGACAATAGTTTGATACGGTTATCGGCTTTCCATAAGGAGAACGGGCAGCAACTGGGTCACAGCTAAACAACTGTTTTACCATTTCGGATTCACTATTCTTGATTCCTATTTCGGAACAAGCATTTAAGAGGAATTTTTCAAGCTCTGCCCGATAATATCCGTTGGCCTCAGTTAAACGATTTAAAGAAAAATGACATACATTCTCCGCCCCAAGTAAAGCAGTGACAATATCAATCAAAACGGATTTTCCATTTGCACCGCTTCCCAATAAAACGAGGCATTTTTCCCACCTCAGATGCTTGGCAAAAATATAGCCGATATATTCGGCAACAACCATTCTTGCCTCTTTTTCCGGAATAACTTCATCCAGAAATTGCAAAAACTTAGGCGCTTTTGCATTAGGGTCATATTCAAATGATAATTGATATGTCAGCCGGTCTTCCGGTGAGAACGGACGTATTTCATAGCTTCCGTTTTCACAAACAAAAGTTCCATTTTTAAGGTTAATCATAACTTTTTGAACACTCTGTTTTTTTGGAGGCATCGCGGCAGTAGCTAAGAACTGCTTATACAACACATCTTGTATTTTAACCTTTGCCACTTGAAAATGGGGCAGACCACTTTTCTCCGCAACGGCAGAAAGATAGTGCTTGACAAGTCCTTCAGGAAGGATTTCCCAATAACAACCATTATAATAGTATGGTGTTTCATTCATGACACCCAAACCGAACTTTTTATGCTCAGTTATACTCATCAAATTTTCAACAACAATAGTCAATTTTGATTCTGTTGAAGGGTCGATTTCTTTTAAGGACCTTTTTATCTCCTTTTTTCGTTTCTCATCATTGGTTTTCGTGAACTCTTCACGCAATTCTAGAATATAAGATTCTGTATCCTTTCCGGCATAATATGCGAGAAGAAAATCAATCTTTTCAACTGCGTCAAGAAGACTTTTAAGTAAGCTGTACTGTTCTAACTCCCTCATGTACCGCGTACAATAACTAACAAACTCTTTACCTACATTGCCAGTTAATACATCGTCTGTACTTTCGACTTTTTCTAAGCCATTAACATATTCGCAACTCATAATTTATTTATTTTTATGACTCATTTTTTGGGTCTTGTTAATAATCAATTCATTAATATGTTTCTCATCATCAGCGTAAATATCGCTTTCGCACCATTTGTCAAGTTCTTCCGGAATGAACAATAATGTATTACCGCTTTTATGGAAGGGTATTCTTCCATAAGATGTAAGTTTATACAATTTGGATTTGCTCATTGGAAAGCCTGTCTTTTTTAAATAGGCCAGTGCATTTTCCGTACTTAAATATTTGGGAATTTCCTCCCTTTTCTCTATATTTGTACCCAGTAAATTTATTATCAAATCTACTTTTTCTGACAACTTCATTACAGCAGCAGGTAACGAGTCAAATGTGATTTCTTTTTCCATATACATTGCATATTTATTATTTGCCTGCAAATATTGATTTTTAAATTTGCAGAAGTTGGCAGAGTTATTTTTCGACCAATTTTTAAACATATTTTAACCACACGCAATGAGAGATACAGACGATGACTTTTGGGATTTAATGAAAGAACTTGATTTTAAATTTGAAGAAAAATTTAAAGTCAGTCTATCCGATTATGATAAAGCGGCTCAATATATAAACGATGAATATTTTAAAAAGAGGAGTTCTAATAATGCAGAATTAAATGATGAGGGAAAAACTGAAGAAGTCTCTCCACGCACATTGAGATATTATTGGTCAAGAGACAAAGACAAAAAGACTGATAAAGAAAATAATGATGAACGGCCTAATCCCAGAAAATTGGATATTATCTGTGTCAGTATGGGATATGACAATTGGAACTGTTTTAAAGAAATTACCCGTAGAGCAATAAAAATAGACAGTTACTTTGACCCTAAGGATTTCAAAGTAGAAAACATGGCAGAAGGATATACTTTTAGGTTTGGATGGTTTCCACAATACTTCGTCGAATTAAAATATTTAGGCAACTATATATTTGAAATTACATCGCGGTCCTATAATTTACGGCAACGTTTTCAACTCGGACAGAAAATAACCGCTTATGGTTTCGGTTTAATCTACGCCTATGAAGTTTGCCGTTATAAGGAAGAAATGCCAAATGGAGAAAAAGAGACATGTATAAATAAAGAAACAGAAAATAAAATATCCGCAAGTGGCTGTTCATTATACCCTGGAATTTTCTTCAAACCCAAAGATTACAAAATAGAAGATAACCACTCAGCCTTGATTATTTGTAGTTAAAGCTATAGTAATGAACAAAATGAACCTTTTTATAGAACATTATTTTTTTATTTCATATATCATATATTTTTCTTTTAAAAAATACTTTTTCTATAATACTATTCATTTTGTTCATTATGTAATATTTTTCTACTTATAGTTTATTCTTCCATATTTGAGATAAGCTCATGCTTCTTTATACCGAGTATTAGAGGCAAGAGAAAAGCTCAATACGTGAGACGAAAACAGCCTCATTTTTGGTATGGGGAAATAATAATTTCACGTCTATTTGGAAGCGAAAAGGACATGCAGAAAATCGTTTATTCTTGTGAAAAAACTATTGCGTTTCGTGAGCTTCATGTCGCCTTCTCCCAAAAGAAGCCACCTTGCGTTGATAGACGGAAAGGCAATCAGTATCTTTTGCACCATCCAGATAGTAGGAAGTTCTTTTCTGAATAAAATGTTCATCAGTATAGTAAAAGACAATCCCGTTCTTTGACAAAAATCAGGAACGGAAGGAGATTCTTTTTCGGCAACCTGTTTGATTCTGGCTTGTATGCCACCATTCAGAACATCCCAAAAGGACAAAGGCAAATTGATATTCTTTATATGAACCGCTTCTTTGAATAACGGCGCAATCTCAAATGGCGAATGTTTGGATATTCCGCATCCTATCTCTGTAACTAAAAAAGTATATTCCGAATGTTGTTCTGCATATAGTAGAAAATCATCAATATGTTTTTTAAGATTCTCAATGTGTTTGGAAGGCATCGCATAGGTCTGTCCCTGTATTCCCACAGCCTGTCCCATAATAGCACCGAATTTCATCGCTGTTGCTGCGGCATTTCCATTATGTACACCGTTTGAGTTTGAACCGAACACGAATATTTCATTTGTTTTCAGCTCCGTAATGTTATAAGGGGTGATTCTGTTATTCATAATTCTAAAATTTTGAGTATAAAAAAATCCTCTCACTGCATAAACAAAAAGAGGATTCTATATTATGGTTAATATAGGATTTTTATTATCTCAAACGCTTTACTTCTACTCCGAAATTGCGATAACTTGACTGGGGCTTTGCTGTCGGATAGTTAGCACGAATCCAGCCTTCAATCGCTTCATATCTTTTGCTTCCTTGAAACATTTGAGCCTGAACTTTATCTGCAACAAATGTTTTGTCTATGATTTTAGGTCCATTACACTGTAACGTTCCTTTTATCCGTACCTGATATAGTTCTTCCTTTTTACTCTTATAAGGAGTTATAACATCTTCATCATCTTCATAATAAACTCCCGATTCTTGGCAACGATTTTTATCCTTATCGGACAATGCCTTTTTAGCTATCAATCCGCCAACTATGGCTAAACCTAATAATTTCCAGTTCATAACATTAATTGTTTAAGGGTTACACGAATCAATAATAACTTCTATTTCATCTTTGGAGATATTAACAGCTTTTGCTATCTCCATAAGATACAATCTTTCGGACGGGTGAATTTTACCGTCTGCCTTCATTACAGAAACTAATCCCGTTATAGCGTTTACAGCATAAACCTTTTCTTCTTTGAATGGTGAGAAATCGATTTTAACGGGTGTTGTATCTAACATGGCAACTGTCAATTCCTGTTTCTTATTTTCTGAAAAATCCGAATCGTCAATCATTTGTTGAATCAGTTCTTTTTCACTATCTGCCAATTCACCATCGATATGCGCCATATTGATAAGGAGTTTTATACGTTCTTGTTGCATTTTAAACAGAGATTCTTCTTTCATAATTTCTCCAAGGAACAACTCTTGTGCAGTTTTCGCTATCCCATAAGTTGTCAATGCGTCTAAAGATGTACCAATTATTCCACTAATAATCGGTATACATTTTAAAATACTGCTTGTCCCTACTGTTCCTAACATTTTGGGTGCAAGTTTTTCCGCTATCTTAGGAAGAAGATTTTCTATTCCACCCTCAAGCATTTTTTTCTTGGCGGCTAAAGAGACGTTTGCCCCCAACAATGAAATAAAAGCGAACTGTTTGACTTCTTCATCGTCAAGATTACGTCCAGCCAAACAAGCAATAGCTTGAACTAACCGCATTTGCATGAGTAATACTGTCGCTATATTCGCAGGGAGTGAAACAACACCTCCAAATGAAGTTAAAAGTCCTACTCCGGATATTTTAGAAAGTTCGAATTTAATCAGGTTATTGGCCGCTTCTGTTAAGGAAGGGTATTGTAATCTATATTCATCTGCAAGTTGCATGGCATTAACAAGCGGCGAAGGTATTTCACCACATGCAGACTGAGTATATGCCCAATTTAAGGACAAAGTCATTGCTTCTGTTGTATTTCCTGAATTCAAATTGGCAATAACCGGATTGCTTAACAATGTATTTAAAGAATCTGTATATCCCATAGTATTATTGTTTTTGATTGTTGGCAAGAAAGTTGATTTGGTTTTCTCTGATAAGTTTTCTCGCTTCTGAAATATATTCCTTTTCTGGGATATATTCGTCCGGTATTACATCTTGATTCCAATCCATAATACGATTAGGATTATACAGTTCAATACTGACTGCTTTTATTAAACTTTTCAAATGCTTAACAAGAGGATTTGAATCTTCTCTTTTATCAGTAATGAATGCACAATGAGTTGGTATCAAGCAATAATTCCACAGCAAACTAAAATACAGGGGATTGTCCGTCTTGTCCCAAATATGGGCAATTGTATAATTGACTATATCACTCTGTACACCGCAACTGACTTTGTACCCCGTACTATCAAATATAATTTGTTTGGGATAATAGTTCCCGTCACGGTCAAAACATATCCTTATTTTTGTTTCCTTATGGAAGAGTGCGTTTTCTTCATTGTTCGTAAACTGAATGGCTTCCTTTCTCCCTTTGAGATTAGGAGTTGTGGTTTTCACCTTATGTTGCAAAAAGAAAGCACCATTTGAAGTGTATCGTACCGGAATTGCTTTTCCCAAACGAATGGCAGTTCTGATATTTATAGCTTGTTGCCTAACCGCATTCTTTTCAAAAAACAGAGTGTGGCTAACAATGTGTTTGAGTAAATCATCCTCAGATGAAAAAAGGCTCTTAAATGCTTCAAGCCCGTCTATAATAGCATTCATGTTACCATTTTTCTCCCTTAGCCCCAAATCAGAAGAGTTCATAAATGCAGAAAGCGTGAGGCCATTAACTTATTTTATACGACGGGCTCTGGTAAAACCTTGAACTAAAACAAGCAACAGTCCCCACGCCATATACGGATATGACGCGAGAGATGCCAACTTATTCCCGTTCTACAGATAGTTTACCAGACTTCGTCGTAGAGAATCAGTTAAACACTTTCGTGTACCTTAAATTTCTAATATGTCCGCCATGTTGCCATGACGATGCAAAATTAGAAAAAATAAGGTACATCACAAAGTTACATCTCATAAAGAGACTGTTGCAGGTTACAAAATTAGATATTCTTATTCATTCAGCATTTCATCAATGGCGAATTCGTGAAGTTCATGCTCCAGCTTCATTTCTTTAAGCCGTTCTTCTTTCTTCCGAAAATAATCATCACCGAGACCTTTTTCTTCGAGTGTCTTGTCGAATTTATCAAGTATTTCATCTGAAACACATTCTTCATCGTCATCATCGATTGACTCGTCCAATGCGGAAAGCATATCCTCTATTGTGTATTCCTGTTCTTGTGAAGAAGTATTTTCCGTTAATGAAAACTCTGTATCATCCTCACAATCAATATCCGGCCCTAACATATCTATAAGCTCATCGATTGTATAATCTTTGTCTTTAAAAGAATCTTTCGTATTTTCTTCTTTGACAATCGGCTCTTGAACACCGGTTTCCTGTATGCTTTCTTTTTGAGCAGACATTTTAGTCTTTGGTGCTTTCTTTGAAGATTTCTTTTTAGTCTCTACGACTTCGGCAGTCACCGCTTGTTCTTCTTTTACTTTTTTCTTTCGTGTCATAACTTTATTTATTTTGACAATTAGTAATATTCCGAATAGTTGAATTTTCGGTTAATACATATATCCTCTTTTTTACCGGAATATAAAAGAAAAAGGTATTTTAACTATATTCTTAACCATAATTAAGCTCTCGCACCGGTAATTTTGCATAAAAAAAGCCAGATTCTCCACTAAACAAGAGAATCGGACTGTATGCTTGACCTACCAAAATTAAGAAAAATACGGACGTTAAAAGCTCAATAAACTCGCATTTCTGGCTCTGTTTTCAGACTCCAAATCGGCAAGATATATCTCAGTAGTGGTTATACTTGTATGACCCAACATAGGTGATATTATAGACACCGGAACACCCTCGTTTCTCAATACGGTAGCATAAGTATGGCGTGCAACGTATGTTGTAATCTTGCCTATGTTCAGCTTTTCACCGATGACTTTCATTCTGTCATTTATATGTTTGGTGAGATTCTTCTTTTTCTTCTCATGTTCCCAAGCATCATCACCGGCTTTCATAAAAGGAAATATATAAATACTCTTTCTCGGATTATTCCCCCACTTTTCAATAATAGACTGCATTTCAGGGGTTATCGGTGCATAAATCCGTTTTGTGTCACGAGTACGGTCCTTTGTCTTTTCACGAATAAACGAAATTTCCCCGTTTTGAATGTCAGAGAATTTTAGGTTTATCAAATCGGCAACGTTGATACCGTTACAGAAATAGATGAATAGCCATAAGTCACGATAAAACTCAGTGAACTTGTTACCGTCCGAATAATTGGCAATAGCTTTGAGCTGTCTTTTGTTGAGTGCTTTTTTCTTGCCTACACCTTCCTTTATCTGGTATTTGCCTCTCCCGAAAGGATAATCAGCCTCTCTAATCACTCCGGCAGATTTGGCAATATTCATGATAGCACGAATATTTCTCATGTTGATAGCCAAAGTTGTCTGACTTACTGTTTTCAGGCAGAATTTCTCAAAATCACGCAGCCACTCAACTGTAATATCCCGAATTGGTACATTATTCCTTTTATACCGCTTAATCAGTGATAGCGTACTTTGATAAAAAGTCTTGGAACCAAACTTGTTGTTTTCATCCAGTTCTTTTATCTTGGCTTCAAGCATTTCATTGATAGTACCGCCGATGTTTTTTCCAAGTCTTGTATTCAGACGGTCAAAAGAGAAAGTTCCGCGTTCGGCCAGATATTCCACATTCTTTAGAATACGGCTGAGTTCCTTCCCGATTTCTTCCTGAATATCTCTACACTCTTTGGACTTGCCTTCAAGCGCTTCTTCAAGTTCTTCTTTTGAAGTCAAGCAGATACCGACTGAATAATACTTTGGTTTGCCCTGATAATACACTTTGATTTTTACCGGATAAGTACCTTCTTTATTAATGGTGCGAGTGTCGAGTACAACCGACACAACAACGCCGTTTTTAATGATTTTAATCATGATGTTTGAATTACTTGTAAACGGAATTGTTTACCGGTAATATATCCTCCAATTTTTGGAATTATAAGTTAAACGGGGCTTTCAAAAGGCATTTACAGGCATTTTTTAATAACGTTTGCAGTATTGTTTTGGAAATATTTTAAGGTAACATCGAATATATATATATTCTGAAATTCAGTAGAATGTTTTGTATTTCAATAATAAAGAGATTACTTTTGCATAAACAACAAAGAGCATGAGAATAAAACTCCGTATGTATGAAATGGGATTGAATCAGGTGAAACTTTCAGAACTTCTCGAAGTAAGCCCTTCACGTGTCAGTGACTATCTTACAGGACGTTGTGAACCGACTCTGAAAGTAGCTCGTGCGATGAGCCGAAAGCTCAATATTGATGCGAATATAGTATTAGGAATATAATTAAAAAATAGAAATATCATGAAAGTGCTTAAAAACTTGGCCGTTATCTTGAATGTAATCGCATTGGCGGCTTGTAACAATGTAAGTATTGAGGGCGATTGGATTGAACCGGTTCCCGGTATAGAGAATATGACACAGGGAATTTCGCTTAAAACGGATGGCAAAGCATCTTCTATAAACATGGCTACTCTGCAATATGAAAAATGGGAACAGAAAGATAATCTACTGATTCTTTTCGGTACAAGTATAGGCAATCACCAGACTTTATCTTTTACGGACACTTTGAAGATTGAGAAACTGACAGAAGACAGCCTTATTCTTAGAAAAGGAGAACTTGCCCTGAAATACTCCAAAGCAAATGAGAAACAAACTACAGATTTAAAACAGGCTTCCGCAATCACTCCGTCAAACCATATTCTTTCTGTAAAAGGCGAGTTAATTATCGGTCACGAAGTACGCTCGTTCACCGCAGAAAATGATTCTATGACTTATTGGATTGTTGATGAAACGGGAGAACTCACACAAAAGTACGATGATGTGACGAAAGGCGTTAAGAATGGAACACCGGTATATGTGGAATTGGAAGTAGTTGATATGGGAAAATCCGATGAAGGTTTCGCTGCCGATTATGACGGTGTTTATCAGGTTATGAACATCAATAAGATTACTGCAAAGTAGGTATTTGCACGAAAATTGCACAAATCACCGGAAAATAGAAGAAATATCATGATTATGGATGAAAAAGAAATATTATATTTGCCCTTGAAAAAGAGCGACTTAAGTAAGAGCGTGAAACGCAAAGAAATAGGAAGACATCGGTACAGCCCGGTTTCATAATCATGAGGTCCCCGGTTCAATCCCGGGTCCCGCTACAAAGAAGATTTAGACTGTTGAGAGGCTTCCACTCTTGGCGGTCTTTTTTTGTTTTTAATCCTCGGTTTGCGCTATGGTTTGCGCCAACACCCAAACCAATGTGACAAGGTTCGACATAAAAAAAAGGAAAATATGAATAGAAACACATGATTTATGGATAGTGTTCTTGCGGTATAAGCCACTAAATTTGTGCTTATTTATCGCATAAGCATTATGAAAAGACTACTATTCATTTTTTCTTTTTTCTACCTGTCGGTTGCAAGCGGAAGAGCACAAGAAACCCTGACACTTGAGAACTGCCTTGAAATGGGTATAGAAAATAATCTGTCGTTGCAGAGTAAACGCAATGAAATACAGAAAGGCAAATACGGTATTTCTGAAAACCGTGCCAAACTACTGCCACAAATCAACGCTTTCTCCAACTATAACGACAACATTGATCCCCCCGTATCCGTCACCGACGGTTCCGCATACGGGACACCTTATAATATAACCCACACATTGCGCTTCAATGCCAATGCCGGAGTGCAGTTGCAGATGCCGCTCTACAACCAGACACTCTATACTACTTTGTCCATTGCCAAGACAATGGACGAAATGAACCGGCTCTCCTACGAGAAAGCAAGGGAGGACCTTATCCTGCAAATCTGCAAGATGTACTATCTTGGACAAGTCACCGCGGAACAAATCGCTTTGGTCAAAGCCAACATTGCCCGCTTGGAAGAACTGAGGGATATCACATTGGCTTTTTACGACAACGGAATGGCTATGGAAGTGGATGTCAAACGGGTAAACATTAACTTGGAAAACCTGAAAGTACAGTATGACAATGCCAAGGCAATGCTGGAGCAACAATTGAACCTTCTAAAATATATCATCGACTATCCTTCCGAGAAAAATATAGCATTGACCCCGGTCAATACAGATGACATCATGCCGGTTTCACTGACCGGTCTATCAGAGAACCTCTACGAACTGCAACTGCTGCAATCACAAAAACAACTGGCCGAACAACAGAAAAAGATAATCAGCAACGGTTACATTCCCTCACTGAGCCTTACAGGCAGCTGGATGTTTGCAGCTTACACAGACAAAGCCTACCATTGGTTCCATTCCGGGCCATCCAATCATTGGTTCCGCTCCTACGGCCTGGGGCTTTCCCTGCGCATACCTATATTCGACGGACTGGACAAGCGCTATAAAACACGAAAGGCCGCCATTGACATTGAAAATATAAAGATAGCACAGGAGAATACCCGCAAGAATCTGCAAACTCAATATCTGAACGCTACAAATGATTTGATGAACAATCAACGCAATTTCAAAAAACAAAGAGACAATTACCTTTTAGCAGAAGATGTATATGCAGTCACAATGGACCGCTACCGGGAAGGCATCACTTCAATGACCGAAGTATTGCAGGATGAAATGCGGATGAGCGAAGCGCAGAACAACTACATAAGCGCACACTACAACTACCGCGTCACCACCCTAATGCTGCTCAAACTCACCGGCCGGATAGAGTCATTGACAGCCAAGAAATAGAGACTGAGAATGAAGTATAAATTTAAACAGCATAAAAAGAAATGGGAACAAAAGAAAACGATAGCACAGCAAGCACACATCAGGAAAAAGCAAAAAAGCTGAAAAAACTACGCCGTTGGCAAATCCTGGTCAGCCTAATGGGAGTGGCAATCATGACATGGGGAGTGATCCAGGTGGTATGCCTTTTCTTGGACTATAAAAACAGCGAAACCAGCAACGACGCTCAAATAGAACAGTACATATCCCCCATCAATTTACGGGCATCGGGGTACATCAAGAAGATTTATTTCACAGAGCATCAGGAAATACACAAAGGAGATACCCTATTGGTACTTGATGACCGTGAATATAAAATACGGGTAATGGAGGCCGAGGCTGCACTGAAGGACGCATTGGCCGGAGCCACTGTCATCGGAGCCACTCTGCAAACCACCCAAACTACGGCCTCCGTTTACGACGCTTCCATCGCAGAGATAGAGATACGCCTCGCCAAGCTGGAAAAAGACCGCCAGCGCTATCAGAACCTGGTGAAGAGAAAAGCCGCCACCCCCATACAACTGGAACAGATCGAGACCGAATATGAAGCGACCCACAAGAAACTGGAAGCCGTAAAACGGCAACAAAAGGCAGCTTTGTCTGGAGTAAATGAAGTTTCACACCGCCGCGAGAATACGGAAGCTGCCATCCAACGGGCAACGGCTGCTCTCGAAATGGCCAGGCTGAACCTTTCCTATACCGTAGTAACCGCTCCTTGCGACGGCAAGTTGGGACGCCGCACGCTGGAGGAAGGACAATTCATTACGGCCGGACAAACCATTACCTATATCCTGCCCGATACCCAGAAATGGATTATCGCCAATTATAAAGAGACTCAAATAGAGAACCTGCGTCCGGGACAAGAGGTGACCATCACCGTAGATGCCGTCAGTGACAGAAAATTCACGGGAAAGATTACAGCCATTTCCGGAGCCACCGGTTCCAAATATTCCTTGGTTCCCACAGACAATTCTGCCGGAAACTTCGTAAAGATACAGCAACGCATACCGGTACGCATTGATTTCACCGACTTGTCCAAAGAAGATAACGAGAAATTGGCGGCAGGCATGATGGTAATTGTAAAAGTAAAACTTTAATCGTTGACTCCGCATGCCCTCATATCCTAAAAACTATCCATTTTATAACTGGGTGCCGAAACCGGTAGGCATCATCATCTTGATATTCTTTTTCCTGCCGATACTTACGGTGGGCGGAACCTATTCGGTGAACAGTACGGAGATGATGAGTGGACTGGGTATTATTTCCGAACACATCCAGTTCACCAACTTTGCCACTTCCATAGGTATGGCAGCCTTCTGCCCTTTTCTGTATCGGCTGGTACTCATCCGTAGGGAGAAAATGATGTGCATCGCCGGCTTCTCGCTGATGTACATATTCAGCTACATCTGTGCCAAAACGGACAGTATATTCCTATTGGCACTCTGCAGCCTGCTTACCGGATTCCTGCGGATGGTATTGATGATGGTCAACCTCTTCACACTCATCAAGTATGCCGGACACATCGAAGCCTATGAGAAAATCACTCCCGGCAACGAACCGGAAACCGAAGAAGGATGGGACAAACTAGATATTGAGCGAAGCGCCGCACAGCCGGCCATCTACCTGTTTTTCATGGTACTGGGGCAGATAGGTACTTCACTCACGGCATGGCTTGCCTTTGAATACGAATGGCAGTATGTTTACTATTTCATGATGGGACTGCTGCTGCTTTGCATTCTCATTACATTCATCACAATGCCCTATCATAAATACGCCACACGCCGGTTTCCTATTAATTTCAAGCAGTTCGGCAATGCCTCCGTCTTCAGCATCATGCTGGTTTGCGTCACATATATACTGACGTACGGCAAGGTACTCGACTGGTATGATGACTCTACCATACAATGGGCTACGGCCGGCGCCATCGTTACCGGTGCCATATTCATCTACATAGAAGCTACCCAACGCAATCCCTACTACCAACTGGATGTATTCAAGCTACGTACCATCCGCATCGGATTCCTGCTCTATTTTCTGTTGATGGTACTGAATTCAAGCGCCATGTTTGTCAACGTGTTTACGGGAATAGGCATGAAACTGGATAACTTCCAAAACGCTACACTGGGTAATTGGAGCATATTAGGTTACTTTATCGGCGGCATTGCAACAATCTGGCTCAGCGTAAAAGGAGTACACTTCAAATATCTGTTTGCAGCCGGCTTCCTGTTCTTGGGACTGTCTGCCATGTTCATGTACTTCGAGGTTCAAGGTGCCGGATTGTATGAACGCATGAAATATCCGGTCATAATCCGCTCTACGGGCATGATGCTGCTTTATTCACTGATACCGACATTCGCCACCCAACGCATGCCCTACAAATACCTTTCCTCCTGGATTTGTACCATGCTCACCGTACGTATGGTGCTGGCTCCCGCCATCGGTACGGCTCTTTATACCAATCTCTTGCAAGAGAGACAACAACACTACGTCACACGCTATGCACAGAATGTGGACATGCTACATCCCGAAGCATCCGCTTCATTTGTACAGACCATGCAAGGGATGCAATACCAAGGCAAAAGCAAGGCAGAATCCGTGAACATGGCTGCCATATCCACCAAAGGGCGCATCCAGGTGCAAGCCACGCTTTCTGCCGTAAAGGAGATGGCCGGATGGACACTGTACGCCTGCCTTGCCTGCATGATATTTGCAGTTGCCATTCCCTATCCTAAACGGAAATTACTAACTTAGCACCGTTTTTAGTATGAAGCAATAATTTCGTATATGATGAATACTTTGCAAGAACGCTTATACCGTCTTGACCATGCGCTACAGAACAAGGAGAACATTTGCAGTTCGGAAGGCATGCTCCATACCTTTCCGGCTTCCTTAAAAAGACCATTCCTTATAAACGGTGCAGGTCTGGTAATCTGCCGCCGGGGCAGTTTCATGTTTTCTCTGAATCAGAAAAACTACTCCGCCCAAGCCGGAGAGACTCTTTTCATACCGGAAGACTCAGTCTTTCAAGTCCTGCAGGAGTCAGACGAGGTAGAACTGTTTATTCTGGTTTACCAGATAGACCCCATACGGGACATCATCGGCAATTCCGTAGCCTCCATGTATCTATACTCACAGCTTCGGACAGAGCCTTGTTACGTATGGAACACCGGAGACGAAGAAGAAGTATTGAAATACATGTCTCTACTGGACAGCACACTGGAAATGGAAGACAACACCTTCAACCGCTATGAACAGAAACTGCTGCTACTTGGATTGACCTACCGGATATGCTCCATCTACAACCGCAAGCTCATGAATCTGAAAACATCCGTAGGACATAAGCACGACATCTTCATCCGGTTAATCCAGCTGATAGACAAATACTATATAGAACAACGTGGCGTGGAGTTCTATGCCGACAAGCTCTGCCTGTCTCCGAAATATCTCTCGGCACTATCCAAATCCGTCTGTGGCTACACAGTACAGGAGCTGATATTCAAATCCATCGTCCGGAAAAGCATTTCCCTGCTTAAGAACACACAAAAAAGCATCCAGGAAATTTCCGACTATTTCAATTTCCCGAACCCCTCCTATTTCGGTACGTTTTTCAAGAAACAGACGGGGCTGTCCCCGCAGCAGTACCGCAAAAGGTAAAACCATATTCTCAAACATTCATACATACCCTGTGTAGAGAGTTCTTCTTTGAATGGAAAACTTTATTCCAAGCCTGTGAATATCCGTTCGCAGCTTGTGAATACATGTTCGCAGCCTGTGAATATCCGTTCGCAGCCTGCGAACAGAGTTTTCTTCTAACTCTGCCACTTTTTAGTCCTAACTCCGGAAGTTTTCCCGGCAGCTTGCTTGAAAGTTTCCAAGAGACACTTCCCTACAAAGCATATGGCGTCACTCCAAACGATAATTCCACCGACCGATTCATCCATATTATAACAAAGAAAGCCGCCTCAATTAATGAAACGGCTTTTTCTATGTTTTATCCGGTTAATATACCGGCAAGAATAGATTTCAATTACCAGTTCGGATTTTGCGGATAAGGTTCTCCTGTCGTGACACGGTCAATCATTTGTTGAGGTATAGGACGCAGCCAATGCCTGTCTTCAGTTATGTTTTCATAAGCCTTACCATCATCATATTTACGAACCCGGTCAATCAATGTACCGGTACGAGCCAAATCAGCCCAACGGCAATGTTCAGCCAGCAACTCACGGGTACGTTCTTCCAGAATAAAGTCGAGTGTCACATCGCCCGGAGCAATATCCAATGCTCCGGCTTCTGTTGTTTGTTTATTACGGGCACGTTCACGCACGACATTGATATATTTAGCAGCGTTTATATTGTCTCCCAACTTGAATGCAGCCTCAGCAGCCAGCAAATACGTCTCACCCAAACGATAAATGATATAAGAGCGGTCTGTGTTGTCATTAGGAATGGCACGGGTCCTATCCAAAAACTTCATGATAGTCGGGAAAATGGCGCGGCCATTATAGGCATCAGGTGTAAAAATCAGATAATGGTTGCCTTCACGACGCTGCGTTTTAGCTCTGATTTCTTCAGCGGACATGTAATAACCGGGATAGTACATTGCGGTATCGCCAACAACAGTGTAGTCCCAATTAAAAGATTCATCCTTACCATCGATTACATAATTCACAACCCCACCCTTTTGCGTTTTAGTAGCGTACCAAACAGTCTGGAAAGTTGCCTCATAGCGTGTATCTTTATCACGGTTATCAAATGCATTGTAAGTATAACCGGTAGGATTAATCCAGGAATAGCAACGACCGTCATTAATATTACGCTCCCCCAAATATTGGTCATAACCGTTTACGAAATAATGATTCAGCGTACTACGCCCGCCGAAAGTATTGTCATCATCCCAGTCCATACGGGCTACGAACAGTTCTTCTTTATTCTTGCCCGAAGGAGCATCATTAGCCTCATCAAATACATCCGCGTAATTATCCATCAGTTTCAACCCCAAAGAAGGAGCATCCGATATCAGTCCGGTTGCCATATCATAGGCTTTCTGGTAATATTCCTTAGCTTTCGCAGTATTATAATATTTGGTTTGTGTGTTACCTTTATAAATAGGATTGGCCGGATCCTTGTCAAAGACCCATCCCAATGTCAAGTAAACCCGTGACAGCAGATGGCGTGCCGCAGCGGCGGAAGCACGGCCCGATTCCAGATTATTGAGTTGCGGGCTCGGAGAACAGAGTCTTACGGCATTCAACAAATCAGGGACAATAACCTCTTCATAAACACGTACCATATCATGGCGCTCGGCCGAAGTACTTGGAGCCGCATTATAGGTCGTGGTCAGCGTGACATCACCAAACTGCTCCACCAAATGGAAATAATTGTAAGCACGCATGAAATAAGCCTCACCCAAATACTGGTCGCGCTGTGCAGCCGTCAATGCAGAAGTAGTGACATCTACTTTGCCGGCATTCTCAATCATATAATTCAAAGTATTGATGTGAACATAAGCATCGTTCCACAACTTTCTGGGATATTCATTGTTTGCATTATACTTTTCCAAGTCATAATTTGCAAGATCCGCACAACGATTGCTGCCGCCTACATTGTTCTTCAGTTCATCAGTACCGGGATTCATCAGTCCGTGAATTCCCTCTTCCGCGCTATATGTAGAGCGTACATTGGCATAGACAGAGTTCAAGGCCATTCCAAAACCGGAAGGAGTTGACATGAAATCCTGCATCACATTCGAGTGATTCTCTTCCTCTAAGAGATCAGAACAACCGGCTGACAGCAATACCAGTGATGACAAGGCAAGTGTCGATAATATCTTTTTCATATTCATTCTACTTATTATTCAATTACTAATTTAGAAAGTCAAATTCAAACCAAACACAAACGTACGTGTAGGGGGAGTCTTCAAGTTAATGGTGCTTGTGGTCTCCGGGTCAATACCACCGTCCTCACGATACTCCTTGCTGAACCAAGTATAGAGATTGGAGCCTGTGGCATATACACGGGCTGATTGTATGTTAAGCTTGGAAAGGAACGTCTTAGGAATATTATACCCTACAGTAAGGTTTCTCAATTTCAGATACGAACCGTCATAACGCGCCAGCAGTCCTTTGTTGGAAACCGTAGCAGTAGTAGGCTTCGGCCAGCGGGCCGTTGTATTGTCCGGTGTCCAATAATCTACGTTCAAGTTATTGTAGCCCCCTTGCAATGTATTCATCCAGCCATTATGCATATCTGAAGTGATGGTTCCCCCGCAACGGAACGTCCATAAGAATGAAAGGTCAAAACCTTTCCAGGCAAAACGGTTATTGATACCGCCTTCAAATTTAGGTGCACGTTGTCCGATGAATACCTTGTCATCTTCATTGATAATTTGTTTGGCTTTCGGAGTCACACCATCTTCTTCGTAATCTACATGATGATTCTTGATTTTAACCGTACCAATCACAGAATTGGCTCCGGACGTCGCATAACCGAATGATTCTGCCAACGCGCGGTCTTCTGGAGTGTCCTGCCACAAGCCATCATGCTCATAAGAATAGATCACATATCTATCTTGCCCTAAAAAGAACCCGGCATCCTTGTCGTATTCCACTCCCTCGCCAAGATCCATTATCTTATTACGGTTTCCAAAGATATTCAAATCAGTTGACCAAGAAAGCTTATCCTGCCCATCGCCTGCAATATTGACTGTAGTCACGTTGAACTCCAGACCACGGTTACGGGTAGCGCCACGATTGGTCAAATAGGATTGGGAATAGCCCGAAGTAGAAGGCAAATTCACACCCAGCAACAAATCTGTCGTGTTTTGTTGGTACCATTCAATCGTACCCGTAATACGGTTATTCAAAAAGCCAAAATCGATACCTACGTTCCAGGTTTCGGTATTCTCCCATCCTAAAGATTTATCCGGAACAGAACCCGGACGAACTCCCATCACCCCATTGGTTCCTAATAAATATTTACTGCCAGTATCCAATCTTGACATGGTCTGATAAGGAGAAATCGCCGTACTGCCTACATTCCCCCAGCTAAATCTAAGCTTCATGCCTGAAAGGACATCAGCATTGACTTTCTGCATGAAATTTTCACGCATAAGATTCCATCCTAACGCTACGGAAGGAAATGCGTGCCACTTGTTGCCGTCCGCCAAACGGGAAGAGCCGTCATATCTCACAGTTGCCGTCAACAGGTACTTTTCTTTATAATTATAATTCAAACGTCCCATATAAGAAAGCAGTCCCCATTTTTCATAACCGCCTCCACCTGTCACATTACCTTGCGCAAGCCCGGGATTATAATACTGGATGTTGTCATCGTAATAATCATTGCCGGACACATTGTTTTTTGTAAACTCTTTCTCTTGAGCCGAGAACAAACCGGTCACATTAAAATTATGGATGTCGTTGAAAGAGTAATCCCAAGTCAAGATATTTTCCAAAGTATAATCTACGGTATGCTGGTACTCCCCAAAAGACCAGTCAAGCGCCCCCATACGTTTGGTCGTATTGCTGGCCTGAAACTGACCTATTGAATAATATTTCAGATTCACACCACCGTTAAAACGGTACTTTATGCCAAGAGGCAACTTCACATCAATATAACCGGTGGTGAAGGTTGACAGACTTTTACGATCATCCACCACTCCGTTTTCCTGTGTATCCAACAAAGGATTCCATACATTCTGCCCACTACCCGGCAAATAAGTACGCAAGGAACCATCTTCCTTATACGGAGTAGTGAAAGGGGAAGCACGTAAAGCCATTTCCATAGGATTGGTATCCTGTCCTTTGTTAATGATATAGGTATTCAAGGTTGAAAGACCAACTTTCAGGAAACTGGTTATTTCCGTATCAAGAGAGAGTTTGGCCGTCATGCGTTCAAAGCTATGTGCTTCATAATTGTTCTGCCCCTTATAATATCCTACAGAAGCACTATAAGTAGTACGCTCATTACCCCCATTGATAGCCACCTGATGATTCGTCGTCATACCGTTGCGGAATATCATGCTTTGCCAGTCCGTATCATTTCCGGCCAAATAGCCTTCCATTTCTTCCTGATCCCGGAAAACATCCCCCACGCGCATCAAATTCGGATCATCAATTCCGGTATAAGCATCCGGATTAGCATTGTAAGTAGCCCATTTCTTCAGCTGGATATATTCGGAACTATTCATTACATCATATTCCTTGATGGCAGTTGTAATACCATAATACCCACTGTAACTAACATTTACTTTGCCTTTGTTCCCCCGTTTCGTTGTAATCAAGAGTACACCATTCGCACCACGGGAACCGTAAATAGCCGTTGCCGAAGCATCCTTCAAGACGCTGATACTTTCCACGTCATCATTATTGATTTCGTTCAACCCGCCAGAAAAAGGGATTCCATCTACCACAATCAAAACATCGTTACCGCCATTGAGCGAACGTTCACCACGCACACGAATCTGCGGAGCAGCACCCGGATGCGTATTGCCACCTGCCATCTGTACATCAACACCGGCTGCAAGCCCCTGCAACGCCGCACCTATGTTACCGACAGGTGCCTGCTGCAACGCTTCGCTCTTTACATTCACCATAGCTCCGGTAATGTCGGACTTCTTTTGGGAGCCATAACCGACCACCACCACTTCATTCAGCATCTCGGCATCATCAGCCAATACGACCTTGACTGAAGGACCTGTCACTTTTACCTCTTGCGACTTATATCCGATAAAAGAGACAAGAAGAACCGAATTCCTTGAAGCATCAATAGCAAAATTACCGTCTATATCCGAAATAACGCCGGTAGTAGTACCTTTCACTACAATATTAGCTCCAATCACAGGTTCGCCGGCAGTATCCACAACCTGCCCCTTCACATGAATGGCTTGCTCTATAGCCGCCATTACATTTACACCATTTACGAGAAATAGGCATACCAGCAGGGGTATCCATAATACATGTGTTTTTCGTAACTTCATAATGTACATTTTTAATTTTAAGATTATAAATTATTCCTTATTGCAAATTCCGTTCAAGATCCGTGATAATGAATATACCGAAAAAAGTTAAATCAAGAAGAGTCATCCATTGCCAACATAACTATCAGTTTTAAGGTCGATACTTTATTTTTCTGTCTGCAAAATTAGTTTTCCAATAAATAAATATAGTCAGCAAGTATGCCAAAAGTATCTATTTCAAGCGATTTGGAGCAAAAGATACACATTTGTCACAAATGGAAACAAAGCTGTTTTTTTATATCATCCTAACTACATTATCATTACAAATTCCCAAAGTATTTATGTTCCACTTTACAATTTTTCTCTTTATATTTGCGCATTGCATGCGCTAAATACACTACAACATACTATGAAAAGACTTATCCAACATTTGGCAATTCTGATTTTATCAATCCTGGCTACCCATTCATACGGATATAACCTGCGTCAGTTTTCCAATATAGACGGTCTATCCAACAGCGCTGTTCTTTCTTTGTACCAAGACAATGAAGGATTCCTCTGGTTAGGGACTTGTGACGGGCTGAATTTATATGACGGACTGAATATACGCCCTCTTACTTTTGCCGGAGGACAAAATCTATCGGGCAATATCATCGAAAACATCCTTGAAACAGAAAACGGCGTCTTATGGATTCAAACGAATTATGGGCTGGACAAACTAGATAAATACAAAAGAACCGTAACCAGCTATACACAGTTTCAAGGCGGATACATATTAAAGAAAAACTCCAAGAATGACATTTTCATTCTTTCTGAAAACAACATGCTCTATTATATCACCGGTACCTCCGATGAATTTCACAAACTGGCCATTCCCCAATTGAACAGAGAAGACATTATTGATATACACATCAGCAACAGTTACCTGTGGGCATTTACCAATCAAGGCATATTGAAATATCAGTTAGAATCCCACGATAACCGATACTCCATCAAAAACACTGAAAAAATAGAAGATACCCCCTTGCTGTATTGTTTTACAAACAACCATACAGCTTATATGATAGACAAGCAACACACCCTATACGAATACGAAATAGAACATAACTCAAAGAAACCCATCATCAACCTGAATAAAGAGATTGCCGCAAGAGGAATCATTTCAGATATCATCAAAGACAATGACATGTTCTTCATCGCTTTCAAAACCAACGGGGTACTGAGGCTTATCCCGCAAAAAGAGAAGTACGATACAGAGGACATCGGAATCAAATCCGGCATATTCCGACTGCTGAAGGATCATAACCAAGATATCGTATGGATAGGAACCGACGGGCAGGGAGCCTATCTATACTCAAACGGACACTATTCCATCCAATCCATCACCTACAACAACTTGAATTTTAATATAGCCAAACCTATACGTTCCATTTTTCTGGATAAAGAGAATTCCTTATGGCTGGGAACCAAAGGAGAAGGCATATTGAAAATAAACGATTACAACGTCAACAGCAATACGCTGAATTACCATACAGAATTAATCACAAGCTCCAACAGTTTGCTATCGGACAACTCTGTCTATGCTTTTGCAGAAAGTTCCCATCCTTTATTCTGGATAGGCAACGACGAAGGTATCAATTACTATTCATACTTGGAGAAACGCATCAAACGCATACCCTGCAAAGAACCAATCAAGTATGTGCATGCCATCTATGAAGAACACGATTCCGTCCTATGGATATCTACCGTGGGCACGGGCATCCTCAGAGCCAGAATTGCAGGAACCGCCTCCGCTCCCCAACTGACAGATATCAAAAGATACACGATAGACAACGGTAACTTCTCTTCTAACTATTTTTTCACAATGTATCATGACGAACGCGGAGAACTCTATTTTGGGAACAGAGGTTATGGCACTTTCCGTATGAAAGGCGGACTATTAGAACCCGTACCCCTTAAAAACAACTATAAAGACAAAACCGCCAACGACGTATTCGCCATTATCAAAGACAATGATACATTATGGTTAGGCACCAGCTACGGTCTCATCAAACAGAGCAGCGGCAAGGAATGGTGTTTCAACAAAGAAAATGGCCTTCAGAACAGTACCATACATACTATGTTGAAAGACAATAGCGGAAACATCTGGATAGCCACCAACGGAGGACTGGAACGCTTCCATACCAATAACCATGAAATCCAAAGCTATAACCGGATAAACGGCATGAATATCATTGAATTCAGTGACGGTGCCGCACTGAAAACAAAAGACGCCCTGTTTTTCGGAGGCATCAACGGCTTGGCAGTCATACGCGAGAATCCGGCTTACCATACAACCGGCAAATACTCTCCCCCCATACGCTTTACCCGACTAAACGTATTGGGAAAAGAACAAAACCTGCATGACTATATCCAGACCACCAACAACGACTCGAAGCTGGTGCTGAAATACACCCAGAACTATTTCACGATTTCATTTATAGCCATGGACTACATCAACTCCAACAACTATTCTTATTTATACAAAATAGACAAGAAAGAAAGCGGATGGATTGACAATGGCCTTTCAAACTCCGTATCCTTCACCCAGATGTCCCCCGGCGACTATACCCTCTACGTAAAATACAAGAACCGCACCAGCGGGGAAGAGAGCAAGGTTTACTCCATGAATATCCATATCCAGCCGCCCTGGTATCTCTCGAATACCGCCATACTGGCTTATCAAATATTGTTGCTTACTTTTATCCTTATCCTTATCCGCATTTATGCTTTGAGGCAACAGCGGAAGCACAAACTAATGGTACTCCAGCTGGAACAAGCCCATAAAGAAGAAGTGTACGAAGAAAAACTACGTTTCTTCACCAATGTCACTCATGAATTCTGCACGCCACTTACGCTGATATACGGGCCTTGCGAACGTATTCTGTCGTATGGGAATACCGACTCATTCATCCGTAAATACATCCTGCTGATAAAACAGAATGCGGAACGGCTAAATTCCCTAATCCAGGAAGTTATAGACTTCAGAAGGATAGAAACCGGACATAAGATACGAAAGATGCAGCAGTTGTCTGTCAGTGAGATATGCAACGACATCACCGCCTCCTTTGCCGAGCTGGCCGAACAGAACAGAATCAAGTTGGAAAACCTTATAGAACCCAACCTTTCTTGGAACTCCGATGCAAGCTGCTTCACCAAGATCATCAACAACCTAATATCCAACGCCTTCAAATATACGCCTACAGGAGGAACCATACGTATCACCCTAAAAACCGAAAGCGGCAAGCTATACCTTGCCGTCTATAATACCGGCAAAGGAATAAAAAAAGAAGACAAAGAGTCCATCTTCAACCGATATAGCATCCTGGACAACATAGAAGAGAATGCCGTGAAAGGACTTTCTTCACGCAACGGGCTTGGCATGGCCATCTGTCACAGCATGGTAGAGTTGCTTGAAGGACAGATACAAATAGAAAGCGAAGTAAACCAATATGCCGAGTTCATTGTAACTTTGCCGGAACTACCCATATCGGAGAAACAGGAAGATACAGAAGACTTGCCCGCCACATCCCTCCAGCCATCGTTGGTGCCCATACCGGTGGCCGGCATATCCCAGCTTCCTCCTTCCGAGCCGGATGAAGCGAACCCCGCCAAAGGCCAAATACTGGTGATTGACGACAATGCGGAGATTTTGACACTGCTTCAAGAAGCCCTGTCAGAATATAAGGTAGTGACCGCCACAAACAGCGAAGAAGGTTTGGATATGCTGAAAAAGGAATATCCGGACCTCATCATCACCGATGTCATGATGCCGGGTACGGACGGAATAGAGCTGACCAGACAAATCAAGCAAAACAAACATACGATGCATATTCCGCTTGTCATTCTCTCTGCAAAGAACACGAATGAAGAGAAAATCGAAGGATTGGATTCAGGAGCAGATGCCTATATCGGCAAACCTTTCAACTTGAACTATCTGAAAGCAATCGTATCGCGACTGATTGAAAATTATAGCAGAATAAAGGAGTACTACAACTCTTCAGCATGTGCCTACGAATTCTCCAACGGACAACTCATGAAAAAGGAGGACAAGGATTTCATGCAGTCCGTCACGGAATTCATCAGCGGCAATCTTGAGAACACAGAGTTGGGACCGGAAGACTTGGCCGACCACCTGCAAATCAGCATCCGCAACCTGTATCGGAGGTTCAAGGAGATGGACCAGTTGCCGCCCAAAGATTTTATTAAAGATTACCGGATAAGCCTTGCCGCCAAATTACTGAGGACAACCACTCTGACCGTGCAAGAAATCATCTACCAATGCGGGTTCGGCAACCGTTCGCACTTTTACAAAGAATTCGACAAGCGGTTCCAGATGGCTCCTAAAGAATACCGCAATCAAAACAAGCAGAAAGACAGTTCCCTGGAGTGTGGCTAATACTTATAAATAAAAGAAAGCCCGACTCCGCAAAAGAGAACCGGACTTCGTAAAAGAGGGTCCAGATAAGCTCCGGGCTCATTTTCTACCTGCCGCTTTAAACGAACAATACAGCAAATAAAGCATACAAACAATAAGTATCAGCAGCCCTGCCGTCTGCGATTCCGTACAATCTGCCACCACCCCCATCAACAACGGCACAAAAGCTCCGCCGCACATACCGGCCATCATTATCACCGACACATTGTTTGCTTTATCCGGACAAACTCTTAAAGCAATTGAGCAAATAATCGCAAATATGGAAGAACAGCCGAAGCCAACCATACCCGCCAGAGTTAAAATACAATATTCGCCTTCCGCAAAAAGTAACCCCAAAGCAGCAACCAACATAATCAAGACATGAATACGAAAGTTTTTCAGTTCGGAAAAACTAATCAGCAACATTGTACCGGTAAATACCCCCAGGGTTCTGAAAGCGAAATAAACGCTGGAACTTAATGTGGCGTCCTGCACTGTATGGCCACAATGTACCATCATTAACTTTGGGATACATACATTCATCCCAACATCAATTCCTGCCGCACAAACCGCCGCCAGAAACAATAATAAGACATGGTTGTCCTTCAACAAGGCAAAAGATTCCGCAGAAGCGGCATAGGCACAGCCCCCTGCTCCCTTGACAGAAGTGAACGACAGACACAATGCAGCCATTAAAGCAATCACGGCAAATACCGGAAATACATAATACCAATTCCCCCAGAAACTCATGGCAAAGGCAGCGACAAACGGTCCGCAAAAAGCAGACACCCCCTTGATCAATTGGGTAGAGGTCAGAGCCACAGAAAGAGTATTACCCGACACAACGCAAAAAAGCAAAGGATTCAGAGCAACTTGCAGGGCAATATTTCCCACCCCCAACAATGTAAAAGCGATAAAGCAGCCCAACAAACTATACATCCCAAAAGGTATAAACATTCCAAGCACCGTCAGCCCCATACCATAAAGCGCTACCTTCCTACAGCCAATCTTACTTGCCAAAGCAATTACCGGAGCAGGCAAAAACAGGAAGCCAATAAATACTACAGCCGGAAATAAACCGGCCATAGTATTACCCAATTGAAAATCACTTTGTATATAACTGACAGAAATACCTACAATGTCACAAAAACCCACTATATAGAAACTGAATAATACAGGAAACAGAGCCAATAATGAAACCTTGCCTTTCATAATACCTGCGTTTTTGCGTCATCTTTCCGTCTGGTGATAATCCAGAGTGAGCTTTTCTCCATCCTTTTCTATCTCTATGAAAGTGGAATCAAACAAAGCCTTACAGTATGGATTATCATATCTATACTCCCAACGCAGCGGCATTTCCTTGCCTTGCACATAGAAAGGAGCATCCCAACCGTAGGACATCTTGCCTTCGGACGGAGATTCATAACGGATGTCCAACCCGTTATCTTGAACCAATGCGGCAGATATTACCTCTATGAACTTTGAGAAGCTTCCCCATTGCGATTTCGAGCCAGTTTCACAAATCCAGATATTTTGCCGGCCTTTCGCCAGAAAATCACATATTTCTCCTCGGTCGTCGGCCTTCAATTCCGCTGTATTTCTTGAGTATAGAGCAACATAACCATCATCCTTACGCCCAAAAATCCATGAACCGGAAATATGTACTTCATCAAAAGCTTTCACCGGGAAATAAGCATGAGAAAAATCATTCTTCTGATTGCCTGGTATATTATAGAGGCAAATGACTACATTCTTACTTTGAGCCGCACGGGGTAGAATTTCATTGCCCGCCCAATAATTGGGCGACCAACGCAGATTCTTTCCGCCCGGATGATTGGTATAGACCAAAGCCTCATTGCCCAATGTAGCCTGCCAGATATGCTGCTGATAACCCGGAGCGCCTTTCCTGTAATCCAGTGCGCAGCTCAGCATGTAGTCCGGAGTACGGTAAGTCTCTATATTTGCCTCGGAAAGAGCAAAGCGATCCAGATGCATATTCACCAGTTTACCATGTTCCGCAACCTGTGCATCATATTTCTTGATATATTCATCATAATTACGATAAGGCCATACATCATATTTTTCCGAAATCTGCTTGGACATGCGGATTGCCAAAGGATGTATAAATTCCTGCATTCCCCAGAAAAGATGACAATCCAATTCTTTTTCATACGAAATACCGTATGAAGGCGCATCTTCCACATTTATACTTACCCGCTGACGGTTTAACAAAGGAGTATCATAATCTACCGCTATTTTCCGGATAACTTCCGGACAACGGTAGGAACTGGTAGCAAGTGCCACAGGAGCTATGACTTCATCCCGGTCGTATGTCCCCACACCGAACACCAGCTTTGCCAACGGGGCTGTATTGTGCGCCCCCATAATGATGGAATGGGCATAGTTCCGTCCACTTGCCGAACCAAGAAAACCTTCATAGTTATTCAGCGCTACATCAAACATAAGCAAGTCCAGCACCATGCCTGCCTTGGAACGAATATCTTTGTCTTCAGCAAAATCATACAAATTGGCCAACAACAGCACCTCCACCTCATAGTAAGTGGACATCCATTCGCTAAACCCAAAACGGAAACGGTATTCCAGCCATTTCATCAGTCTCTCTTTTGCATGCGCCATGTGCTGCTTACCGTTCATGCCATTGGTGAACTTGGCCTTTTTATAGAGCTGGCCCGCCAGCAGTTCCGCAGTATGATAAAGTGCCTGGTGGTTTTCAGTATGATAACAGCGATAGGTCGTATCACGCCGTCCATCGTCCCACCAGTACTTGAAGTCCAGAATACACTCTTCAATACTTCCCTTTATCTCTTCCGGGAAGAAAGGTTGCCGCCTGTCCTGATAAACCATGCGAAGCAAGCAATTGAGAGTGAAATCATTGCAATCACGGTTCGATTTAATGACAGAAATCACCTCCCACATTTTATCCATTTCCAGAGGACGCCCCGAAGCGGCACGCGCAGCCTGCCGGAAAACACCGTAAAGGGGATGCCCGCTGCCGTTCTCGGCATAGTAATCAAGGAATTGTGTACGGCGCTCTTCGTAAGTGCCGCGAGGATGGCTCCAATACTCATCCCGCTGCCGTGCCTGTGTCGGTCCTGCAAATAACCAGGCCAGCAATATTGCAAACATTACGTACTTCATGTTTCTCTTTATTTTGTTTATTCATACAGTCCTTTCCAGTCGTGCGGAAAAGGAATGGTCTTATAATATTTCAATGAATGTTCCGGTTGTTCCAGGTCGGCGGGAATAGGCAGTCCCGAATATTCCTGAAAGAAAAGCAAACAGCCGTCCCGCCACCAGATTGCCTCCTGTTCCTGATACTCCATCAGAGACGCAACGTGGTCAAAACGTTCACGGTCAATCTTGCCTTTCAGACCGCTCCATAGTTCTTGCATCAACCGGACTTCATCTACCCCTTTATAATAGTGACAGACCAATTCGTCCCACAGCGTTTTTCCCGAAGGCATTTTATAATCCCAAGGAACACGATGGAACCACAGCAAATACTCTGGAGGGCATGTTTTTATATTTTCAAATTTTTCATAAACCGGAGAATGGTACTGCAGGACAGCCCCTGTACCGCCGGCAGTTCTGTTCACTCCGATACTATCCTCAGTGATTTTGTGATAGTCGAAGGCAGTCCACACCGGATCATCGTGCCAAGGTTCGGGACCATTATGCGTATCGTAATTCATAATATGATTCAAGCCAAGAGGCATGGTATAGTTCACGTATGCTTCACGAGACATCTGCATAATTCGTAAGACAGGACTCAATACGCTGTCCTCATTAGAGAAGGTCATTTTAGCCCAATCTTCCGCAATCTCGGCAGAACTCGCATCCGGATTCCATGCCAAACGACCAAAAGCATACCAATTGGCCTGGCCGAACAGGTGTCCCGTCCAGTTAAGGTCCGTCCCGATATTAGGCACGCCGGCAATGGCCGAGATGCCATGAGTTTTTTGGTAGTTTTGTAAAACCTTTGAAACCGTAGATCCCTTACCATTCTCGTAAGTATCCGATTGAAGGGTTTCCTCAAACAAAGTACCCAAATACACCAGATGTCCCGCATGTCCAAGATTCTCCTGCGTAATCTGGAACTCTAAAGAAAGCGGTGTATCGGGCATTCCTCCAAATAACGGATGGAAAGGTTCACGCGGCTGGAAGTCGATAGGTCCATTCTTCGGCTGCACAAAAACATTCTTCCTGAACTTTCCGTCAAGTGGCTTGAATTCATTATAACCATTAATTACACGATCTACCTGACGTTCGTTCTGATAGACAAAAGCCCTCCAAAACACGATACCTCCGTATGGCTCCAAAACCTCCGCAAGCATATTCGCACCGTCAGCATGGGAACAGCCATAATCCTGAGGTCCCGGTTGCCCCTCGGAATTCGCCTTTACCAGAAAGCCACCGAAGTCAGGAATCAAAGAATAGATTTCTTCCACTTTGTCTTTCCACCATTTCTGCACCTGCGGGTCTTTAGGATTGGCCGTATCCAACCCTCCTATCTCCCGGGGAGCGCTGAATTTAGCGGTCAAATACACTTTTATGCCGTATGGACGGAATACATCCGCCAGCCCGGATGCCTTTACAAGCCAATCCGTGCGCAGACTTTTGGCTTGCGCATTCACATTATTAAGTACTGCCCCATTAATACCCACAGAAGCATTGGCACGTGCATAATCAATATAACGCTGCTCCTTATAAAAAGGAAGTCTCTCCCAATTCCAAATGCTATAACCGGCATAACCACGCTCTACCGTTCCATTCAGGTTATCCCAATGGTTCAGTACACGATATCTCAACTTGGGATTCTCCTTTATCGCCAACTGTTCCAAAGGCTGTGTGGTCTGCATCAATCTAAGATAATGGAAAACGCCATACAGCACCCCTATATCTGTCCGGGCTGCTATGACTGTAACCATTTTGCCCTCCATCTTACTATTCTGAATCAGATAGCCTTCATCAGACAATCCCTCAATTTCAGGATAAAAAGCTTGTTTCCGGAATAAAGGTATAGATTGAGACGTGCCAATAATCAGCATATTATCTTCCAAAGTTTCCGTTTCTGCAAGATCTATACCCAACAATCCAGACAGGCCGGCCCGCAATTCTTTCTTTGCAGCAGCCAGGCTTCCTGTTTCTCCCGGAAACAGGACTTTCCGGTTTCTCTGACGATAGGACTCAGAGAGTTCATTATTACCTAATGGTTTATAACGTAACCATAATTCATAACCACTTTCCGCATGCAACCATTGCATACAGCATAGTAGAAGAAACAGGCATGTATTTCTCAAATTCATAATATTATCTTATTTCTATTCAATCTTACCGGCCCATCCGCCATTACGCACCAACTTCATTGTCAACTTGGTAGTGCTTGTCACTTCCGCCTCTTTCCTCTTATAGTCCATCGCCTGGCGATCTGCATTAATGCCATCTTCAAAATAAGTCAGATGCATTTTTTTATTCTCCGGTAGAAAATCCAGACTCACTTCTATTTCACGTCCTGTATTGTTAGTGATGGCACCAATAAACCATTTGTCTCCGCTACGACGGGCAATAACGACATATTCGCCGACCTTCGCTTCCAGCACTTTTGTTTCATCCCAAACCACCGGAACACTGGATATGAATTCAGTACAGGGACGCTCGCGATAGTAATATACCGGATTATCCGCCAGCATCTGCAATCCGCTCTCGAATACAACAAACAAAGCCATCTGATAAGCACGGGTTCCCGATCCCATTGCATTAGCACGAGTAGAACGATTATCCTCGGGTTGAGCAGAAAACATAGAACCGGGAGTAAAGTCCATTGGCCCCACTGCATTACGCATAAACGGCAGGTAAATGGAGTTTGCCGGTTTACAATTGCCTCCTTGCTCCATACCCAATACCCCCTCATACGAAAGTACATTCGGGTATCTGCGTTCCAACCCTGCCGGTTTAAAGGAACCATGGAAATCGACAAACAGTTTATGTCTGGCAGCTTCTTTGGCTACCCGTTCATAATAGTTCACCATCCATTGGTCACTACGATCCATAAAATCAATCTTCACACCGGCAATTCCCCAATCTGCAAAAGTCTTGAACAAATCAAAATGATTCTCTACAGTCAGCCAGGTTAACCACAATACAATCTTCACATTACGCTCCTTACCATATTTTATCAACTCCTGTAAATCAATTGTCGGGTTCGGCGTGAACGGATCACGGGTACTTTTTGCCCAACCTTCATCCATGATAATATAAGGAATGCCGAAGGTAGAAGCAAAATCAATATAATACTTATAGGAATCCATATTGTAACCGGAGCGGAAGTCCACCCCATACAGACGGGCATCGTGCCACCATTCCCAACTTACCTGTCCCGGTTGAATCCAACTATAGTCTTCCAATTCACAAGGAGAAGAAAGATTATAAACCATTTCATTGGCAACAAGATCCCTATCATCATCCGAAATGACAAAGAAACGCCACGGGAAGCTTCTCTTGCCGGAAGTCTTGGCTATATAATCCGCCTCTTTTAATATCCTTACACTACGGTCACCGTCTTCACCGAACTCCAACGGACATTTTGGAAAAAGAGACTGCATGCCATTATTCCCAGTACTCTGCAAAAACATACATGGATAATCCCGCAAATCAGCTTCGGATATCAATATCTTATATGGCTTGTCCGTTTCCAGAAGCACTGGCAGGTAGCTCATACGGTCTGCCGGTTTATACTCCCTTGTCTGAACATGCGTATATGGATATTCATAAGATGTTTTAAAACCATTTGGCTGAGACATGTGAGCTAAATAATCCCCCGGGAAATGGATTACAAAATCTTCTCCCGTCACTTCAACCTCTCCTTTCCTATCTGTCACAAAACGATAGGCCAAACCTTTATCGAATACACGAAATTCTATAGCATAGTTACCCGCCATGTTCATACGCAAGGTATTGCAATGATTCTTTACCACTGCATTCTTCAAAGGAATCTCCCGCTTCACACTTTCATCAATCTTACCGCGTTTCACTCCCTTCAGTCTTGGCTCTTTTCCTAAGATTTCATCACCCAATGTCAGTGTTAAAGAACAGTTGTCCAACAACAAGTCATTTCCCGAATATACCGAATAATATACTTTGTCTTTCAGTTCGATATTCACCTTCAGTTTGCCGTCCGGTGACTGTATACTGATTTCCTTGGCAGAGACTTTCCCTCCATACAGCCATAGCACCGCCACCAATACAGATATAAAATATTTATGTATCATTACTTTTTATCGTTATAAGATTATTTTTCCAAAAATGCATTCACACACCACAATACAGGAGCTTGTCCGTGCATGTTTCCCAACAAGGTACGACGATTCAGGTAAAACTGACGGTCATTGGTCTTATTCGTCCCCTCACAGACACCTGCAACATCGCCATTTTTATCAATATGTCCCACCAAAGCAATCCATGCCCTACGAACTACCGGCGCATACGTAGCCTCATCCAGCCAACCTTGCTTTACTCCTTTAATCATAGCATAAATGAACATAGCCGAACCAGACGTCTCCGTCCAAGTTGTCGGGTCATCAACCAATTGCCCCCACAATCCGTCTTCTTTCTGATATTTACACAGAGTATCTATCATCTTCCGATACGATTCCAAAATACGGGAACGATTCGGATTATCCTCGGGTAAGAGGCCAAGTAATTCTGTCATACCTGCCGCCATCCATCCATTGCCCCGTCCCCAAAAGAAAGGAACGTCTTCGGCATGATAGAACAACCCGTTGGGGCGCTGTATCTTATCCAGATAAACCACCATTTCGGCAGCCGCACGATCAATGTATTTCCTGTCTTCAGTGACAAAAAAGGCTTGTGACTGGATAGCTGAAATCATAAACATATCATCAATCCAATAACGTGTCTGCCACGACAACCCCTTATCCAACAATGCCTGATATTCCTCTTTACGTTTCGTATTACGAGGCATTTTCCACTGCTCATCGGCATACCAGATTCCCATTTGATAATAAATCTCCTTACCGGTCTGCGCATATAATTGTAGAGGTATCGTTCCAAATACAGTATGATCCACATGGTCGGGCAAGGGTTGCAGCCGGCGTTCAGGCCCAAAAATCGGCAGAAAGCGTTCTTCCAATTGCCTGAGCAGCTTTTTATTGTTGGTTATATCCGCATAGCGCAAGGCTCCAAACCATGCGCAGGTTTCAGGATATGTAATTTCATTGGGAGGTGCAGGATTACCATTAAAATTAGGATGCGGAACTTCCACAAAACGTTTACTGACCAACTCCCCCACAGCTTTAGGAGACACTCCATCAGGCCAGTCCTTAAATGCCTTTTGAGCAGACACCCCAAAAGGCATACAAACCATTAAGCTTGCTATTATCAATTTACGCATATCCATTCTTCCACTTATTTTATATTATTCAATATATCCAATTTCCCATCACCGATAAGTTTCAATATCAGTTCACCGAACAATGTATTCTGCCAGGCAAACCAGGCCCGGGTAAACTTTTCGGGGTTATCCTTATTGAAAGACTCATGCATGAATCCCGTACCGGCATCCGTCTTCATCAACATCCTGATGCAGTCTTCAATTTCTTTGTCATCCTGGCTGGTAAAAGCCTTCATCATGATGCTCATAGGCCAAATCATATCATAACCAATATGCGGGCCACCGATACCTTCCCCCGCCTTACCCTTGAAAAAGTACGGATTATCCTCGCTCCACACAAAACGACGGGTATTCTGGTAAACAGGGTCGTTAACATCTACATCTCCCAAGTAAGGCATAGCCAAAAGACTGGGAACATTCGCATCATCCATGAACAGCTGGTTACCGAAACCATCTACTTCAAAGGCATAAATTGTTCCATACTTAGGATGATTAAAGGTAGCATACTTCTTCAGAGCGGCTTCTACTTCGTCCGCAAGTACCTTGCACTCATTGGCAAGCCCCTGTTCCTTGTTTACTTCGGTAAGTATTTCAGCCGCTTTACGCAGAGAAGTTACCGCAAAGAAGTTAGCAGGAATCAAGAACTGGTAAGTAGTAGCATCATCCGAAGGACGAAAAGAAGATACTATCAATCCTACGGGCTTCACCGGATGCCCGTATCCGTTATTTTGCATCGTATCTAGCTGGCGTTCGGTTCTGCGCATGAATTTATAAGGACCGGGACCATCTTTACGCTGCTGTTCCTTAAACGTTTTCAGAATATTCTTCACAGCTTGAATCCAGTCGGCACCAAAAACTGACGCATCTCCGGTCACTTGCCAATAGTGATAAGCCAATCGCAAAGGATAACACAAAGAATCTATTTCATATTTACGTTCATGCAGTTCCGGCTTCATATCTGTTATGTCACTCATCCAATCTCCTCCGGTGGGACCATCATTAAAAGCATTGGCATAAGGATCAATATTGATGCATTTCCAATGGCGCAATATCACTCCACGAAGCATTTTTTTAAGTTCTGCATCAGAATTAGCCAACTGGACATAAGGCCATACTTGGGCTCCCGAATCGCGCAACCACATGGCGTGGATATCACCGGTATAAACAAACGTATCGTCTTCACCGTCCAGTTTACGATAATGTACTGTAGTATCCAGTGTATTGGGAAAACAATTTTCAAACATCCAAGCCAAATAAGGATTGGTCAACATTTCTTTTACTTCCGCTATTTTCTTCTCTACGATATCCGATATGAACAGTCGTTCCTTTTTCTCCGGACGGCGGCTGACATACTTTCCGATATTATCACATACCGCAACCGCATCATTTCCCACACTCTTCACAATGGCATTACCTTCTGTCGGATAAAAAGATAGCCCCAGTATAAAGGCTGAAGCAGCTACCATCTTTTTGCTAATTAGTTGTCTTCTCATGATATTTTTAAGTTTCTATTGTTTCAAAGTTGATAAGCGGGCATACATTTCCACAAGAGCAGCCTGAGTAAGCAACCATTTATATGTTTTCTTACGAGACTCTTTTACAAACTGTTCATCTTCAAACAGGCCATTATCATTAGGATTGTGCGTCCACAAATAAGATAGGGTATTTTTGAAGTCATTCAAATATTGTGGATTCTGATCTATTTTATATAATTCCTCAAATCCACGTAGCATAATAGCAACAAACCAGATATTACCATTCTTCAAGACTCTGAAAGCAGTTCCATCCAAAGTTGCAAAATCTTCAAAAAAACGATCGCTACATGCCTTAGCCAGATTTTGTGCATCAGTCAGATATCGGTTATCACTGGTCAATCCATACATAAGCGCAGCAGCCTGCATCATTTGACCACTATTGTACTGATACTTTGTCTTTCCTATCGTTCCATCCAGTTTCTTATTATCAAAATACAGATAGTCAACAGTATCCTGCAAATTCTCTTGGGTCCAATGATACAAATCCTTTCCAGCCTGCAAATACGCTTCATCTCTAGTGGTCTGGTAAAGTTTGAGAGCCAACACCGATGCCGGAGCGTTGGAACAGGTATTCTTTGAAAATTTCTTTTGTTCACACCAATAAATACCTCCTCCCAACACGCTGTCACAGCCACTTTCAAGAAATTTCCAAATATTTTTGGAAGAATCCAGATATTCTTTTCTTCCAGTCAGTTGATACGCCTCCAAAAAATCAAGTCCCAACCAGATATTGTCATCATAAAAGCGATCTGAATACCCAGCTTCAAACAAATAGGACTGATAACAAAACGGTTTCCTAACTGTATCATAGTATTGACTAAGTCCCGGCAAGATAATAGAATCCAATAATTTACCATATTTTTTATCTCCCGTAGCTTTCAACAATGCATTTACAGCAGAAAACAAACCAGACGTCGGCCACAGATAAGCCACTTTATCCTTCCGTACTGTATCATTGTCCGCCAGATAAGTCACTAACTCATTTTCTTGCTTCGGATAGTTCTCATTAAATAGACATTGCTCCTGTATCTTATAATATTTAATCGTACTGTCAAGTAATTGGCCGGCATACTCTGTAAACTGATTATCATTTACTGAACGTACGGGATATGAACAGCTTTGCAATAAAACTCCAACAACAAAAAACAAACAAATTGCAGTTCTCATAATATTATCTTTTTATACATGGTTTTTAGAAAGAGAAGCCCCTGCCTATCAGGCAGGAATTTCTCTTTACCGGTTATCCCTATATCCTCTTACCAATCTGATTTAAAAATTATTTCACTGCAAATATAAACAGAAACAAAAGCTTTTTATTATCTACCTCTGACAATAGTGTATGAAAGACGAATTAGGCAGAAACAAACACAGCAACGACTCTCAACATGAATGTCCTCATTTCTGCCAAATTCGTGTACAAATCTTGTATAAATCTCTATTTTACAAAATCATACAGTCTTTTTATTCTCCAAAAGCCATGGCCCTGATTCCCATTTATGCCTTCAACCGAAGTATAAAACGGCTCCCCTTACCTAATTCACTCTGAACAGTAAGTGTACCACCATGTGCTTCTACAAAGTCCTTAGAAATAGACAACCCTAGACCGCTTCCCTGTACTTTCGTACCAGGGACACGAAAATAGCGGTCAAAAATACTTTGATGATAACGCGGATCAATACCTTTCCCAAAGTCCTGCACATACATTTCCACAAAATCCCCGTCATGCTTGGCGCCGATAACGACCCTCCCGTTCTCTTTGGAATAGCGGATAGCATTGCTCAACAAATTAGTGAGTACCCAAGCAATCTTTTCACTGTCGACAAACAATTTAGGCATTTTTTCTTCCGGATACTCCACTTCTATCTGAATACCGAATTTATCAGCTTGTACCTGATTGGCCTTGATGGCATACTCTATCAGTTCAATGGGCTTCGTTATCTTAGGCATCATCTGCAGTTTACCGGCTTCTACCTGCGTCATGTTCAGTAGTTCTCCGGTAATTCCAAGAAGTCGATCAGCATTTTCCTTAATGCTGTTTGACAATTGCTCCTGCTCATCGTTCAACGCCCCTACCCGTTTGTCCTCCAACAACTGCAGACTCATCAAGATTGCGGATATAGGCGTTTTCAGCTCATGAGAAATAGTCGAAATAAAAGTAGTCTTGGCACTATCCAATTCTTTGAATTCTGTAATATTTTTCAGTAAAATCACATCACCAAGATTATGAGGTTCGTCATCATCAGCCTCTGTATTTATAATGGTAATGTAAGAAGCTTTAAAGTAACTCTCCTTATTGTCTGCATAAATCTTCAACGGTTCTTTCTTTTCACCCGGATTTACCAATTCACGAACTAAACGGCGAAGCAAATCATTCTTTAAAGAAAGTTCCTCAGCCGAACGGCGAATTACCTCCTCCCGTTTCAAATTCAGCACAGTTAAAGCCTCATTATTAATAAAGAGAATTTCCCTATTACGGTTCAAACCAATAATAGGCTCATCAATACTATTCACAATAGCTTCAAGAAATTTCTTAGCAGAAAGTATGTCGTTCAGCGTACTGGCTCGATACTCCGTCAGTCGTTCCGCCATCCGATTAAAACCATCAGCCACTTCACGAAATTCCTCGTGTCCACTCATATCCAGACGTTTCTCATAATTATGGTTCGCTATTTCAAGAATCCCACGTGTCAGTTCTTGAATAGGTTTGCTGATGGAACGGGGAAGCCATACCAACAATATGATACTGGCAAAAATACATACTCCACCTATCACAGAAATCCAGAGCAATGCACGTTGCAATCCCGGTACAGCAGCAGGACTATCCGGCTCCGTAGCCGTCAGTATCTGTAGATTCACCACAGAAAGAGCAACCAGCAAAATAATCATTCCAGCCAATACCCCTACGCTGAGTATCAATTTTGTACGAATATTCATAATGTCCCTAAGAATTAATATTATGCAAGTATAATCAAATCTATATTTACTTGTGCCAAATCACGCACAAATTTTCGGTATTTCAATATCATAAACAATGATTTCGGGAAAGAAAGTGACGGACTTCCCATGCAGACGGTTGTTATCTGTTTCTCCCTACAAGTATCAACAATGCTTCCCAACACATCCGGTGATTGTACCTGAACAACCTCCCCCCCCAGTTCGGTCACCAATTTGAAGTGGTTCAACAAATACCTTTGATTTGCCAGACCGATGCGGTCAGTACTTTCTCTGGGAGTCTGCACATAAAGGGCAACAAATGAAGTATTGTAGCGGGTTGCCAGACGCGCAGCTTTACGAATGATACGGCGTGGTGTTTTCTCGTTGCTGCTGATACATGCCAGAAACCTCTCATGACGGACTCCCACACTGGTAACCACTTCATTCTCCACTTTCTTTTCTACCCGTAAAGCCACCTCTTTCAAGGCCAGTTCACGCAATTGGAGAATATTTTCCGTTTTGAAGAAATTATTCAAAGCAGTAGGAACTTTCTCCGGCTTATAAATTTTTCCGGCTTTCAGCCTGGCAATCAATTCTTCCGCAGTCAAGTCAATATTCACTACCTCATCTGCCTCTTGCAAAACGCTATCGGGAATACGTTCCTTCACCTCAATACCCGAAATGCCTTGTACTTCTTCATTGACACTCTCAATGTGCTGGATGTTGACAGCGGAAATCACATTGATACCTTCGTCAAGCAAATCCATCACATCCTGCCAGCGTTTCTCATTCCGGCTACCTTCCACATTGGTATGTGCCAGTTCATCCACCACTACTATTTCAGGGTGTATCTGAATAATGGCATCCAAATCCATTTCTTCCAGTTCTTTCCCTTTATAGAATATCTTGCGACGAGGAATAACAGGCAATCCTTCCAACATGGCATCCGTACCGGCACGCCCATGGGTCTCTATATAGCCTATCTTCACGTCTACCCCATTGTCAAGCAACTCGTGTGCTTCCTGAAGCATACGATAAGATTTACCTACACCGGCAATCATGCCGATGTAGACCTTGAACTTGCCACGCCGCGACTTTTTAATCAAATCGAGAAAGTGTTGTACGCTTTCTTCCCTACCCATTTCTTCTGTTTTTTATTTGTTGTTATATATGCTACATAACCCGTAACGGTCATCACGACCGCCACGGATATCCAACATTAATTCATGAGTTCTACAATTATATCTAAATAAATCATGGCCTTAAGGTAGCACCAAATACAACTAAAAAATTACCTATTCTGATTGGCTTCTTCCAAAGCGATGTTCAGTTCCAATACATTTACGGTTTCCGTACCAAACAATCCAAGAAAGGGTTTGCTGATGTTCTTATCTACAATGGCTTTCACTTCAGCCTCGTTCATGCCACGTGCCTGAGCCACACGTTTCACTTGTACATAAGCACAAGCAGGCGTGATATGTGGGTCCAGACCGGAGCCACTGGCGGTTACCATTTCAGCAGGCACATCCTTGCGGCTCAGATAAGGATGATGTACCAGAAAAGTATCGATACGGGCTTCCACTTCTGCCAGATATTCATCGTTCGTAGGCCCCTTGTTACTGCCCCCCGAAGCATCGGCTGTATAATCACCCGCAGACGGGCGTCCCCAGAAATAAATATCTTGCGTAAACATCTGGCCCACATTGGCAGCACCTACCACTTTACCATTGAGGGTTGCCACCTCTGCATTTCCCCTGTTGGGACCGGCGAACTGTGCAAATATCCACAAGACAAGGATATAGAACAAAGAGAAAAACAGGCAAAATGCAATTGTTATTTTAAATGATTTCCAAAGAGTTTTCATTTTATCTAAGTTTTAAAAAAACAGACTAACTATCATATCTATCAGTTTGATGCCGACAAACGGAGCAATGACGCCACCCACACCATAAATCAACAGATTGCGACGAAGCAGTGCACTGGCACCGATCGGCTTATACTGAACACCTTTCAAAGCCAACGGAATCAAGACAGGAATGATGATAGCGTTGAATATAACAGCCGAAAGGATGGCCGTTTCAGGGCTATGCAATCCCATAATGTTCAAAGGAGCCAACTGAGGGATGGCTACCATAAACAAAGCAGGAATGATCGCAAAGTACTTGGCAACGTCGTTCGCAATGGAAAAGGTAGTCAACGTACCGCGTGTCATCAATAATTGCTTACCAATCTCCACTATTTCAATTAGTTTTGTCGGATCGTTATCCAAGTCCACCATGTTACCGGCTTCCTTAGCCGCCTGCGTACCACTGTTCATAGCCACACCCACATTAGCTTGTGCAAGGGCAGGAGCATCGTTTGTACCGTCACCCATCATAGCTACTAGTTTACCGGCCTGCTGCTCCTTTTTGATATATTCCATCTTGTCTTCCGGTTTGGCTTCTGCGATAAAATCATCTACTCCAGCTTTTTCTGCGATATATTTGGCAGTCAGCGGATTGTCACCGGTTACCATCACAGTTTTTACACCCATCTTGCGAAGACGTTCAAAACGTTCCTGAATACCCGGTTTGATAATATCCTGCAACTCAATTACACCGGTAACCTTCTGATTGACACATACTACCAGTGGAGTACCACCGTTGCCGGTAATTACGGCAATCACCTCTTCAATCTCTTTCGGGAACATGTTCCCGGCACTCTCCACAATCTTACGAATAGCGTCGAATGCACCTTTACGTATTTGAGTAGCATCCTGCAAATCCACACCCGAACATTTGGTTTCAGCTGTAAACTTAATCATACGCGCACCGGTAGTATTCAAATCACGCATACGATGGCCGTTTTCGCGTCCCAGCTCAATGATGGACTTACCTTCCGGAGTCTCATCAGAAAGCGAAGACAGCAAGCAAGCCTCTACGAACAAATTCCCGTCAACACCCGCAACCGGATGAAACTTAGTGGCTTTACGGTTACCGATGGTAATGGTACCGGTCTTATCCAACAATAAGGTATCAATATCACCGGCTGTTTCTACAGCCTTACCTGACTTTGTGATTACATTAGCACGCAAAGCACGATCCATCCCTGCAATGCCGATTGCAGAAAGCAATCCCCCGATAGTAGTTGGAATCAGACAGACAAACAGAGAAATAATGGCTGCAATGGAGATATAAGTTCCCGGATGGTCGATATTCGTATAGTCGGCCATAGGAATCAACGTCACACAGACAATTACGAATACCAAGGTGAAACCAGCCAAAAGAATAGTCAATGCTATCTCGTTCGGAGTCTTCTGGCGAGTAGCACCTTCTACCAAAGCAATCATCTTGTCAAGAAAGCTCTCTCCCGGTTGTTGTGTCACCAGTACCTTGATTCTATCAGAAAGAACTTTTGTTCCGCCAGTTACAGAACTCTTGTCACCACCGGCCTCACGGATGACCGGAGCAGATTCACCGGTAATGGCACTTTCGTCAATGGAAGCCAAGCCTTCCACAATCTCCCCGTCGGCAGGAATCGTATCTCCCGCTTCACAAATAAAATAATCGCCTTTCTTCAGACGTGAACTGCTAACGGTACGGATCTTGCCGTCGGCCAAAACTTTAGCCGGAGTCTCTTCACGAGTTTTGCGCAAACTATCAGCCTGAGCCTTGCCACGTGCTTCAGCAATGGCTTCTGCAAAATTGGCAAACAGCAACGTTACAAACAAGATGATGAATACCAAGAAATTATATCCAAATGATCCATATTCCGAAGTGCCCAATGAAAGGAAGCAAACAATCAGCATAACAGCCGTCACAACTTCCACCGTAAACATAATCGGATTCTTTATCATCACCCGTGGATTCAGCTTCACGAATGATTGCTTCAAACTTTCAATAACTTGCTCCTTCTGAAACAGAGAAGCTGATTTATTATCTTTCATACCTAAAAGAATTACCAATTATAAATGACTAATTACAAACTGAAATGCTCAGCAATTGTACTCAATGCGTGTGCCGGAAAGAATGACAAGGCAGCCACGATAAAGATGACAGCAAAAGTCATCACACCGAAAGTAACTGTATCTGTCTTCAGCGTACCGGCGCTCTCCGGAATATATTTTTTTCCAGCTAATAGACCTGCAATGGCCACCTGACCTACGATAGGCAGGAAACGCCCCAAAATCAGTGCCCAACCGGTAGTATAGTTCCAGAAGTAAGTGTTGTCACCCAATCCTTCGAAGCCTGAACCGTTATTGGCCGCTGCTGAAGTATATTCATAAAGCTGTTCACTCAGCCCATGGAAACTAGGGTTATTCAACCATCCCCCTTCACCTGCCACAAATTCCGGATAATGTGCAAACAGGAAGCAAGAAAGTGCCACACCACCCAAAATAATAAGCGGATGAAGCAGTGCCACAATGGTAGCAATCTTCATTTCACGTGCTTCCACCTTCTTACCGAGGAACTCCGGAGTACGCCCCACCATCAGCCCGCTGATGAATACGGTGATGATGATGAATGTATAATAGTTCATAAAACCTACACCCACGCCGCCAAACCACGTATTAATCTGCATGTTCAGCATTTCCATCATACCGGAAAGAGGCATTGTCGAGTCATGCATACCATTCACTGAGCCGTTGGAAGTAACTGTAGTCACAATGCTCCAAAGAGCAGTAGCAGCAGCCCCCAAACGAACTTCCTTGCCTTCCATTGCTCCATTGTCTTGGGCAATGCCCATCTCATCAATGCGTGGATTACCTCCCATCTCTTGTGAAACGTTGATGCACACACCGACAAGGAAAGCAAACAGCATTACACCATAAATGGAGTAAGCCATCTTTCTGCGTTTGGTATAAAAGCCAAGTGCAAAAATCATTGCCATAGGGATAATCAAAATAGACCAGCACTCTACAATATCCGTCAAGTAAGTAGGATTTTCCAACGGGTGTGAAGAGTTACATCCAAAATAACCGCCACCGTTTGTACCCAACTGTTTGATAGGGACAATGGCTGCCGTAGGGCCTTGTGAAACCAACTGGGTCTGTCCTTCCATCGTCTGAACTTCCATCTTGCCTTCAAATCCCATCGGAGTACCTTGTACTATAAGAATGAAACCTACAACCAATGAAAGCGGCAACAATACACGTGTACAACTCAAAACCAAGAACTTCCAGAAGTTACCGATAGTCTTCGTAGATTTTGCAGCCATACCCTTCATGACACCTGCCATAGCTGCCATACCGGTAGCGGCGGTAATGAACTGAAACAGCATGATAACAAACAATTGTGTAAAATAGGTCAGTCCGCTTTCACCGGAATAATGCTGCAAGTTACAATTGACCATAAAACTGATACATGTGTTGAATGCCAAGTCCGGTGTCTGGTTGACGTTTCCATCCGGATTCAATGGTAACCACTGCTGCGTACAAAGCAGCACCATGCCCCATACAAACCAAAAGGCATTCAGGATCAGCAGGGCTTTCAAGAACTGCTTCCAGTTCATCTCTTCCTCCGGATTGACTCCGGCTACTTTATAAATCAATCTCTCGACCGGCTTCATGAAATCCGACCATGTCTTTTCACCTTTGTAAACCTTGGCAATATACTTTCCTAAGGGATAGGATATCACAATCAGCAGAACAATCTGCAAGGCTACTCCTAAAATCTCAGTGTTCATTTATCCACTCTCCATTCATTAAAACTTTTCGGGTCTTATCAGTACATAAGTCAAATACCCGAACATCACAATACCTAATACAAATAAAACTGTGTACATAATTCTCTCTTTTAAATCTTCTCAAACCAATCTACACATTTCCAGAAAAGCCAGAAAGCGAACAAGCCGCTCAAGAGGCAAAAAATAAATGATACTGTTATTCCCATGTTTTTACCTTTTAAAATATTACTATATATTTTTGTCTGCCGGGAATATACTAAATGTGTGCCAGAGCAAAGGAGCAGACATTATCTTATTAATTATCAATAACATATACATCAAACAGGTATAAAAAGAAACAGGTTACACCCTTTCAGAATGAAAAGGTGTAACCTGTTTTGAAAAGGTATGTGTTTTTAATTTATCCCGACAAAAGATCTGTAGTTACTTATGCTTCCCAACCTTTCTTCAGGAATAATCCCACCACGATCCTATATCGAGGGTATCTCAGTCCTATACAAAGATATCCTCAGTCGTATATTGAGATTCCCCCCCCATTATAGAAAGCGTTCTGAGAAGGGATAAAATCAAAGTTCCATTTTATCTGGGAATCAAGAATCTGTTTGATGAAAAATACTTAAAAGTTCATTCTTCATGAAGTTATAGATCTCCTAAATCTTGTATTCCTCAATCTTCCGGTACAACGTCGTCAACCCTATTTTCAATAACCGGGCTGCTTCTGTCTTATTACCTTTAGTATACTCCAGTACACGAGCTATGTGCCGTCGTTCCATAGCCGATAGTTCAAAACTGTCAGGAATAGACTCACTGGATTTCTCATAATGAACATTCTGAATTTCAAGCGGCAAATCGGAAATGTCCAAATGCCCACTCTCACAAACAATCATACTACGTTCTATCACATTACGCAACTCACGGATATTCCCTTTCCATAATTGTGTATCCAGTGCTTCAAGAAAAGCAGGAGTAACCTCCGTTACCGGATACGCCAATTGCTCGGAAAAGTTCTTTATAAACGCTCTTGCAAGCAGCCGTATATCACCTGCACGTTCACGCAATGGCGGCAGATGTATCTGGAATACACTCAATCTATAAAACAAGTCTTCCCGGAAATGGCCGGAAACAATCTCCTGAGGCAGATTACGGTTCGTTGCAGCAATAATACGAACATTGACACGGGTAGGTTTTGTATCTCCTATTTTAATATATTCACCTGTTTCAAGGATACGCAACAGCTTAGCTTGCAGTTCAAACGCCATCTCACCTATTTCATCAAGGAAAATTGTTCCATTGTTCGCTTCTTCAAACAATCCCTTCTTGTCTTTCAATGCACCGGTAAACGAACCGGCCTTATGACCGAACATTTCACTCTCCAGCAACTCCTTACTGAACGAAGAGCAGTTTACCGCTACAAAATTCTGCTTGGAACGTTTACTATTATAATGAATAGCCTGGGCAAAAACTTCCTTCCCGGTCCCTGTCTCTCCTGTCAGTAATACAGGCACCTCCGTACCTGCTACCTTTCGAGCCAATGAAACGGCCTTCTTCAAGGCATTGGATTCTCCCAAAATAGAGTCAAAAGAATAAGTGAGCCCTATCTTTCTCTCCAGTTTCTCCAACCGCACGTTCATACGTGCTTTCTCTACCGCACGGCTTATCAAAGGAATAATCTTATTATTGTCGTCTCCCTTTGTTATATAGTCAAAAGCCCCGTTTTTAATGGCTTGTACCCCATCAGGGATATTGCCGTGTGCCGTCAACAGAATAACTTCTGCATTGGGGGTTGCTTTTTTAATTGCCAATACCAAATCTACACCATTCCCGTCCGGAAGAAAAACATCGCACAACACCACATCTGGGTTCTGGATCTCCAACTGCTTTAAGGCCGATCTGCAATCACCGGCCTGACACACCTCATAGCCTTCCAGCTCCATCATACGCGACAGCAAAGTACGAATTTGTACTTCATCATCAATGATCAGTATCTTACTCATATTCCATTATAAGTTTAAAGTGGTAAAAGGTAAAAACAGGAGACCGCAAATATAAATGTTTTCATAGAAATCTGCGGTACGCCTTTTGAACTTTTATAAATGAATAATGAGCCATTTTGAATTTAATGAGGCAGTATGAGTGCATGAAGATCCAGACTCAGTAAGATGAACTTTGGACAGCCATAAAGAAACTTATGAGAAACGTTCAATAATCTCCATACACATACGCCCGTTGTGATAGGGGCATTTCCAGAAACCGGCTTTGTCATCGGCCGTGTTTATACTACCGTCACTGCGCACACTCCAATACCATTCTCCATTCTTATAATCTATCAGATGCCGCTTGATAAACTCCCAGCAACGGAGAGCCTTCCGCATGGCTACCTCATCACCGAAATACTGATAAAGATTGGCATGCCCTACCACATTCTCCGCCTGTACCCACCAATGACGTTCCGTATCGGTCTTATCTTTACCCGGAAACGTTTCGTAAATCAGACTTCCGTCAGGAGCAAGACCTTCATCAGATGCTGCGGCAATATATTCTACCAGAGGTTCTATTTTTTCCAATACAGTCCTGTCTCCTAAGACTAGAGCAGCCTCATGTATCAACCAAGAAGCTTCAATGTCATGTCCATAGGAAACAATGCGGTACTTGCTAACCCAATCATCATTAAAAAACAATTCCAAATGTCCCGTTTTCATATTCAGAATCTTGTCCGTAAAGATTCCAATCAAATTACGGAGTTGACCTTTCAAGCGTTGGTCTTTCCAAACTCTGAACAGATTTGTATAAGGTTCCAGAATATGCAGATGAGTATTCATCGTCTTGCGTTCATTTTCATCCTTGTCACTCAAGCGCATATCCGCAATCTCTCCCCATTCACGAGTCAGAGCTTCACAATAACCGTTCTTCACAGAATCAAAACTATGTTCCTCAATGCTTTCAAAAAGGCGGATGGCATAGTCCAACGCTTCTTCATCACCCGTAGCCCGATAATACTCGCTCAAGCCGTAGATGGCAAATCCCAAAGCATAGATTTGCTTTTTCGTATCCAGAGGCCTCCCTTTACAGTCAAGCGACCAAAAGACACCACCATACTCTTTATCATAAAAATCATCAATGATAACCCGTTTTGCCCGCGTCGCTGTAACAAGATATTCATCCTTTTTCAAAATACGGTACGCAGATGAAAATGTCCACAGGATACGTGCATTCAATACGGCTCCTTTTTCGGCTTCCGGTATCAGGATTTCCCGGCCAGTGATGCGTCCATAAAAGCCCCCATTGGCCGTATCCGTCATTTTTTTGATCCAGAATGGAAGGATATCAGTAACCAACTCCTCTTCCATTTCTTTCCTCATCCTATTTATATCCATAATATCTAACGATTTTTATCAATCAAGGACAGTACGCTTTTCTTTCAAATCAGCACTGATAGCTGCCATCCGGGACTTGTTCAGCGGATAAATGAGTAAAATCAAAATAGAAACTACAGCTATCATGGCAGGAATAAAGCTCATCAAGTATTTCAACCCATCCAGAGCTTCAGGTGTCTGCACCGCATTTTCAGCAGTGTTATAGCCAAAACAAGCCAATAAGGCCATTACAGCCCAACCGGCAAATGCCCCTCCAAATTTCTGTGCCATTGAACCCGAAGAGAAAATCAGACCGGTGGACGAGGAACCGTCTTTCTGCTCTGCATAATCTGCCACATCAGCATACATGCTCCAGATAAGCGGGGACACAATCCCTGTGCAAACGGAAATCAAGATTTGGAAAATCATCATCAACCACCATCCCAGGCTATCATTCGGGACAAAGAAGAAAAGTACGCTAAATATGGCCAGGCAAACCAATGACAAAATATAAGTTGATTTCTTGCCGAGCCTCAGAGAAAGAGGGACAGCCAATGCCACGCCAATCATATTGCAAACCTCCCCTACCATGAGGAATAATCCCGCATATAATAAAATGTGGAAGACACCGAAATCAAGAAAAGCATTTTCACTGATATAATCCTTAAAAAAATAAGCTGCTGTAGCGCCACGTACCGTACTAAACAAATTGGAGAGCAAGGCCGCACCATTCAATATCCACCAGGGTACATTGCAAACAAGCGACTTGATGTCCTTGCCTATCGACTCGGCAGCCGCACTCTTAACATGCTCGCAAGTCATACTGAAGCAGAGCAGGAAGCCTGAAAAGCAAAATATAGCGATGACTATCATTGCATACTGCCAGCTTTCCGGGTTATTATGTCCCATTGACTTGAACCAATTACACAACGGTTCCCATGCACCCAAAGCAATAAAGCTACCGCCGTATGCGAAAAACATACGGTAGGAGGAAAAAACAGTTTTTGTATTCGAATCATCTGTCATTACCCCCAACATAGCCCCGTATGGCACATTGATAGCTGTATATACCGTCATCATCAATATATAAGTGGTATAAGCCCAGATAAGCTTACCCGTTTCTTCCATATCGGGAGTCGTAAAGAGCAAAATTCCCGCCACTGCAAAAGGAGCCGCAATCCACAACAGATAAGGGCGGTACTTCCCCCAACGAGTATGGGTGCGGTCTGCAATAACCCCCATCATAGGATCAGACAGTGCATCCCAAATACGAGTTACCAACATCAGCAGTCCGGCGTCAGCCAGACTTAGTCCAAATATATTCGAATAAAAGAACGGCAGATAATAGGAAAATATCTTCCAGAACATAGAGGAAGACATATCCCCGAAACCATAACCGACTTTTTCTTTCAATGTTGCCATAGCATGCTGTGCATATTAATGATTAGTAGTAAAAGAATGAAAGGGACACACTATTTCCGTTCTTTCGCACATTCGTTATCTCATTATTTTCAGATTCTTGTCTATCATTTTTTTGAGCGTTTCCACAGAAGCGCATGAACATAACCCATCCACAGGTGTATGCATACAATAATCCACCAACTTATCAATGGTGGAAGTCGCTACATGCATCCGTGTATCGGAAGAAGCATAATAGATGAAAACCGTCCCATCTTCATCAGCAATCCAACCGTTGGTAAAGAGTACATTGCTCACGTCACCGACACGTTCTTCACCTTCAGGCACCATGAAAGCACCGGCAGGAGCAGCGATTAACCTGGCGGGATCTTTCAAAGAGGTCATATACATATAGAGTACATAACGCAATCCGGCAGCACAGCCGCGGACCCCATGCGCCAGATGCAACCAACCTTTTGACGTCTTGATAGGGTGAGGACCCTCCCCATTCTTCACTTCCTTGATTGTATGATAATAGCGCCGGTCAATGATGGTTTCTTCCTTTACTTCAGCATGTGTCATGTCATCTACCAGTGCCCAACCGATACCGCCACCACTTCCGGCATCAATAAACCCGTCTTGCGGACGAGTATAAAGCGCATACTTCCCATTTACGAACTCAGGATGCAACACCACGTTGCGCTGCTGGCTTTCAGTCTTCAAATCCGGCAGACGTTCCCAGTTTTTCAGGTCCTTGGTACGCGCAATAGCAGCTGTAGCCGTAGCGGAAGACAAATCTCCGGCAGGTGCATTGTCATCATGGCGTTCCGCACAGAAGATACCATAAATCCAACCATCTTCATGAGCAGTAAGCCGCATGTCATAAACATTAGTAGCAGGTATCACATCTTCGGGCATTGCTACGGGATAATCCCAGAAACGAAAATTATCTATACCGTTGGGACTTTCTGCAACTGCAAAAAATGACTTACGGTCAGCCCCCTCTACACGTACCATCAGCAAATATTTACCATTCCATTTGATGGCACCGGAATTCATTGTCGCATTGATACCGATACGTTCCATCAAATAAGGATTAGAGTCTTCATCCAGGTCGTAACGCCAAAATACAGGTGTATGAGCTGCTGTCACCACCGGATATTTATAGCGTGTAAATATACCATTTCCTTCTTCTATTGCCACATTCTTTCTCGTAATTAACTCTTCGTGTTTTTGAAAGAGCCTTTCTACCTTCTCTTTAAAGATTTCCATATTATTATGTTTGTTACTTAAATTTACATCTGTTGCGAAGGGTGCTTTTTGAGTTGCCATAATTAAAATAGGTTTCACAACAGCCATGTTCTGCATTCCACACATCATTATATACATATTATCATGATGCCCGGACATAAGATTATTTTCTGGCACAAAGATAGCTGATTGCACCAAGTGATAATGATACTATTTTATCCCTTTACTATATAAAACAACAGAAGAAAAAAAGAGCAAGCATTCACTGCAATAAAGTCACAGCCTCATCAACAGCCGCAGTAGCTTATTCCATTAGAAATACTTTACTCATCATTGACAAATAAAGCCTAACACATGATTACAATTGAATTACATGTACTATAATCGGGAATCTATTTAGAAAACCGGAAAAGATACGGGTTCTACAAGCCCAGAGTTATGTCAAAACAGCCGACAAACATAAAACAAGGCAAATCTTTTTCTGATAACAAGCAACAAACTATTCACCAACTAAAAAGCCGATTACTTTAAACGAAGAATACTGATACTATATTATCATATCACAATCTTCTTCTTCCTGTAGTTTTCACGAAATTCCTTTGGAGAGCAATCCTTCTTTCGTTTAAATATCCGGTTAAAGTTAGAAAGATTATTGAACCCACAATCATAACAAACTTCAGCAATCGTACGAGTGGAATCAACCAGCAGACGGGTAGCAAATCCCAAACGGATATCAATGATATAATCAGAAAGCGTCTTGCCGGTACGCAAGCGGAAGAACCGGCTGAAAGAAACCGGTGTCATCCCCACCATATCAGCCAAAAAGCCCAAACGGATATCTTCCTGATAATGATCGGCAATATATTTTTGGACTTTCTGTACCCGCCTACTATCAGAAAATACTTCTATCTTTGCAAAAGAAGAAGTGGAAAGCACTTGTGCATTGTCATACAAAGACAACTCATAGAGTATTCTCAAGAAGTTCATAACCGCATAAAATCCCTGTTCTTCGGAAGCCAGTTTATCAAGCCAGTTATAGACCTTCATAATGGCCTGCATGGGAAAAGAGAGACCACATTGCGCACGTTCAAGCATGCGGCGAATACTATCAAACTGGTTCTTGTTGATAACGCTTCCAAAAAACAAGTCAGACGAGAATTGAATCGTGATTTCACGGATATCTTTAGAGACACATTCATGCTGTTCCCAAACATGCTCCAATTCCTTTCCGGTTATCAACACCAAATCATAATCTCCTATGATCTCAGCTGAATCCCCCACTACACGGCGTACCCCCGAAGTGTGTTCGGTAAAATTCAGTTCGTATTCAGCATGACAATGAATAGGGTAGGTAAACTCTGTTTTATGTCGGTCAGCAATATAAAAGCAATCCCGTTCGGACAAAGGAGTAATCTCCCTCATTATACAACTGTTGTTTTCCATGGCATTGTATCAAAAAAGTATCATGCAACAAATATACTCATTCTTTTTAATCCCGCAATCATACCCAGTGTTACATTTAAGGATAAAACCGTCATACCTTCTCTCAACAATTGCCACACCAAGACTTGGCAACTGCAACATTAGTTCCCGACAATCTTTTTCCCAGGCATCATTTTACCGTAAACGTCTCCTTCAACAAATCCTTATCATCCGAAGAGGCCCCCACCATCACGATGAACTCGCCCGGCTCTACAACCTTCTTCATCTTTATATCATAGAAAGCCAGTTTATCGGGAGTTATCTTGAAGTTTACCACTCTGCTCTCTCCCGCTTTCAGAGACACACGTGCAAAATCTTTCAGTTCTTTCACCGGACGGGTAACGCAACTGAACTTATCGCGAATATAGAGCTGGACAATCTCCACACCGTCACGGCTGCCTGTATTCGTCACTTTCACACTTACACCGACACTACCGTCCTTCTCGATTTCCTTCCGGTCTAAATTCAAGTCTTCATACTTATAAGTAGTATAGGATAAACCATATCCAAACGGATAAAGCGGTGTACTTGGTTTTCCTGCCACATATGGATGGAAATATTGAGAAGGCTTGTGGTTGTAAATCATCTGGAGTTGTCCCACACTGTGAGGAATGGTTATGGCTAATTTGGCAGAAGGATTAACCTTACCATACAGAATCTCGGCCACAGCCTGTCCACCCTGCATACCCGGAGCCCATGCCTCTACAATCGCCGGCAGGTTTTCGGCGGCCCAACGTACACTCAAGGGACGTCCGTTAACCAATACCAGCACAGTCGGTTTACCGGAAGCGGCTACTTTCTCAATCAATTCTTCCTGCAAGCCTACGAGATCAAGGTCACTACGATCCGTGTCCTCGCCATCAGTACGGTCGTTCCAACGGAAGCGCATCATATATTCACCGGCCACCACGATGTTCAAATCCGCATTCTTAGCGTGGGCAGCCGCCTCATCCACTTTCTTCGGATCCATATTACGAGGATCCCAACCTTGGTCAACGAAATCAAATTGCGTATCGGGAGCTATCATCCGCAGTCCCTCGAGGATAGTTGTCACATTCTCCTCCTTTTCAGGGGCACTCCAGTCACCGAGAATATTCTGGTCATCGGCATTGATTCCCGTAACCATTATCTTTTTATATTTGGAAGGATCCAGCGGCAATACACCCTCGTTTTTCAGAAGTACGATGCCGTTGCGTGCTGCCTCAAGGGCTGTTGCGCGATGTTCGCCACACAAACGGATCTTCATAGTCTCTTCCACATCTGCATATGGTTGTTCAAACAGGCCGAGACGGAATTTGATGTCAAGAATACGACGTACGGATTCATCTATACGAGATTCCGGAATACGGCCTTCCTTCACCAACTCCACTACCATCTCATTCCAGTGGATACCGTGCATGTGCATATCCATACCGGACATAATGGATTGATAAAAGGCCTCCTTCAGATTCTCCGCCGTAGCATGCAGGTCATGGGTATGCTCAATATCCATCCAGTCGCTGACAACAAATCCGGGAAAATTCCACTCCCCGCGAAGCACATCCGCCATCAGCCACTCATTGCTGTGGCAAGGCACTCCGTTCAGTTCATTATGTGCCGTCATCAATGACATGGCACCTGCCTTGACACCAGCTTCAAACGGCGGGAAAAAGACTTCGCGGAGCGTACGTTCGGATAAATCCGCCGGAGAACCGTTCGTTCCGTTGATAGGCTCACTACCGCCTACAAAGTGCTTGATACAGGCCAATACATCTTCTTTACTGTCCAGACTTCCCTGATACCCCTTGACGGACTGCACTCCCATCCGTGTCACCAGATACGGATCTTCACCGAATGTCTCACCAACACGTCCCCAACGAGCATCACGGGCTACTTCCACATTCGGGTTGAACGTCCAATGCATATTCATGGCACGCATTTCCTTAGCTGTCTCACGGGCTATCCGGTAAGCCATCAGTGTATCAAAAGAACAAGCCAGATTGATATTTGTGGGATATACCGTATTGCCCGGAGCATTGGCATTGCCGTGAATGGCATCAATACCAAAGATAATAGGTATCTGCAAACGGCTCTTCATGGCAAGAGACTGCAAATAGTTCGCCTCTTCAATCGTAAGCACATGAAGAAAAGACCCTATAAGCCCCTGCTCTGTCCATGCAGCTACCTCTTTGTCCGTAATACCGGGATAGAAAGCGTTTGCCGTATTGTTTTTCAACTCCTCTTCGGTCATCACGGCACTGTTTGCCTTGATATGCTCCAGACCGACAAACTGATTCATCTGGCCTACTTTCTCCTCCAAAGTCATTCTGCCAAGAAGATCCTCCACCCTCTCCTTTACTGGAGCTTCAGGATCCTTATACACTTCCTTCCGGCTTCCGCCACACGATACCAAGCAAGTAACTATTGCCATAACAATTAGTTTGTTTTTCATTGAACGTATTATTTTTGTAAGTAGATTTTTGTATTTTGCCACAAAGATAGGGAGATTCGATAAAAATCAAGCAGCATTATTTTATCCAATCATAGTATCATTTGTTTCCAACTACCACATAGGTTGTTATCTCCTGGTGTCAGAACAAGGGTCAACGTAAAAACCTGAGGGGGTAAAATTATAAATTGTTATCTTTGTCTCCAAATTCATAGCTTATGGAGTTAAACGGTTATCGCCTTCTTCTTCCTGAAGGCACTTTAGATTACTTTGATCTTGTTGATGTGAAGGAAAGCGTAAATGAAGTTGTGATCTACCTTGAGGAGAAAAATATCGTTCCTGAGAAGTATACAGATCAGGATACTGAGAGTAAAGGCTTTTATGATCCTGTTATTGTTCAGGATTTTCCTCTTCGTGGCAAGAAGGTCTTCCTCAATATTCGTCGTCGTCGCTGGATCTTAAAGAAGAATAATGAGTATATCTCTCGTAACTGGCGTATGGTGGCTGAAGGTACTCGTATGACGCAAGATTTTGCGTCTTTTTTAAAAGAATTATATTGATAGCTATCCGATCAGTTGCAAGCTCTTAGGTGTTTTATATGGAGTTGACGGGGATTTATTGGAGCGTCAATACCGTAACCATCTAAGTGGTTATCTCCATTGGGACCAACTTGTTCATGCAGAGGATTGGCTACTATTCGAAAAGAATATCGGTGCTTATATCTGTATTGATGAGGTAGCCCTCTCGCGTGGGGAACTCTATACTGTACTGACCAATAAAGAAGCTCACGGTGGTAAAGGTAGTATGATTGCTATCATTAAAGGTACGGACGTTCATACGGTCACTTCTGTCCTGCTTAAGCTATCCCGTCGCCGCCGTTACCAAGTGCGCGAGATTACTTTGGATATGGCTCCTAACATGGAGCAGATTGCACGCATCTGCTTTCCTGCGGCCAAACGTGTTACCGATCGCTTTCACGTACAGAAGTTAGCTTATGAAGCGGTGCAGGAGATGC
>OHKL01000064.1_pt1 | contig 95245 bp, 88 predicted proteins | sample 1568721 | NCBI WGS metagenome assembly OHKL01 (sample SAMEA3879543, study PRJEB24766) | human gut metagenome | biome: human-associated habitat; feature: feces | place: USA | collected 1985/1987 | reverse complement strand
CACCCACCTATGAGCAAGCTCATGTGGGCTTAGACCTTTTGACCCTGGCATCAGTATAAATGAGAAATTAGAAAACAAAATGAAAATCGGGAATAAAAATCAGGAATAAAAATCAGGAATAAAGAAAAGAGGAAGAACACATGAGCAAAGGACGTTACGGAATCCACGGAGGACAATATATCTCCGAGACATTGATGAATGAACTGATCCATCTGGAGGAGTGCTATGAGCATTATAAAAAGGATCCGGAATTCAATGCGGAACTAAATAAGCTGCTGAATGAATATGCCGGTCGCCCCTCTCTGCTGTACTATGCGGAGAAGATGACCAAGGATCTGGGCGGCGCGAAGATCTATTTAAAGAGAGAGGACTTAAACCACACCGGCTCCCACAAGATCAACAATGCCCTGGGACAGGCATTGCTGGCAAAGAAGATGGGCAAGACCCGTCTGATCGCAGAGACAGGTGCCGGACAGCACGGTGTGGCTACCGCAACGGCAGCAGCATTCTTAGGGATGGAATGCGAGATCTTCATGGGAAAAGAAGATACCGACAGGCAGGCACTGAATGTCTATCGTATGGAACTCCTCGGAGCCAAGGTACATCCCGTAACTTCCGGTACCATGACCTTAAAGGATGCCGTCAATGAGACTATGAGAGAGTGGTCCAACCGCGTAGCGGACACCCATTATGTACTGGGGTCCGTTATGGGACCGCATCCTTTCCCCATGATCGTAAGAGATTTTCAGAGTGTCATCAGTCAGGAAGCAAAAGAGCAGATCCTGAAGGCAGAAGGAAAGCTTCCGGCAGCCGTGGTAGCCTGTGTGGGCGGCGGTAGCAATGCCATGGGTGCGTTTTACAACTTTATTGAGGATAAGGATGTAGAACTCATCGGCTGTGAGGCAGCAGGCAAAGGCGTGGATACGGCACTGACCGCAGCTACGATTGCGACGGGATCCTTAGGAATCTTCCATGGCATGAAATCCTATTTCTGTCAGGATGAGTACGGACAGATCGCTCCCGTATATTCCATTTCCGCAGGACTGGATTATCCCGGTATCGGACCGGAGCATGCTTATCTGCATGACATCGGCAGAGCGCAGTATGTGCCCATCACGGATGATGAAGCAGTGGATGCTTTTGAATATCTGGCAAGAACCGAGGGAATCATCTGTGCCATTGAGAGTGCCCATGCGGTAGCACAGGTACGTAAGATCGCGAAGAACTACAGCCCGGACCAGAGCATTATCGTATGTCTGTCCGGCAGAGGTGACAAGGACGTGGCAGCCATCGCAAGATACCGTGGCGTGGATATTCATGACTGATCGTTTTGACGGTAAAGCCATCATAGGAGTAACAGACAGAAGAAAGTAAAAATCAAAACAGAAATTACAAAATAAGAAGATGGAGATAACAACAATGAATAATTATTTGGATAAAGTATTTGATACTCCCAATAAAAAAGCATTTATAGCTTTCCTTACCGCAGGAGACCCGGACGCGGACAGCACCGTAAAATTTATTTTAGAGATGGAAAAGGCAGGGGCGGATCTCATAGAGATCGGTATCCCCTTTTCCGATCCCACGGCGGAAGGCGTGGTGATCCAGGAGGCAAATATCCGTTCTCTTAGCAACGGTATGACCACGGACGGTGTGTTTGAGATCGTGAAGAGAGTGCGGGAACAGTCGGAGATCCCCCTGGCGTTTATGACTTATGTAAATCCCGTATTCCATTATGGGTATGAGAAATTTTTTTCAAAGTGTGAGGAGCTGGGCATCAGTGCTATCATTATTCCCGATGTGCCTTATGAAGAGAAGGCGGAGGTGGAGGCTCCCGCCAAAGCCCATGGCGTGAAGGTGATCTCCATGATCGCACCCACTTCCGAGAGCCGTATCCGCCGGATCGCATCGGAGGCGGAAGGATTCATCTATGTGGTAAGCTCCATGGGTGTCACCGGTGTACGCAGTGAGATCAAGACCGATCTGCCTGCTATCGTGGAAAGCATCCGCACCGTGACCGACGTTCCCTGTGCTATCGGTTTCGGCATCAGCACTCCCGAGCAGGCCAAGGCTATGGCATACATATCCGACGGAGCCATTGTCGGAAGTGCCATTGTGAAGATCATTGCAAAGTATGGTAAAGACGCAGCTCCCTATATCGGAGAATATGTGAAGAGCATGAAAGAGGCCGTAGCAGAGTAGACAACGATAGGAGGTATGACACGATAATCTAGGAAACGGTTATTGCTGTAACTACTTGAGCAAAAGGAAATTAATAAGATTAAAATGGAGAGTTTCCAAATGCTCAATTGATTTAGACGTATGATTGTGGTAAATGTGAATTGTCAAGTATGTTCATTCTTGCTTCATTGCTTTTTAGATAACTTAATCGTATAATTGTATCATTGCTAGTACAATTAAAGGGGTAAAGTTATGCAAAAGGAAGCATTTGGTAAACTACTGGTAATTTTAAGGAAGAAGAATGGATTAAGTCAGAAGGAACTGGCAGAGAGGTTATCGGTTTCTACGTCTGCGGTAAGCAAATGGGAGAATGGAAAGAACCTTCCGGATATGATGATGCTTAGTAGTATAGCAGATATACTTCAGGTATCGTGTGACGAATTACATAATCCGGAAAAGACATTGGAGAAGCTGGACAATCCTGAATTTCAAAAAAGGAATGTGGAGGAGGGAGATAAGGAGAATACGGATAACACAGGGGAAAATGAGGAATCAGAACCTGAACCCCAAAAGAAAAACTATGGACGAATTGTAAGAATGTCCTTTTTGATTGGAATATTGGCGATAGTTGCAGGAATGTTTCTGATATATATGGTAGGACATAGAAAACCTGTTTTTCAGCAGATAGGAACAAGGTATATTGATGATCCGTTATGGGGAAGGGTATATGAAATTGCGTATGTAGTAAATGGTGAAATGACGAATGATAGTATTAATGTGCATTTAGATGAGGTGAGAAATACATTGGATCAAGAAGTAATAGGTACCAATATTGTAAAGACAGCTTATTATGACAGTAAGAAAGATGCTACAGCATGGAAGGAAACAGATGTAGGAGGATATGTATTTCTGAGTGGAGAATGAACGGTGAGGATACGACAACGGTTTATGCAAGAAATCATGCAGTACGCCCCATTTCAGGAAACGATGTAATCTCATTGAAAGAATCTACAAGTGCAGCCGCATATGCAACTGTTTCTTACGACGGAAGATAAGCTATATGAGGGAAATTGTATGTTAATAAAAGTGATTAAGAAGCAAACCATTTTTTTATTAAAACAAAAAGAAGCAAGTCTGACATTTATATTACTTCTAGCGGTAGTGCTGGGGAATTATATAACGAATGTTCTCACATTTAGAGGTACTGATGTTTCACAAATGTATCAGCCAATGAAGTTATTAGCGCTCAGCCTGAATAAAGTATATTTTAGTGCAAACATTCAATTATTAATTGTGATGATTTACCCAATCTTGGTTGCTGTACCTGCTGGTTTTTCTTATACCAAAGAACAGCAGACAAAAGAAGAAGTATACATGATTTATCGTTTAGGGAAAAATCGTTATTTACAAAGTAAATTGTGGGCATCTTTTTTTACAACAACAATAGTCTTTACGGTTCCATTTATGCTGGAAATACTAATGAATATGCTATCTTTTCCCATGAATGCAATAAGAGATTTATCAAATTTAAGCATTTACAATACAGATTATGCCACAATGGTTCATAATTACATAGGCAGCGCAATCTATATAGCATCCCCTGGTTTGTATGCAATTCTTACAACACTATTTTTTGGTGTCGTATCAGGAATCCTTGGTACGCTTCCCGTAGCAATCTCATTTGTTTTGACGGTTAAATATCGCACGTTGCTGATCTTACCGACTTTTGTTCTATTGAATGCGACTACATATCTTAATATTCTGGATAGAAATAAGAGTTCATTAAGCTGGTATAAGTATTTGCTTCTTTTTGATGATACCCCTAAAAATATTATCGTTCCACTGATGGGGGTAGGAATTATAATAATAACAATATTCGGTTTTTACCTTTATGGAAGGAATAAGGATAAATGGTAATATGCATCATGAAAAAAGAGTAGTAATTTTAATTGGAATACTTTCCGGAATTTGCATATCGCTTGGTTTTATCAGACCGTTTGACGGAGTAATAACGCTATCAGAACTGGTATTACAATTAAGTGGATCCAGAGGTGAACTCAGCATGAGTTGCAATTTAGTGGAGTTAATTGGATTTATGCTTCGTATGATGCCAAACTATATTATGATATTGTTTTTTGGGAATAAGCTGTATGGTCATTTCTGCACAGCCAGTATCTATGTGTTTAGTCGGTGCCCGAATCGAATGAAATGGTATGGAAAGGAAATGTTACAGTTAATTAATTTAATATGCATATTTGAACTGGTATTTCTAAGCACAACCGCTATTGCTTCTGTATTGCGATATCAGGTGATTTTTAGCGTAGGTGGATTTATTTTATCGGGATGCCATGTTCTGATTTTTATGTTATGGAATTTTACCCTGGTGCTGTTAGTTAATTTACTTGCGATCAATATTGGAAGCAGTGCTGCATTCACATTGGTTATGGTTGTGCAAATGACTTGTACCGCAGCACTCAGTATCATAAATATATTGACGAAAATGCAAATCAAACAAGACATCATAGATGTTTTTTTGTGGTTGAATCCAGTAGCACATACCGTTTTAGGATGGCATCGCAGCACATTGTTAGAAGTTGAGTTAGCCAACAGCCGATATTCTTTGAATTTAGTTACTTCGATATGGATTCCGGCTCTATTCTGTATAGTTACTGTATTGATGGGAGGACTATTGATACAGAAGAAGGATTTACTGGCAGAGGACATGGAAATGGAGACAGTTTGATATGAAATTAATTGCAAACAATATTCATAAAAAAATAAAGGGTAAGACAATACTCAATGACATCAGTCTGGAAATGGAAACAGGAAATATATATGGATTTTGGGGTAGAAATGGATCTGGAAAAACCATGTTGTTTCGGGCATTATCGGGTCTAATGAAGATTGATTCAGGTAATATTTATTGGAATGAAAAAGAACTGCACAAAGACTTTGCTGTTTTACCAAGTCAAGGGATTGTTTTGGAGCATGCCGGCTTGTATCCCAATAAGACAGGAGTGGAAAACCTATTATATCTTGCGCAGTTAAAGGGAGTGATTGGCAAGCGGGAAGTAGAAGAAGCAATACAACGGGTTGGACTTGACCCGGCTGACAAAAGGGTATTTGGTAAATACTCAATGGGAATGAAGCAGAGACTGGTGATTGCACAGGCCATCATGGAGAAGCCAGATGTTATCATGCTGGATGAGCCTACAAATGGACTGGATGAAGCAGGAGTAAAGGAAATCAGACAATTAATTGAACAGGAAAAAGAAAGGGGAGCCTTAATTCTTTTAGCCAGTCATAATCAGGATGATATGAAGATATTGGCAGACCAGGTATATAAAATTGCAGATGGCCGCATTGAAAGAAAGGGGACAGAACTGTGAAATGCAAATGGGGTTCATGCTTTATCTTATTAATTGTTATAGTTATCACTGTATTTGGTATATTTGAAAAAAGAACGTATACTAATATAGCAGAAGATAAGTCATATTTAGATGAGCTCTACGTAGCACAGCTTCCAGAAAATATATGTCTTGAAGAGACAGAGAATTTATCGGTAAATTTACCGCAGGTCCCAGTTATTATACGGGTATCTGTACTGGAAGATGTGGAGCATATAGGAGGAACAAGCAGGCAACTGGTCAAAGTGGAAGATGTTTATAAAGGAACAGAGCCTGCGGTGGGACAAGATATATATCTTACTTGCAGCCGTTGGTCACTTAGTTTATATTCAGAGCCATATTCCATCGAAAGAGGATTTGTTAATATAATGGAAGTGGGAGAAGAATATTTAGTTTTTATCGAAAATCAGGTAGATGGTCTTGGAGAGAAGATTCCTGTATATCAGGTGTATGTGGAAAATGCATTCACACCAATATTTTCATATCAAGAGCATGAAAATAATATTTGTGAAACAGGTGGTGAATCCACATATGTAAAATATAATCAAGTTTGTGAAAATGAATTTTTTGCTACAACCCAGAAAGGAATGGATGCGTTAGTTGGCCTAAAAAAAGAAATGATAGAAAAATATAATGAAAAGTGAAAGCTATAGTTTGATGAATCTGGAGAAACTGAATATTCAGGAAGAAATGAGCTATAGCTGTGATACCATGCTTCATATCTATCCGACTGCCAATACGGACTATTCCGTATTGACTGACAGAGAAAAGAGCATTCTTGACAAGGTGATTACGAAGTTTAGCGCTTACAGAGCAAAAGATATTGTAGAGTATATGCATAAGGAAAAGGCATATACTGAGACAAGACCGGGAGAAATCATTCCGTTTAGTCTGGCAAAAGAAATAAGAAAATTTTAATTGATTCCCATGTGCATTTGTTCATGGAAATTTGATGCAGCAGTATGATAATTACAGGTTGGGGGATTTTAATATGAAGACAAGCAAAAAATATTGGCAGATGAAAAGTCTGACCGGAGTGATTTTAGTATGTATATTTCTTACAGCCTGCGGCGGAGAAACGCAGGAAACTGAGAGGAAAAGCACTGTGCAGGAAAATGAAACGGTAAGTACCACTACCATTGAACAAGCAGCCGAACAGACGCAGGAGACAACGCAGGAAGCGGAAGCGTTTGTGCAGACAGATACCATCCTGGAAAATTTGAAGGGGAATAGAGATCCGCAGGTGATCTTACAGGAACTGTCTGAACTTCCGTTAAATATAGAAGAACTGAAAGCCTATCCGGTGTATGTGTTAAGTGATCAATTCGAGGAGTGCAGCGGGGCAGAACTGCTGACGGAATTCTATGAGCAGTCCACACAGGGGAACCCGGCGCAATTATTGATGGCAAATGAACTCTTTAATGAAAAATGGAGCCTTTCTTATGTTGAATTCGACGGAAGTACCTATTATATGCTTAGGGGCGATGTGGATGCCGGGACTGCAGAGGAAGACTATACGGAAATGTATTTTCGTTCCCTGAATATTATCGAAAAGAAAGATATAGAACCGGACATGGCACTCATCATGATCGTATTTACCAATCAGGAAGATGTTTCCGATGAACAGGCGGAGCAGTATGTGAAATGGTCGGAAGAGGGAAAACGGCCTGATGACATAGAAATATATTATTTCTTAAATCTGAGATACGGCCTTATGAGCGGTGATGACGAACTGAAAATACTGGATGAAGTGGAGAGAACAGCAGACAGAATGGCTGTGTACCGGATCGCAAAGGATTTCACAAATACATATTTTCAGGAGGAATATACAGGCGAAGTTGAGATCATGGGCATCAAGGGACTTTCCAAAGTGGATACGGACAGCAAGGGTAACTGCACGGTGGAAGTAGAGTTCCGGCCGGTACAGGAGGACTCATTATCTTATCTGTTTATGACATTTGGATATGATGAGATGGGATGGACGATCAGTAGTTATGGTCTGGAAAAGTAGACAGACAAATAATGCAAAAATTGTATGAAAATCCTACAAAATTTTGTTGACAAACACACGCACCCTATGTATAATAAGTCAGTGTGTGAATCAACACATCGTAGGAGACTTGTGTTTTCTACGCAACATATTGCATAGGAGTCGCTATGTTAGTAAGTTTATCTGATGTATTAACATCCGAAGGCAAGGTAGAGACTGTTGCCATTCCGCTTGAGATGACAAGCTTTAAGAGCCGCCAGGGAGATTTCTCTATTATGGAGAAGACACCCATTCATCTTACTTTTACCAACATCGGTGTGAACAAGGCAAAAGTAACCGGCACTGCAGAGCTTACCTTTGACACGAAATGTGACAGGTGCCTTACTGAAGTACCTACAGCAATGAAGCTTAAGTTTGACAGAATCGTTTATTCTCCGGAAGCGGAAGTAAGTGAGGAAGAAGATACCGAGCAGAGCTTTATGGATGGATGGCAGCTGGATGTAGAGGCTTTTGTGTACGATGAAATTCTGGTGAATTGGCCGGCAAAGATCTTGTGTAAGGAAGACTGCAAGGGTATCTGCCCTGTATGTGGTCAGAACAGGAATCTGAAGGAATGTGGTTGCGATACTTTCGTACCGGATCCTCGTATGGCAGCAATCCAAGATATCTTCAACGCGAATAAGGAGGTGTAACGATGTCTATTTGTCCTAAGAATAAATCTTCCAAAGGTAGAAGAGATAAGAGAAGAGCAAACTGGAAAATGAGCGCTCCTACATTGGTAAAGTGCAGCAAATGTGGTGCACTGATGATGCCTCACAGAGTTTGCAAGGCTTGTGGTTCTTACAATAAGAAGCAGGTCGTAAGCGTTGATTAATTGATAAATCAATGAAGCGAAATTAAGTGAAAAGAAAAGAGGAGATTCCGGATGGAATCTCCTTTTGCTTTCACAAAAAAACCACTTGCTTTTTATATACGCCTTTAGTATAGTAAGAATGAATCTGCCATCATCAAATTGTTTGGTGCGATCCACGGAGTGGTTTGATGATGAGCGGATAAACACAAACAGGTAAAGGAACGACGAAATGGCAGAATATGTAAATGTTGCTGTAGATGCGATGGGAGGAGATAATGCTCCCACTGAGATCGTAAAGGGCGCAGTAGAAGCTGTCAATGCGGACAAACGTGTCAAAGTATTCCTGGTAGGTAAGGAGCCTGTGATCCGTGAGGAATTAAAGGCATATACCTATGATGCAGAGCAGCTGGAAGTCGTACATGCTGAAGAAGTCATTGAGACGGCAGAACCTCCGGTCATGGCAATCCGTCGGAAGAAGGATTCCTCCATTGTCAAAGCCATGTATATGGTGAAGAACGGAGAATGTGATGCATTCGTGTCTGCCGGAAGCACCGGTGCAGTGCTGGTGGGAGGACAGGTGATCGTTGGACGTATCCGTGGTGTGGAGAGACCGCCATTAGCTCCTCTGATCCCTACGGAGAAGGGCGTAAGCCTTCTGTTAGACTGTGGAGCCAACGTAGATGCGAGACCTTCCATGTTAGTCCAGTTTGCCAAAATGGGCAGTGTCTATATGGAAAGCGTTATGGGAGTAAAGAACCCGCGAGTCGGCATTGTGAATATCGGCGCCGAGGAGGAGAAGGGCAACGCTCTGGTAAAAGAAACCTTCCCGCTTCTTAAGAATTGCCCGGAGATCAATTTCATCGGCAGTGTGGAGGCAAGAGACATTCCGGCAGGTGCGGCAGATGTCATTGTCTGTGAAGCGTTTGTGGGCAATGTGATCTTGAAGATGTATGAGGGCGTAAGCTCCGCGCTTCTGCATCAGGTGAAGCAGGGGATGATGTCCACGCTTCGCAGTAAAATAGGTGCACTTCTTGTGAAGCCGGCACTCAAGACTACATTAAAGAGTTTTGATACTTCCCAGTACGGTGGCGCTCCGTTACTCGGACTGAACGGTCTGGTAGTGAAGACTCACGGAAGCAGCAAGGCAGTGGAAGTGAAGAATTCTATTCTACAGTGTATTGCTTTTAAGGAAGAGAAGATCAACGAGAAGATCAAAGAACAGATCAGCCTGGAAGATAAGGCTGCAGAGAATAATTAATCAAGAGAAATATTTTGGGAAAGAAGGAACTGTTATGGAATTTGAAAAGTTAAAGAAAATCATTGCTGAGGTATTAAACGTAGATCCCGATGAGATCACCATGGAGACCACATTCCAGGATGATCTGGGCGCTGATTCCCTCGATGTATACCAGATCATCATGGGCATTGAGGAAGAGTTCGATATCGAGATCCCTGCTGAGACTGCAGAGCAGGTTACTACAGTAGAAGACGCTGTGGAGATGATCAAGAACGCAGTGAACTAGTAAAGCTACGAGCCATGCAAAAATAGAGGGAATGACTCCGGTGAGAGCTTGCTCGCACAAGAGGTCATTCCCCTCTATTTTTATACGGTGTGTTCCGTAAAACGGGACACACTTGACAGCCATTTATGAATAGGCATGGTGAGGATAATTATGTAGTCCAGTAGGCACGGCTATGGTAAGAATAAGCGCGCCGTAAGCAGACGTCGGTACCATAGCGTCCCAAGGGACGCATTGCGTGGGTATTTTCCACGCCTATGTACCGCTACGCTCTGCGACATGAGTGCATCGTACTAAAGTACGAGCGTGCCGCGTTTCTTACCATAGCCGGGACTACGGAATATAGTGAGGACAAGAAAATGTTGGATGGTTATACAATGGACGTGCTGGAACAGCGCATCGGCTATTGCTTTCACAACAAAGCATTGCTGAAGCAGGCTCTGACCCACAGCTCCTATACCAATGAACAAAAGATCAACAAAACAGAGAACTACGAGCGTATCGAATTCTTAGGAGATGCCGTACTGGAGCTGGTATCCAGTGACTTCTTATTTCGGGAACACCCTGATGTTCCCGAGGGCGAGCTGACCAAGATGCGCGCCTCCATGGTGTGCGAGCCTTCTCTGGCATTCTGTGCCAGAGACCTGGAGCTGGGACAGTTTATGCTTTTGGGAAAAGGCGAAGAGAATACCGGTGGCAGACGCAGAGACAGCATCACCTCTGACGGTATGGAAGCTATGATCGGTGCCATTTATCTGGATGGTGGCATGCAGCCTGCCAAGGCTTTTATTGACCGCTTTATTCTGTCGGATTTAGAGGACAAGCGTCTTTTCTATGACAGTAAGAGCAATCTCCAGGAATTGATCCAGGGGAAACTTAAAAAAGAGTTTGAGTACCGGCTGTTAGAGGAGAGCGGACCGGAACACGACAAAACCTTCGTGGTAGAGATCGACATGGAGGGAGAATGCCTTGGCCGTGGGCAGGGAAGAACAAAAAAAGCGGCAGAACAGCAGGCAGCTTATGAGGCGCTTCTGCTATTGAGGGATAGAGGATATGTATTTAAAAAGTATTGAGATCCACGGGTTTAAATCATTTGCCAATAAGATCGTATTTCAGTTCCACAACGGAATCACCGGTATCGTAGGACCTAACGGCAGCGGTAAGAGTAACGTTGCGGACGCGGTACGGTGGGTACTGGGTGAACAACGCATCAAGCAGTTGCGTGGTGCCAGTATGCAGGATGTTATTTTCTCGGGAACAGAGACCAGAAAGCCGTTGAGCTATGCTTATGTTGCCATTACTTTGGACAACAGCGACCATCAGCTGGCAATCGACTATGATGAAGTCACGGTGGCGAGACGGATCTACCGTTCCGGAGAAAGTGAATATCTGATCAACGGTACACCCTGCAGATTAAAAGATGTCAACGAACTGTTCTATGATACCGGTATCGGTAAGGAAGGTTATTCCATCATCGGACAGGGCCAGATTGACAAAATCTTAAGCGGTAAGCCCGAGGAACGTCGTGAACTGTTCGATGAGGCTGCCGGAATTGTGAAGTTTAAACGCAGGAAAGCAGCGGCCCAGACGAAGCTTGAGAACGAGAAACAGAATCTGGTGCGTGTGAATGATATTTTATCGGAGTTGGAAAAACAGGTAGGGCCTCTGGAGAAGCAGTCCGAGGTGGCAAAAGTCTATCTGAGGAAAAAGGAAGAGTTGAAATCCTTAGATATCAATGTGTTCTTATTGGAAAATAAGAGACTGAGAGAACAGCTTGCTTCCGCAGAAGAAAAATACAATCTGGCAAGCACAGAACTTGGTGAGACCGGTGAAAAATATGAGGGTATCAAGGAAGAATACGAACGGATCCAGCAGGAGATTGAAAGTCTGGATGTCGCTATCGAAGCCGCCAGGGAACAGCTGACGGATACCGGTCTGATGCGCGGTAAGTTAGAAGGCGAGATCAATGTCTTAAAGGAGCAGATCAATTCCGCCCACGGCAGTGAGAACCATCTGAACAACCGTAAGGCAGCCCTGGAAGAGGAGATCGCCGGCAAAGAGCAGGAAAAGCAGGATATCTTAACCGATAAAAAGGATACAGACACCCAGGTACAGGAGATTGCAGAAGCAGCGGCGAAAGCAAAGGCTGATCTGGAAGCCATTCAGAATAAGATCACCGAGCTTAACAATAATATCGAAGCCGGTAAAAACACCATTATTGGCGAACTGAACCAGAGAGCTACCATTAAATCCAAGATGGGTCGCTTCGATACCATGATGGAGCAGATCAATATCCGCAAGGCAGAGTTAAATTCCAGACTGTTACGTGCTAAATCTGATGAGGCAGCCAGAGAAGAAACGGTAAAGAAGCTGGAAGAGACTTTTGAGACCGTGACGGAGGAACTACGTCAGATGACGGAACAGGAAGCGGCATCCGAACTGGAGCTTGGCAATATCCGTGAGAATCTCACCGGACTGGATGCAAAGCTGCGGGAGACACAGAACCGTTTCCATCAGGAACAGTCTAAGTTAGAAGCCCTGACCAATATCACCGAGCGCTATGACGGTTACGGCGGCAGCGTCAAAAGGGTCATGGAGCAGAAGGAGAAGGAAAAAGGTATCATCGGTGTCGTAGCGGACATCATTCAGGTGGAAGCCAAATACGAGACCGCTATTGAGACTGCGCTGGGCGGCAATATCCAGAATATCGTAACAGATAATGAAGAGACCGCCAAGCATATGATCGGCTTTTTAAAGCAGAACCGTCTCGGAAGAGCAACATTCCTGCCTCTGACCAGTATTACCAAGCCTCAGGAATTCAAGAATCCGGAGGCACTTAAGGAAAAAGGTGTCATCGGCATGGCAGACGAACTGGTAGGCACAGAAGAGGAATACCGCAATGTGGCGAAGGCTATGCTGGGACGTATTGTTGTGGTAGACAATGTGGACAATGCTGTGAAGATCGCTAGAAAATTCGATTACGGCATTCGCATGGTCACTTTGGAAGGTGAACTCTTAGTTCCCGGTGGTGCCATCAGCGGCGGTGCTTTTAAAAACAACAGCAATCTCTTGGGAAGACGTCGTGAGATGGACGAACTGGAGAAAAAGGTGAAAAAGCTCTCTGAGGATATCAAAACCTACAATCAGAAGATCGAAGACACCAAGAGTAAGAGAAATAAACTTCGCATGGATCTGGAAGCACTGAAGACCGAGATGCAGCGCAAGTCCATCGAACAGAATACCGCAAGACTGAATATTTCCCAGGCGCGTGAGCGCATGGAAGAAGAGGCAGAGAGTGCACAGTATCTGAAGCTGGAGGAGCAGGAGATCGAGACCAGGATCTTCGAGATCCGTTCCGGCAAGGAATCCATTACGCAGGAACTGGCTGCCAGCGAAGAGTTGGAGAAGACGACGCAGGAACAGATCCTGGGCTTCCAGAAAGAATTGGAGAGCTGCAGACTGGAAGAGAGCGAAGCTTCCGCCCACGCAGGAGAATGGGAAGTAAAAGTCGAGAAGATGCGTCAGGCGCTGGATTACAAGCAGGCAAATGTGGATCGTATAGGCGGCGAGCTGGAACGTGCACAGGCAGAGCTGAATGAGATTTTAGAGGCTCTGACGGAAAATGCACAGGAAGTGGAACGCAAGAAGAACAACATCCTGGAGATTGAGAAGACCATCGCGGCTTCTCACGAGAATCAGGATGCTTCCAGGAAGAAGCTGGACGAAGACATTGCGAAAAAGGAAGAACTGTCTGCAAAACAGAAAGATTTCTTCCGCAGCAGAGAAGAAATGTCCGAGCGTATGAATGCCCTGGATAAGGAAGTCTATCGTCTGGGCGAACAGAAGAAAAAGCTGGAGGACGGCATCGAAGGTCAGATCAATTACATGTGGGATGAGTATGAGATCACCTTAAGCGATGCGGCAGGACTCCGCAACGAAGAGATGAATGATCTTCCCGCTATGAAACGTGAGATCAGCGGTCTGAAGGACGAGATCCGTAAGCTTGGCAATGTCAATGTCAACGCTATTGAGGATTATAAGAACCTGATGGAACGCTATACTTTCATGAAGACCCAGCATGACGATCTGGTGGAAGCGGAGAAGACGCTGGAAGGCATCATCGAAGAACTGGATACCGCCATGCGCAAACAGTTTACGGAGAAATTCGCAGAGATCAGCAGAGAGTTCGATAAGGTATTCAAGGAACTCTTCGGCGGTGGTAAGGGAACACTGGAACTGATGGAGGATGAGGATATTCTGGAGGCAGGCATCCGTATCATCGCACAGCCCCCCGGCAAAAAGCTTCAGAACATGATGCAGCTCTCCGGTGGAGAGAAGGCGTTATCCGCCATTTCCCTACTGTTCGCAATTCAGAACCTGAAGCCGTCTCCGTTCTGCCTGTTAGACGAGATCGAGGCCGCACTGGATGACTCCAATGTAGGACGTTTTGCAAAATATTTACATAAGCTGACCAAGAACACCCAGTTCATTGTCATTACCCACAGACGAGGCACTATGGAACAGGTGGATAGATTGTATGGTATCACCATGCAGGAAAAGGGCGTATCTACCTTAGTCAGCGTCAACCTCATTGACAAAGACCTGGACGATTAGAGTATGAAAAGAACTTCTAATCACTCAGAGCAAAGGCTCTTTCGTGAAGAAGTTCTAAGTTTCGCTTAGCGAAAAGCTATGCGTTTTTGAGTATAGATGTAGGTTATATAAAATATAATAAATATTGATTTTACTTATATCACAAAGTGTTGTATACTAAGAGACAGTGTGAGAGAAATATTGTTCTCTCAAAAGAGTAAGAGATTTGAGTTAGATTTATCACGAATCGTGATAAAGAATGGAGGAAAACATGGTAAAGGCAGTTGTAGGAGCCAACTGGGGCGATGAAGGAAAAGGAAAGATCACAGATATGCTGGCAGAGAAAGCGGACATTATCGTACGTTTTCAGGGCGGTGCGAATGCAGGACATACTATCGTGAACAATTATGGTAAATTTGCTCTGCACACCCTTCCTTCCGGTGTATTTTACAATCATACCACCAGTGTGATCGGTAACGGTGTGGCATTAGACATTCCCATCCTGATGAAGGAGATCAAGTCTATCACAGACAGAAATGTTCCCATGCCTAAGATTCTGGTATCCGATCGTGCACAGATGGTAATGCCTTATCATATTTTATTTGATCAGTATGAGGAAGAGAGACTGGGTGGCAAGTCCTTCGGTTCCACCAAGTCCGGCATTGCACCTTTTTATTCCGATAAGTATGCGAAGATCGGTTTCCAGGTAAGTGAGTTATTTGATGATGAATTGCTGGAGGAAAAGGTACAGCGCGTCAGCGAGATGAAGAATGTCATCTTAGAGCACCTGTATCATAAGCCTCTGATCAATCCCGCAGAGCTGTTAAATACCCTGCATGAGTATCGTGACATGATCGCACCTTTCGTATGCGATGTATCCGCATTCCTGGATAAAGCACTGAAGGAAGGCAAGACCATTCTGTTAGAGGGTCAGTTAGGTACCATGAAGGATCCGGACCACGGTATCTACCCTATGGTAACTTCTTCCTCCACTCTGGCAGCATACGGTGCCATCGGTGCAGGTATTCCTCCTTATGAGATCAAGCAGATCGTTACCGTAAGTAAAGCATACTCTTCCGCTGTAGGAGCAGGCGCTTTTGTATCCGAGATCTTCGGTGACGAGGCAGATGAGCTTCGCCACCGCGGCGGTGATGGCGGTGAGTTCGGCGCTACCACCGGACGTCCCAGACGTATGGGCTGGTTCGACTGTGTAGCTACCAAGTACGGCTGCCGACTGCAGGGTGCTACCGATGTAGCATTTACCGTACTGGATGCACTGGGATATCTGGATGAGATCCCTGTATGTGTAGGCTATGAGATCGATGGCGAAGTGACCACTGATTTCCCTGTAACCTACAAGCTGGAGAAGGCTAAGCCCGTACTGAAGAAGCTCCCCGGATGGAAGTGTGATATCCGCGGCATCAGAAAGTTCGAGGATCTGCCTGAAAACTGCAGAAAGTATGTAGAGTTCATTGAGGAGCAGATCGGCTTCCCTATCACCATGGTCAGCAACGGCCCCGGAAGAGAAGATATCATTTATCGCGAGAGCTCTCTGAAGAAATAATGATAGAATATAATATGAATCATGATTCATAGTAATGCAAAAAAAGGGCATGGCGCGGCAGAAGATGCAGCCTATGCCCTTTTTCTCAAAGCGGTTTGCGGGATTGACGGGAGGCACTATGATCAATAACCTGGAGGCATATAAAGTATTTTATTATGTGGCAAAATGCGGAAGTGTGACGAAGGCAGCAGGAGAACTGTCCATTTCACAGCCGGCGGTCAGTCAGGCTGTCAAGCAGTTGGAAAACACTTTGGATGTGTCGCTTTTCCATCGGGCGGCAAAAGGTGTGCGCCTGACCGGTGAGGGTGAGTTGTTGTATTCCTATGTGGCAAAAGGATATGAACAGATCGAACTGGGTGTGAAGAAGGTCCACCAGATGCAGAATATGGAGCTGGGTGAAGTCCGGATCGGTGCCAGCGATATGACACTGCAATTCTATCTGCTTCCCTATCTGGAGAAATTCCATGAGCAGTATCCCGGAATCAAAGTGATCGTCACCAATGCACCGACGCCGGAGACTCTGAATTATTTGAGAGAAAGCAGGATTGATTTCGGAATTGTCAGTACACCTTTTCCGGAGAGACCGGATATTCAGATGATGCCGGTGCGGGAGATTGAGGACGTGTTTGTAGCCGGGAGAAGATTTTTCGGATATAAAAATAAAACACTGGATTTTCAGGAACTGGAGAGTCTGCCGCTTATTTTTCTGGAGAAAAATACCAGCAGCAGAAGTTATATGGATGAATTTCTTGCGGGCAACGGCGTCTATGTGCAGCCGGAGTTCGAATTAGCCACCAGTGATATGATCGTACAGTTTGTCAGGAGGAATCTTGGTGTGGGCTGTGTGATGCGGGATTTTGCCAGAGATTATGTGGAATCCGGCCTGCTTTTTGAACTCAGGTTCAATAAAATGATACCGAAGAGGCAGTTTTGTGTTGTAAGGAATACGAAAATGCCTATGGCGCCAGCGGCGGAGAAATTGCTAGAAATCATGGAACTGGATGTGGCAGCTGCTACGTTATAAAGAGGTCGATATAAATGACGCAGATGGCGTATGCAAGAGGTATAAAGAGGCCGATATAAATGATGCAGATGGCGCATGCAAGAGAATATACAGAACGGATAGGAGACGGGATAAGATGATACGTAATATAATATTTGATATTGGAAATGTACTGACTGATTATCGCTGGGAAGGATTTCTGGCAGACAAGGGATTCGATGCGGAGATGATTCAAAAGATTGCCAAAGCATCCGTGATGCATCCGGCATGGGCAGAGTATGATCGCGGTACCTGGACGGATGAACAGGTACTGGCTGCGTTTGTAAAAGATGCACCACAGCTGGAGCAGGAGCTGTATCAGGCATTTACGAGTATTGCCGGAATAGTTACTCCGAGAGCATATGCAATCCCCTGGCTGCAGGAATTGAAATCGAAGGGATATCATGTGTATTATTTGTCTAATTTTTCCCGCAAGGCCGAGGTGGAATGCGCAGAGGCATTGAATTTCCTGCCGGAGATGGAGGGTGGTATCCTGTCCTATAAGGAGCATCTGATCAAGCCGGAACCGGAGATCTATCAGTTGCTTTTGAAACGTTATGGATTGAAGGCGGAAGAGAGCGTATTCCTGGATGATACCCTGAAGAACGTCGAAGCCGCCGAAGAACAGGGAATCCATGGCATCCACTTCCTGACCAAAGAGCAGGCGGAAGAGGAACTGCGCAAGCTTGGCGTGGACTGCTGACAATCTTATTTATCGCCCTTTTTCTCTTCCGGATGGAAATCTGCGAAGGTGGAGCGGTTCGTCAGTTTCCCGAACATCCAGGTGTAGATCCAAATGAGAAGAGGAATGGCTACCGTGGCTAACAGGCAGGTGGCGAACAGTGCATGACTGGCGGAACTGTCGAAGATCGCTGCGAACAGGGTTACGACATACAACAGCACCAGCACAACGATTCCTGCGATCGCAAAGATCTGTTTGGAAGTCATTTTTGTTTTCTTGTTTTCTGTATTTTTATCCTGTGACATTATTTTCCCTTTCATTACTTAAGGACCAACAAAGAAGAAAGCTTTGTTGGTCCTTGTGCTATTCGTGATCTTCTGAAATCTCGGAACTGCCGGCAACGTGTTCTTCGGTGGGCTTCGGAATCGTAATCAGCACTTTGACGATACGGTTCTGATCGATGCCCTGTACTTTCAGGTGAATACCGTTCTCCAGGGTGACTTCTTCACCATCCTCCGGCAGACGATCCAGACAATCGATGATCAGACCGCCGATAGAATCGTAGTCTTCACTGGTCAGGTCTGTCCCCAGAGCATCATTGATATCATCTAATTTCAGGCTGCCTTCTACCAGATAAGTGTCGTCGGACATCTTCTGGATCAGTTCTTCTTCATCTTCGTCATATTCGTCACGGATCTCACCGACGATTTCTTCCAGTAAGTCCTCCAAAGTGATCATACCTACGGTAGCACCGTACTCATTTAATACGAAAGAGACATTCGTGGTCTTTTCCCGCATCTCGTACATCAGATCGGCAATCTTTTTATATTCGTAAGTATAATAAGCGTCTCTTAAGATATTTCCCACATGGAAAGCACTTTGGTCTTCTGTCAGGATAAAGTCCTTGATATTGATGAGACCGATAATATTGTCTTTATCGTCCTCATAGACCGGAAGACGTGTGTACATGGAATCACGGAACACTGCAAGTACATCATCATAGGTAGCATCAAGACTTACCGTTACCATATTGATCCTGGGGATCATGATATCCTTGGCATGAGCATCGGAAAAATCAAATACGTTGTAGATCAGTTTCCTTTCCTCGGATTCAATGACGCCATCCTCGTGGCTGACATCTACATAGGTCTTCAGTTCACTTTCTGTCATGGCACTGGCTTTTTTATTCGGATCAATATGTAACAGTTTCATAATGCCATGGGAGAGCAGGTCTACCACGATAATAACCGGTGTGAGTACCTGCATCAGCAGGTATATGATATTACAGTAGGTCAGTGCCAGCTTTTCAGAGCACAGAACCGCCCAGGTCTTCGGTACGATCTCACCGCAGAGTAATACGACAATAGTTAAAATACCGGTTGCGATACCTACTGCCAGATTAATGCGCATAGCTAAAGTTGTTGCCAGGGAAGACGCCGTCAGATTTACAATATTATTACCGATCAGAATCGTACTGATCATTTTACTGTAATTATCCAGAATTTTATTGACGCGTGCAGCACGCTTGTTGCCTTCCTCCTCTAAAGAACGCATTCGCACACGGTTCACCGTGGACAGTGCAGTCTCGGCAGAAGAGAAAAAGCCGGACAGAAAAATAAGAACAATAATAGAAATCAGTTGTATGACACCAGAGGTATCCAAAAAAGTTCACTCCTTCTTAAACTAAAATAGCAGGCTTATGCCTTATTTATGTGTTATTAAGCAACAATATACAATAGGACAGGAATAGTTGTCAAGTTTTCTGAAGGCTTTGAATATACATTTTACATAGGTAAAAGGAGGGATGACATGGGAAAAAGAGGAGAAGGAAAAGTGGGTATTCCGGTACTGGCACTGGCGAAATGTCTGCTGGTATCTTATGTGCTGACATTACTACTTCTATGTCTGTTGGCACTTTTATTGTATAAACTACATCTGACGGAAGGCATAGTGACGATTGCAATTTCCGTCATCTATGTAGCCACTACTTTTACGGCGGGATTCCTGGCAGGGAAGAGAATGGAAAAGCAGAAATTCCTATGGGGAGCTTTCGTGGGAGCGGCATATTTTGTGATCCTGGCGGTGGTGTCGATGCTGATCAGAACACCGGAGACTGCATTAGGCAATTCCTTCTGGACTACCATGATATTGTGCGTGGCAGGGGGGACGCTGGGCGGAATGTTTGGGTAAAAAACAGGTAACAATGACTTTTACCGCTTTTTTTAACGTTTTTTGAGAAAAAAAGCTTTTACAAATGCCAAATACATGATATAATTAGCAAAAATGAGTCGCGTGTCTGCATATTTATATACACGCCGGCGCCTGTAGGCGCTTTGAAATCATAAGGAGGCTATTTTTAATGAAGCATATTAAGACTTTAACAACCAGAGATTTAAAGGAATCCATGAAAAAGGGCGGCTGCGGTGAGTGCCAGACTTCCTGCCAGTCTGCATGTAAGACTTCCTGTACTGTAGGAAACCAGAGTTGTGAAAAGATTAAATAATCTAAGAAAATGAGAAGAGACTAACGTAAGCAGCGATTCAGGTCGCTGCTTATTCTCTGTTAATGTATCTTAAGCAATAAGAAGTAGAAAGAAGAGGAATAGAACTGTGATACACCAGTATAAGAGCAACGGCTATAATATCGTTATGGATGTGAACAGTGGTTCTGTCCATGTGGTAGATGATATTGTGTATGATATGATTCCGCTGGTAGAGCCTCTGGTGACAGAAGGTATCAAGGATGCGGATACCATCAAGGCCGCTGTACTGAATCTTGCGAATATCCCCTATCCCCAGGAAGAGATCACCGAAGCGGTGGACGAAGTCCTGGAGCTGGAGAAGGCAGGACAGCTGTTTGCTCCCGATATTTATGAGAATTACATTTTTGATTTTAAGAAGCGCCAGACCGTAGTCAAGGCACTGTGCCTGCACATTGCCCATGACTGTAACCTTGCCTGCAGATATTGTTTTGCGGAAGAAGGTGAGTACCACGGCAGAAGAGCGCTGATGAGCTTTGAGGTCGGCAAGAAGGCACTGGATTTCCTGGTAGCCAATTCCGGCAACCGTGTGAACCTGGAAGTGGATTTCTTTGGCGGCGAACCCTTGATGAACTGGGATGTGGTAAAGCAGCTGGTAGAATACGGCAGAAGCTTAGAGAAGCCCAACAATAAAAAGTTCCGTTTTACCCTGACTACTAATGGTATCTTACTAAATGATGAGATCCTGGAGTTCGTGAATAAGGAAATGGGTAATATCGTGCTGAGTATCGATGGACGTAAGGAGATCAACGACAAGATGCGTCCTTTCCGCGGCGGACAGGGCAGCTATGACATCATTGTGCCTAAGTTCCAAAAGGTAGCGGAGAGCAGAGACCAGATGAATTATTATGTGCGTGGTACGTTCACCCACAATAATCTGGATTTCTCCAAGGATGTTCTGCATCTGGCAGATCTGGGATTCAAGCAGATCTCCGTGGAGCCCGTTGTGGCACAGCCTACGGATGATTATGCCATCAGAGAAGAGGATCTTCCGATCTTAAAGGAAGAATACGATAAACTGGCAGTAGAAATGATCAAGCGTAAGAAAGAGGGCAAGGCTTTCAATTTCTTCCACTTTATGATCGATCTGCAGGGCGGTCCCTGCGTAGCCAAGAGACTCTCCGGCTGCGGATCCGGTACCGAATATCTGGCGGTTACTCCCTGGGGAGACCTGTATCCCTGCCATCAGTTCGTGGGTAACGAAAAGTTCCTCATGGGCAATGTGGATACCGGTGTGGTAAGAGATGATATCCGCGATGAGTTCAAATGCTGCAATGTCTATGCAAAGGACAAGTGTAAGAAGTGTTTTGCCAAGTTCTATTGTAGCGGAGGATGTGCGGCGAACTCCTATAATTTCCATGGCAATATCAATGATGCGTATGACATTGGCTGTGAGCTGCAGAGAAAACGTATCGAATGTGCTATCATGCTGAAGGCTGCGGAAGCGGCAGAAGCTTCAGAAGAATAGAAAGGACAAAGGAAAGATGAAAAAAAGTAAAGCAATCATCATTCTGCTCTGCGCACTTCTGGTCCTGCTGGGTGTCGGCTATGTGGATCTTAATGGCGTAGATGCGGAAGGAACTGCCAGTGCTTCAGACATCAGTCTGGGACTGGATCTGGCCGGTGGTGTCAGCATCACTTACCAGGTGGTAGGCGATGAAGAGCCGGATGCAACGGATATGGCAGATACTATTGCCAAGCTGCAGAAGCGTGTTGAGAACTACAGTAAAGAGGCTATTGTATACCAGGAAGGTACCGATCGTATCAATATCGAGATCCCCGGTGTAACAGATGCCAACAAGATCCTGGAAGAGCTGGGACGTCCCGGTTCCCTGTATTTCATTGCAGAGACAGACAAGGACGGCAATGCGAACTACTCTATGCAGGCAGTGACCGATGCACAGGGCAATGCAAGCTATGCGTACGCTCTGAATAAGACCATCGATGAACTGAAGGCAGATGGATCCATCATGCTGGAGGGTACGGATGTCAAGACTGCTACCGCGGGCTCTATCAAGGATCAGACGATGGGCAATTCCACCTATGCGGTAGACCTGGTAATGACGGAGGAAGGTACTAAAAAGTTTGAAGAGGCTACCAGAAATGCCTACGAGAAGGGCGAGACCCTGGGTATCTATTATGATGGATCCTTTGTAAGTGTTCCTTCTGTAAAAGGTGTGTTCTCCGACGGTAATGCACAGATCTCTCCCATGAACTCCTATGAAGAGGCAGAGAGCCTGGCGTCCACCATCCGTATCGGTGGACTGAAGTTGGAGCTGGAAGAGCTGCATTCCAAGGTAGTTGGTGCACAGCTGGGTGTGGAAGCAATCTCCACCAGTTTAAAAGCAGCTGTGATCGGATTTATCGTAGTGGCTGTTTTCATGATCGCAGTATATTTCCTGCCCGGATTTGCTTCTGTTATTGCACTGGGCATTTATGTGGCATTGGTAGTATTGCTGCTGAACGGCTTTGACATGACCCTGACCCTGTCCGGTATTGCAGGTATCATCCTGTCCATCGGTATGGCAGTGGATGCCAACGTTATCGTATTTGCCCGTATCCGTGAGGAACTGGCAACCGGCAAGACTGTTAAGAGTGCCATGCAGATCGGTTATGACAAGGCACTGTCCGCTATCATCGACGGTAATGTAACTACCCTGATCGCAGCAGCAGTGCTGTGGCTGTTAGGACCGGGTACCGTAAAGGGCTTTGCGCAGACGCTGGCACTTGGTATCGTATTATCCATGTTCACTGCACTGGTAGTGACCAAGTACATTATGAAAGCTTTCTATGCACTGGGATTAAAGGATCCCAAGTGGTATGGTGTAGGTAAGGAACACAAGAAAGTGAACTTCTTAGGTAAGAAGGGCATCTTCTTTGGACTGTCTCTGGCAGTGATCCTGGCAGGATTTATTACCATGGGTGTCTACAAGATGAACACTGGAGATGCACTGAATTACAGCCTGGAGTTCAAGGGTGGTACCGCAACTACTGTCACTTTTGATAAGAGCTATACGCTGGAAGAGATCAACAGCGAGATGGTACCTCTGATCGAGAGCACCACCGGCAGTGCAGTTCAGATCCAGACCGTACAGGGCTCCAATGAAGTTATCTTCAAGACCGGTTCTCTGGATGTGGATCAGAGACAGGCACTGAATCAGATGTTCGTGGATAATTTTGGTGTGGATGAGACACTGATCACCTCCGAGACCATCAGCTCCACCATCAGTAACGAGATGAAGTCTGATACGATCCTGGCGGTAGCAGTAGCAATCATCTGCATGCTGATCTATATCCGCTTCCGTTTCAGCGATATCCGTTTCGGTGTCAGCAGTATTGCCTGCCTGCTCCATGACGTTCTGGTAGTGATCACTTTCTACGCACTGGCAAGAGTATCCGTCAGCAATACCTTTATCGCATGTCTGCTGACCATCGTAGGTTACTCTATCAACGCCACCATCGTAATCTTCGATCGTGTACGTGAGAATATGGCAGTTATGACTAAGAAGGATGATCTGCAGGATGTTGTAAACCACAGCATCACCCAGACACTGTCCCGAAGCTTATTCACCTCCCTGACCACTCTGGTAATGGTAGGCGCGTTGTACATCTGGGGTGTGACCAGCATCCGTGATTTTGCACTGCCTCTGATGGTAGGTATCATCTGCGGTGCTTACTCCTCTGTATGTATTGCAGGTGCCCTGTGGTATGTATTGAGAAAGAAGTTTGCTCCGAAGGCAAAATAAGGAAAAGAGTTGTATAAGAAATATCGATATGACTTTGAAAGGAGTCGGAACGAAAGTTCCGGCTTCTTTTTTGACGCTAATTACGTAATTGACAAACGAAACGAACGAGTTTACGATAATAAGGAATTTACGTTTACTAAAGAGGTTGATTATGAAGGTTGCAATTTGCGATGACAAGGAAATCCACTTGAAACATGTATGGGATATGCTTCAGACAGTAGATGACATAGAAACAGCATCATGCTTTACGAAAGCGGCAAACTTATTGGAGAAGATTGCAGCCGGGGAAAAGTATGATCTGATTTTAATGGATATTTTTTTCCCGGAAGAAAATGAAAATGGAATAGAATATGCAGTGAAAATAAATCACTATTTACCGAATGCTCAAATTATATATATGACAGCATATAATGACTGTTATGCAGAAAAGATATTCTGGGGAACGGTTAATTTGTGCGGATATCTGATAAAACCGATTCAACAAAGCAGCCTGGAAATTTTATTGGAGAAGGCAAGAAAGAAACAGATGCAAAATGAGGAATCTGTTATTTTTTGCTATAAGAATGGGATAGAAGCAATCTTAAAAAAGGATATTTTATATCTGGAAAGTGAAGCACATAAAATATGGATCCATGCGGTGCAGGGAGATCGTATTGTGTATGACAAATTGGACAGCTATGAACAAAAAATGGGTAATTCATTTTTTCGGGTGCATAAAAGCTATTTAGTGAATATGGATTGGATTTATAGTATATCTTCTAAAGCAATACTTTTGAAAAATGGAATGGAAATTCCAGTCAGTAGATCTAAATATCAGCAGGTGAAAGAACGTTACTTCAGATATGTAAGATCAGAATTAAAAGGGAGCTTATAAGAAAAATGTTTTATTACATAGCTAATTTTGTTTTGTGGATTGTGGGCGTTATCATCGACTCAATTATATTTTGTTTTGCATTTGATGCGAAAAACGAAGATGAAAAACGGTGGAAACGGATTGCCGGACTGGTAGCGGTACGGGTTCCTTTTACGGTAATCAAATTTTTCTGCAATAGTAATACACTCATCAGAACAGCATGTATTTTTGTGACGATGCTTGGAATGGTTATTTACGCACATTTCGTGTTTAAAGGATATCTGTGGCAAAAAGCCATGTTCATTATTCTTGAAGTGGTGTGTTCTTTTCTTGCAGAAATGTGCGTGCAGATCATATGGAATGATAGATTTGCACAGTATGATACGTTATCATTGGACATGCCATTCATGCTGGAAATGAATGTATACATCGATATGTTTTTAATTATATTTTATGTAATGTGTCTTTTTCTATGGAGAAAAGTATTAGGACACGGTTATGATTTGAAAATATTTTTCCTGTTTGCTGTTTTTCCCATAAGCCAGATTCTATTGCTGTCTTCGATCAATGATAAAATATATACGGGTATCACAGCCAGTGGTATTGTTGCAATATTTGGATTTGTGATAGGAATTTTATCGGATATTCTGCTCTTGTATATATTACTGAAACAACAGAGTATGCAGGAAATGAAAGTGCACATTGCACAGATGCAAATGGTGTGGGACGCTGAGCATACTCATTATGAGGATATCGAATCCAGACGTAACGAACTGGCGAAGATCAGGCATGATCTGAACGATCATTTTATTGTAATTAAGGAACTGCTGAATTCGGCGGAATATGATAAGGCCAATGAAATGTTGGATACACTTATTGAGTATGTGATATCCACAAGGGAATATGTATATTGTGCTGATCCGATCGTCAATGCTGTTTTAAACGAAAATGAGGTGCTTTGCAAAGAGAAGGGTATTTTGTTTGAGGATGGAATTGACATAGGTACTCCACTGAAATTGAATGCCGTGGTGGTATGCAGCATTTTTTCAAATCTCCTAAAAAATGCGGTTGCAGGAGCTACAGAAGCTTTGAAGGCACAGAAAAAAGCATATGTGAATATAAAGGCATATGCGGATGATGCTTATCTGCATGTAATCGTTCAAAACAGTTATGTGGCAAAAGAAGTAAAAAAACAGCGCAGGGGCTACGGACAGGAAATATTGCGGTCACTGGCTGATCGATATGATGGGCAGATGGAGATAAAAAAAGACAATGGAATATATGAGGTAAGTATTTCAGTAAGACTGGAAGAGTAAAATGTATGATATGAGAAGGCTTTGTGCGAAAAAAACACAAAGCTTTTTTTGTATGGAAGTATACCGATTTTGCATGGAGTGTTGAAACAGGAGTGGCATCATTAGATAATTTAAAAAACGAAATTTGTGAAGCAAGAGGTATGAAAGAAAATGTCAGGCAGACTGAAATCAATGAAAGAGGTTGAAAAGTACACGTTATCTGAAAAAAAGAGATATTATACTTCTTTAAAAAATATATGCCATCATTTGAAAAATGCCTCAATGTCATGCAATGGAGTAATCTCATTTATAGCTCCTGCATTGCGTAAGTTCGAAATAGAAATAAGAGGCTGTGAAAACATTCCGGCAAGCAATGTGCTATTTGCGGCAAATCATTCTAATTCCCATGATTATTTTGTGACCAAAGAAGTTTTTTCAAAATTAAAAAGAAAGATAACTCCATTGGGAGCAAGGGACGGACTTAATATATTGGCGTATCTGGTATTTAGGATGGGGGATGTGACATTTATAGATAGAAATGACAAAAAATCCACAGAAAAGGGAATTTTGAATTTCTGCAGTAAAATTTTGTCTGGGAAGGATGGAATAATATTTGGGGAAGGAACCTGGAACTTACATCCGATACGACCGATGCTGAAAATAAAAACGGGTGCAGTACAAATAAGTCTGATTACTGAAAAACCTATCGTTCCTGCTATATATGAGTATGTAGAGGTTCCGACTAAATGTAATAAGGAAGGAGAACTATATACAAAATGTATTGTTCAATTTGGAAAGCCGATTTATACAGCCATTGGAGAGAACATCTATGAGCAAACAGAAAAGGTCATGCAAGTTATGATAGCCATGAGAAAGAACTTATGGGAAGAATTGGGAATTAACAGAAATAGTATATCGGAAATCAATAAGGATGTGTATTTGAATCATTTATATTTGAAAAAATTTAAGGCAATTGGCTTTAAATATAATTCTCGGTGGGAATCACAGTTTTTAGTAGATAAGGAGAATGAGTATTTTTTGAATGAAAATGGAGAATTTGTTCCGGGTATATTGGAGAAATAGGGGATAGATAAGGAAAACTGTTAGGAAAGAGCGAAAGTGAAAAACTAATGAAAAAAGGTATCAACATACTAAATACAAAGTTGGGCAGCAACATATTGACTCACATTTTATTGTATAAAAATTTAACAACACATAGAAGAATTATAAAAGCAGATGAAACAGGAGAACTTTTAAGCAACTATGAAAATCCCTACCAAGGCATGAAAGCTTTATTACAAAGTTATCCGGAACTGATGGACCGGATTGCTGTTGTGCAGGATAGAACTATAACATATAAGGAACTGTGGACAGAGATCGAAGCATTTGCAAATTATTTGCATGCGCATGTAGATTATCAGAAGGGGGAAATATTCTCTGTTTGTGCTGCAAGTTCAATAGAAGGAATAGTCTCCTTTTTTGCACTTAATAGGCTGGGAATTATAAGTGGCAGAGTTTTCAACGGAAGTCAGGTCGATAAGATGAAATATAATATAAATAATTTTTCATCCAAGGTCGTACTTGCTGATAATGGCAATTTAGAGGTTCTGTTAAAAAGTATTAAGAACACGAAAGTTAAAACAGTAATACTGATGTCAGGATGTGAAGAAATCAACAAGAATATAATAGAGAAAGAATATCCGGCGGTTCAATTTATAACATATAGGGAGATATTAGAAAAAGGAAAAGAATATAATGATTCATTTGAGGAAAAGGTCTTTGCAAAAGATATGGCATCTGTTCTCTACACCAGTGGATCCAGTGGAGAACCTAAACCAATCTCTATTCCGAACAGAACATATATGAATATGATGGAAGTGGTCTGTAATACAACTAATGTTGTTAAATGTGATGGTGAACGAGTGATAGGTGTGGTATCCCAGGAATATCCATATGCTAATATTAATTGTACAGTTATGGTTTTGATGATGGGGAAAACATTGATTATGCCCGCACATAAAGAGGACAAGAGTATCGATTTTGGGAAATTAATGGAGGAAAAGCCAAATCGGATTCAGGCAATTCCTAATTTTTATAAACTATGGATGGAGACAGGACAAAACAATACTTTACAGCGGAAGAGATATAATTTTCTGAATTCGGTTATTTCTGGAGGTGAGCAATATTTAAAAAATGAAAAAATAGAGCTACTGAGATTTTTATCAGAACATGATTGCAGGCCGCTTTTGATAGACGGATTTGGATTTGGAGAATTAGGAAGTGCAACGGCTTTAAAATTTGGCCTTTGTGATTATTTTTTATTAATGAATGGGATGGAAGCAAAAGCTATTCATCCGGAGACGAGGGAAAAGCTACCGTTAGATGAAGAGGGGATTCTATGCTTTACAGGTCCGACTATTACGGATGGCTATTACAATAATACAGAGCAGACACAAAAATGTTTTGTTCAGGATGAAACAGGAAAAAAATGGTTTATATCAGATACCTATGGGTCAGTACATGGAAGAAAGCGGAGGCTTATAAAATTAGGGGGGCGGGTTCGAGAGTATTTTATTACGGACGATGGCGCAGGCAATTTTGTAAAGGTCTATGCCGGTACAGTGGAAGATGTAATCATGTCCTGCAATTTCATAAGAGACTGTATTGTTGTCCCTTCTGATACCGGTGCTACACCGAGACCGGTTGCATATATTGCAATTAGTGAAAATATGGGAGTGAACGAACAGAAGGTTATTGAAAGCGTAGAAAATAAATGCAAAAGTTTGGAAAAATTTGCTCAGCCGATACGGTACGAAATAGAGGAGGGAATAGCCAGGACAAAAGCGGGGAAAAAAGATTATGAATATTACAGAATGAAAAGATAGCGTATATCTTAAATAACTATTTTAAAAAAGATAGTATAATGACAAAACTCAGAGGACAATCATGAAAAAAATAGATTTAACGGATAGAGATAATTATTTTTATGCAAGGGGAAAATATGAAAAAACATTTGCAAATAACCTAAGGCATGGGCAGAGATTGAAATTACATCCATTGCTGTTATTACTAATACACATAAAAAATAAAAGAGCCGGTTTCCAAATAAAACTACTTGAAAATAATAGTATTCCAACAGACAGACCTAAGATATTTTGCATTACACATATAGGAAAATTTGATATTGAGGTAGTATCAGAAATAATAGGAGAACATTACTATTTGTTGTCAGGTGATTTTGAAAATATTCATTCAACGATAGAAGAAAAATTTCTTGGATATAACGGGGTAATATATGTTCGAGAAGATGATAAAGAAGATAGAAAATTATCCAAGGAAAAAATGATTAAAATATTAAAAAATAAGGGAAATATCATGTATTTTCCGGAAGGAACCTGGAATTTATCTCCCAATTTACCGGTTGTAAAATGTTCATATGGAATTATTGATGTTGCAATGAAAGCTAAAGCTGTAATTGTACCGATTGCAATAGAACAGTATGGAAAGCAGTTTCTCTCTGTTATTGGGCAAAATTTTGAGGTTAAAAAATATAGCGATGATAAAAAAATAATGGCAATAGAAGATTTGAGGGGAAACCTTGCTGGGTTAAAATGGAAAATATGGGAATCTGTACAACTTTGTATAAGAAAAGACATTTCGAAAGATGAGTTTGAGTCGTTTATCAATGAAAGATTAAAAGAATGGCCCAATTTTACTTTAAACGAATTTCTTGCAAGAGTGTATAAACCAAAAGGCATCGAAGAACCAGAAAAAGTTTTTGATTTTTTTAAAAGTATTAATCTAAAGAAGGAAAATGCTTTTTTGGCAAAATCGCAAGTTGAATATCACAAAAGATATTTGTGAGCCTTGTTTTAAAATGATATTTTATAGGAGTATGAGATATTTATGATCGAGCAACTTGAAGAAACAATGGCGACTTTGAAGTGGGATATTTGGGAGATGTTCCCGGTGCAAAAGCGGACTGATGAAATGAAGACAGAGTTTGAAGAGATGGTGCAAAAGGGAGTTGCTGAGTATCCGAAGTTTAATTTTGAGTATGAGATGTTGGTAGTGCGTGGAAATGAAAATAAGCCAGAATATGTTTTGGGAAGGTGCCTATAACAGCAAAGAAAATCAATTGATTCAGCCGTTCATCGGTCATACATACGGAATAAGGAGTTGGAAACTAAGGTGGTTTCGTTCATTACGTTTAATGATATGTGTCTGGATAATGCGGGAAAAAATACAATGTGAGGAGTAGTAGTAATGAAGATAATTCTAGATAACGATGCCACAGTTTGTGACTATCGTAGATTTATTGATGGGCATGCAATTCCATATTTTAAAAAAAAATACAATATGGATGTTATTCATGAAAATGAATTGGAACTTGAGAGCTTATTCGATTGTAAAAACGTACTAATCAAACGTGGGTATTCTGATGAAGATGCAGATAAGCATGTAAAAAGAATAGTAGATAAGTTTTGGATAAGTCCCAGATATATTGTATATTCAATGCCTTGGATGTTTTTCCCTAAAGTAGCGAAGACAATGCGCATTCTGAAAAAACAGGGACATCGCATTGAAATACATACATCAAAAATAAGATCAACTGAGAGAAATATACTAGGAAAAGCGGTAAGAGTGTTGATGTATTTACAATATTGGAGCAATGGATGTTTTATTCCTTGTAATAGATTTAAATTTTATGAAAATGATGATTTAAAACTGAAAGGAATTATAGGTTCATATCCAGAAGTGGTTTTTGAGGATAAGCCTTTAATAATCGAAGCCCTATCTAATTGCGACGTGAAATGTATCTGTGTATCAGGAAAACATAATAAGGGAATAAAGGAAAATAAAAACATTAAGAGATTGGATGATTTTAGTTATCATGAAGTATGCGATATTATTGCCAATTTATTAGGAAAAAGTAAATGGAAATTATACAATGAAATAGCTATTTCAGACCGTTTATATAATAAATTATTGAAATTAAGATTTGTTATTAGGTGGAAGTATAGACCAATTGTGTTAAGTCAAGAGCGATTAAATAAAGCAGATAGTACAGGTGTAATATATGCGTCTAATCACAGGAGTACACTTGACCCCATGATTATAACAACAATAATAAATGAACCTATTCGCTATGCCGCGTTAAAACGTTTTTTTGAGGCAAAAGATAGTATATTTAACAATAGTAAAAATCCGTATTTGTGTAGAATAACCGCATGGCTATTTAGAGAACTGAGATATTTCCCTATTGAAAGAATCTGCGATAAGAGTAATGCTGATAATACAAAATCGCTTATGGACATGGTAAAGTATTCCAACATTAAAGGGAAAATCGGTATATTTCCAGAAGGAACTACTTTGAAAAACCAAGAAATTGATTTTGGAAAATTTGAAGATTCGTTTATCAAATTGGCAGTATCAACAAATGCAATAATTCAACCAATATCAATTTTATGGTTTGAAAAAATGGGAAAGCAAAGGTGTATTGTTAATTTTGGAGAGGCAATAGATGTGAAGAAGTATAGTGTAATGCAAATAATGGATATATTTATAGAAACTCAAAAATGCCTTTTAGAAGAAAGTAGAGACGTGGCAAAACAGTATGGACAGGAGCGGATATGAAAACTGAATCTCCATTTCATGAAATTAATATTAATGTAAATAATGTTAAGGATATTTTAGAAGTTGTCTTAAAATCATACGCAGATAATCCTGTGTTTTGTTTTAAGAGGGAAAATGAAATTTCAAGAAAATACAAAGAAGAATTTTATTTAGATGTAAAACAGATTGGTAATGTGTTTCATAATATGTTTGAAAAAGGGAGTCATATAGCTCTTTTAGGAAAAACAAGTTATGAGTGGTTGGCATGTTATTTTGGAATTATGAATTCAGAGAATGTGGTGATTCCGCTTGATAGGGAATTGCCGAATGATGAGTTAAGAGAGGTAGTTGAATTTTCAGATGCAGTATGCATTTTGTATGATGATTCTTGTTTGGAAAAAATACGCTTTTTAGAAAAGTGTTTAAAACAAAGTGTTAAATATATTTCTATACAACCAATAGAAGGTCAAAAATGTGTGTGGGATATAGTAGATGCAATAAAAAATACAGGAGTATGGGAAGGAGAGCCTAAAGCATCGGATGTGGCTGAAATTGTGTTTACATCAGGAACGACGGGAAAAAGTAAAGGATGTATGATAACCCATGGCAACTTGGCATGTAATGCTATGAATTGTTCAAGACTTATTCAATTAACGAATAAGGATAGAGCTCTATCAATCTTGCCGGTTAGTCATACATTTGAAATTTCAGCAGGTATATTAACTCCGCTTTGTTGTGGAGTTACGATTTGTATTAATGAAAGCTTGAAGTATTTAGTGCCTAACATGCTAAATTATCGGCCGACAGTAATGGCAGTAGTTCCGCTTATAGTAGAGACTTTTTATAAAAATATATGGCGGGAGATTAAAAAATATAAAAAATTAAAAAGAACAAAATTGATAATGAATTTAACTTGGCTGTTGTATAAGTGCCATATTGATATCCGGAGGAGAGTATTTTCGCCAATAATTGATAGATTTGGTGGAGAATTGCGAGTTTTGGTAGTGGGCGGTGCATATATGGAACCGCGGATTATTAAGGATTTTGCTAAATTGGGAATAACAATAATTCAAGGATATGGCATTACAGAATGTGCACCTGTTGTTTCGAGTAATACAGACAAGCTAATAAAATATAATTCAGTAGGAAAAGTTGTAAACAATACACGTGTAAAAATTGTTGATGGAGAAATATTAGTAAAAGGTCCAATTGTTATGAAAGGTTACTATAAGAATAAGCAGGCGACGGAGGAAGCGTTTGATGAAGGGTGGTTTAAAACCGGAGATTTAGGGTATTTAGATTCTGATGATTATTTATACATTACCGGTAGAAAAAAGAATTTAATTATTTTAAACAACGGAGAGAATATTTCTCCAGAATATCTTGAACGCAAAATTCTGCTGCTTTCTTATGTAAAGGAAGTTGTTGTTTATGAAAGGGATGGAAAAATTCAAGCAGAGGTATTGCTAGATACAGAGTCTGAAGGAGCAAATGAAAGAATAGCAGAAGATATAGTTAAATTAAACAAAAAAATGCCGGATTATATGAAAATAGCTAATATTTTTATTAGAAAGGAAGAATTTGAAAAAACTTCCACCAGTAAAATCAAAAGAAATGTAAAAGGTTAAAAAAGGTGACTTGGGATGTTGGAAAGATTAATTAGTTTAGTGAAGGAGCAAAGTGATATACCTAACAGTGGTTTGATTAATTTGAAAACAAATTTATTAAATGATTTGGGGTTAAGTTCAATGGATAAAGTCAATCTGATTGTGGCAATTGAAAGTGAATTTGATGTTGAAATTCCAGAGCAGAAATTAAGTAATATCGTGACGGTAGCAGATTTGCTCGAAATATTGCAAGAAGAAATAGATAAGAGTAGATAGAGATGAATGGAAAGCTATTCGCAATTAAATAAATCTGAACCATACATTTTTGTAACAATTACTTCTTTGACGAGGATGCGATTTCGGGTTTTGGCATCTGCCGCCAGAAATGATTATATGCTGCAAGGAACTACCGAGCTGACTTGTCAGCGGATGCTTATAGACATAAACACATGGAGAGGAAGGTAAAATCTTTATGACAAAAATCAACATTACCAACACCTCATTCGGCTGCAAACTATTAACATCCATACTATTACATAAAAACCTACCAAACCACCGTAAGGTAAAGGCTGCCACAGAGAAAGGCATTCTCTTAAACGGTTGTCACAGTCCCTACCAATATCTGAAACACCTTCTTCAGGAGCATCCTGAAGCGATGGATACCGTAGCAATCATGCAGGACAGAAATATTACTTACAAAGAATTATGGGACGAGACAGAAGCACTTGCCAATTATCTGCATTTTGAATTGTCTGTGCAAAAGGGCGAGAACATTTCTTTGTGTGCAGCAAGCTCTATTGAAGGCTTGGTGGCATTCTTTGCACTCAACAGGATTGGACTTGTAAATGCCAGAGTTTTTAACGGAAGCCAAGCGGACAAGATGAGGTACAACATCAATAATTTTGCTTCCCGCATCGTGATGATGGATAAGAACAATCTGGCGGTATTGTATGAAATCATTGAAGTGGATTATAACAAGTTGAATGAGTATAGTGAGGAATTAGTAAAGCGAGGAAAAAAAGCAGATAAATTAACAGTGACTACTTTATAGGGTTGGGAGTGAGGTAGAGAGACTTAATTGATATTATAGAGAAAAAAATGTTCATTTTACATGGCTATGGAATATATGTATGGTACAGATACAGAGGAGAGACAATAGAAAATGGATGAATCAGAATTGGAAAAAAAGAAAGAATTTGAAAAATATAAGCAGAGGAAGAAAAGATGTCTTATAAAAAATTCATATATCCCTATGAAACTTAGAAAAATGATTCATCCACTTTTGCATGTCATGCTTATGATTAGTCGTAAAAGTCATGGATATAACATAGAGATAATAAATAAGCCGAGAGTGGTTTCAAATAGACCCGTAATATATGCTGTTTCACATATTGGAAAGTTGGATTTTGAAATCGTGTCGGAGATAATTACGCAGCAAAGTTTTGTTTTGGCAGCAGATTTTGTACATACAAAGGGAACGTTTTCTGGCTTTTTTTATGGATGAATGGAGTTGTTTATATAGATGTATTGGATAAAGAAGATAGGAAAAATTCAAGAAACATCATGGTAAAGATAGCAAAACAAGGTGGGAATATTATGATTTTTCCGGAAGGAACCTGGAATCTTTCACCAAATGAAATTGTTTATGATATTCAGTTGGGAACTGTAGATATTGCAATGGAGACGGGAGCAGTTATTTTGCCGGTATCAGTAGAACAATATGAAGAAAAGAAAAAGTTTGTGGTGAACTCAGGGGATATTATAGAAATAAAACAAAGAGGTGATAAGGAATACAAGATTAAAAAAACACAGGAATTAAGGGATGCTATGGCAACATTAAAATATGAAATATGGGAAAGAGAAGGTGTTGTAGAACGAAATACTATTAAAATAAATCATTGGGAGAATTTTATATTACATCGTTGTAAGGAATGGCCCAAGTATGCTTTTCGTGAACAAATCGATAATTGTTATATACCAAGAGAAAAAACAGAGTACTGGGAAGTAATCCGCGATATAAAAAATATGAAAATCCGAGAAGCAAACAAATTTTTGTTTATGAGAAAGGAGGATTTTTTGGCAAAGCAGAAAGAGTGATCATATGAAATTTTTTTATGAGTTTTAAAGCTTCAATCTTAACGTCTTTGGCGGCAAAATCATCAGTCAAATTATATGATGCTTTTGCCGTATCCATTATTATCAACAGTTATAATTCAAAACGATCTTGATGGTTTTATTATCTGTGAAACTTTTTCGTGAAAGTTTCACAAATATTTAGGAAAACAAAGGAAACCATAAAATCTGTTGTAAAAAACACCTAAAAACAACAAGACAAAACTGTATAAAAAGCACAGAAAGAGAGGAAAACGGTTACCCAAAATCAAATTGACCATCCGGAAACAGCAACGTTATAATCAAAATAACCCAAGGGAAAGTGCACTTTTTAAAACGGTTGAAACGACAGAAAGGTTACAAAAATATAACACAGACAAGTAGAATCGGAAAGAGAGGATATTATGAGTAAGCTGATGAGACGTTGTGGATCATTTCTGATGATGCTTCTGCTGGTGATCGGGATTCTGCCGATGACGGCAAATGCAGAAACAACACAGAATACAGAAGAGAGAAATGCGCTTTATGTGCAGGTGCCGGAAGACTGGGAAAATCCTTGTGTGTGGGCGTGGGACAGCGACGGCAATAATGCGTTTACAGCATGGCCCGGCGAGGAGATGGAAGCAGATGCAGCTAATGACGGCTGGTATTATATCTGGCTTCCTGCATGGGCGAATCATGTGATCGTCAATGCCAACGAGGGCAGTGTGCAGACCGAGGAGCAGATCCTGGATACCAATGCAGCATGGATCACGGTGAGTGCAGCGGACACCGTAGAGATCTCTTATGAGAGCAAGACTACCGGAGAGGCACCGGCTTACGTAGAGAAATTTGTGGTACATGCAAAAGTAGATGATTCCTGGGAAGCCCCCTGCCTGTGGGCGTGGTCGGCACCGGATGGCACCAATGCCTTTGCGGCATGGCCCGGGGAAGAGATGAAAGCCGGAGAAGACGGCTGGTACAGCATCAAAGTTCCGGTATGGGTAAATTCCATCATTGTGAATGCGAACGAAGGAAGCGTACAGACCGAGGATATCTCCATTGATCCCGCAGAACTATGGGTAACGGTAGCAGCCGACGGCAGCTACGATTTCAGCTATAAGAACCCGGATCAGGCAGAAACTCCCAATGTGACGATCCATGTATCTGCTCCCGCAGACTGGAACGGTCCCTGTCTGTGGGCGTGGTCGGCACCGGACGGCACTAACGCATTTGCAGCATGGCCCGGAGAGGCATTAGAGGAAGGCGAAGGCGGCTGGCTGGTAAAGGAGATTCCCGGCTGGGTGAATTCCATAATCGTCAATGGTAATGAAGGAAGTGTACAGACGACGGATATTTCCGTAGAGACCGGTAAGGATATCTGGCTTACGATAAACGGTCCGGAGGATTACACCGTATCTTATGAAGAAATCGCGCTGGAAGAGACAACCGAAACTGTGGCAACACAAGAGGCTGTGGAAGCTGTGGAAGCAACAAACGAAGCGTCGGAGAATACAGAGAAATCCACACCGGTCGTACCCATCGTGATCGGCGTGCTGGTAGTGGCAGCAGGCGGCGCAGCAGTGGCAGTCTCAAAGAAAAAGTCACAGAAATAAGATATAAAAAACAAGCGGCAGGAGAGTACATATCAAAGGAGTGCAGGATATGAAGAATAAAAATCAGAAAAGAATCCGGAACAGAGCATGGGCATGGATCGTGACAGCAGGACTGACGATTGGCAGCCTGACCGGCTGTGGCAGTCAGACGGTGGAGCAGACAGCGCAGGATGAGAAGACGGACGGAGAAGTTACGATCACCATCTGGCACGACAAGGAGGATGCGGTAACGCAGGTCCTGGAAGAGAAATTTGCCCAATTAGAGCCGCAGATCCATGTGGTCCTGGAGAAAAAAAGCGACCTGACAGAAGCTCTTAAAATGGTGGGAAATGATCCCAAGGCAGCTCCGGATATGTACCTTTTTGCCCATGATAAGATAGGTGTCTATGCAGAAATGGGCATCCTGTCGCCTATCACGGATATCATTCCGGCAGAGGAACTGGATGCCTATATGGATAACACGATCGAAGCGGCGACCTATAAGGGAACGGTCTATCAGCTTCCTATCTATTATGAGACCTTACTTTTTATGTATAACCGTCTCTACATGAAGGATGAGGAAGTGCCGGCTACCACAGAGGAATTGTATGCTTATATGCAGGAGAATACCCGTGGAGGGCATTATGGATTCGTGGAACAGCATAGTACCCCTTATTATGCGGCAGGCTGGATCAATGGATTCGGAGGCTATATCCTGAATGACGCCGGAGAGCCGGGATTAAATCTGCCGGAGACAGAGGAAGCCCTGGCCTATCATAAAAAGTTCGTGGATCTCATGCCCGGGGAAACCGAGTATGCCACAGTGAATACTCTGTTCAAAGAAGGAATGGCGCATGCGACTATAGCCGGTCCCTGGCTGATCCCGACAGTAAGAGAAAGCGGAATGGACGTAGGAATCGCCGCTATGCCTGTGATCGATGAGACCGGAAAGCCGATCGCCCCCTATATGGGAGTACAGGGTGTTCAGGTGCTGAAAAATGCAGCAGAGAATAAAAAGGATGCGGTAGAGCAGGTACTGCGGGTACTTATGAAGGACGAGGTGGGTATTGCGCTGGCACAGGCCAGCGGCTGTGCCCCTGCCAGAGAAAATTGTTACAGTTATGAAGAAGTAAGCGGTGATGAAGTGGTCATGGCTATGAAGGAGACTGCGGAAAATGCGGTGCCCATGCCGAATCTGCCGGAGATGGATGTGATGTGGACCGTAGCCAGCGGACTGCTGACGGATGTCAACATGGCGGGCAATGATGTGGCGGAAAGTGCGGAGAAAGCACAGAAGGAAGCTTTGCAGCTGATCGAATCCATGAAATAAGTGACGTTACGTAATCAGGCATAATCAGGCAAAAGGAAGTGGAACGAATAAATATGGCAAGAATGAAAAATGCTCATGGGAACAGACAACAGAATAAAAAAAGAAGAGAGACACTGTTTGCTTACAGCTGGTCACTGCCGTCCTTAGTATTGATCCTGTTGATCGTAATCTTCCCGATCCTCTATACCGGATATATCTCCATGACCAATATGAATATTTATCACTGGAATAATTATGAGTTCATTGGACTGGAGAATTATAAGGATGCCTTGCTGGTATTTGATAATGGTTTCCTGACAGCACTGCTTGTGACGATATTGTGGACCCTGGTAAATATGGTGCTGCAGCTGGTGATCGCTTTTATTATGGCGACACTTCTCAATATAAAGGGATTGAGACTGCGGAATGTCTATCGTACCCTGTTGATCTTCCCCTGGGCCATGCCGGGGTATGTATCCATCCTGCTGTGGAAGACAGGAATGTTCAATTCCCAGTTCGGTCTGTTGAATCAATGGATGATCAGACTGGGAATGGAACCGGTGAGATGGCTTGGAAGTGACGTGATCGCATTCATCAGCTGTACGACAGTGAACCTCTGGCTGGCGTTACCCTTCATGATCACTATCATTGACGGGGCACTGCAGAGCGTGGACCGGAGTTTTTACGAAAGTGCGCTGTTAGACGGCGCCACCTGGCTGGAGCGGACGAGATATATTACGGTTCCGATGATCCGCTCCATTATAGCACCGTCGGTTATGATCACGACATTTACGACTTTTAAACAGTTCGATGTCATCTATCTGCTGACCCAGCAGGTGGGATCCAAGACCGGTGCAAATATTCATACCATTTTGACTTACGCATATGAGAAGGCATTTATTACGAACAATTATGGCTATAGTTCGGCGATTTCCATTCTGATCTTCGGAATGCTGTTAGTGTTTTCTCTGGTGACAAACGGCAGAAAGGAGGAGAGCAGATGAGTAAAAAGACGAAACATGTGCTGGTACTTATAACGGTAAATGTGTTTTTCATCCTGGTATGCTTTTTCGTGCTGGTGCCGGTATTATATGCGTTTTCCGTGTCGCTGAATGCAGAGAACAGCCTGTTGGGATCTGACTTTTCCTTTTTGCCAAAGCATATGACCCTGCAGAATTATAAGGCGGTTTTTACCGAGAAACCGGTGCTTTTATGGCTGAAGAACAGTCTGATCCTGGCGGTGAGCACACTGGTGATCTCGCTGGGGACCGGAATCCCTGCAGCGTATGCTTTTTCCCGGAAACGATTTCCCGGCAGAAAGGCGATTTTGAAGCTGTTGATTTTACTTTATGCATTTCCGTCCCTTTTGTCCATGACGGCGCTGTATAAGCTGCTTAGTCCTATGGGGCTGATCAATACCAGAACGGGTCTGATCATCGTGTATACCGGTACGATGGCAGTGTTTGCACTATGGAATATGAAGGGGTATTTTGACACGATTCCGGTGGAGATCGAGGAGGCAGCCATGATCGACGGAGCCACACAGTTAGAACAGGTGACAAAGATCGTACTGCCGCTTGCTAAGCCTACTATTGCGGTAACGGCTATGATGGTTCTTGTCTATGTATGGAACGAGTATATTTTTGCCATCAATTTCATGACAGGATCCGATACTTATACGCTGGCAGCAGGATTATATTCGCTGCAGGCGACGGAGATGAGTGGAAGCTGGCCGATTTTCTCGGCAGCATCCCTGATCGTGTCTTTGCCGATCCTGATCGTATTTTTCGCATTGCAAAAGAACATGACAGAGGGTCTGACCTCAGGTGGAGTGAAGGGATAGACCGCAGAAAGAGGAAGTATGAATCGAAGTGCAGTATTACATATACCCATGTCCCAGTATGCCTATGGGACAGATGAAGAGCATATTGTGATCCGTCTGCGGGCAGGCAGAGGGGATCTGACAGAATGCAGGCTCCATTACGGAGACAGGGCATGCCGACTGACACCGGTGCTTTTTACAGAACAGAAGATGGCAGTGGTGGCGCAGACGGAAGAATTCGATTACTGGGAGACTATACTGGAGCATCCCTATAAAAGACTTTGCTATTATTTCACATTGTCCGATGGCAGGGAAGAGGTGTTGTACTACGGAGAACGATTCATGGATCATACCGTGGATGACCGCTCGGAATATTATCAGCTGCCGTTCAATCACCGCGCAGATATTGTTACACCTCCCGAATGGGCACAGGATACGATCATTTATAATATTTTTCCCGACAGCTTTGCCACTGAGTACCGGTATCTTTGCGGCAGAGGAGAGGAGAAGGAATGGGGCGGTGTACCGACGAGGGGGAAGCTCGGCGGTACGATCCGTGGGATCTGCGAGAACGTGGAGTACCTGAAGAACCTCGGCGTGAACGCTATTTATATCAATCCGATCTTTGTCGCCGGAGAATATCATAAGTACGATCTGTTAGATTATTTTCACATTGATCCCTGTTTCGGAACCGATGATGATTTTCACCGGCTGATCGATGTATTTCATGCGAACGGACTGAAAGTAATCATTGACGGTGTGTTCAATCATTGCGGCTGGTATTTTTTCGCCTTTGATGATGTGGTGAAAAAAGGAGAACAGTCAGCTTACAGAGACTGGTTCTATGGACTTACATATCCGGTGATGCGACCGGAGGATCCGGAGGAATATCCGGGATATGAGTGCTTTGGCTATGAACGGATGATGCCGAAGTTAAATCTGGCAAATCCGGAGACAGCAGAATATTTCTGCAAAGTGGGGCGCTACTGGGTGGAAAAATTCCATATCGACGGGTGGCGGCTGGATGTGGCAAGTGAGATCAATGATGGCTTCTGGAGAAAATTCAGAGAGAGCGTAAAAAGTGTGGATCCCGACGCCATTCTCATCGGAGAAGTATGGGAGAGTGCGGCGCACTGGCTGGACGGAACCATGTTTGATTCTACGATGAATTATGATTTCCGTAAGCACTGCCGGAGATTTTTTGGGGAGCAGACGGCAGATGCCATGGAGTTTGACAGCCGCATAACGGATATGCGTATGCGCTATCGTAAGCAGACAGTCTATGCACAGTTAAACCTTTTGGACAGTCATGATGTCAGCCGGTTCCGTTCGCTGTGCCAGGATGAAGAAAGCTTCCGCCTGGCGGTGATCTTTCAGATGACTTTCCCCGGAATGCCTTCAGTATTCTATGGGGATGAGGCGGGACTGACCGGTATTCTGGAGGAAGAGTACAGGCAGCCCATGCCCTGGGATACACTGGATGAGAGCAGTCCTTTGTTTTTGCTATATCAGAAGGCAATTGCTTTGCGCAAACGGGAACGAACGCTGAGAAGAGGAGAATATCGCACATTACTGGCGGAACCGGGCAGCAGAGTGTATGGCTATGAAAGATATCTGGAGGAAGAAGATGGCAGTATAGAGAGTATCCGTATTTTCCTGAATATGGAAGAGGAAACCGTCCCCCTTCCTGAAGAACTGCTGGGCGGAGAGAATCTCTGGCAGGAAGGTCTTAAGGAAGGACAGCTGGCAGCAAAAGGATTTGCACTGATCAGGACAAGGGATTAAAATATTCTCAGAGAAAATCGCGCGAGGAGGGTGAACGATGGGAGCAACCATTAAAGATGTGGCAAAACTGGCGGGAACTTCTACGGCAACCGTATCGAAAGTGATGAACGGCTCCTATTCAATCTCGCAGGAGACGGCAGATAAAGTACGAAAAGCTATGGAGGAGCTGGATTATCATCCGAATCTGCGGGCGAAAAATTTCGCCAAGCAGTCTGCACGAACCATTATATTTGTGGCAGAGCTGGGGAAAGGAACCGGGTTTGCCAATCCACAGATGTTTGAGATCTTGTGTGGGCTGGAGGAAGTGCTGGCACAGAAGGACTATACGCTTGTAGTCAGGAATATAGCAGCGGGAGAATGTGCGGAATTTATCCGGAATGCAGCGGATACCAAGCAGGCAGACGGGTTTGTGATCCATGCGTCGGTGATCTCCCAGGCACTGGATGAACTGCTTTTTACTCATGAGATCCCGCATATTGTGATCGGCAATCCGAATTTTAACAGTCATTTCTGCTGGCTCGATATCGATAACCGGCTGGCGGGAGAACTGGCCGCGAAACATTTGCTGGAGCGGGGCTGTCAGTCCGTGGCTTTTATCGGCGGTAAACCGGAGGATCAGATATCCGCAAGGCGTCTGGACGGAGTGCTGACCGTACTCAAGGAGCATGATGTGTTATTGCCCAGAGAATATGTGAAAAAGGGAGAATCCGTCTGTGACAGCGGATACCGGATGACCATGCAGATCCTGGAGAATAGAAGACGTCCGGATGCGTTAGTGTGTGCAGATAATTATATCGCCTACGGTTGTGTGAATGCCCTGCACGACAGAGGAATCCTGATCCCGGAGGAGATGAAGGTGATTACCTTTGACGACTTCCCGTTTTCTCAGATACTGAAGCCCATGCTCTCTGTCGTCAACATCGACGTCTACGATATGGGGGTGCAGGCCGGAAAGTATATCCTGCAAAAAATAAAAAGACCGAATCTCTATGTGCAGTCCCATATCACATTCCCAACGTTGATCATCCGGGAATCTACCTGATGCATAGAAAAGGAGCCTCACGTAGGCTCCTTTTATAATGAGATTGTGTAGTTTACTGTAACTCTGCAAGTTTCCTTTTCAGAGCTTCGATCTCAGCGTCTTTGGCGGCATTATCGGCAGTCAACTTATCGTTATCGGCGGCCAACTTATCGTTATGGGCAGTCAACTTATCATTATCAGTCGTCAAAGCATCAATCTTCTTCAACAGATATTGTTCCTGAAGCTCTGCGTCCATTCGTGCTTGACAACGCTGTCTGACCATATCGTCCGCATTCAGATTATATAAAGTCTTTGTCGCTTCCATAAGGTATTCATCGTTTTTTGCAGTCATAAGAATTTCCTCCCAGCTTTTTGTGTAATTAAAAGTTGCTTGAAAAAATGGCGAAACGCCGGATGTAAGAAATTTCGCGTAGAAATTGAATTGAATATAGCATAAAAAGAGGATATGCACAAGCTTTTTTATGCTATAATGTAATGAGGCTTAGGGAAAAACAATTACGAAAGCGGGAACCTGCATGGAAAAATGGTATGTGGCTGCGAAGAAGGCAGATTTTGATAAATGGGCGAAGGAATTTCATATCAGTCCGGTGACGGCGAGGATCCTTAGAAACCGGGATCTGACGGAAGAGAGCCAGATCCAGAAGTTCCTCTATGGGAAACTGGAGGACTGCTATTCTCCCTGGCTGCTTAAGGATATGGACAGGGCAGTGGAGGAGATTCTGAAAGCGGTAAAGGAAGGTCTGCATATCCGGGTCATCGGAGATTACGATGTGGATGGTATCTGCTCGTCTTATATCCTGACCAAAGGGTTTCAGATGCTTGGCGCACAGGTGGATACGGCGATTCCCCACAGAATCCATGACGGATACGGACTGAATGAACATCTGATCGAAGAGGCTAAGCGGGAAGGTGTCGGCATGATCGTCACCTGTGATAACGGAATTGCCGCGGCACCACAGATCGAGCTGGCAAATTCCCTGGGCATGCGTGTGATCGTTACGGATCATCATGAGGTTCCTTATATAGAAGAAAACGGGGAGCGGAAGGAACAGCTGCCCCCGGCACTGGCGGTGGTGGATCCCAAGCGCAGTGATTGTTCTTATCCATTTCAAGGCATCTGCGGCGGCGTTGTGGCACTGAAGGTGATTCAGGCAATCACGGAGAAGACCGGGAATCCGGGGCTTATAAATATTCAGGATGAACTGCTGGAATTCGCGGCACTTTCCACGGTATGCGATGTTATGGAGTTAAAGGATGAGAACCGCATTCTGGTAAAGGAAGGACTGAAACGGATCCAAAAAGGATATAACGAAGGACTGAAAGCGTTGATGGAAGTCAATGAAATCGCTCCGGACCGGCTGAGTGCATATCACCTGGGGTTCGTGCTGGGTCCCTGCCTGAATGCTACGGGAAGACTGGATACTGCGAAAAGGGCGCTGGAGCTTTTGCAGAGTTTTACCAGAGCGGATGCCATGACAGCGGCGAGAGAATTGAAAGACTTAAACGAAAGCCGCAAGAACCTGACAGTACAAGGGATCCAGCGGGTCGATACATATATTCAGGAACATCACATGACGGAGGATAAAGTCATGGTGATCTATCTGCCGGAGGTCCATGAGAGCATTGCCGGAATCATTGCCGGGAAAGTCAGGGAAAAATATCATCATCCGGTATTCATCCTGACCAAAGGAGAGGACGGTGTGAAGGGATCCGGCCGTTCTATCGAGGCTTACCATATGTATGATGCCATGACGCAGGTGAAACAGTTTTTTACCAAGTACGGTGGACATAAACTGGCAGCAGGTCTGTCCATGCGGGAGGAGGATATTGAACCTCTGCGGATTGCTCTCAATAAAAACTGTACGCTGACAGAAGATGATTTTATTCCCAGAGTACATATTGATGTGGCAATGCCCATGGGATATGCGGACGAAGCCCTGGCAGGAGAACTGGCGTTATTAGAACCTTTCGGAACCGGGAATCCGAAGCCACTTTTTGCACAAAAGGATCTGCTCTTTCAGGCGGGATTTAAAATGGGTGCCAACAAGACCTGTGCCAGATTCCGGGTGAAGACACCGGAAGGTGCAAGACAGACGGTGGTATTTTTCGGGGATCTGGAGAGGCTGGGAGCTTTCTTAAATGAAAAATATGGTATCGGAAGTGAAGAAGCACTTTATGCCGGAAGAGGAAGTTTTCCTCTTTCTGTGGTATATCAGGTCGGCCAAAATACCTATAAGGGTAGGACGGAAGTGCAGTTTGTCATGCAGAACTATTGCTGACATTTTTGTAACTGTTCAGAATCACATTCATATTTTTTTATTTTTTGAACACAAAATGGACACATTTTCTCTGTAATATGTATTTCAGATAGTTGATGAACTCACTATCTCCCCCCCTCATAAGAAAATCGAAAAACCCCAGGTATAACAGCTTGGGGTTTTTCGATTCTCCGATAAGACTTGACGATAGACCGATATCCGTGGTTATAATGTAAGAATGATAATCCCACGATATGCGAATAGAGGGTAGAATTGTGAGAGTGCGCAGCACGGAACAATCCGTAGGCATCAAAGGCGGGACATCATAAAGATACGAATATAAAATTATAGAAAGAACAGAAATTACAAAATGAACAAAATGAAATCACAGATTCACGAATGGAAAGAAGCATTGAAAAACATCACATTAAAAAATTGTGCTATAACCTTATTGGGAAGTTTTATTCTGGCATTTGGATTATATCATGTACACTCCATCTCCGGTGTTACCGAGGGTGGTGTACTGGGAGCAACTCTGTTATTGGAGCACTGGACCGGCATCTCCCCGGCGGTCACCGGCGGCATCATGAATGTGTTGTGCTATGTGCTGGGATGGAAACTGCTGGGTAAGGAATTCATCGCTTATTCCGCACTGGCTACGGTGGGATTCTCCGGTACATATAAGATCTGCGAACAATTCCCGCACCTGTGGCCCAGACTGGCGGACATGCCCCTTGTGGCAGCCCTGGTGGGTGCACTGTTTGTTGGTGTGGGCGCCGGACTGTGCGTACGTATCGGAGGAGCACCCAGTGGAGACGATGCCCTTGCCATGAGCATTTCCCATGCCACCGGCTGGAAGATCCAGTGGGTGTACCTGCTATCGGACCTGATCGTGCTGGTCATGTCCTTGAGCTATATCCCGGTGAGACGGATCGGTTATTCACTGTTTACCGTACTTTTGTCGGGACAGGTGATCGGTTTTATCCAGAACTTCGGTAAGCCCCGGGAATGTGATACCATAGAACTTCCCACAGCGGAGTGAAAAGCTACCGAGTGACCTGGTAGATCTGAATCTCTCCGTTGTCGAAGATGCAGGGATACAGAGAGGAAAGAGCTGCCTCGTCCACGGCATAATCCGCCCGTTCCCAGGAGGATACCTCGATATAATCAATCCCGTAACTTACAAGCAGGGGAGCCGCGTTTAAAGGATCCTCGTAAATGCTTTTGAAGTCCGCAAGGTTTTCCGAATGATAGAGACCATGGAATGCTAAAAAGGTTCCGGCACCGTTGACTACATTTCGTCCCGCCAGGGCGGAGATCTCATTGACATGTCTGCCATTGGTTAAAAAGCAGGAGGTGGCAGGGGTATTTTCCTCTACGAATGCGGCAGCTTCCACCTGGGAATTAGAGTATGCGGTGTAGTCGGATACCAGTTCTCTGCCAAGTGACAGTACGGCGGAGACGGTACACAGAAGCATCATGCCGACCAGACATAGGATACGCGAGGAACTTTTTTTCAGAGAGCGCAGCAGGTCTATACCGTATCCGGCGCTGAGACAGCAGACGAATACATAGGTCACATATAAAAATTTATTATTGTCATAAGTGTTCGGGGAAAAGGAAATAATCTCTGCCACAAACCATAGCAGACATGCTCCGGACATCACATCGAAATCTTCTTTTTTGCAATGTATCATTGAGGGAACGAATAAAGCCAGGATTGCTCCCCAGTTCTTCAGGTAAAACCACAGATATTCATCTCCCTGATTGCCCCAGTTAAAATGTCCCGATAAAAAGCTGCCTTGCGCGGTCTGTCGGAAGGTCCATTCCAGCAGCTGCGGAACCGCAAGCAGAAGGACGACAGCAAAGAAAATTCCCCACGTAGTTAAGAACTCCCGCAGAGTATAGCTATCTGTTTTTTCCTTAAAAAAGCATCGATAGAACAGGGACAATCCGTACAGGACCAGCATTGCAGCAATGATAATTCCAAAACGAAAAAGTAATGCAGGTGCGATGACAGCAGCACTTTTGTTCAGAATCTCAAAAAAGAGCATACAGAGAGTAAAGATGCCAAGAAGAATGGCTCCGGGGTGCGTCTGTCCGGATGCTGAAGCATGAGGGATAGCGCGGTAGAGCCAAAGCAGCATCCAGCAGGCACTTAAAATTACAATGGCGACGAAGGAATGTGTGTGAATCATGGGCAGAGCTCCGGCGAGAATGCCTGCCGGGAGAAATAAGTCTTTTTCCCCATTCCTGATGGCACGGAGCAATAACCACAGAGCGCAGAACAGAACCGCGTAACCAAACAGGGTGGCACGCTGGGGCAGCAGCATATCCACGATGACATTGACCCAGCGGATATTCCGGGTAATCAGGTTGGTGGGAGTGGTGTAATAGCCGGTAAAAATATCACGAATCCGGTAACCACCTTCGCTGCTAAAGTCAATAAAATACATAAATCCCAATCCACCGTTATAGAAGAACAGAGTCCACGCGGTCAGCGATTTGGCGCGGTCTTGAAGAAGAGTGTCTGCGATGGCATAGAATCCGGCAAGTACCTGCAAAAAGGCGAAATACATGGGGAGCATATAGGCATAGCGCAGTGACGCTCCAAACAGATAGATACTGGCAGAAATACTGTCGCATAGGAAAGGATAACACAGTCTGTCCCGGGGAGAGATCGAGTAGTAAGGCGGAAAAATCTGTTGGTCGGCAATGCTTGTGATGATTCCCAGATGCATCTGCAGATCTCCGTAGGTACATTGCCCTACATGAAGTCCGTCTTCTTGTGGCAGGAGGGTGTGGGTGGACAGCAAAACACAAAATAACACAAAAGTACTACCTGCCAGTAAAAGAAAAGCATAATTTTCAAAAAACAGTTGCCGGCAGTCCTTATGCAGAGCCGGAGAGGAAGCTGTCGTGACCGGATGATATAGGGTATATAGAAGCAGCAGGCTCACAGCAATGAAAATAAGAGCTGCCACATGGGCGGTCAGGGAAAAATCGAAGAAAAAGGCAAACAATGCGGGAATCCATTGTAGTAGAACAGAACCGAGGACACTGCCGACAAGCAGCCGAAAGACTAATTCTTTTTGCGGAAAAAGGCGACGGATGTACAGAAAACCTGCGTACTGAAACATAAGAAAATAGAGTGTACCGATGATATTTCCGTTTACGGATCCGTAAAAGCCGTTCATAAGAATCCCCCTTAAAATAAAATGATATCTTATTATAGCATTACTTTGGAAGAGGTGAAAGATGCTGAAAAAATTTAAGGGTGGTACATTTTAAGAAAAAAGAGTAAAATATAAAGAAGTATGCAACAAGATTTTTCGGGAAAGGCGGATACCTTTATGGAAAAAAGCAGAACATTAAAAACACTTCTGGATAAACTGGAATACGAACCGGTACAAGGGACTTTGGAGCGGGAGATCACAGCTGTAGTCTATGACTCCCGTAAAGTCATTCCGGGATGCCTGTTCATTTGTATTAACGGAGCAAATTTTGACGGACATGATTTCGCCGCACAGGTGGCAACGCAGGGCGCCGGGGTGCTGGTGGTACAAAAGGACATAGAGCTTCCTGCGGATGCGGATGTGACTGTGATCAAAGTAGCGGATACCCGATATGCCATGGCATTTATCTCCGCAGCCTGGTTCGGCCATCCGGCAGAGAAACTGAAAGTTATCGGTATCACGGGTACCAAGGGCAAGACTACGACCACCTACCTGGTGAAATCCATTCTGGAGAATGCCGGATATAAAGTGGGACTGGTGGGAACCATCGAGGTGATCATCGGAGACGAACATATTCATGCGAACAACACCACGCCGGAATCTTACCTGTTACAGGAGTATTTTGCCCGCATGGTGGATGCCGGACTGGATACGGTAGTTATGGAAGTATCCTCCCAGGCGCTGATGCTGCACCGTACCCAGGGATTTGTATTCGATTACGGTATTTTTACAAATCTGGAGCCGGATCATATCGGTCCCAACGAGCATGCAAGCTTTGAGGAATATCTGCACTGTAAGGGATTGTTGTTCAAACAGTGCAAGGTGGGAATCGTCAACGGTGACGATGAACACTGGCAGGCAGTGACGGAGGGACATACCTGTGCACTGGAGAGCTTCGGTATGGGAGAACACTGCATGCTGCGGGCCGAGAACCGGCAGCTGGTGTACAAGCCCGGAGAACTGGGAGTGACCTTCCATGTGACCGGTCTGATGAATTTTGATGTGGAAGTACCCATGCCCGGCAAATTCAGCGTGTACAATGCGCTGGCAGCCATTGCCATCTGCCGTCATTTTAAGGTGGATGAGAAAGCTATCAAAAAGGCACTATTACAGGCAAAAGTAAAGGGCCGTATTGAGATGATCAAGGTTTCTGACCAATTTACTCTGCTGATCGACTATGCCCATAACGCCATGGCACTGGAAAGTCTGTTAACCACCCTGCGGGAGTATGAACCCCACAGACTGGTCAGCCTGTTTGGCTGCGGCGGCAACCGTTCCAGACAGCGTCGTTTTGAGATGGGAGAGGTCAGCGGCAGACTGGCGGATCTGACCATCATTACTTCCGACAATCCCCGGTTCGAGGAGCCGCAGGATATTATCAATGATATCAAGACCGGTATGGCGAAGACGGATGGAAAATATGTGGAGATCTGTGACCGCAAGGAAGCCATTACTTATGCCATCGAACACGGAGAACCCGGCGATATCATCGTGCTGGCAGGAAAAGGGCACGAAGACTACCAGGAGATCAAAGGCGTGAAGCATCCCATGGATGAACGGGATCTGATCCGGGATATCCTTGCGGAGGGACATATCCCCGGATCGGCAGCGGGTCAGGATCTATAAGACAGCCTTCCGGGACTCCGGTGAACAGAGAGGAAAACAGATTGCGTACGTTATATGCGGATATCATTGTAGATATCTCTCATGAAAAACTGGATAAGACATTTCAGTACCGGGTGCCGGAGAGATTGCGGGACAGATTAGAACCGGGAGCCTGCGTCATGATCCCTTTCGGCAATGGAAACCGTCTGATCAAAGGTTACGTAGTCAGCATAGGGGATCAGTGTCAGTTCGACCCGGAGAAGATCAAGGAGATCGCAGGACTGCCGGAAAAAGAGACCGGTGTAGAAGACAAAATGATCGCACTGGCAGCCTGGATCCGTCGCAATTACGGTTGTACCATGATCCAGGCCCTGAAGACAGTGCTGCCGGCGAAGCAGACTGTGAAGAAACTGGAGCACAGACAGCTGGTACGTCTGATGAATAGAGAGGAGATTCTGTCACTCTTAGGAGAATGCGAGCGCAAGAAACAGGTGGCGAAGGCCAGACTGTTAAAAGCTCTGTCGGAGCAGGAGAGCATTCCCTACGAATGGGTCACCGGGAAACTGGGCGTCAGCGCCGCTACGGTAAACAGTATCGTAAAAGTGGGCGCGGCAAAATTAGTCAGTACCGAAAGCTACCGGAATCCGGTGAAAATGCAAGCCTTGGAGGCGGCGCACAATACACTTAGCTCACAACAGCAGACCATCGTTACGGAAGTGCTTACGGATTTTGATGCCGACAGGAGGCAGACCTATCTGATCCATGGTATCACCGGCAGCGGCAAAACGGAAGTGTATATGCAGCTCATCGGCGAGATGATAAAAAGAGGACGCCAGGCGATCGTGCTGATCCCGGAGATCGCTCTGACCTACCAGACACTGCTACGGTTCTATCAGAGATTCGGTGACCGGGTCAGTGTCATGAATTCCACATTGTCTCCCGGAGAAAAATATGATCAGTGCGAGCGTGCAAAAGCAGGCGAGATCGATGTGATCATAGGTCCGAGATCCGCACTTTTTACCCCATTTCCAAATCTGGGGCTGATCGTTATGGATGAGGAACAGGAGAACAGCTACAAAAGTGAGAGTACTCCCAAATACCATGCCAGAGAGACGGCAATGGAAGTGGCGAAGCTGTACGGAGCCAGTGTAGTGTTGGGATCGGCGACCCCTTCCTTAGAGGCGTATTACCGCGCCGGAAAGGGAGAATACAGGCTGTTCCATCTGACGAAACGCCTGACCGGCGGAGAACTGCCCACGGTACACACGGTGGATCTCAGGCAGGAACTGCAGGAGGGAAACCGTTCCATTTTCAGCAGAAAATTACAGGAACTGATGGCAGACCGGATCAGTAAGGGGCAGCAGACCATCCTGTTTTTAAACCGCAGAGGGTATGCGGGATTCGTATCCTGCCGCGCCTGCGGCGAAGTCATGAAATGCCCCCACTGCGATGTCTCCCTCTCAGAACATAAAGGGGGAAGGCTGATCTGCCATTATTGCGGCTATATGCAGCCCATGCCAAAGCTATGCCCGAAGTGCGGATCGAAATATATTCTGGGATTCAAAGCAGGTACCCAGCAGATCGAAGATAAATTGAAAGAATTGTATCCGGGGGTGCGGACACTACGGATGGATGCGGATACTACCCGGACGAAGGATAGCTATGAGAAAATATTGTCTGCTTTCGCAAACGGTGAGGCGGATGTGTTGATCGGCACCCAGATGATCGTGAAGGGACATGATTTCCCGAAGGTGACCCTGGTGGGGATCCTGGCGGCAGATCTGTCTTTAAACGCCTCAGATTACCGTGCCGGAGAGCGGACATTCCAGCTACTGACCCAGGCAGTGGGCAGAGCAGGCAGAGGGGTGCTTCCGGGAGAGGCGGTGATCCAGACTTATCAGCCGGATCATTATGCCATTACCTGCGCGGCTGCCCAGGATTATAAGAGCTTTTATGAGGAAGAGATCCTGTACAGAGAGCTGTCGGGATATCCTCCGGCGGCACATATGCTGGCGGTACAGATCTATGGCAAAGAGGAAGAAAACGTAAAACAACTTGCCCAGAGACTGGCAGATGTGGTAAAGTCTAATATGGACTTTTTGCAGATATTGGGACCGACCCCGGCAAATATCAGCAAGATCAACGATATTTACCGGTATGTGTTCTATGCGAAGCATGCGGAGTATGATACGCTGGTGGCGGTAAAAGACTGTGTGGAGGAGACTCTGAAACAGTGGCAGCCAAGACAGCTTAGTATACAATTCGATTTTGACCCGGTGAACGTATTATAGGAGGTAATAATTGTGGCAATCAGAAATATTCGTGAATATGGAGATGAAGTACTGACCAAGAACTGTAAGGAAGTCAAGGAGATGACTCCCCGGACGAAGGAACTGATCGAGGATATGTTAGAGACCATGTATGATGCCAACGGCGTAGGACTGGCAGCCCCCCAGGTGGGCATACTTAAGCGGATCGTGGTGATCGACACCACCGGAGAGGATCCGTATATTCTTATCAATCCCCGGATCGTTGAGAGCAGCGGAGAGCAGACCGGCCAGGAAGGGTGCCTGAGTGTTCCCGGAAAGTTTGGTATCGTGACCAGACCCAATTATGTGAAAGCGGTAGCTTTGGATGTGAACATGAAGCCCATTGAGGTAGAGGGTACGGAATTATTGGCAAGAGCCATCTGTCACGAACTGGATCACCTGGATGGACATCTCTATGTGGAGAAGGCAGAAGGCCCTCTGCAGGACATGACCTATGAGGACGAGGAAGAAGAATAAGTATTCCGGGAAGGAGATAAGCTATGCAGATCGTATTTATGGGAACCCCTGATTTCGCAGTGGGAGCTCTGGAAGCTTTGATCGCACAGGGACATGAGATCACCGCAGTGGTAACCCAGCCGGACAAGGCAAAGGGAAGAAGCGGGCAGTTACAGTTCCCGCCGGTGAAGGAATGTGCCGTAAAACACGGCATCCCGGTATTCCAGCCCCGCAGGATCAAGACTCCCGAGGCTATGGAAGAATTGAAAAAATATCCCGCAGATGTCTATATTGTGGCAGCGTTTGGACAGATCCTGTCTCAGGAGATCCTGGATCTGCCGAAGTACGGATGCCTGAATATTCACGCATCCCTGCTCCCGAAATACCGTGGGGCATCTCCGATCCAGAGAGTGATCATCGACGGAGAGACGCAGACCGGTGTGACTATCATGCAGATGAACGCCGGACTGGACACCGGAGATATGCTGTATCAGAAGAAGATTCCCATTACTTCGGAAGATACTTTTGAAACACTGCACGACAAGCTTATGGTGCTCGGCGGAGAAGCGATCACCGAAGCACTGCCGCTCTTAGAAGCAGGAAAGCTGACCCCGGAAAAGCAGGACGATGCGAAGACCTGCTATGCGGCACTGATCACCAAAGAAATGGGCAGACTGGATTTCACCAAAACGGCAGCCGAACTGGACAGACTGATCAGAGGACTGACTCCCTGGCCCAGCGCCTACACATTTTATCGCGGAAAACAGTTAAAGATCTGGAAGGCGATTCCCATGGTGACGGCTCACACAGAAACCCCGGGAACGATCCTTACGGTAAATAAAGACTCATTTGAGGTGGCAGCGTCGGAAGGCGCTTTGAAGGTCATGGAATTGCAGCTGGAAGGCAAAAAGCGTATGACGGCCCATGATTTCCTGTTAGGCGTGAAGGTGCAGCCGGGAGAACTCCTGGGAGAGTGATAAATAATCCAGGCAATAAGAAAGGAGACTTTGCTATGTACGGTGGTTATTATGGATATGGTTATTATTTTGACCCCACGTATTTTCTGGTTTTGATCGGACTGGTGTTATGTCTGGGGGCCAGTGCACTGGTGAACTCCACCATGCGCAAATACAGTAAGGTCCGGAATATGAGAGGGATTACGGGAGCGGAAGCTGCCCGGAATATTCTCAATAGAGAAGGCTTGTATAACGTACAGATCGAGTGTCTGAACGCAAACGACGGAGACCATTACGATCCCCGGACAGATACCGTAAGACTGTCATATAAGAATTATAACGGAACCTCAGTCACCGCAGTCAGTGTCGCAGCCCATGAGTGCGGACATGCGATCCAGCATGCCCACGGCTATGCGCCTATGAGTATTCGTGCGGCACTGGTACCGGTGGTGAATATCGGAAGTAACTTAAGTATTCCCCTGATTTTCTTAGGAGTACTGCTCAGCTGGAACCAGACATTGATCCAGCTGGGAATCTGGGCATTTGCCCTGACCGTGATCTTCCAGCTGGTGACACTTCCCGTGGAATTCAATGCCTCCCGCAGAGCAATTGTGAAGGTGGAGGAATACGGACTGTTAGGCAGTGAAGAAGTAAGCGGTGGTAAAAAGGTGCTGACAGCGGCAGCCCTTACCTATGTAGCGGGAGCAGCATCCTCCGCATTACAGCTGCTTCGTCTGATCCTGTTGTATGGCGGTAACCGCAGAAGGAGAGACTAAGCATGGGGAAGCCTGCAACCACCGATACAAGAGAGATTATTGTGGAGATCCTGCTGGACCTGGAAAAGGGGCAGGATTTTTCCCATAAATTAATAAAAGCAGTGCTGGATAAATACGATTACCTGGATTCCAGAGATAAGGCATTTATCAAGAGAGTTACGGAGGGTACCATAGAGAGACAGCTGGAGCTGGATTATTATCTGAACCGGTTCTCTTCGGTTCCGGTCCGTAAGATGAAGCCTCTGATCCGTTGTCTGCTCCGCATGAGCACCTATCAGATCCTGTATATGGATGCGGTGCCGGACAGTGCGGTATGTAATGAGGCCTGCAAGCTGGCGGCAAAGCGCGGCTTCCGTACTCTGAAGGGGTTCGTCAATGCCGTCCTGCGAAGTATTGCCCGCAGCAAGGACAATATGCCCATGCCGGATCCTGCGGATCCCGTGAAATATTTCAGCGTAAAATATTCTATGCCGGAATGGATCGTGAATCTGTGGCTTCCGGTATACGGCATGGCGGGAACGGAAACACTTCTCATGGGACTGCTTAAGATTCATCCGGTATCTCTGCGTTTTTGCCTGGAATTGTCGGAAGCGGAACGTGAGGAGCTTAAGAAACAGATAGAGGCTAGAGGGGTTCACTTAAGCGCACATAAGGAGCTTCCCTATGTATATCTGGCGGAAAATCTGGAAAACGTCAGCGAACTGCCCGGATTTGCCGAAGGAAAATTCACTGTACAGGATGCGTCTTCCGCCCTGGCGGTAAAAGCAGCAAAAATAAATCCGGGAGACTTTGTTATGGATCTGTGTGCGGCACCGGGAGGTAAGACGATCCTGGCGGCAGAATATACGAAAGAGGCGGGACATGTGTTATCCCGCGATGTGTCGGAATATAAGACAGATTTGATACATGAGAATCTGGAGCGCATGCACCGCACCAATGTGGAAGTGGAAGTGCATGATGCCACAGTTTATGACGCAGAGAGGGAAGCGTCTGCGGATGTGGTGCTGATGGATGTCCCCTGTTCGGGCTTAGGTGTTATGGGAAAAAAGAGAGACATTAAATATCATGTGACACCGGAGAGCCTTAAGTCTATCCAGGAACTGCAGAGGCAGATCGTGGAAGCCGGATGGCGGTATGTGAAGCCGGGCGGCGTGCTGTTGTACAGCACCTGCACGATCAACAGAGAAGAGAATCAGAACATGGCAGCCTGGATCACGGAACAGTTTCCGTTCGTTTTAGAGGAGGAGAGACAACTTCTGCCGGGAACGGATGAGACCGACGGATTCTACTTTGCAAGGCTGCGCAGAAGAACGTGAGATATAAGACATGGATAGTAAAAAAGATATTAAATCCCTGAATCTGGAGGAACTGAAGGTCGAACTGGAGAGTATGGGAGAGAAAGCTTTCCGGGCAAAACAGATGTATGAGTGGATGCATGTGAAGTTAGCGCGAAGCTTTGACGAGATGACCAGTCTCTCCGCAAAATTCAGGGAACAATGCAAGAAAAAGTATGAATATACCTGTGTAAAGCCTGTCAGAATACAGGAGTCTAAGATCGACGGTACGAAAAAGTTTTTATTTGAACTGTCTGACGGCAATGTGGTGGAAAGCGTGTGGATGCAGTACAAACACGGCAACAGTGTCTGTATTTCTTCCCAGGTGGGATGCCGTATGGGCTGCAGATTCTGTGCGTCCACCCTGGATGGACTGGAGCGGAACCTGACACCTTCGGAGATGTTAGATCAGATCTATGCCATCACGAGACTGACGCAGGAGCGGGTCTCCAATGTGGTAGTCATGGGCACCGGAGAACCCATGGACAATTATGATAATATTTTAAAATTTCTCCATCTGTTAACAGATGAGAACGGATTGCATATCAGCCAGAGAAATGTGACGGTATCTACCTGCGGCATCGTGCCCCGGATCAGACAGCTGGCAGAGGAAAAATTGCAGATCACACTGGCATTGTCCCTGCATGCCACGACCGATGAGAAGCGAAGAAAACTGATGCCCATCGCCAACCGGTATTCCATCGATGAACTGATGGATGCCTGCCGGTACTATTTTGAACAGACCGGGCGGCGGATCACTTTTGAGTACAGTCTGGTAGGCGGTGTGAATGATACAAAAGAGGATGCCGAAGAACTGATCGCCCTGGCGAAGCCTTTGTGCTGTCACGTCAATCTGATCCCGGTGAATCCTATTAAAGAGCGGGATTATGTGCAGTCGGACATGAAGCACATTCAGGCATTTAAAAATAAACTTGAAAGTAAAAAGATACATGTTACAATTAGAAGGGAAATGGGCCGGGATATCGATGGTGCCTGCGGACAGTTAAGACGCCGTCATGTGCAGGAGACACAGAACCCGGACGGACTCTCACAGGAGGAAGTTTGACGTGCTCAAGACGTTTTCCATAACCGATATCGGAAGGAAAAGAAATATCAATCAGGATTATATCTATACCTCGGAAGAGCCGGTGGGCAACCTGCCCAACGTGTTTATCGTAGCAGATGGTATGGGTGGACATAATGCGGGAGATTATGCGTCGAAGGTGACGGTGGAGACTATGATCCATGAGATGGAGAATTCTTTCGAGAAGAATCCGTCACTGATCTTCCGCAAGGCGATCGAGGAAGCCAATACGGTGATCCGGAAGCGTGCCAGTGAGGATAAGAAGCTGGAAGGAATGGGTACGACCGTAGTGGCGGCATCCTGCATGGGCAGATTTTTGCAGGTGGCCAATGTGGGTGACAGCAGACTCTATGTGGTGGGCAGCAAGATCCGTCAGATCACAAGAGACCATTCTTATGTAGAAGAAATGGTGCGCATCGGAGAACTGGACCGTGAGGACGCAAGGAATCATCCTAAGAAAAATATTATTACCAGGGCAGTGGGAGCGGAAGATCACGTGGAACCGGACTTTTTTACCGTGGAACTGCAGGAGGGTGACATCGTCTTAATGTGTACGGACGGGTTGACCAATATGCTGGAGGATGAAGAGATCCGTATGATTATCAACGGAGCAAGAGATCTCGTGGAACAGGCACAGCACCTGGTAGAAGCAGCCAATGCCAACGGCGGAAAAGACAACATCAGTGTGATATTGATTGAGCCGTGTGCATAAGACAGATAATATTCAATATGCTTAGTTATTTAGGTTTTTGGAATGGAGAGCAGGAATGATCAAAATAGGAATGATGATCGGCGATCGCTACGAGATCCTGGAGAAGATCGGAACCGGCGGTATGTCAGATGTCTATAAAGCAAAATGTCATAAGCTGAATCGCTATGTGGCAATCAAGGTATTGAAACAGGAATTTAGTGAGAACGCTAATTTTGTCTCTAAATTCCGCATTGAGGCACAGGCGGCAGCGGGACTGATGCATCCCAATATCGTAAATGTCTATGATGTAGGAGAAGAAAACGGAATCTACTATATCGTAATGGAGCTGGTAGAAGGCATCACCCTCAAAAAATACATTGAAAAAAAGGCGCGTCTGTCTTACAAGGAAGCGGTAAGTATTGCTATCCAGGTAAGCATGGGAATTCAGGCTGCGCATAATAATCATATTATTCATCGGGATATCAAACCGCAGAATATCATTATCTCCAAAGACGGTAAGGTAAAGGTGACAGACTTCGGTATCGCCAAGGCAGCTACCAGTAACACCATTACCTCCAATGTCATGGGAAGTGTCCACTATACTTCTCCGGAGCAGGCCAGAGGTGGCTACAGCGATGAGAAGAGCGATATTTATTCTTTGGGAATTACGATGTTCGAGATGCTGACCGGCAGAGTACCCTTTAACGGGGAGACCACAGTAGCGATCGCCATCAAGCATATTCAGGAGGAAATGCCTTCTCCCAAGGAATATGTACCGGAGATCCCTTCCAGCGTGGCAAACATCGTATTGAAGTGCTGTCAGAAGTCCCCGGACCGCAGATACCAGAATATGGCGGAGCTGATCGCAGACCTGAAGCAGTCTCTGATCAATCCGGATGAGGATTTCGTGGTGAACCATGACCCGGATATGGAGGGTGGCACACGGATGCTCTCCGATGAGGATATGGCACAGATCAAGAGAAAGACACCTTATCCCGCAAACCGTGAATATGAGGAACCGGACCACGATGAGACCATGCGCCTGCGCTCCGATACAGAAGCAATGTACGAGAATGAAGAAGAGGGAGAAGGCGAAGACGATTACGATTACGATCCCAAGATGGAGAAAGTGACCACGGTTCTGGCAATCGTTGCCGGTATCGTGATCTGTATCATACTGATCGTATTGGCGGTGAAGATCTTCGGCGGGAAAAAGGACGAAGGCAATAAGCCTTCCGGCCCGATCATCACTACGGAGGAAACCAAGGAAGAGGCAGAGAAAGTCACCATGCCGGATGTGAAGGGCATGAATGTGGATGATGCGAGAAATACACTGACCGGACTGGGAATTCTGACGGAAGTCGCATATGAGGAATCTGATTCCGTGGCAGAAGGTGTGGTGATCAGTACCGACGTCAGCGTGGGTGCCCAGATTGAAAAAGGCAGCACGGTAACACTTACGGCAAGTGCCGGAACCCAGGGCGTAGAAGTTCCGAATGTGGTGGAGCTTACCTTTGATGAGGCGAATACACAGCTGGTAAGCAAGGGATTTCTGGTCAATAAGACAGAGGGCTATTCCGATACCATAGAAGCAGGACGCGTGATCTCCCAGACCCCCGCAGAGGGTAATAAGGCACCGAAGGGCAGTGTGATCACCGTTACTGTAAGCCTGGGCAAGGAAGATACGAAGATCCGTGTGCCGAACCTGATCGGACTGTCAGAGCAGGATGGTACGGTGGAAGCAATCGAAGCCGGACTGACGGTAGGCAGTGTGACCTATATTTACAGTGACGAAGTGGGAGAGGGTATGATCTGCTATCAGAGCTATTCCCATGGATCCTATGTGGATCAGGGAACCTCCATTGATATTAAGGTGAGTCAGGGCGCACAGAAAGTAACCTATAAGTGCAATGTCAGCATTGTGGCACCGACGACTTCCGAGGCACCCCAGTATGTATCGGGAATGGAAGTCGGCATCACCCTGGTGGCGGATGACGGCACCGTGCTGATGGATACGAAGGTTACCACATTCCCGGTATCGACCAATATCAACGGTATCGCCTCCTCTGGCGGTACCCTCACCATGACCTACCAGGTGACATCGGCAAGCACCACAACAGAGGGGGATGTTGTCGTCCCCGGCACCACAGAGAACAAGACCTTTACCAGAAGAGTGGAATTCGTGAAGGAATAAGACAAAGGCAGGAACTATGAAGGGCAAGATTATAAAAGGAATTGCCGGATTCTATTATGTTCATGTAGAGGATGCTCTGCATAGTGCGGACGGAATCTATGAATGCAAGGCAAAAGGTGTCTTCCGTAAGGACCACAGGAAACCATTGGTCGGGGACGATGTGGAGATGGAAGTCATAGATGAAGCACAGAAAAAGGGAAATATCACAGAACTGCTTTCCAGGCACAGCGAACTGATCCGTCCGGCGGTTGCCAATGTGGATCAGGCACTGGTGATTTTTGCCATCTGTAAGCCACAGCCCAATTTTAACCTGCTGGATCGTTTCCTGATCATGATGCAGCAGCAGGACATTCCCTGCATCATCTGTTTTAATAAGCAGGACATTGACACAGAAGGGAAAAAAGAGGATTATCGTTCCATCTATGAACAGGCGGGATTTCAGACCATTACTGTCAGCGCCAGGGAAAAGGAAGGCATCGACAGATTAAAAGACCTGCTTCGGGGCAAGACCACCACGGTGGCGGGGCCCAGCGGCGTCGGAAAGTCTTCGCTGGTCAACTGTTTACAGTCGGGGATCGTGATGGAGACTGGGTCCATCAGTGAGAAGATCGAGCGTGGAAAACATACCACCAGGCATTCCGAACTGATCTCCATTGCACCGGATACTTACATTCTGGATACTCCGGGGTTCAGCTCCCTGGGACTGTTCGGACTGGAAAAAGAACAGTTGGCGGGATTTTATCCCGAATTTGTTCCTTTTGAAAAATATTGCAGATTCGGAGGATGTTCTCATATCTCAGAACCGGTCTGCGGCGTGAAAGATGCCGTGGCGGAAGGGGAGATTCCGCAGACACGTTACGAAAATTATTGTCTGCTCTATGAGGAACTGAAAAGTCAGAGAAAATATTAATTATGAGTGAAGTGCAGAATCATCTTGGGGAAAAATTTAAAGAGACCATTGCCGAAGCTATGAAGACCGGAGATTTCCGGGCACTGAATACATTAGTAACCGATACGGTCACCGATGCTCTGCGGGAAGCGGATTTTCAGGCGAATCTATCCAGGGAAGCCACGGAAAAAAAGGTCTGGAATTCCCAGCGCAACTGGCAGGATAAAAAGCGGGAAGAAGAGAAGTCTAAAGAGCAGATCCAGACGGAGCGCGAAGAACGGGAAAGACAGCGGGAAGAACACCGCAGACAAAACGAAGAATGGCACAGACAGCGAAAAGAACGGGAAAAACAATGGGAAGAGCAGCGTAAGGCGCAGGCAGAGCAGAACCGTGCCAGAAATCAGGCAGGAGTCGGGACACCCAGAAAGGCTACGGCTTCCGAGATGACTTCTTTGGTAAAAATGGAGAAAAAGGGAAGCGTGTCCGGAACTTTGTGTACCGTGTTCGGCGGCATCGGACTTGGCTTTTCCGGACTGGGACTTTTGGTACAGCTTCTTCTGGCAGCTTTTAGTGCAGCAAGTTTAAGTGCGGCAATTCTTCCGGGAGTACTTTCTTTGGTATTTTTGGAGATGATATCCTATGGCAACGGACAGCGCAGAAGATTACAGCGTGCAGAGAAATATCTGGAGCTGTGCGGTACCAAGATGTACGGTGTGATCACGGAGATGGCGCGTTATACCGGCAAAAGCGTCCGCTATGTAAAAAAGGATCTGCGTAAAATGTTGAAGGCCGGAATGTTCCCTGACGGTCATCTGGATGACAAAGAGACCTGTTTTATGTTAAATGATGTGATCTATCATCAGTATCTGGAGACAGAAAAGGCTTATCTGGAACAGAAAAACTTAGAGGAGCAGGCAAAACAGATGCCGGATACAGGAACAGCACAGGACGCTGCACAGGCGGAGAGAGAACAGGAACTCCACAGTATGGTGGCAGAGGGGATGGAATGCATCAGACATCTGCGGGATCTGAACGACCGGATCGAAGAGGAGGCAATCTCCGAGAAGCTGTACCGTCTGGAGAATCTGTTGAAGGAGATCTTCGACAGAGTGCAGGAGCACCCGGGGCAGATGCACAGAATGCATAAATTAATGGATTATTATCTGCCCACTACTTTAAAGCTGGTGGAGCAGTATGCGGAATTTGATGAAGTCAGCAGTCCCGGAGAGGACATTCTCGATGCCAAGAAAGAGATCGGGAAGACACTGGACATGATCAATCAGGCATTTGTGACATTGTTAAACAATCTGTTTCAGGATGCAGCCTTTGACGCAGCGGCTGATGCACAGGTATTACAGACCATGCTGGCAAAGGAAGGTCTGACGGAATCCGATTTTGTAATGGAAAAACAGTAAATTGAAATTTGATTCGCGATTCCTCCGACGAAAGGAATCGTCTGCGGAAGGGAGATTAGTATGAACATGGATTTAGACGCAGCAACGAAAGAAGCACCGACTCTTACACTGGATCCTTTTGCCGAGGCAAAGGAAGAGATCGTGGAGAAGAAGCCGGAGGAGTTAGTGGAAGAGCAGGCGGTTCCTGAGATGGAACTGACACCGGAGGAGCAGAAGCAGGTGGATGATTTCGCAGCACAGATCGACCTGACCAATACCCAGGCGGTGTTACAGTACGGAGCCGGAAGCCAGAAGAAGATCGCAGATTTCTCAGAGACGGCGCTTAATAATGTCCGGACCAAGGATATGGGAGAAGTTGGAACTCTGTTAACCGATGTGGTGGCACAGCTAAAGGACTTCGACACCGAGGAAGATAAGGGATTTTTCGGACTATTCAAAAAAAGCGGAGACAAGCTGAGCAATCTAAAAGCAAAGTATGATAAGGCAGAAGTCAATATCACAAAGATCTGTGATGCCATGGAGAGTCATCAGGTAGTGCTGTTAAAGGATGTGGCTGTGTTGGACAAGCTATACCAGCTGAACCTGAATTACTTCAAGGAACTATCCATGTATATCCTGGCAGGCAAAAAGAAGCTGGCGCAGGCAAAAAGTGTGGAGCTTCCGGAACTTTTAGAGAAGGCACAGAAGAGCGGACTGCCGGAGGACACGCAGGCAGCGAAAGATTTCGCGGAAATGTGTGAGCGGTTTGAGAAGAAGATCTATGATCTGGAGCTGACCAGAGCCATTTCCCTGCAGATGGCACCCCAGATCCGTCTGATCCAGTCCAATGATATCGCCATGTCCGAGAAGATCCAGTCGACGTTAGTGAATACGATCCCCCTGTGGAAGAGTCAGATGGTCATTGCCATCGGTCTGGATCATGCCACCGATGCCGCCAAGGCACAGCGTGCCGTATCGGATATGACCAATGAACTGCTGAAGAAGAACGCGGAAGCACTGAAGGTGGCGTCTGTGGAGACAGCGAAGGAATCCGAGCGGGGAATTGTGGATATAGAGACACTTAAGAGTACGAATCAGACACTGATGACGACATTGGATGAGGTCATGAAGATCCAGGAAGAGGGACGTGCGAGAAGACAGAGCGCAGAGGAAGATTTACAGCGCATTGAGAATGAAATGAGAGATAAATTACTGGAGATGAGCCGGGCATCCCATACCTGAATTTTACATAATTTTAATCAGCTTCATCTTGACGAAACAGATAAGGAAAATTAAAATAAAATACACGAAGGTTAATTCACGGAAGGAGCAGAAAACAAATGAAAAAACTGGAAGAAATACTGAGAGACAAGCCAATTAAAAATAAGCTTTCTTTTGCATTCCGCATCATGGACATTTTATATGTGGTGCTGGCACTGGTGGCAGTGGTGGAATTGATACGGTCAAAAGGCTATATAGGAAGTATAGTTGTTGTGGTTTTACTTGTTTTAGCTATCATATTTAATGCATCCATGTCGAAAATGCTTGCCAAAATGCTGATAGATCCGATCACGAACCTGGTAACTGCGTCTGAGAAGATCGCATCCGGTGATTTTGAGATCGGTGTACCTTATGAATCTGAGGATGAGCTGGGCAGACTTTCCGACAGCTTTGAGACCGCCGCAGCTATTTTGAAAAAGGTTGTATCAGATCTGCAGACTATTGTAGAGCAATTTTCCGATGGTAATTTTGATGTTCACAGCAGCTGCCCGGAAGCATATGTCGGACTGCTCCGAAATGTTTTGGATGAGCTGGATGAAATGGTAAATAAGATCAGTGAGACCATGCACGGTATTCAGGATTCCTCCGAGCAGGTATCTGCGGGCAGCAATCAGCTGGCAGTCAGTGCACAGGATATAGCGGAGGGCGCTACCCATCAGGCAGCATCCGTAGAAGAACTGGTGGCTACCGTAGACGAAGTAACCAGTCAGGTACTGGAGAATACCAAGTCTACCGACATTGTACATGACAAGGCGAAAAAGGTAGGTATCGAGGCAGCCAACAGCCAGAAGAAGATGGATGAACTGGTAGATGCCATGAAGAAGATCAACGCAACGACCCAGAACATTGAAAAGATCATCGCGGATATTGAGAATATCGCATCCCAGACCAATCTGCTGTCCTTAAATGCTTCCATCGAGGCAGCCCGTGCCGGAGAGGCAGGAAGAGGCTTCGCAGTCGTGGCAGATCAGATCAGACAGTTGGCAGAAGAGAGTGCTAATTCTGCAGTAGAGTCCAAGAAGCTGATCGAAGAGTCCATGAATGAAGTAGAGGTGGGTAATAAGGTCACCAAGGAGACCAATGATGCTATGCAGGAGGTTATGGCTGAGCTGGATCAGATCATCCAGGAGGTTGCCAATATCCGTACTGCGTCTGACAAACAGGCGGTTTCCGTTAAAAATATCAAAAAGGGTGTGGAAGACATCAATGATGTTATCCAGTCTAACTCTGCAGCAGCTGAAGAGACTTCCGCTACCAGCGAGGAGCTTTCCGCATCTGCAACGACTCTGAACGAGCTGTTAGAGCATTTCAAACTGCGCGGCTGATCAGAGGATGTGTTCTGAAATAAGCGGAATAAGGAAGAGAGAACAGAAGAACCATAGCTGTAAGTTCACAGCTGTGGTTCTTTTCATATCGGAGGAGTAAAAGACAAATGCTTCACAGAAAACAATACAGGGTGGCGGTGAGAGTAACCATTATGGTGCTGGCGCTTACCCTGACTGCCTGTGGAACACAGGAAAATACCGGGAGTACGGAAAGCGTGAAGAGCACAGAAGCCATGGAGAACGCAGAAACCGTGAAGAGCACAGAAACCGTGGAGAGCACAGAGACCATAGAGAATGCGGAAATTATAGAAGCTATGGTTGCGGAGAGTGTGGCACCACAGGGAACGGCAAATGTCACACCACAGATGCAACCGGTGGAATACACCAACTTGCAGCAGATCACCCTGGATTCCACATGGGAATATGCGGATCATTCTAAGATCAATTCCGGAGCAGCGGTGCTGTACCCGGCACCGGAGGAATCCGGACGCAAAGGCATCATCATCGGTGTCAATGCCGGACACGGGACGGCGGGCGGTGCGAAGGTGAAGACGCTGTGCCATCCGGATGGCTCGGCGAAGGTCACCGGTGGCAGCACAGCGGCAGGAGCTACGGAGGCTGCGGCAGTCTCCGGTGGCATGACATTTCAGGACGGCACACCGGAGCGGGAGGTGACATTACGTATGGCACAGATCCTGCGGGATAAGCTGTTATCTTCCGGTTATGATGTGCTGATGCTCAGGGACAGTGAGGATGTGCAGTTAGACAATGTGGCGCGGACTGTGATCTGCAACAATGTCGCGGATTGCCATATTGCACTGCACTGGGACAGCGGTGACGGCAAAAATTACGACAAGGGATGCTTCTACATCTCGGTGCCGGAAACACTGAAAACCATGGAGCCGGTAGCGTCGCACTGGCAGCAGCACGATACCCTGGGAACGGATCTGGTGGAGGGACTGCGGGAGCAGGGCACTATGATTTATGGGAAAGGAAATATGAGTATTGATCTGACGCAGACTTCTTATAGTACGATTCCCTCTGTGGATATGGAACTGGGAAACGCATATTCGGATCACAGTGATGTGGTATTGGAACAATTGGCCACAGGGCTTCTTGCCGGAATCAATACTTACTTTGAACAGTAGGGACTTTGCAAAGAGTGTGAGGTATGCTATAATACTATTTTAGATTCGTTCGCCTCTGCACGGAGGCGGATGGACTTATGAGCGAAATACAGAATAGAAAATACAAGAAAGGCAGACCCTTTTGGTGGGTCTGAACGGTAAATAAATCATGAAGCTGGGTATCGTAGGTCTTCCCAACGTAGGAAAGAGTACACTTTTCAATTCCCTGACCAAGGCGGGAGCGGAATCCGCTAACTATCCTTTCTGCACCATCGACCCCAATGTGGGTGTGGTAACAGTTCCGGATGACAGATTAAAGGCACTGGGAGAGATGTATCATTCCAAGAAAGTGACCCCTGCTGTGATCGAATTCGTAGATATCGCAGGTCTGGTAAAGGGTGCTTCTAAAGGTGAAGGACTGGGCAACCAGTTCTTAAGCAACATCCGTGAGGTGGATGCCATCGTCCATGTGGTAAGATGCTTCGAGGATACGAATGTCATTCATGTAGACGGCAGTGTAAATCCTTTACGGGATATCGAGACCATCAACTTAGAGCTGATCTTCGCAGATCTGGAAGTACTGGAGAGAAGACTGTCCAAGGTAGTCAAGGCTGCCAGAATGGACAAGACTTACGCCAAGGAGCTGGCACTCTTAGAGCGTATCAAGGAGCATCTGGAAAGCGGTAAGATGGCGAAGAGCCTGGAAGTCACCGATGAGGATGAACTGGCTCTGATAAAGGAATACAATCTGCTGACCTACAAGCCCGTGATCTATGCGGCAAATGTATCCGAGGATGATCTGGCAGACGACGGCGCATCCAATGAGATGGTAGCGAAGGTGCGAGAGTTCGCTGCAAGTGAGAACAGCGAAGTATTCGTCATCTGCGCACAGATTGAGGAAGAGATCTCCGAACTGGATGATGACGAGAAGGCAATGTTCCTGGATGATCTGGGATTAACGGAATCCGGCCTGGAGAAGCTGATCAAGGCAAGCTATCATATCTTAGGTCTGATGAGCTTCTTAACCGCAGGAGAGGATGAGACCAGAGCATGGACCATCAAGATTGGCACCAAGGCACCTCAGGCAGCCGGCAAGATCCACTCCGATTTCGAGAGAGGCTTCATCAAGGCGGAAGTTGTAAATTACAAGGATCTCTTAGAGCAGGGCTCTCTGGCAGCTGCCCGTGAAAAGGGACTGGTCGGCATGGAAGGCAAGGACTATGTCGTACAGGACGGCGATGTGATCCTGTTTAGATTCAACGTGTAATACTAAGATCCGCAATAGACAGATTACGAGACTGCTTGCAGGCAGAGTAATCTGTCTATTAGCGAATGTCCATTCCGGATTTGAGAGCGCAAAGCGCGGAGAAGCCGGTTAGTATGGAGACATGAGCAAGAAAGGATATAATAATTATGATGAATGCAGGAGATATTTCATTTCCCCATTTAGGCATTTACCTGGAAAATGTTCCCAGAAGCTTTACCGTATTCGGTTTCGAGATCGCTTTTTACGGTCTGATCATCGGCATCGGTGTACTGGCGGGTATCCTGATGGCGGTGCATGAAGCGAAGGTGAGCGGAGAGAATCCGGATACTATTTGGGATTTCGCTATTTATGCCGTGATCTTTTCAGTGATCGGTGCCAGAATTTATTACGTGGTATTTGCCTGGGATTATTACAAGGACAATCTGTTGAGTATCTTCAATACCCGTAACGGTGGTATGGCGATCTACGGTGGTGTGATCGGAGCTTTCCTGACTCTGTTTATTTACTGCAAGATCAAGAAGATCAGCCCTTTCCGGTTGGGAGATCTGTGTGTACCGGGACTGATCTTAGGACAGGTTATCGGACGCTGGGGCAATTTCATGAACCGTGAAGTGTTCGGAGAATATACCGATAATTTCCTAGCTATGCGGCTCCCTGTCGAAGCGGTGCGCAGCCGGGATATTTCCGAGAATGTAGCGGCACATATTATTGAGGGAACGAATTATATTCAGGTACACCCCACATTCCTCTATGAGAGTTTGTGGAATCTGATGATTCTGATCATTATGCTGGTATACCGCAAGCACAAAAAGTTCGAGGGAGAGATCTGCCTTTTGTATTTCGGAGGCTATGGCCTCGGCAGATTCTGGATCGAAGGTATCCGGACAGATACCCTGTTTATCCCCGGAACGAGCCTCGCCGTATCCCAGGTATTATCCCTGTGTATGGTGATCTTCGCGGTGGTGACGGACATTGTGGTACGTATGCACCTGAAAAAACAGCCGAAAGTGGAAAAATATTAAAAATTTTTAAAAATTTATTAAGAATATCGAAACAGGAGCAAATACATAGATATTGTGTTTGCTCTTATTTTTATACCAGATATTGTAGCAAAAAGCGCCTTTGCCGTATGACAAGGCGCTTTTTTACGTGGAGCTGTCGAAAAAAGCCACTTGATTTCTCTTGTAAAATCCCTTAATTTAGTATAAAATCATAATAAAAGTGGGAGAAAGTGGAGTCAAGTGCCACAAAGTGGTAGATTTATGAAAAAATGACCTCCTTTTTCGTGGCAGTCCCCTTTTGGATGAATGGTGGTGAGTGCGATGTTTATGAGCGAGTACAACCATACGTTAGATACGAAAGGCAGGTTGATCATTCCGGCGAAATTCCGAGAGACTTTAGGCGAGGAATTTGTGATTTCCAAGGGAATGGACGGCTGCTTATTTGTGTATGCGGGCGATGACTGGAACGCTTTTGAACAGAAGCTGACCTCATTACCTCTGATCAATAAGGAAGCAAGACAATTTGCCCGTTTCTTCTTAGCCGGTGCGGCTACGGTGGAAGTGGACAAGCAGGGAAGAATCCTGTTGCCGGCACACTTGCGAGAATTCGCCGGACTGGAAAAAGATGTGGTGTTAGTCGGAGTCGGCAGCCGCGTGGAGATCTGGAGCAAGGATAAGTGGGAGACCGTGAACTCGGATGCGGATATGGATGAGATCACCGGCGCCATGGAAGGACTGGGACTGACTATTTAAAAGAAGCAGATTTAAAGAAGCAGGAGAGGATGACCGTCGTGGAATTTAATCATTATTCTGTGATGTTGCATGAGACCATCGAACAACTGAATATCAGACCGGACGGCATCTATGTGGACGGAACCTTAGGAGGCGGCGGACATGCCTATGAGGTGTGCAGCCGCTTACAGAACGGACATTTCTACGGGATCGATCAGGATGACGCGGCGATCGCGGCGGCATCGGAGAGATTACGATGCTTTGGAGATAAAGTGACCGTGATCCGCAACAATTACGTGAATGCGGTGGAGGCACTCAGAGAATACGGAGTCACCGGTGTGGACGGCATCGTGCTGGATCTGGGAGTCTCTTCCTACCAGTTAGATACCGAGGACAGAGGGTTTTCTTACCGGTTTGATGCACCGCTTGACATGCGGATGGATCGCAGGCAGACCCTGACAGCGAGAGACATCGTGAACAATTATTCCGAGATGGAGCTGTATCATATCATCCGGGATTACGGCGAAGATCCCTTTGCGAAAAACATTGCAAAACATATTGTAAAAAACAGGGCGGACAAGCCCATTGAGACTACCTTTGAATTAAATGAGATCATTAAGGCCGCAGTTCCGGCGAAAATGCGACAGAACGGACATCCCTCCAAGCAGACATTCCAGGCGATCCGCATTGAGTGCAATCAGGAACTGGAAGTACTGAAAAAGGCTTTGGACGAATTGATCGATCTGCTACATCCCGGCGGAAGGTTCTGTATCATCACTTTCCATTCCCTGGAAGACCGGATCGTGAAAAATGCGTTCCGCAGGAATGAAAATCCCTGTACCTGTCCTCCGGAATTTCCGGTGTGTGTATGCGGTAAGGTCTCCAAGGGAAAGGTGATCACCAGAAAACCGATCCTTCCCGGTGCGGAAGAACTGGAAGCAAACAGCAGGTCCAAGAGCGCAAAGCTACGTGTGTTTGAAAAGAAATAAGAATTTTAAATCTTTAATCAGTGAAAGTGGGAATAAAGTATGACACAGAGAAGAAGTAATACCCCATACATATATGATAATACAGCAAGAGACTTACAGGTCCGGAGACAAATGGAAGAGCCCCGGAGACAGCTGTCTCATGAGACGAGAAAAAACAGAGAAAAAGCAAGGCACATGAGCATCGGCTATGTGACTTTTCTGATGGTGGCACTGGTGGCATGTGCATTTTTCCTGGTGAACTATATTCAGATGCAGTCACAGCTGACCACAAAGATCACGGAAGTATCCAGAATGGAGAGTGAACTGAACGCTCTGAAATTGTCCAATGATGAAGAATACAGCCGTATCACCAGCAGTGTGAATCTGGAAGAGATCAAGAAAATTGCCATCGGTGAACTGGGAATGACCTACGCAACAGAAGGGCAGGTAATTCCTTATGCCGGCATCAGCAACGATTATATGCGTCAGGCTGACGGCAGTCAGAACTAAGCACGGGAGGCAGAACGTGTGAAGGAGAAGAACCCCAAGAAATTCAGTATCAAAATGCAGAAGAAACTGTTATGCCTGTATGTATTGATCATACTGGCATTTATTCTGCTGTCGTTTCGTCTGTCATGGATCGTGAGAGCGGACGGAGCTGACTATGAGAAGCAGGTGCTCTCCCAGCAAAAATACGATTCCATCACCCTGCCGTTTAGACGTGGTGACATCGTGGATGCCAAGGGAACGAAGCTTGCCGTCAGTGAAAAGGTGTATAACCTGGTCATAGATTCCAGGGTAATGCTGGACCGGGAGGATTATCTGGAACCCACCATGGAAGCGCTGGCTGCGAATTTCCCGGATCTGGACATGACGGCGGTGCGGCAGTATGTAACATCTCATCCCGAATCTTCCTGGTATGTGCCTCTTCGGAGGATGACTTATGACCAGATCAGCGGATTCCAGGCGGCAGCTCTGGAGAATGGCAAGATCCGCGGTGTCTGGTTTGAAGAGGAATATAAGAGAGTCTATCCAAACGGTTCTCTGGCGGCAGATGTGGTCGGATTTGCCAGAGCGGACAATGAAGGACAGTACGGACTGGAAGAGTATTACAATGATGTCCTGAACGGAACCACCGGAAGAGAGTACGGTTATCTGAATGATGATGCCAACCTGGAACGTACGATCAAGCCGGCAGTGGACGGCAACACGATACACAGTACCATTGATGCCAATATTCAGGGTATTGTGGAGAAATACCTGAAGCAGTTTAACGAGGAACATAAGGATGCGGCACATCCCGGCAATGGCGCGGAAAATGTGGGCTGCATCATCATGGAAGTCAATACCGGCAATATTTTGGCCATGGCAAGCTATCCTACCTATGACCTGAACGATACCAGGAATACGGATGCCCTTTTGGGATCCCGTAAGATCGAGATGGTGACCAATGCCAACGGTTACCGGGTACTGACGAAGACAGATACCTATTTTACCCAGGAAGATATCGATGCCCTGACGGATGAAGAGCTGTTGGATAATCTGAACTACCTGTGGAAGAACTATTGTATCTCCACCACCTACGAGCCGGGATCCACGGCGAAGCCTTTTACCGTGGCAGCAGCACTGGAGAGCGGTGCCATCACCGGCAACGAGCACTATCAGTGTAACGGCTATCTGGAAGTCGGCGGACATACGATCAAATGCCACAGCTACCGTTCCGGCGGTGAAGGCGATGTATCGGTACAGGATTCCATTGCCTGGTCCTGCAACGTAGCGTTAATGAAGATCGCAGCCACCATGGGCAAGGAGGAATTTGCCAAATTCCAGCAGACCTTTAACTTTGGATTAAAGACCAACGTGGATCTGGCAGGAGAAGCGAGAACCGCCAGCCTCTTGTTCCCGGTAGACCAGATGGGAAGCGCTGACCTGGCGACCAACAGCTTCGGACAGAACTTCAATGTGACCATGATCCAGATGATCACAGGATTCTGCTCCCTGATCAACGGCGGTTACTATTATGAGCCTCATATGGTGGATAAGATCACCAATTCCAGTGGAGCCACGGTACAAAACATTGAACCGAGAGTGTTGCGACAGACCATCTCAGAGAGCACTTCGGCGAAGATCAGACAGTATTGCAGAGCTACCGTTATGGAAGAGGGTGGTGACCGCAGAACCGGTAGAACCGCAAGACCTGCCGGATATGCCATCGGCGGCAAGACCGGTACCGCAGAGACCATTCCTCGTAAAAACGGTGAATATGTTGTATCCTTTATGGGATATGCACCGGCGGATGATCCTCAGATCGCCATTTACGTGGTTGTGGACCGTGCCAATGCATCCCCTCAGGATGATGCAAAGTTCGCAACGGGAATCGTTAGAAATGTTCTGACGGAAGTACTGCCTTATCTGAATATCTTCATGACGGAGGAGCTGTCTGAAAAGGAGATTCAGGAACTGGCAGAGAAACAGATCGAGATTACGAATCAGTATACACAGAAACCGGAAGACGGGGATACCCAGAATAACGGTGACGGAGCAGATACCGCTTCCGATCCTGCGGATCAGACGGGCGGAGAGAGCACCGGAACCGGAGAGGGAGAAGAGTCTCCCACAACTTCTGAGGACTGGAGAAATTACCCTGTGGATCCTGCTACCGGATATCTGGTAAGTCCGATCGACGGCGGCCTGATCGATCCCGTTACGGGAGCGGATGTCGGCGGAGAGGATACCCTGGGTGACAGCCCGGTGAACAATAATCTGCTGAATCAGCAAAATGAATAAATAGACGTTCATGGAACGAATAGCCTCACCTTTGGAGCCATAAAATGTAAAAAGCTCCGTGGGTGAGGTTTTTTTATGGCAGATCATCAGAACCGTTTTTTTCACCGCAAAAAGATCATGACCATATTTTTCCTATGTACGGCAGTCTTCTGCGGGCTGCTTGGACGACTTTTGTACCTGATGGTATGGAGGGCGGATTATTATGGAGAAGCAGCCACCAGACTGCACGAGAGGGAGAGAAGCATCAAAGCGGCAAGAGGGAGGATCCTGGATCGTAACGGCGTCGTGCTGGCGGATAATAAAACGGTCTGTACCGTATCCGTGATCCATAACCAGATCGAGGAGCCCGAGCAGGTGATCGCCATGCTGGTAAAGGAACTGGGTGTCTCTGAGGAACTGGCCAGAAAACGGGTGGAAAAATATTCCTCCATAGAGCGGGTGAAAAGCAACGTGGATAAGACTGTCGGTGACAGAATCCGGGAATATGATCTGGCAGGGGTAAAAGTGGACGAAGACTATAAGAGATATTACCCTTACGGAGAACTGGCAAGTAAGGTGCTGGGATTTACCGGAGGCGATAATCAGGGGATCATCGGACTGGAAGTGGTCTACGAGGAAGTACTTAAGGGAGAGCCCGGTATGATATTGACCGTAACAGATGCCAAGGGAATCGAGGTAGATACGGCGGGAGAACGCCGGGTGGAGCCGGTGCCGGGGAGTGATCTTCGCATCAGCATTGACAGAAATATCCAGGAGTATGCCATGCAGCTGGCGGAACAGGCCTGTGCTGCCAAGGAGGCGGACAGCGTCTATATCATTGCGATGAATCCGAAGAACGGGGAGATCCTTTCGATGGTCAATTATCCGGAGTTTGATCTCAATGACCCCTATACGCTGCCTATGGAGACCGTTACGGCAGAAGACGGCAGTCTCCTTACGGTGGACCCCGGGCAGCTTACAGCCGAGCAGAAGCAGGAAAAATTAAATGCCATGTGGAGAAACGGCTGCATTAATGATACCTATGAACCGGGATCTACCTTTAAGATCATTACCGCGGCTGCGGGATTGGAGTCCGGTGTCGTGACCCCGGACAGCAGCTTCTCCTGCCCGGGTTTTATCATCGTGGATGACCGTAAGATCAGATGCCATAAGACGGTGGGACATGGAAGTCAGACCTTTGTGCAGTGCATGGAGAACAGCTGTAATCCGGCACTCATTACCGTGGGACTCCGCCTGGGTGTGGATGAGTATTACCGGTATTTTGAGCAGTTTGGTCTAAAACAGCGCACCGGGGTGGATCTGCCGGGGGAGGCGGCAACGATCATGCATAAAAAGGAAGACATGGGAAATGTGGAACTGGCGACGGTGGCTTTCGGGCAGTCCTTTCAGATCACGGCGATCCAGCTTCTGACTACGGCATCCTCCATTATCAACGGCGGCAATCGCATCACGCCACATTTCGGGATCGAAGCACTGAACCGGGACGGAGAGGTGGAAGAGGTGTTTTCCTATCCGGTACGCAGCGGAATCCTGTCGGAGGAGACCTCTGCCACCATGCGCTATATCCTGGAGATGGTAGTGGCGGAAGGATCCGGCAGGAACGGGCAGGTGCAGGGGTTCCGGGTAGGAGGAAAGACTGCAACCAGTCAGACCCTGCCCCGTGGGAGCGGACGTTATATTTCTTCTTTTATCGGTTTCGCTCCGGCGGATGATCCCGAGGTCATCGCCATAGCCATCATCAATAATCCACAGGGCGTCTATTATGGAGGACAGGTGGCAGCCCCTATTATAAGGCAGTTGTATGAAAATATTTTACCTTATCTGGGATTGGAAAAGACAGAAGATACTGCTGTCGAAAATAACTGAATGAAAAAGGTTCCGGCGGGTGAAAATTTGACAAAATCTGCTGACCACACCCCTTATAATGATTCTGAAGGAGGGGTGTGATGCATTATGAACTGTATTTTGACAGCCTGTTCCTCCTGAACTTCGGCATGAACCTGTTACTTCTGATCCTGGTGGATCACAGTACCTGCCACACTGCCACGTGGTACCGGCTGACAGCCGGGGCGGCGATCGGAGCGGTATGTTATCTGCTCCCTTTTTTATGGAAGGGAACGGCGCTTCTAAAGCTTTTCCTATGTCTTCTGCCGGGGACGGGACTCATGCTATGGGTGGCTTTTCCCATACGGAATATGAGGGGATTCTGGCTGTATTTCAGAAAACAGTGCGTTTATACTTTTTTAATGGGAGGGGCGCTGGCGGCGGTGTTTCGAAGCTTTCCCGCAGGCAGAAAATTTCTCCCGGGCACCTGCATGGTGCTTGGAGTGGGAGCCCTTTTTTGTATCATTTTTCTGAGACACAGAAAAAAGGAAGAAGAGCACGCGGCGTATTGTCAGGTGTTCCTACGGGGAACGGACGGTGAATGCTGGGTCCCCGCCCTGATCGATTCCGGCAATACGTTAAGGGAGCCTATCAGTGGAGCACCGGTGTCGGTGCTGGATGCCAGGGTATTTAAGAGCCTGTGGAGAGAGGAACCTTCGGGATTTCGTGCCATCCCCTATCACAGCGTGGGGAAGAACAGCGGCATCCTTAGCGGTTATCCGGTACCGCAGATAACGATCCGGTACCGGGGCGTGGAAAAAGTGTGCAGAAATGTATATCTGGCAGTGAGTGAAGAGGAAATTGCCGGAAAAGAAATTCCTATGCTGCTGCATCCTGCATTGCTGCAGCCGGGAGACAGGAAGGAGCAATTATGATCTTAAAGATAGCAATACCCGGAAAAATGAAATTGAAAATAACACGCAGGGAGCCTTTTCCCATACATCGGAAAGGTGATCTTCACTATATCGGCGGAGCGGAAGTATTACCGCCTCCCCTCCAAAGTGATCAGGAGAATCAGGTCATCGGCGATCTGGGAACGGAGTATGAGGATGAGGCGAAGGCGATCCTCATCGAGCATAACCTGCGTCTTGTGGTCTACATAGCCAAAAAATTCGATAATACGGGAGTGGGCGTGGAGGATCTGATCTCCATCGGCACCATCGGACTGATCAAATCCATCAATACTTTTAATCCGGAGAAAAATATCAAACTGGCGACCTATGCCTCACGGTGCATTGAAAATGAGATATTGATGTACCTGCGGCGGAATAATAAGACGAAGATGGAAGTGTCCATCGATGAACCCCTAAATGTGGACTGGGATGGCAATGAACTGCTCCTGTCGGATATCCTGGGAACGGATGAGGATGTGATCTACAGAGGGATAGAAAACGAAGTGGAGCGGAAGCTTTTAATGAATGCCGTAAGCAAGCTGTCGAACCGGGAGAAGACCATTGTGCAGCTGAGGTTCGGACTGGGGACCCCGGACGGACAGGAGATGACACAGAAGGAAGTGGCAAGCTTTCTTGGAATCTCCCAGTCCTATATTTCGAGACTGGAAAAAAAGATCATGAGGCAGCTGAAAAAGGAGATCAGCCTGCATATTTGACTTTGCATTCGGGACGGATACATGATACTATAAAGATTACGGAGAGGACCCATTCTCCGGATTGTGAATGACAGATTTTAAGGATGAAGATACATGATACAGCGTGATGATATATTATCGATGGAATATTTAAAAAAGACGGAATTCACCGGATGCCACCAGGGGATGCGTTACCGCCTGGAACAGACACAGGATCCGGAGGACCCCGAGGGCGGTAAAAAGCTTATGGTGACGGTATGGCCGGAGCCTTTTAATTATTTTAAGACCCCGGAGGAAAAAAAGAAAAGAGCATATTTTTCTTTTGACGAGGATGGCGTGGTGGATGCCGTCGGCTGGATGAATGACCGCTTATTCGAGGATAAGAAGATATGGGAGGAAGCACCTTCCCATTGGGATACCTATCAAATGTAAGGAAATAATAAGATGATGTTAAAATATATCATAAAGGATCTGAAGGAGACCCTGGCCTATCTTCCCTACGGGATCATGGCGGGGGCTGTTGTGGGACTGCTCCTGAACGGACTGAATGCCAGACGGGAGCGTAAGGGGAAGGATGCTTTTCCCATGGCGGGACTCATGGCATTTTCTCTGTATCTGATGATCATTCTGGTGATCACTTTTTTCTCCAGAGAGGATGGCAGCCGGATCGGCATGGACCTGGAACTGTTCTCTACCTGGGGGACGAATGCGAGGAACCATGCGTATGTCGTGGAAAACGTATTGCTGTTTATTCCCTATGGATTTATCTGTCCCTGGGCATTCCCATGGCTTCGGGGGTTTTTTAGGAATGCCTTTGCAGCATTCGTGACCAGCTTCGGTGTGGAGACGATCCAGCTGATCACCGGCAGGGGATATTTTCAGGTGGACGATATCCTGACCAATGTGCTGGGGGCAGTGATCGGATATCTGCTGTTTCAGATACTGTATGGAATGCTGCGGAGATTCCGCAGACAATAAAAGTGCAATCAGAACAATCAGAAGATAACATGAAAAATGAGGGAGAAAGCGGAAACGGCAAAACTGACACAGAACGAAAAGCTGGGGTTACTGTTAAATGCTGCACGTAAGGGGGATGTCACCCGGATCTAAAAATGGAGGTCTATGCGGTAAGATAGCCCCGCATAGCTTTCAAAGCATTTTTTTCGAGGCGGGAGACCTGGGCCTGGGAGATGCCGATCATGTCGGCGACCTCGGTCTGGGTCTTACCTTCGAAAAAGCGCAGAGAGATGATATGACGCTCTCTGTCGTTCAGACGTTTCATGGCTTCACTGAGGGAGAGATGTTCCACCCACGTCTCTTCCTTATTTTTTTTATCACTGATCTGGTCCATGACATAGAGGGTGTCGCCGCCGTCGGTATAGACCGGTTCGTAGAGACTCATGGGGTTCTGCATGGCATCTAAGGCATAGACGATGTCTTCCTTGGAGATACCCACCTCCGCGGCGATCTCTTCCACGGTAGGCTCCTTCAGATTTTTTCTCGTCAGTGTATCTCTGGCGTAGATTGCCTTATAGGCGGTATCCTTCAGAGAGCGTGATACGCGAATGCTGTTGTTATCCCGTAAGAATCTGCGGATCTCCCCGATGATCATGGGAACCGCATAGGTAGAGAACTTCACACCCAGAGTAGCGTCGAAATTGTCGATGGCTTTGATGAGACCGATGCATCCGATCTGGAACAGATCATCCACGTTCTCCGCACTGCTTGAAAAACGTTTGATCACACTTAGGACCAGACGTAAATTCCCTTCGATATAGGTCTCTCGGGCAGCGGTATCTCCTTCGCGGATCTTCGCAAATAAAGCATCCTTGTCTGCCGCCTTTAACAAAGGCAGTTTTGCTGTATTGACGCCGCAGATTTCCACTTTTCCCTGTACCATAGAGACCTCCCGATTACTGAATTTTGTGATAACAACAGTATTCACAGGACTGTGGGAGGATATACTTTGCCGGTAGAATTTCCAGTATTTGCCGAACAAACGGATGGGAAAGGCATATATTATATATATAGAAAGAAAGCAGGAGTACGCATATGCTTTTTTCCGAATTAAAATGCAAAGATGTGATCAATGTCAGAGACTGTAAAAAGTTGGGGCATGTCTGTGATCTGGAGTTCGATGAGTGCAGCGGATGCATCTGTAAGATCATGGTGCCGGGTGGAAACCAGTGGCTGGGATTCCTGCGCTGTGAGCCAAATATTGTCATTCCTTACAAGGACATCCGGCAGATCGGTCCGGACATAATTTTAGTTGACATTAACTGCTGATTCTCTTATAATATCCGTATAAATAACACGTGGTTTTTAAGAGGAGGATGCCTATGAAATGTCCGTTCTGCAGCCATGAAAATACCAGAGTGATCGATTCGAGACCGGCGGAAGATAACAATTCCATTCGCCGTCGCCGTGTGTGTGATGAATGCGGCAAGCGATTCACCACTTACGAAAAGATCGAAACGATTCCGTTGATCATTATTAAAAAGGACAATAACAGAGAGGCCTATGACCGTGCCAAGATCGAAGCAGGAGTACTCAGAGCCTGCCATAAACGTCCGGTCAGCGCACAACAGATCACGACGTTGGTGGACGAGGTGGAGAACGAGATCTTCAACCGGGAAGAACGTGAGATCCCCAGCGGAACCATCGGTGAACTTGTGATGAATAAGCTGAAAGATCTGGATGCGGTAGCTTATGTAAGATTTGCTTCCGTATATCGGGAGTTCAAGGACGTGAACACCTTTATGGATGAATTAAAGAGTGTCCTGAATGACAAGAATCACAATTAATTTTCGGAAGACTTGAGTTTTCGTAAAAACAGTCGATATTATAACTGAAAATACGGCCAGATAAAGCTAGAATTTCGCATGACATGTGCGATAATGAAAAAGGATAAGCAAGACGGTATTTACAGAATAAGATGAATGAGATTACCGGGAAACAGATACCTCCGCCAATCCGGCGCAAGCCGGATGACGGAGGCTTTTTTTAATTTTTTCGGAAGAAGCGATACAAACAAAAAAAATAGATTCCGGCAAGTACCAGCTGGCTGACCAGAATCCCCCACAGATATCCCTGCATACCGATCACGGGAATGGCAAAAAATACGAACAACAGCCGGATCAGAAGACAGACCACGTTGGAGGCAAAGATCCGCCCCGCCATACCGAGACCCTGCAAAATGCTGGAGAGAGTGGTATCCAGATACAGAAAAGGACAGATGAAGCCCAGAGTCACGATAAAATGACCGGCAAGCTCACTGTGGAACAGTTCCTCTCCCATCCAGTCACCCAGAAACAGAAAACCGCACAGACAGCAGGCACCCATAAGACTGCAATATTTTACGGTGCGCAGTGTGTCACATAAGACGGCTCCACGGTCTCCTTTGGCATGATTTTCGGAGATGGTGGGCAGGAGAAGTACCGCCACGGAGCCGGTAAGGGCATTAGGGAAAAAGATCATGGGCATGGCCATGCCGGTAAGGACACCGTATACACTTAAGGCTGTGGTGGTATCATAACCATAGAGCAGAAGCTTCTGGGGAATGGAGACGGCTTCGATACTCTGTAAAATGTTCAGAACGATACGGTTAGCGGTCAGAGGCAGTGCCATACCAAGCAGATCCCGGTAGACCGGAACAGAAGGAAAGATATTCCGCACGGAAAGAATACTACTGCCCGGATACAGATGTATATACAGGCAGACCAGAGCAATCAGCATGGAAAAGATCTCGCCCACGGTGAGACCAAGAACCGCGGCATTGATGGAGGGAGTACGTCCTTCTGCCAGATCGGCTCCGGTGACGAGAAAGACGCAGCCGACTCTTGCAAGCTGTTCTAAAAGCTGTGTAAGAGCAGGTACGGAAGCTTTCTTTTTCCCATAGAAATAACCGTTGATGCAGGCGTGCAGCGCGGCAAAGGGGACAGAGAAGGACAGGATCCGCAGCATGGGTACGGTACGTGGGTCTTTTAACAAAAAAATACCGATAGGATCCGCAGAGAAAAACAAAAAGGCATTTGTTACAAGAGACAGGGGTAAGGTGATACTGATCCCGGCCAGCAGCGGCTTTAAATTCCCGGAAGGGTGCTTGGCGCTATCCGCTGCCACATATTTCGAGATGGCGGTCTGGTAACCTGCGGCAGTCAGGGAAAAGGAAAGAGACAGCGCCGGACTGAGCAGCTGATAGATGCCCATTCCCTCTTCACCGAAGAGCCTGGACAGATAGATACGGTAGAAAAATCCAATGACACGGGTGATGAGGCCGGTTGCAGTCAGGATCATAGTACCGAAGATCAGGGGATGACGTTTGGCTTGTTTCATAAGCGGATTTTTGACCCTTTTTGGCTTAAAAGATCTTGCAAAAGTATATTCCGATGACCTTGTTGACAGAACAGTAAAGTGAATGCTATCATGAATAGCAGTAAAATGTGCATGATCAGTTACAAGATATGCAGAAATGAGGCAATATGATATATTTAGATAATGCAGCGACTACGAAAACAGCACCGGAGGTCGTAGATGCGATGCTCCCGTATTTCAGTGAATATTACGGCAATGCCAGCACCATCTACGGTTTGGGCGCCGAGAGTAAAAAGGCTATGGATCATGCCCGCCAGACCATCGCGGACAGTCTGGGAGCGAAGCCGGAAGAGATCTATTTTACCGCCGGCGGTTCCGAGTCCGACAACTGGGCATTAAAAGCCACCGCAGAAGCTTATGCTTCCAAGGGAAAACATATTATTACCACGAAGATCGAGCATCATGCCATTCTCCATACCTGTGAGTATCTGGAGAAGAGAGGTTTTGAGATCACCTATCTGAATGTGGACAGAGACGGACTGATCAGCTTGGATGAGCTGAAAGCAGCCATCCGCCCCGATACCATTCTGATCAGCGTGATGTTTGCCAACAACGAGATCGGTACTATCGAGCCCATCGCCGAGATCGGAGAGATCGCGAAGGAGCACGGCGTATTGTTCCACACCGATGCGGTACAGGCGTATGCGCAGGTTCCCATCAACGTGGACGAGATGCATATTGACATGCTCAGTGCCAGCGGCCATAAATTAAACGGCCCCAAGGGCATCGGCTTTTTATACATCCGTAAAGGAGTGAAGATCCGTTCTTTTGTACACGGTGGAGCGCAGGAGAGAAGCCGCAGAGCCGGTACAGAGAACATCCCCGGTATCGTGGGACTGGGGGCAGCCGTAGAGCGTGCCATGCGTATCATGGACAGTAAGACCCAGAGGGAGATCGAACTGCGTGATTATCTGATCGGACGTCTGGAGAACGAGATCCCTCATTGCTGGCTGAACGGTCACCGCACGAAGAGACTTCCGAATAATATCAATTTTTCATTCCTGTTTATCGAGGGAGAATCCATGCTGATCATGTTGGATATGAAGGGAATCTGTGCTTCCAGCGGTTCCGCATGCACTTCCGGATCCTTAGATCCTTCCCATGTGCTGTTAGCCATCGGTTTAAAGCATGAGGAAGCCCACGGTTCCTTACGTCTGACATTGTCTGAGGACAGCACGAAGGAAGAGATGGATATCGTAGCGGAAGAAGTGAAGAAAATCGTACGGAGACTGCGGGATATGTCTCCTTTATATGAAGATTTCCTGAAAAGTCAGAAGAACAACTAAGCAAGAAAGAAGAGGATAACAGATACATGTACAGTGAAAAAGTAATGGATCACTTTCAGAATCCCAGAAATGTCGGGGAGATCGAGGATGCCAGCGGCGTAGGTACCGTGGGTAACGCCAAGTGCGGAGATATTATGAGAATGTTCCTGGACATTGACGAGAACGGGATCATCAGAGAGGCAAAGTTCAAGACTTTCGGCTGCGGTGCTGCCGTAGCTACCAGCTCCATGGCTACCGAACTGGTAAAGGGCAAGACCATCCAGGAAGCTTTGCAGGTAACGAATAAGGCGGTAATGGAGGCTCTGGACGGACTGCCTCCCGTAAAGGTACACTGCTCACTTTTGGCAGAGGAAGCCATCCATGCAGCTCTGTGGGATTATGCGGAGAAGAATCATATCACCATCGAAGGCCTGCAGAAGCCCAAGAACGATATCAGTGAGGGCGAAGAAGAGGAAGACTATTAAGATCTATGAAGAAAAAAGTAGTGGTTGGCATGTCCGGAGGCGTGGATTCCTCCGTGGCAGCCATGTTATTAAAAGAACAGGGCTATGATGTGATCGGGGTCACCATGCAGATCTGGCAGGACGAGGAGGAAACAGCCAAGGAAGCCAATGGCGGATGCTGTGGACTGTCTGCGGTGGATGATGCCAGAAGAGTGGCACAGAGACTGGAGATTCCTTATTATGTCATGAACTTTAAAAAAGAGTTCAAGTGTCATGTCATGGATTATTTTGTGGACGAGTATTTAAGAGGGCATACACCGAATCCCTGCATCGCCTGCAACCGTTACGTGAAGTGGGAATCCCTGTTACAGAGGAGCTTAGAGATCGGTGCGGATTATATTGCCACGGGACATTATGCGAGGATCGACAGACTGTCTAACGGCCGTTTCGCCATCCGCAATTCCGTTACGGCGGCGAAGGACCAGACCTATGCGCTGTATAATCTGACCCAGGATCAGCTTTCACATACCCTGATGCCGGTGGGAGAATATACCAAGGACGAGATCCGTGTCCTGGCAGAGAAGGCTGGACTTCCGGTGGCACATAAGCCGGACAGTCAGGAGATCTGCTTTGTGCCGGATAATGATTATGCCTCCTTTATTGATAGAGAAGCCGGAGAAAAGGTGCCGGGACCGGGCAATTTTGTCACGGAGGACGGCAGGATACTGGGGCATCATAAGGGGATTACCCATTATACCTTAGGACAGCGCAGAGGATTGGATCTCCCCATGGGAGAGAGGGTGTTTGTTACAGCCATCCGTCCCGAGACCAATGAGGTGGTGATCGGTTCCAATCAGGAACTTTTCACGGATAAAGTATTGTGTGAAAATGTGAATTATATGGCAGTGGAGGATATCACAGAACCCGTCAGGGTACTGGCGAAGATCCGCTATAATCATAAGGGCGAGCATGGAACGCTTACAAAACAACCGGATGGCAGAGTACTCTGTACCTTCGATGCACCGGTGCGTGCCGCTACACCGGGACAGGCTATGGTGTTCTATCAGGGCGAACATGTACTGGGCGGCGGGACCATTGTCCAGTAGGAAAACAGGGATCACTATTTTACAATAGTGGTCCTACATTTTTATTAGGACACGTAACAACAACAGCGGGAGCGTGCATATAATAGAAGAAAGCATTTATAATTCACAGGAGAGACTATGGATTATCGATTTTCGTTTCAGAGACCTATGAGAAGAAACAGCTTCTGTTCCATGAAGGGAACGATCGTGGATCTGGTGCCGGCAGGACAGGGTGGCCGCAGAGCTGACGGATGTCTGTTATTTGCCGCTATCGAGGATACGGATGGCAATACGGTGAACTTTTTTATCAACCCCGATACCTATGTGGTGGACTTTACCACACTGTCTGTGGGAATGATGGCAACCTTCTGGTATCGCAACGATGCGCCCATGCCCCTGATCTATCCGCCTCAGTATACGGCGGTGGTAGTGGCTGAAGAGAGAAGCGACCGGTATGTGGATGTGAGCTATTATAACAATTCCCTGGTCAATGAGGAACAGACATTGCAGCTGAATCTGGATGGTACAGTGGATGTGCGTACTGTGAACAACCAGTATTTCCAGGCGAGTCCCGCGAACCATAATCTGGTGGTCATCTATTCTTCTTCCACGAGAAGTATTCCTGCCCAGACCACGCCGTCTACAGTGGTGGTACTGTGTGACAGAAACTGTGGTTAGGCAGACAAAAGAGGACAGTTGTAGTCCATAGACCTATTGAGATTTTTGCAAAAATGTTATACCATAAAACAATCCCCCGTAGAATGGTGTCGGGGTCAAAAGCATGTAGGATTAGACCTTTTGACCCTGGCATCATAGGATGTATTCATGGCAGTCTGTGAGGGGGAGATCACTTATGATTTTGGCAGGACGAAGGAGAAAAGAGAGCATTATGGGTAAGAAAAAGCAGATGCGTTCTGAAGTAAAAGGGAATGTGAAAAACAGTATAGGAAGAATTGCTTTTGCAGCATTGGCTGTGCTTTTGCAGATCGGCTGGATACTGGTATTGATGATCAAGCTGTATCAGTATTCTTCAGTGATCTCTCTGTTGACCGGTCTGTTTGCGCTGTTGGTGGCACTCAGGATTTATGGGAAACATACCAATGCCGCATTTAAGATGCCCTGGATCATTGTAATATTGGCATTTCCTGTATTTGGCCTGTGCATTTACGGATTGTTCGGGCATAAAGAGGCCATGCATAAAATCATCCGGAAATTCGAGGATGTGGATGCACAACTGTTTCCTTTAAATCCCCAGGATGAAACAGTGACAGAGCGGCTGGAAGCGGAAGATCCCATGGCTGCAAACCAGTGTTATTATATCCGAAAATATGGTAATTATCCGGTGTATGACGCAACAGACGTGAAATTCTATCCGGAAGCTTATCTGGGCTACGGGGAACAGCTTAAGGAACTGGAGAAGGCAAAGCACTTTATATTCCTGGAATATCATGCCATAGAGGAGGCGGAGGCTTTTGCACGGCTGAAGGATGTATTGGCAAGAAAGGCTGCCGAGGGCGTGGAAGTCCGTATCCTGTACGACGATGTAGGCTGTATCGGCTTTCTGGATAAAAGCTTTATTGACCGCATGAATGCCATCGGTGTACAGTGCCGGGTATTCAACTATGTGGTGCCGTTCTTAAATATTTTCATGAATAACCGTGATCATCGCAAGATCATGATCATTGACGGAAAAGTCGGTTTTACCGGTGGATATAATCTGGCAGATGAGTATTTTAACATCACGCATCCTTACGGCTACTGGAAGGATACCGGTGTGAAGCTGACCGGCAGAGCGGTACAGAGCTTTACCATGATGTTTTTGGAAATGTGGAATGTCATGGGACAGGCGGATACGGATTATGAAAAGTATCTGAAGGCGTCACAGGAAGGTACGGAAGACGGAAATGTGCAGAAGGCGTCCGGCTATGTACAGCCCTATGCGGATTCTCCGCTGGACGGAGAGCCGGTGGGTGAGAATGTCTACCTGAACCTGATCAAGACGGCAAAAAAACGCCTCTATGTGGCAACTCCTTATCTGATTATCAGTGATGAGATGACGAGAGAGCTGGGACTGGCAGCCAAACGGGGCGTGGATGTGCGCGTATTTACTCCAGGCATTCCGGATAAAAAAATCATTTACGGTGTGACCAGATCCTATTATTCCGGACTGGTGCGTCAGGGTGTGCGGATCTATGAATATACCCCGGGCTTTCTGCATGCGAAGCAGATGCTTTGCGATGAGGATACGGCGACCGTCGGTACCATCAATATGGATTACCGGAGCCTGTATCATCATTTTGAAAACGGTGTGTGGATGCATGGCTGTGATGCCATACGGGATATTGAGACAGATTTTGATAAGCTGTTACAGGATAGTGAGGAAGTCACCGATAAATACCGGGATGGAAGGAAAAATATGGCAGTAAGGGGATGGCAGTGTATCATGCGCCTGATCGCACCGCTACTGTAACAGATATAATAACGGAAAGCTGGAGATCGCAATGAAAATATTAGTCAGTGCCTGTCTGTTAGGCGAAAACTGTAAATATAACGGGAAAAATAATTACAGTGAACGCGTGGCAAAATATCTGGAAGGACATGAGGTGATCCCGGTCTGCCCCGAGGTGCTGGGAGGACTTACAACACCCAGAGATCCGTCGGAGATCGTGGACGGTGTGGTCATAAACTGTAAAGGCGTAAATGTGGACAGGCAGTTTTGGAAAGGCGCGAAGGAGGCTCTGCGGATTGCAAAAGAGAATGGCATCGATCTGGCAATCTTACAGTCCCGAAGTCCCAGCTGCGGCGCAAGGCAGATTTATGATGGAAGCTTTACCGGTAAACTCATTCCCGGACAGGGAGTATTTGCACAATTGCTGGAAAAGAACAGTTTCCGGGTGATGGACTGTGAGGAAATATAATGGCAAAAATATTATTGTTTGGCGTGAGTACACAAAAAGACCGGGCTGTGCGTGTGGCAGCGGAGAAAATAGGTGTGGATGTGACGGCGGTGAACCGCAGGGACTATGGACAGAAGATCGGAACACTGGCGGAAATCAGCGGTTTTCATAAGAATGGAAAAATATATAACGGTCCTGATTTTGCAATGGAAATGCTGGTGTTTTCCGGAATGGATTCGCAACAGGTGGATGCATTCCTGGCAGAATATAAGGCAACCGGCTTACCACCGGTTGCCCTGAAGGCGATTGTGACACCGTATAATGTCTCATGGACAGCGGATGCGTTGCTTCGCGAGCTGATGAAGGAACACATTCAGCTTGGAGGATAGGGAATAAAGAAAATTACAGCTTGTGATATTCCGGGCTGCGTTTTTCATAGATCGTATAATATTTGAAACCGCACAGCTGCAGAATCTCGGAGGCCAGATCCAGGTAGGACCCCACATCCTGTGTCTTATGGGCATCGGTCCCCACAGTGATGATCTCACCGCCAAGCTCGTGATAGCGGCGCAGAATATCGGTACAGGGATGGGGCTGTCTGAGACCGTAGCGGAAGCTGCCGGTGTTTAATTCCAGACCTTTGCCGCTGTGAACCAACAGCTCCAGAATCGGATCGATGGCATCCTTATATTTGTCATAGGAATAATTTTTATCTTTGTTCGGCGCCACACGGACGATATAATCCAAGTGCCCTAAGACGTCATAATCGTCATGGCATTTCAGATTTTCCAGCGTCTCTGCAAAATAAGCACGGATGGCTTCCTCCTCGGAAGAAAACTTCTCGAAAAATTCTGGGTAGTAAGGATCCATTCCCCGGCACAGATGGGTGGAGCCGATGACGAAATCAAAGTCATAGGCGGAAGTAAAATCTTCGTCTTGGTCGGCCAGATGCGGCTGCAAGCCTAATTCCACACCGAAGAGAACCCGCATTTTCCCTTCGTATTTGGCGCGGCAGCGGAGGATGTCATACAAATAAGAATCTGTATTCAGCAAAAAAATACTGCCGGGACCTTCCTCAGTGCGTGGATAATCAAAATCGTTATGCTCGGTGAAACACATGGTTTCCAGCCCAAGAGTGATCCCTTTATCGATCATCTCCGGCATGGGAGCCTGGGCATCTCCGGAAAAAGAAGAGTGAAGATGACAATCTGCTTTGATAGACATATTTTTTATCCTTTCTGGTTATCATTCTGTTGTAAGTCATTTACAGGGTACAGTATAGCAAAAAACGCGGGAAAAACCATACCATTTCTAAACAAACTGTAAAATTTACCACAAAATCACAAATATTTTGCATTTACATCTTGAATTATAAAGAGGAATTAGGTAAAATGAATTTGCTGATAAAATTTTGACAATCTGTGAATCACAGTAAGTCAAAAGATATAAAATTAATATTTTAGGAGGAAACTAAAATGGCAGTAAGAGTAGCAATTAATGGTTTCGGCCGTATCGGTCGTCTTGCATTCAGACAGATGTTCGATGCAGAAGGATATGAAGTAGTAGCAATCAACGATTTAACCAGCCCTAAGATGCTGGCACATCTGTTGAAGTATGATTCTTCTCAGGGTGTTTACAAGTATGCAAGCACCGTTGAGGCTGGCGAGGACAGCATCACCGTTAACGGCAAGACCATCACCATCTACAAAGAGGCTGACGCAAGCAAGCTTCCTTGGGGTGAATTAAAGGTTGATGTAGTTCTGGAGTGTACCGGATTCTACACCTCTAAGGAGAAGGCTTCCGCACATATCACTGCCGGTGCCCGTAAAGTTGTTATTTCTGCTCCCGCAGGTAACGACCTTCCTACCATCGTATACAATGTTAACCACAAGACCCTGAAGCCCGAAGATACCGTTATCTCCGCAGCTTCCTGCACCACCAACTGCTTAGCACCTATGGCTAAGGCTCTGAACGATTGCAGACCTATCATGAGCGGTATCATGACCACTGTTCACGCTTATACCGGTGACCAGATGATCCTTGACGGACCTCAGAGAAAGGGCGATCTGAGAAGAAGCCGTGCAGGCGCTTGCAACATCGTTCCCAACTCTACCGGTGCAGCTAAGGCAATCGGCCTGGTAATTCCCGAACTGAACGGCAAGCTGATCGGCTCCGCTCAGCGTGTTCCGACCCCTACCGGTTCTACCACCATTCTGGTAGCAGTAGTTAAGGGCGCTGTAACCAAGGAAGAGATCAACGCAGCAATGAAGGCTGCTTCTACCGAGTCCTTCGGTTACAACACCGATGAGATCGTATCTTCCGATATCGTAGGCAGCACCTACGGTTCCATCTTCGATGCAACTCAGACCATGGTTGCTCCTATGGAAGATGGCAATACTCAGGTACAGGTTGTATCCTGGTATGATAACGAGAACAGCTACACCTCTCAGATGGTTCGTACCATCAAGTACTTCAGCGAGTTAGCATAAGCCGACAGGCGTTAACGCGTAAAGACCTATCAGGGTCCGGTCTTACAAGGACCGGGCCCTTTTTAGATACTAAAATAATTGGAGGTTAATACCATGGGATTAAATAAGAAATCTGTAGATGACATTAACGCAAAGGGAAAGAGAGTCCTGGTAAGATGCGACTTTAACGTTCCCTTAAAGAACGGTGAGATCACTGACGATACCCGTATCGTTGCAGCTCTGCCTACCATCAAGAAGCTGATCAACGATGGCGGCAAGGTAATTCTTTGCTCTCATCTGGGTAAGGTAAAGAATGGCCCCAACGAAGGCGAATCTCTGGCACCTGTTGCCAAGAGACTGTCCGAGAAGCTGGGTAAAGAGGTTACTTTCGTAGCTGACTACAATGTAACCGGCGAAGCAGCTACCAAGGCTGTTGAGAATATGAAGGAAGGCGACGTTGTTCTGCTTCAGAATACCCGTTTCCGTGGCGCAGAGGAGACCAAGAACGGTGAGGAGTTCAGCAAAGAGCTGGCTGACCTGGCTGATCTGTATGTATGTGATGCATTTGGTTCTTCTCACAGAGCACATGCTTCCGTAGCAGGTGTTACCAAGTTCATCACCGCTAAGGGTGGTCAGAACGTAGTAGGTTACCTGATGGAGAAGGAGATCAACTTCTTAGGTAAGGCTGTAGAAGATCCCGTAAGACCTTTCGTAGCTATCCTGGGTGGTGCTAAGGTTGCAGACAAGCTGAACGTTATCTCCAATCTGTTAGAGAAGTGTGATACCCTGATCATCGGTGGTGGTATGGCTTACACCTTCTTAAAGGCAAAGGGATATGAAATCGGTAAGTCTCTGGTAGATGATACCAAGATCGACTACTGTAAGGAAATGATGGAAAAGGCTGAGAAGCTGGGCAAGAAGCTGTTACTGCCTGTTGATTCCGTAACCATTGCTGATTTCCCGAACCCGATCGATGCTCCTGTTGAGGTTCAGGTATATGATGTTACCAACATGCCCGCAGACAGAGAGGGATGCGATATCGGACCCAAGACCGCAGCTCTGTATGCTGAGGCTGTTAAGACCGCTAAGACCGTTGTATGGAACGGACCTATGGGTGTATTCGAGAATCCTACCCTGGCAGCAGGTACCATCGCAGTAGCAAAGGCTCTGGCTGAGACCGATGCAACTACCATTATCGGTGGCGGTGACTCCGCAGCAGCTGTTAACCAGCTTGGTTTTGCTGACAAGATGAGCCACATCTCTACCGGTGGCGGAGCTTCCCTGGAGTTCCTGGAAGGCAAAGAGCTTCCCGGAGTTGCCGCAGCAGACGACAAATAAGTAGCTGTTGTGAGGGCAACGCCGTGTGTGGCAGCAGCAGATGACAAAACAGAATAAAGAAATACTAAGGCGTCAAAAGTACGCCGCCTAAGTATTTCTAAGTTATTCTGAGGAGAATGCCTCAGGCATTCTCCGGTATACGATAAGAACGATAAAAAATAAGAGGTGTATGGTTATGGCAAGAAAGAAGATCATTGCCGGCAACTGGAAGATGAACATGACTCCCAGCCAGGCAGTAGAACTGATCAATACTTTAAAGCCCCTCGTAGCAAATGATGAAGTAGACGTACTTCTGTGCGTTCCTGCAATCGACATCATTCCCGCTATGGAGGCAGCAAAGGGTTCCAATATCATGATTGGTGCCGAAAATATGTACTTCGAGGAGAAGGGTGCTTTCACCGGCGAGATTTCTCCCGCAATGTTAGATGATGCAGGTGTGAAGTATGTGATCATCGGTCACTCCGAGAGAAGAGAGTACTTTGCAGAGACTGACGAGACCGTGAACAAGAAAGTCCTCAAGGCTTTCGAGCATGGTATTACTCCCATCATCTGCTGTGGTGAGACTCTGACGCAGAGAGAGCAGGGGGTTACCATCGACTTCATCCGTCAGCAGATCAAGATCGCATTCCTGAATGTAACTGCTGCACAGGCAGCAACCGCTGTGATCGCATACGAGCCCATCTGGGCAATCGGTACCGGCAAGGTAGCTACTACCGAGCAGGCACAGGAAGTATGTAAGGCAATCCGTGAGTGCATCGCTGAGATCTATGATGATGCAATTGCAGCAGCTATCCGTATCCAGTACGGCGGATCCGTATCTGCTTCCAGCGCTCCCGAACTGTTTGCACAGGCAGACATCGACGGTGGTCTGGTAGGCGGTGCTTCCTTGAAGGCTGATTTCGGACAGATTGTTTGTTATAACAAATAATTCTTAGAAAATAAGAATAATCCTTGCAACGAAGAGACTACTATGCTATGTTAGATACAAAGCATAGTAGTTTTCTTTTTGGCAAATCTGGTACATCTGACAAGTCGGAAAATCGTGCTTTTTCAATAAGATCCAACATTCTAGAAGCAGGAGATTCTGACCTGACGTATTCCCAATGTAATTTTTGCATAGTGTTAAATACGTTTGTACGTAAATGCCGTGTATGCTGTTACAGACATTTTTGTCGGAATCTCCTATCATACTACCAAGGAGGTAATACATGGGAGAAGCAGCAGTAGTCATGCAGGAGTACCTGGGGGATGCGTACCGGTTCGCGGATCTGTTCAATGTTGTATTTTTTCAGGGGGAGCAGGTGATAGAACCTCAGATGTTAAGTGAACAGTCGGAACGCTATGCGGTACATCCACCTAAACCGCAGGGGCATCCCGGAGGGCGGAGAGGCGACCGACGAAAAAGACCCGGGAACGGAAAACATCGGGAAGAATACCGGGATGTGAAGAAGAGAATGGAAGACGGTACCATGTTCCGGATATTGGCGGTGGAGGCGCAAAGCTATGTGGACTATACAATGCCTCTGCGCTGCATGGAATATGATGTACAGGAATATTTAAAGCAGCTTCGGGAACTGCGGAGCAGATATACGGGGACCGGGGAACTTAGAAACGCAGAGCGTCTCAGCGGAATCCGTAAGCAGGACAGACTGGTTCCGGTGTATACATTATGTTTATACCACGGGGAGGATACCTGGGACGGACCGCTGTGTCTGGCGGATATGATGAATCTGGAGGAAGAGACGGTCAGGACGAGACTTCCTTTTGCAGATTATCCCATGAAGTTATATTGTATTAATGAAGAGGATGATTTTGACCGGTTCCGTACGGATCTGCGGGAGGTATTTCAGGCACTTGCCTGCCGTGGGAACAGACAGAGACTGGAGCAGCTGATATCTTCAGATCCTGCATACCGCAGACTGCCTGAGGATACGGCGGCAGTTATGGCAGTACTTATGGGCTTTTGGGAACTGACAGAGAATATGGAGTATTATGTGACAATCGAGGAAAGCGGAGAGGAGAGATATGATATGTGTAAGGCATTGATGGATCTGCGGGCAGAGGAACGGAGTATCGGACAGGAGATCGGACAAGAGATTGGACAAGAGATTGGAGAGCATATTGGACAACAGATCGGAGAACAGATCGGAGCTACCGGGAAGACGGTGCAGATCGTCCGGAACATGATTGCCAGAGGCTATAAGAATGAGGATATCTGTGCCATTGCGGAATGCAGTGAGGAATTGGTACAGGAGATCAGGGAAGAAAGTCATGGCATTTGAAAAATTAGAAAAAAATATCATGGATGTGATCCAGGAGGAGCAGGCAAAGCTTGGATTCCGCCGTGAGAAGATCCGCCTGTATTATCCATTATCCACGCTGAACCATTTATTGAACACTGAGGATACGGCAGAAGAGATGTCAGTCACTCTGACCGGACAGCCGGAGAGCATGACAGAGAAGCTTGGGAAACTCACCGTTACCCGCAGAGGGGACCGGTTCTGCCTCTGTATTCCGGAGGAGGGCAGTGCCTATGTCCATGAGCATTTTGCGGAGACAGGATTTATTTATGAACTGATCCGGCTGATCGGACAGCATGACTGTAAGATCAAAGACATCCGGCAATTATTTTTACGGTATAGTGAGAATATCCATATAGAAGAGATGCGGGGAGAGGATTTTGATATTATGATCCGATTCCCGGAGGAGATAGGAGATCCATACTGTTATTGCTTCCGGGACGAGGGTTGCCATGTGATCTATCACCGGTTTCTGCCGGAGGATTATGCGGATCTGATGAAAGCTTAAGAAGGCTTAAGAGCGCGGTAATCCGAACGATAAGAAAGCTTATGTGCATTTTAAGCTATGGAAATACGAGAAAATGTATGGTAAGATAATTAAGGTTCTACCAAGAAAAATGTCGTAAAAGGCAGAAAGTGAGGGGTAAGATGATCTTTAAATGTAAAAACTGCGGCGGTAATGTAGTTTACAGCCCGGAGAGAAAGAAAATGTTCTGTCCTTTCTGTGAAAGTGAGGACAGTGAAGAGCGCCAGGATGGTGTGATCGAGACAAGCGGTGAGGAGAACGGTGCTGCGGAGGGAACGACACAGGTGGGAGCAGGTCAGCCGGTAAGCAGAATGGCAGCGGCGGAAGGAGAATCTCAGAAAAAGGTGACGAAGGTATGTCCCAACTGTGGCGGTGAGATTTCTATGACAGCCAGTACTTCTGCTACACAGTGTCCGTACTGTGACAATTACGTGATCGTGGATGAACAGATTGCCGGTGCTTACACACCGCATATGCTGATCCTGTTCCGTATGGGGAAGGAAGGCTGCAAGAAGCTGATCCGTGACAAATTTGAAAAATGTATTTTCGCACCGACGGATTTTCTGTCTGAGGTAAGACTGAATGGCATCCATGGTGATTATGTACCGTTCTGGTTTTACGATTATGATACCAATTGTACATTCCACGGCGAAGGTACCAAGGTGCGCAGCTGGACTACCGGCAATACGCAGTATACGGAGACTTCTTATTATGATGTTGTCAGGGATATGGATATTAATTTTGATAAGATTCCGGTGGATGCATCCATAGGAATGCCGGATGATGTCATGGATCTGATGGAGCCTTTTGATTATAAGGAGTTGCAGGAGTTCAAGCCGGAGTATTTGTCCGGATTTTACAGTGAGCGTTACAATATGACCTCCGATCTGGTGGAGAGCCGTGCGAAGGCGAAGATGCAGGAAGATGCGCAGAAGATGCTGCATGATAGTTATTCCGGCTATTCCAGTGTACGCAAACTGGGAGAAAATATCAGCGTAACAGGCAGTGATGTAAATTACGGACTTCTGCCGGTATGGAAGTATGATTATACCTATAAAGGGAAAGAGTATCCTTTCTATGTGAACGGACAGACCGGTAAACTGGTAGGTATCGCACCGATTTCCAAAGCAAAGGTGTGGGCTTATGCGGGAACACTTGGTGTGACACTGGCGGCAATTTTATGCATGGTAAATGCGATTGCCAGTCTGCTGTAAAGATTATGAGGGAAGGATAACGGGACAATGGAAAAAGATATTAAAAAAGAAGCGCTGAGACAGTACTTCAAATATTTTAAAATATGGTTTATCATTGCCGGCATACTGGCGGTAATCACCATCGGAGCGGCAGTTGTTCATGCACTCACACCTAAGACTGTACGGGACAACAGCCAGGAGCCCGCAGAGCGCGTATATGACTACGCGGATATGCTGACAGACGAAGAAGAGCAGAGCCTGCGGGAATATATCGCGGAGTGTGAGGAGAAGATTCAGGCAGATATCGTCATCGTAACGATTTCCGAATCGGTAGAATATGATCTGCAGAATCCGGATCTTCCGGAGGCATTCCATGCGAAGGAGGTCGGCAGCACCGACTGGAGCACTGCCATGAGAGATCTGGCGGATAACTTCTATGATTACAATAATTATGGTTATAACAAGGTACATGGCAATGGCGTTCTGCTTCTGGATAATTCCTATGAGGGACAGAAGGGAAGCTGGCTGTCCACCTGCGGAAATGTCTATGATTATTTCGGAGATTATGAGATCGACCAGGCATTGTATGCAGTGGATGACTACATAGACGAAAGCCCCTACAAAGCGTATAAGAATTGTATCAGTTATGTGACCCGGACCATGGAGGAGAGCCAGGAAGATATGCCCATGACATTTGCTCCCTGGATCCTGGTAGGACTTGTGGTCGCGCTGATCTATGCAGCGGTGAATCTTCATCAGAACAAAGCGAAAGATACTACCACAACAAACCAGTATGTCGACGGTAAAAAGCCAAAGATCAACGATACCAGAGATCAGTATCTGCGTAAGAATGTGGTTACCAGAAGAATCGAGACCAGCAGTAGCAGTGGCGGAAGCAGCCACCACAGCGGAGGTCATGGCGGAAGCCACAGAAGCAGTAGTGGTGTCAGTCACGGCGGCGGTGGACACAGAAGATAAGGGGCAGTAATATACTTGCTTTGTTAACTTGAAAGTTACGAGCCATGCAAAAATAGAACGGAATACCTCGGTGGGAGCTTGCT
>OHKL01000058.1_pt1 | contig 101865 bp, 81 predicted proteins | sample 1568721 | NCBI WGS metagenome assembly OHKL01 (sample SAMEA3879543, study PRJEB24766) | human gut metagenome | biome: human-associated habitat; feature: feces | place: USA | collected 1985/1987 | reverse complement strand
TCCGGCACGGCAGGCTATGAAGATTGAGCCGGCAGAGGCGTTGCATGAAGAGTAGGATGAAAGACAATAAAGAATTAACGATAAAAAGAGAAGAAAAATGAAAACTAATATAGTAGGTGTTATCATTGCATTGGTATTGGCATTCGTAGGTATGCTGAACGTTTGTGCACAAGATGTAAAAGTGAGTGAAGTGCGTAAAGTGGATGCCTTTTCGTCCATTGAGGTAACCTCTGTGGGAACCATTCATTTTACACAGAGCGACACTTATTCTTTCAAGATTGAAGGTAAGGAAAAGTACGTGAAGAATACGGAAACCACCGTCAAGGACGGTCGTTTGCTGATAGGCTTCAAGGATAAGAAAAACAAGCGTATGAGAAATCAGAAAGATGGTGTGGTCATTTGGATTTCGGCTCCCGATCTGAAGAAGGTGGAGTTTACCGGTGTAGGGGAATTCAAATGTGAGAAACCCTTGAAACTGGATGAAGTGTCATTTGAGGTAAAAGGAGTGGGTGAAGTGCATGTTTCCGATTTGACGTGTAACGAGTTGAAAGTTGCTTTGCGCGGAGTAGGTAGCGCCGATATTCATGTAGCCTGCGATTATTTGTCTGCCAAAATGAGCGGTGTGGGTGATGTCACTTTGAGCGGAACTGCCGGTCATGCCGACATTTCTAAAGGAGGCATAGGCGGGGTAAATACGGATAATTTGAAAATAGGTCGTTGATATGATAAAACAATATTTTACGCAAGCTTGGGCGCAACTCCGCCAGCAGCCGTTGATAAGCACTGTCAGTATTGCGGGTACGGCGCTTGCTATCTTCCTCATTATGCTGGTGGTGATGATACAACAGGTGCAGGTAGTTCCGTTTGCTCCGGAAAGTAACCGTGACCGTTTTCTGCACGTCAAATGGATGAGTATCTCCAATAAAGATTGGGGAGACGGGACAAGCAACGGGCCGATGAGTGTCCGTACGGCGCGGGAGTGCTTCCAGTCCTTGAAAACTCCCGAAGCTGTTTCCATCTATGCTTGTCAGACGGAATCTACGCCGGTCAGTCTGCCGGGACAACCGTCAACCGGAGTGGATATGTTGCAGACGGATGATGTGTTTTGGCGGGTGTTCGATTTTTCGTTTACTGCGGGCAAACCGTACGACAAGGCGACATTTGATGCCGGTATACCGGTAGCCGTCGTTACGGAGAGTGTATCGCGTCATCTTTTCGGGACTACAGAGTCCGTAGGTCGTGAGTTTTTGCTGAACCACGCCCCTTACCGGGTGTGCGGTGTGGTGAAGGATGTTTCTACCTTGGCCACTACAGCCTACGGACAGGTATGGATACCTTTTACCTCTACCGATTTTGAGAATGACGTGTGGAGTGACCACATGGGAATGGCAAGCTGTATCATTCTGGCACGCGACCGCAGTGATTTTCCTGCCATTCGTGAGGAAGCCGAGCGCCGTAAACTGGAATACAACACTCTTATCGGCGAGCGGGGCTATAAGCTGATTTACCGTAACCGCCCGTACGACCAGGAAAAGAATGCACTGGTGGAAGGTGCCAATGTGGAGCCGGATGTGGATGCGGCGCGCCGTCAACGACTCGTCATCTTTGTCATCCTGCTCATTGTTCCGGCTATCAACTTGAGCAGTATGACACAGAGCCGCCTGCGTCAGCGTGTCACTGAGGTAGGGGTGAGAAGGGCTTTCGGTAGTACGCGTATGGAAATTATGGGACAGATTGTGGCCGAGAACATGGTCGTGACATTCTTTGCCGGTGTGTTGGGACTATTGTTGAGCGTGACTTTTGCTTATTTGGGTGAATCCATGCTTTTTGCCGAAGGATTCAGCAAGGCTGTGAATGCGCCGCTTATCGATGCTTCCATTCTGCTGCATGCCTCCACTTTCGGATGGGCTTTGCTTTTCTGTTTTATCTTGAATCTGCTGAGTAGCGGGATTCCTGCATGGAAAGCCTCAAGAGTGGGAATCGTGAATGCATTGGGAGGAAAACTTCAGAAATAGGGTGTTAATATGTTGAAATAAATAAGATGACAAAGAAACTTTTTACACAGATAAAGAACGAGTGGCGGAGCAATACATGGCTGGCACTGGAATTGTTGGTCGTAAGCGTGGTGATGTGGTATATTGTGGACGACATCTATACACAGACCGCCACTGCCATGGAACCGAGGGGTTTTGATATTGAACATTGCTACCTTATCAATATGGGGCAGCTAACGGACAAAAGCCCTGACTATATACCCGGCCAGTCTGCCGAAGACCGGCAGAAGGACGTGCAGGAAATGCTGGACCGCCTGAAGCATCGTCCGGATGTGGAGGCTGTAAGCCTTTCACAGAATTCCTATCCTTACAACGGAAGCAACAGTTCGGCAGAGGTACGGTATGACACATTGCAGGCACCGAACTGGACCATAAGAAGCCTTGTAACACCGGACTTTGTGCGGGTATTCCGTTACCGGGGCACGCGTGGTGAGACTCCCGAACAGTTGGCTGCAATGTTGGAGAAGGATGACCAGTTCCTTGCTTCGGACAACCTTTTCAGAAAGTATGACGTTCCCCTGACTTCATTGGTGGGGAAACGGTTTTATCTGTTCGGTGACACGACCAGCACTGTGAGGTTGGCTGCCGCCATACAGAATGTGCGTTACAGTGACTATCAACAGGCACGTTCTTCTTACCGCATGCTCTATAAAATGCCGTCCGCATGGATGGATTATAGCAAGGAATGGTGTGTCCGCGTGCGTCCAGACCAGGACAAGGGCTTTATCGAGCGCCTGAAAGCTGACAGTGAAAAGCTCTATCGTGTGGGTAATATTTTCATTGCCGAGGTTCGTTCGTTTGCCGATTTACGTGATGATTTTCAGAGTGGTTGGGTGACAGGGCTGCGCAGCTATATGGTAGGTATGGGATTCTTGTTGCTGAATATCTTTCTCGGATTGTTGGGCACGTTCTGGTTCCGCACGCAACAGCGCCGGGCCGAAATAGCGTTGCATAAGGCACACGGTGCTACGGACCGTATCATTTTCAGACGCTTGCTTTGTGAGGGCTGGCTGTTGCTGCTGATAGTCACTCCTATAGCACTCGTCATTGATTACAATCTGGCTCATTTGGAATTGAACTCTTGGCGCAACGGTACTACCTTGGAAGGGGACAGATTATTGATTTGTGCCGCTATCACTTTCTTGCTTATCGCATTGATGATTGCCGTCGGTATTGGCATTCCGGCACGTAAAGCGATGAGGGTGCAGCCTGCCGAAGCGTTGCATGATGAATAAGTTTTTTTGAATATTCTGTGCATTTTCGCAAGAATACTTGTATATTTGCTAACTCTTAAGATTCTTGCACATAATATCCAAAAGTTTAATATTATGAGAAAATGCCTTTTCTTATCATTGTTGTTGGGCTTGTTGTGGGCGGTACCGGAGACACTTTCCGCTGCCGAACATACGTATGATGTACTTTTCATACAATCATATACCAGTCATACCCCTTGGCATAGCCGGCTGACAACAGGCTTGAAAAGCGGATTTGAAAAGGGAGGGGCCAAGGTAAATATTGTCACAGAGTATCTGAATGCGGATTTCTGGACTTTCCCTTCTGAATGTTTCATCATGCGCCGTATTTGTGAGCGTGCCAGACAGCGGAATACGGACATGATTGTGACTTCCGGTGATGAGGCATTTTATACATTGGTGCATTGCGGTGATTCTTTACCTTACCGGTTGCCGGTGGTGGTATCCGGTATAAAGTATCCCGACGAGAATGTCTTGAAGAAAATGCCCAATGTTTCCGGGTATGTCTCAAAGCCGGATTTTAGTGTATTGTTGGAAGAAGCGATCCGTATGTTCCCCTCACGAACAGAAATCGTTTGTCTGTCGGACAGCAGTTTCTTGAGCCGCAAGGGGGTAGAACAGGTGGAGGAAGTTTGGGAAGGGTTGAAACAGAAGTATCCTAAGCATAGCTTGAAGAAGATGAACGTACAGGCTCAGTCCTTGAATTCCATCATTACTTCTATTTGTTATGACTACAACGCCTACAAACATATTGTCATTGCACCGAAGTGGATTCCTTTTCTTTCTTTGAAACTGAAGTCTCCTGTTTTCGCCAGCCAGAATTTGGCCATGACAAACGGTGTCTTATGTGTTTATGATGTCGTACCTTCAGAAGATACCTATGCCGCAGGTAAATGGGCTGCACGTATTTTGAAGGGAAAGGAGCCTTTTTCTTTGGGAGTGACCAATTTCACGGGAAAATTGTTGTATGACTACAAGCAGTTGGAGTTTTTCCATATAGATGCCGGACGGGTAGAAGCTGAGGGGGTCATTCTGAATGTGCCGTTGGTGGAACAGTACCGTGTTTGGTTCATTTTCTTCTATTCGGTGGTTGTAGGTGCCTTGGTGCTGTTGGTGGCATGGCTTTACCGTATGAACCGCCGGGAGTCCCGCAGACGTATCCATGCGCAAACTCGTTTGCTGATACAGCATCGTCTGGTGGAACAGCGCGATGAGTTTGATAATATCTTTTGTTCCATCCGTGACGGTCTGATTACCTATGATATTGATTTTCGCATTCATTTCGTGAACCGTTCTTTGATGATGATGCTGGGGGTGGATTCAGAAGTTCATACCGCCCGTTATTATGAGGGACAGATGGCTGGTTCAATTTTTCGTATTTATATGGATGGGGAAGACGTCCTGCATAAGTTGCTGAAACAGGTCTATTCAGAGAGGAAGCCTGTTCCCATTCCGGAAAATGCATTTATGCAAGAGAAAGATAAGGAAAACTATTTCCCGATTTCCGGTGAGGTTGTTCCCATCTTCTCCAATGAACAGCTGACGGGAATGGCTATTGTGTGCCGTAATATTTCTGAGGAGGAGATGCAAAGACGCTTCTTTAATATGGCGGTGGAGGAAAGTTCCATCTATCCTTGGCAGTATAATATGCACATGAACTGCTTTTATTTTCCCGAAGGACTGTTGAAGCGTTTTAATATTCTGGCTGATACGGAGTTCTTGACAAGGGAAGATTTAGATAGGCTTATACATCCGGATGATTTGCCGCACACCCGTGTGCATTTCGATTCTATCTTGTTAGGACGGGAACTGAATTCCCGCATGAATTTCCGTTTACAGCATGTGGGGGGAGGGTATGAATGGTGGGAATTCCGGAGTACGGCATACAACGGCTTGAAACCGGAAGCTCCCTATATGGTGTTGGGCGTTTGTCAAAGTATCCAGAAGTATAAGGATACGGAAGAAGCATTGATTGCGGCACGTGACCGTGCTTTGCAGGCTGATAAGCTGAAGTCTGCCTTTCTTGCCAATATGAGTCATGAAATACGTACTCCGCTGAATGCAATTGTAGGGTTTTCCGATTTGTTGCAAAACCTGGATGTTTTCACCCCCGAAGAAGTGAAACAATTTGTAGAGACCATCAACATCAACTGTACGCTGCTGTTGGCATTGATGAACGATATCCTGGACATGTCACGCATCGAATCCGGTACCATGGATTTCCAGTTTGAGTCGCATGATCTGACGTCTGTCCTGCAACAGGTATATGATTCCCAGCGTTTGAGTATGCCGCAAGGGGTGGAGCTGCGAACGGGATTTCCGGAAGAAGAGGGGAAGTCCATTCTGACCGATTCTGTACGTCTGAAGCAGGTAGTGAACAATCTGATAAATAATGCCAAGAAGTTTACCGTGGCAGGAAGTATCACATTCGGTTATCTGATGGATGAACCGGACTACACTACCCTTTATGTGGAAGATACTGGTAGCGGTATTTCTGAAGAGGATCAGAAACATATATTCGAACGGTTCTACAAAGCTGATAATTTCACGCAGGGTGCAGGGCTGGGATTGAGCATCTGTCATACGATTGTAAACCGCCTGCAAGGGGAGATTGCCGTTTCCTCGCAGTTCGGAAAGGGGACGCGGTTTGAGGTGAGACTTCCGGATGGTATCAGAGAATAAATCATTCGATTCTTTTACATCCGTTTGCCTGCAGAAACTCATCGAGCATTGTTTCATAATTACCGTGCAGCATGATGTGGTGATTTCCCAAAGGATTTTTCAAGAAATATTCGGCAGGGGAATGGAGCTTTACGCGTACCTGGGTACGGCACATATTGATATAGTTGGTATTTTCTGTCAACGTTCCTGTGCTCAGGTAGTATTCGTCCAGACACTCGCTGCCACATTTTACAATAGTTACATCTCCGGTAGGGAGAATACCCTGGATACCGATACCGCTTTCTGTCTCGAAGTGATTACGGATAATGAACTTCTCTGTTTGGGCAATGCCTACGGTGCAATGTGCCAGTATGACTTCGTTGGTGCGGGCATTGATCATGGAAGGATTCGCCATGAAAGTAGATTTCCCGGTCAGCACTTTTACAACAAGCATGCTGAATATGGATTGTAAGTCACCTTCACAGCCGGCTATGATTCCTTCGTCGTTCAGCAGGGCAAGGGCGAGACAGCCGGTAGTGCCGGTCTGTTCTATCAGGCGGAAGCAGCTCAGGGTAATGGCGCTCAACTTGTCTTCTTCCACAATCTTTTTGATGGCATGGTAGAGGCGCATGGCCTTTATCATATCTTCCGGTGTGGCTTCACGGCAGGCAAGTGCCTTTCCGGCAAGGGAGGCGCAGGCTTCACCGACCTCATCATCCGTTATCTGTTCATAATATTCATAAACCCGGTTCAACGGAACATCTATATATTCAATTCCCCAACGGCGTTTGGCAAGCAGATAGTCCACGTTACTCGCGATGAGCCAGTTGGACGGAGTGCCCATTACGCCTATGCGCATGCCTACAAGACTGCGCTGAGCCTTGAAGTTGCTGTACAATACGAAAATCCGTTTGATGATTTCTGACAATTCGCCGTGCAGGATTTCACTTCTCATTCCTCGTCCCCGCAGCCAGGAGGAAATTTCCAATGCGGCGGCAAGAGAGTTCTGCATGCCGTCTGCTAAAAGAATGGCAGGACGGGGAAGAGATTCGAAATGCTGGATAACCAGCCGTTCCACTCCCCCGGTAGCAATGAACAGAATACTGAAATCATTGGGCGTCAGTTTGTCTATATCCTGGTAGTCGATAAAGTTGACAGTAAAGTATTTTTCCAATTCAGTCAATATCACTTCATGTGAACTACGGATGGACGCTTGCTTATGCAGGATAGAAGCAAAGGTTATTAGGTTGATGACCATATTATTAATAGTGGTTTAATAATTTACGGTTTAACAATTGTAGTTGCTTATTTGTTTGATATTTCAAAGGTACAAGTTTCTTTTCATATAACATAGCGTTTTTAATATAGATAAGGTTTTTAAAGTTTTTATGTCTATGCATCCTTTGGGTTTCAAATAAATCGCTACATTTGCACTTTAATAATCAAATGATAGCAATATCAATCGTCAATCGTTAATAGTAAATTATCTCATGCCAACAATATCCATTCGCGGAGTAGAGATGCCTGCATCTCCTATCAGAAAGCTTGCCCCTTTGGCAGATGCTGCCAAACAAAGAGGCGTACATGTATTTCACCTGAATATCGGCCAACCCGACCTGCCTACACCGCAAGTCGCGATTGATGCGATACGCAATATAGACCGGAAAGTGTTGGAATATAGTCCCAGTGCAGGATACCGCAGCTACCGCGAGAAATTGGTGGGCTACTATCAGAAATATAATATCAATCTGACGGCTGATGACATCATCATAACTTCCGGCGGTTCGGAAGCGGTGTTGTTTTCGTTTCTTGCCTGCCTGAATCCGGGTGATGAGATTATTGTTCCCGAACCGGCCTATGCCAACTATATGGCGTTTGCCATTTCTGCCGGAGCAAAGATACGTACGATTGCCACCACCATTGAAGAAGGTTTCTCATTGCCTAAGGTGGAAAAGTTCGAAGAGCTGATAAACGAACGCACCCGTGCCATTTTGATTTGCAATCCCAACAATCCTACCGGTTATCTTTATACCCGTCGTGAGATGAACCAGATTCGCGACCTTGTGAAGAAGTATGATCTGTTCCTGTTCTCGGATGAAGTGTATCGTGAATTCATATACACGGGTTCTCCTTATATCTCAGCCTGCCATTTGGAGGGTATTGAGAATAATGTGGTATTGATTGATTCCGTGTCCAAGCGTTATTCGGAATGCGGTATCCGTATCGGTGCGCTGATAACGAAAAACAAAGAGATACGCGATGCCGTAATGAAGTTCTGCCAGGCGCGCCTCAGTCCTCCTTTAATCGGCCAGATTGCTGCCGAGGCTTCTTTGGATGCCGGTGAAGACTATTTGCGTGATACGTACGATGAATATGTGGAGCGCCGTAAATGCCTGATTGATGGTTTGAACCGTATTCCCGGTGTCTATTCGCCCATCCCGATGGGGGCTTTCTATACGGTGGCCAAGTTGCCGGTAGATGATTCGGACAAGTTCTGCGCATGGTGCCTTTCTGAATTTGAATACGAAGGCCAGACGGTCTTTATGGCTCCTGCCTCCGGCTTCTATACAACACCCGGCTCCGGGCGTAACGAGGTCCGTATAGCATACGTGCTGAAGAAGGACGATTTGAACCGTGCTCTTTTGGTACTTCAGAAAGCATTGGAGGCGTATCCGGGACGTACGGAATAATGAATATGGACTTATCCCGCTTTATAGCCCTTCGTATCTATCGCAACTCGGAGCCGGGCAAGCAGGTTTCCCGGCCTGCCGTGCTCATCGCCATGATTGGCATTGCCATCGGACTGGCGGTGATGATTATTGCTGTGTCCGTAATTGTCGGGTTCAAGAGCGAGGTGCGTGAGAAGGTGGTAGGTTTCGGAGCGCATATCCAGGTAAGCAACCTGGATGCCGTACGTTCATACGAAACTCGTCCGGTTGTGGTGGGAGACAGTATGCTGACGGCTCTGTCCGCCTATCCGGAGGTAAAGCATGTACAGCGGTACTCCACCAAACCGGGCATGATAAAGACTTCGGACGCTTTTCAGGGAATAGTGCTGAAAGGTGTCGGGCCGGAATATGACAGGGCGTTCTTTTGCCGTCATCTGGTGGAGGGTGACATTCCGCAGTTCAGTGATTCGGCTTCTTCCAACCGGGTAGTAATTTCTAAATCCCTTGCCGGTAAGCTGAAACTGAAACTTGGAGACAAGATCGACACTTATTACATACAGGAGGATGTACGCGCCCGTCGCCTGGTAATTGCAGGGATTTACCAGACTAACTTTTCCGAATATGACAACCTTTTCCTGTTGACCGATTTGAATATGGTGAACCGTCTGAATAAGTGGGAACCGGATCAGGTGAGCGGTGTGGAACTGGAATTGCGCGATTACGGCACACTGGAGGAAACCACTTACCGGATAGCTGCCGATACGGATGAACGGCCCGACCGGAACGGGGCTGAATATTGTGTCCGTAACGTGGAACAGCTTAATCCTCAGATATTCGCCTGGCTGGGCATTCTGGATGTGAATATCTGGGTAATCCTTATTCTGATGATTGGAGTAGCCGGCTTTACCATGGTTTCCGGTTTACTGATCATTATCATCGAACGTACCTCCATGATCGGTGTATTAAAGTCCTTGGGTGCCGATAATTTTACCATCCGCAAAGTTTTCCTGTGGTTTTCAGTTTTTCTGATAGGGAAGGGAATGCTATGGGGCAATGTTATCGGCCTTGCATTCTATTTCGTACAACACTGGTTCGGTTTGTTCAAGCTTGATCCGGAAACATATTATATGGATACGGTTCCCGTGTCCTTTAATATCTGGCTGTTCCTGTTGCTGAATGCGGGTACTTTGCTGGCATCGGTTCTTATGCTGCTTGGCCCTTCTTACCTTATTACGCGCATCAGCCCGGCAACTTCCATCCGTTACGAGTAATCTTTTATTTTCTCAGAAAATCGCTTTTCTTGCGGAACAGGCAATACAGTTTCCAACGTAGGGACTGTACCGGTTGCAGCATGTCGAATACCGGCAACGTAAAGTAATACCTTCGTTTCTCCTCCAGCTCTTTGGCAGTATGGTTGATGATGACGGCTTGTGTGGCAAAACGCAACAGGAAGAGCAGAAACGCGATGCCTGCTGACAGCCAATGGAAATTCAGGATGCCGATGACGAGAGTTGCCGTCCATGTACCGTAAAAAGCCAGGCGTGTCAAGGTTTCCAATCCTGCCAGCCAACGTTGTGCTCCATGATACAGTCTTGAGGTAGAAGCGTAGCTGATCTTTTCTTCTCTCCAGTCTTTGGCGCGTACAACAGGTTGTACACGTACAATGGCATTCACATCGGTTTCTACCCTTGTGTTTTCCGGGGTGGCTACATGGTTGATGAACAGGTCGTCGTCTCCCCGTTGCAGATTAAGATGGGCGGAGAATCCTTTGTGCTGATAGAACAGTTCCTTGCGGTAAGCAAGATTGCGTCCGATACCCATATAAGGGCTGCCGGCCAAAGCAAATCCCAAGTAGCGCATGGAGGTAAACAGGTTGTCGAAACATACCCGTTTATGCAGCCAGCCTTTGCCGCGTTCGTAACCACTGTAGCCCAGTACCACCTGGGTGCGGGAGGTGAAATTGCGTGCCATCAGCCGGAGCCATTGGTTGCTTTGCGGCAGGCATTTGGCATCCGTAAAGACCAGCCAGTCATGCTTGCTTGCCTTGATACCAAGGGTGATAGCCAATTTTTTCCGGCTGATATAGCGGGAAGAACCGGGCACAAAGCTATGATAGAGGTGGGGATATTTTTCTTCCAGCAAAGTCAGGTAATCTTCGCTTTCATCTGTATCGCCGTCATTAATGACTATCACTTCAAACTGCGGATAATCCTGTTCCAGCACGGCACTTAGGTTGCGGCGCAGATTCTCGGATTCCTCGCGGGCGCAGATGATGACCGATATGGGCGGCAACTCCTGTGTGAAGTGCGTATCACCCCGTTTGGTGGCACGGCTACGCATGTGGATACGGTTGTAAAGACAAAAGTAGTAGAGGACTTGAGTGATGAAAAGAATGCCTGTCGCAACAAGCAGTATTTTTTCAGTGTGGTCAAATGTAAATGCTTCCATGTGTCGTAAGACGTTTTATGCGTCGCAAAGGTACTAAATTTCGTTACAAGAAATACTGGGACTTGCGTTTTTTTGACTTTCTCCCTGTCAGATCTCCGGCACCACCTCGAACTTTGTGTCCGGAAAATGCTTTGCCAGGTAATTTTTGATGTATTGCATCGTGTCTTCCTGAATGGTCTTGTCTTCCACGGTGGGATAGAGATTATACAATACCGTATCCAGCCTGATGCCTCTGTTTTTGATGGCTTCCAGGCTCAGCAGGGTATGGTTGATGCTGCCCAGCTTGCCGGAAGTTACAAAGAGAAGCGGATATTGCTTTTCTGCTATATAGTCTATTGTCAGATATTCCTCTGTCAAAGGTACCATGAGACCGCCGGCACCTTCTACAAGAACGATGTCGTAGCGGCGGGCAAGTTCCAGGGTTGCCCGTTCTATCTTATTGAAATCAATGGGGCGCCGGTCTATGCGGGCGGCAAGGTGTGGAGAGCAGGGATAAGAAAATATTTCGGGCATGGTAAGTCCTTCGCGGTCTTCGGGCAGGTAACCTGTCTCCATGATGCGTCGGTGAAGGTCGATGTCTTCGGAATGGCCTACATTTCCGGTCTGTATGAATTTCTGCGTGATGACGCGTTTGCCGTTTTGGGCAAGTTGACGGGCATACCAGGCAGTACAATAACTTTTTCCGGCATCGGTATCAATGCCGCTGATGAAGTAAATCTGAGATTCCATTGTCTTATATTCCATTGTTGTTATTTGTTTTAGTTCCTTTTTGAATTTTCTCTTGCGATAAGTTTTTATACTCTTGTCCTATTTATTCCTTTATCTTATTTTCTCAAAGAAAGATGAAGTGGGATTTAAACCGGTTTCTTGTTTTTGGCGATGATATAAATAGGGTGATAAGTCAGCGTCACGTTCCCGTCTGCATCAGTGAACTGCCGGATATACTCCTCACAGAACCTTTGCAGCCGTCCGCGTGTCCATATCCTCTTTTCGGTGCCTGTCACTCCGGTTTGTTTCAGATGTTTCAAGACGGCTTGCGGCGTGGTGAAGGAGAGGGATACAATCTCCTCTTCGGCATGAAGTACGTCGAAGTGGGGAGCCAACAGTTGTTGAAGGCGCTTGGCGGGCAGATAGTCCAGTCCGTGTCCGGTCAGACGGCGGATTTGATGCATGTTCTCTGTCCCGAAAGTGCTGAAGGCGAGGATACCGTCCTTTGCCAGTGCATGGTGGCAACGGAGAAAGAAAGCTTCCGGATCATTGAACCATTGCAGGGTGGAACAGGAAGTTATCAAGTCCGTGTATTCGGGGAAGTCAAGGCTCTCTGCATCTCCCGGCAGAAAACGGACTTCAGTCTCCGTGCTGCCCTCCTTTCGGGGGATGGCTTGTGTGGAACAGAGCTCTCCGACGCACTCCTCCATTTCCCGGCAAAGGTCGTTCAGCAATAAAGTGTCGGGTTGCAGCGTCTGTAGCAGGATACGGGAATAACTGCCCGTGCCGCAGCCGAATTCCACGATGTGCCGGAAACGTGCGGATAGAGTTTCCGGCAGGATATGCTCGGCAGAGTACAGGACATCTGTCAGTATCCGCATCATTTTCCCGGCAACCTGTTGTTGTACGCGGGCTTCGCGGGTATAAGTGCTGCGCGCTTTGGCAAAACGTTCGGCTATCAGTTGCTTGTCCATAGTTCTTGCAGATAGTGGCGGAATAGTTCTTCTTGATAGTGGGCGTCTTCCGTCTGCCGTGCCGGAGTCCCTGATGCTTCCCAGGCCTGCAATTGATTGGCGGGCGGGATGATGCGGTCATTGCTGCCCACAACGGCCTGTTGCCAATGGAAGGTGGCGGGAAGAAGCCTTTTATACATCTTTTCAATCTCTGCCAGTTCGTCGCGAAGCTCTTCCAGCGGACGTTGCGGGGTGATTTGCAGGAAGGCTCTGAAGGCGGTTCCGTCTGCACACATCCGGCGGAGGAATTTGTGCAGGGAGGCTCCGGTGAGCCCGTCCAATGTGCCGCGGAAGATGACGGGAGGAATGCCTAAATGTTCGTCGATGGGATAAGGGGTGCCGTTGATGGCAATGCTGTCTGCTATGGGTAACGACAGTTGCGGTACCACCTGCGAAGCAGCCCACACTCCCATGGACCAGCCGACGATGTTGACCGTCTTGTATTCATCCAGGCCGGACTTGTCAAAATCCAAAGTGCGGTAGTCGTAGCATACCATGAAATCACTGCGTTCGGGACGGTAGGTTTTGAAAGGTGTCTCGTCTGCTCCCCATCCGGCAAAGAATAGCAGCAGGCGGGGATGATGTTCATGTATAATATAAGTCTGTTTCATAATCTTCTTTTATTGCTTGATGGATATAGTATAGCTTCGCACACAGTGAACGGACCTTTTAGCTGATGTGCTTTATCAGTTCTTCTATCTCTTCCTCTCTGATATCCGCTGTCAGTGAAAAGCGGATTCGCGATGTTCCTTCGGGCACCGTGGGCGGGCGGACCGGCAATGCATAGAAACCGTGCCGTTGTAACTCTTCCGCACGGATCACGGTGTCTGCGCTGGGACCGACCACCAGCGGTACGATGTGGCTTACGCTGGGGCAGGAATAACCCTTGGCCTCCAATGCTTCGCGCAATGTACGGCTGATTCGGTCCAGATGCTTCCGCTCCTCCTGCATTTCGGGGATTCTGCGTATGACGGACAAAGTCCAGGCGATGTTTACGGGAGGCAGGGCAGTGGTGAAAATAAGTGTACGCATGCAGTTTACGAGGTATTCCCGAAGCACCCGGCTGCAGACAATATATGCGCCTGCCGATGCGCCTGCTTTTCCGAATGTGCCTACCAGAAAGTCTATGTCATGGATGCACCCGGCTTCTTCCGCACATCCCAGTCCGTGCTTGCCGCGCACTCCGAAAGCGTGCGCTTCATCCACATATAGCGATACGTTACCGTAGCGGTGTTTCAATTGTACCAGAGACTGGAGGTCGGCCCTGTCACCGTCCATGCTGAATATGCTTTCGGTTACGACGATGACCTGTTGATGGGATTGGGTGTGTTCCTTCAACAGTCGTTCCAACTGGTTCAGGTCATTGTGGCGGTAGCGGATGCAGCGTGCTGCTGAAAGCCGGATGCCGTCGATGATACTGGCATGTACCAGTTTGTCTGCCAATATCAGGGTCTGTGAATTGCTTACAGCAGGCAGGATACCGGTATTGGCATGATAACCGCTGTTGAATACCAAGGCGGCTTCTGTGCCGAATTGTGCGGCCAATTCTGCCTCCAGCTCCTCGTAAACGCTGAAGTTGCCCGTCAGCAGGCGGGAGGAGGAGGAAGTGGGCAGGAATGAATCCGGTGTAAGTGTCTGTAAGAAGTCTTCCCTGATCTTTCTGTCTGTGCCCAGGCCCAAATAATCGTTGGATGAAAGGTTCAGCATTCGCCGGCCGTTTACGATGACTTCCCTTCCGTCGTGTACCATTGAAGGCAGGCGACGAAGGTTGCTGTGCGATTCTAATTCTTGGAGCCTCACCCCCAACATGGTTGTCTCATTGTCTTGCTTCTTCATCATATTGTCTTTTATCATCATGCATATATCTTGCTGTCTTTCCTAATCTTTCTTTTTTATCAGTTCTGACGCACCTCCTCGGGGGTGAGGCTGTTCATCAGCCCCCTTGTCAGTTTCGTCAACTGCTCCGGCTCTATGATAAACGGTGGCATCAGATAAACCAGCTTGCCGAATGGGCGAACCCAGATACCCTCCTCCACAAAGCGCCGTTGCATCCATGCCATGTCTACCGGTGTCTTGGTTTCGATGACACCGATGGCGCCCAATACACGTACATCGTTTACCGAAGGCAGTTCCCATGCAGGGGCGAGTTCCTCCTGAAGTTGCCGGGAGATGCGGTTGACCTTTCCTTGCCAGTCATATTCGGGAGACGTCAGTAGCCGGACCGATGCACATGCCACGGCACATGCCAACGGATTGCCCATGAAAGTGGGCCCATGCATGAAGGCGCCGGGCGAGTGGTTGGAGATGGTGTCTGCCACCTCATTCGTCGTCAGCACGGCAGAGAGTGTCATATATCCGCCGGTCAGCGCCTTGCCTATGCACATGATGTCCGGTTCCACACCGGCATGTTCCCAGGCGAACAGTTTGCCGGTCCGTCCGAATCCCGTCGCAATCTCGTCGAATATCAGCAGCAGATTGTATTCCTTGCAGAGACGTGCTGCTTCACGCAGATACTGCGGGTGATAGAACCACATGCCGCCTGCACCTTGTACGATGGGTTCGAGGATAAGTGCGGCCAATTCGTCGTGGTGCCGTTCTATTGTTTCTTTCAGAGGGAGGAGGTCTTCCGGATTCCATTCGCCGTTGAACCGCGAGGAGGGTTGCGGAACAAAGTGGCGTACAGGCAATGACGGGCCAAACAGGGAGTGCATGCCTGTCACCGGGTCGCATACGGACATCGCATTCCATGTGTCTCCGTGATATCCGGAACGGATGGTTACGAAGTTGTTCTTTTTCTCTTTTCCTTTGCCGTACCAGTATTGCACAGCCATTTTCAAAGCTACTTCTACGGCTACCGAACCGGAGTCCGCATAAAATATCTTCTGCATGGAGGGCGGTACTAAAGGCAGCAGCAGTTTGCCCAATTCTATGGCAGGGTCGTGGGTCAGGCCTCCGAACATGACGTGCGACATCTTGCGCAGTTGCTCTTCCGCCGCCCGGTTCAGTACGGGATGGTTGTAACCGTGTACGGCGCACCACCATGACGACATTCCTTCAATCAGCGTCTGTCCGCTTTCCAGGGTAATCGTCGCGCCTTCCGCCTGCTTCACCTTATATACGGGCAGGGGATGGGTGGTTGAAGTGTAGGGATGCCAAAGATGCTCGCGGTCGAACTGCGAATCGCTGAAACGGTAGCCCGCCTCTTCAATCAGCACTTTGTCTTCTGATACCTTGGAGCCGAGCGTGGTCAGCAGATCTCCTACAATGGCAGAGTTGATTCCTATATGCAGGGCTTTCTTTACTGCTTCTTTGCTCAGCTGCGAACGTCCTCCGGCAAAACGCAGGAAAGCCGTGGGGTTGATGAAGCGGAACAGTGCGATGGTGGTCAGTATCTCTTCTTCGCTCAGCGGTTCCTGCTTTTCCAATGGGGTGCCGGGAATGGGGCTTAGCAAATTGATGGGGATGGACTGGACTTCCAGGTTTTTCAGGGTGAAAGCAAATTCGATACGCTGCTGCATGCTTTCGCCCATGCCGATAATGCCTCCGCTACAGATGTCCATACCGGCATTGCGGGCAGCTTTCAGTGTACGCAGCTTGTCTTCCTGGGAGTGGGTACTGCACAGGTGAGGGAAGTAGGAAGGAGCGGTCTCGAGATTGCAGTGGTAGCGGGTAATTCCGGCTTCGTGCAAGGCGCGCATTTCTTCTTCGTCCAGCAATCCTAACGAGGCACACAGCTGTATGGACGAGTGTTTACGCATGTGTCGTGCCGCTTCGCATAATTTTTCCATATTCTTGCTCGAAGGCTTTCTTCCGCTGGTTACCAATGAGAAACGGGCTACGCCTTGCTCTTCGTTGTGCCGGGCATGCCGCAGGCATTCTTCTTTGCCTACCAGGTCATAGACATCCGCTTGGGTCTTGTAGTGTGCTGATTGTGCACACCATTTGCAATTCTCCGGGCATCGTCCCGACTTGGCATTGATGATGGAACACATATCAAATTCCTCTGAGGCCAGGGCTTTGGTTATCCCGTGTGCGGCTTCGTATAGTGCTTCCTTGTCTGGTTGGGTGGCCAGCCATTCTGCCTGTTCCTCTTTAAGGGAGCCACCTTGCAATACAATTGCTTTCAGTTCGTTTACAGTCATATCCTTTTGTTATAAAATGGGTGGATAAAAAAGAGGCACGGATTGCCGGAGTCCATGCGGCGCATCGTGTGAGCTGCATGATTCCGGCAATCCGTGCCTGTCATATTTTTTGTTTCTGAAATGTATGTTTCCTGCTTGCCCGTATTTGCATAGGCGCAAGTAACCGGTTCCCGGAACAGTACCTGCAGGTTTGTTCCCGGTTCCATAATCCCGTTGACAAGAGCCGCTTCGCTCCCTGATGGGATGCCGATATCCGTCTGCCTGCTGTGGGTGATTCCTTTCCAGGTACTTTCTTCGCCGCATCCCGCATGACCGGCAGTTCCCGTTTTCTTCTGCTTTGACAGTGAACTGTCCGCTACGCTTTTGCGCAGGCAACCGATAGTGACGCATCGGCCTATGCTGGCAAATGCGGCGTAGGCTTTTCTGCTCCAACGGCGAAAACGGATCGTATTTCCGGTGATTGCGGTACTCTTCATGCTTTTTGCTTGATATTGGCTTTTTTTGTGAGTGCAAAGATAGTGCAAATTTCCAATTAAACGGGTTTCGGGGGAGTGTGTTTTTAAGGCATAAAAAAAGGCTATCTTCCCAGACAGCCAATCTTTTTGTTAACCTTAAATCTAATACTATGAAAAACACATTGCAAAGGTACGGTTTTTATGGTAATCTCCAAATTCCCGAAGGAAAGGAAGCCCACTTATAACATGGTTTAATAGATGTTGCCGGGTTGTTAACTTTTAAGATTCTAATCGTTAAAAATCACTTTGTTCATCTATATTCGCGACCGTCATTTAGAAGTGTTTTTATGGTTAGAACTGTGAGTACGATTATGAATTGATTCTATGATTAAGTTTAAAATGATAAGTAGGAACGAGGTTTCCTTTTGATAAATAAATAGGCGAAAGGTTAACTTTATGTTCTCAAGAATATATATATTTGCAGCGCTAATCAAATACTGATAGAATTATGTGTGGAATCGTAGGCTATTATTTCTTTTCCCGACGTCTCGCCCTCATTCATAACGGCATTCTTGAAAGCTACGCCGTCCTTAAACTGTTTCAAGTCCGCAGCATACATTTAAAAAAAAGAGTTACCTTACGGTGTGCGGAAGCATAGATATATGTGTAGATAGTCAGTAAATCAACAAAATAGGAATAAATGGAACAACTGAAGCATGAATGTGGCGTTGCCATGATACGCCTGCTGAAACCGTTGGAGTATTATGAGGAGAAATACGGAACTTGGATGTATGGTCTGAACAAGCTCTATCTCCTCATGGAGAAACAGCATAACCGTGGGCAGGAAGGGGCCGGTCTGGCTTGTGTGAAACTGGAAGCCAATCCCGGTGAGGAATATATGTTCCGTGAACGTGCGCTCGGCTCAAGTGCCATTACTGAAATCTTCGGTACGGTACAGAGCAACTTTAAAGACCTGCCCAAAGAACAACTGCATGATGCAGGGTACGCCAAACGGGTGTTGCCTTTTGCCGGAGAGGTCTATATGGGGCATCTGCGTTACTCTACTACCGGGAAGTCCGGCATTTCGTATGTCCATCCGTTCCTGCGGCGCAACAACTGGCGCGCAAAGAATCTGGCCCTCTGCGGCAACTTCAACATGACGAACGTGGACGAGATTTTTGCGCGTATCACCGCCATCGGCCAGCATCCGCGGAAGTATGCCGATACTTATATCATGCTGGAGCAGGTAGGCCACCGTCTGGACCGGGAGGTAGAGCGCGTATTCAATCTTGCCGAGGCGGAAGGGCTGGCAGGGATGGAGATCACCCGTTATATAGAAGACCACATCGACCTTGCCAATGTGCTGCGCACTTCAAGCAAGGAGTGGGACGGAGGATATGTGATGTGCGGGCTTACCGGAAGCGGGGAGACATTCGCTGTCCGTGACCCCTGGGGAATCCGTACCGCATTCTGGTATCAGGATGATGAGATAGTGGTACTTGCCAGTGAGCGTCCGGTGATACAGACGGCTCTTAACGTACCCGCCGGCTCCATCAGGGAACTGCAACCCGGACAAGCCATGTTCATCCATAAGGCGGGAAAGGTGCGTACGGTGCAGATCAACAAGCCGCGTGAGGTGAGACCTTGCTCGTTCGAGCGCATTTACTTCAGCCGTGGCAGTGACGCGGACATTTACCGCGAGCGCAAACTGCTTGGCGAGAAACTGGTTCCCAACATATTGAAAGCCATCGACTATGATATAGACCATACCGTTTTCTCCTTCATCCCCAACACGGCGGAAGTGGCTTTCTACGGGATGTTGCAGGGGCTGGATGAGTATCTCAACGAAGAAAAGGTCTATCAGATAGACGCGTTGGGACATGCTCCCGGCCATGACGAACTGGAACGCATCCTGTCACGCCGCATACGGAGCGAGAAGGTGGCCATCAAGGATATCAAGCTGCGCACGTTCATAGCCGAGGGCAACAGCCGCAATGACCTGGCGGCCCATGTATATGACATCACGTACGGCAGTCTCGTGCCCGGTGAGGACAACCTCGTTATCATAGACGACAGCATTGTGCGCGGCACTACTTTAAGGCAGAGCATCATCGGTATCCTCGACCGTCTCAATCCGAAAAAGATAGTGATTGTCAGCTCTTCGCCACAAGTGCGTTATCCCGATTATTACGGTATAGACATGTCGAGGATGAGTGAATTCATCGCTTTCAAGGCAGCCGTTGAATTGTTGAAAGAACGGGATATGAAAGATGTGATTGCCGCCGCTTACCGCAAGTCCAAAGAGCAGGTGGGACTGCCCAAGGAGCAGATGGTGAACTATGTGAAGGATATCTATGCTCCTTTCACCAATGAGGAGATTTCCGCCAAGATGGTGGAACTGCTGACTCCGAAAGGGACGAAAGCCCAGGTGCAGATTGTCTATCAACCTCTTGAAGGGTTGCATGAGGCTTGTCCGAAGCATCCGGGAGACTGGTACTTCAGCGGTGATTATCCCACTCCGGGCGGGGTGAAGTTGCTGAATGCGGCATTTATTGATTATATAGAACAGGTATATCAATTTTAGCCTTCTCTTCCCCCTTCCCCGTAGGGAGGAGATGGCATGGAATTGTGACAGGTGATACTATACATAACATATATGAATAAGGAAAATAACAAACAAAATCTGACTTCTTCCCCCCTCCCTGCGGGGGAGGGGAAGGGGGTGAGGCTTCTCCTTGACGACGGCACCGTGTTTCACGGCAAGTCGTTTGGTTATGAAAAAACGGTAGCGGGAGAGGTGGTCTTCAATACAGCCATGACGGGTTATCCCGAGAGCTTGACCGACCCTTCGTATGCCGGACAGTTGATGACGCTTACTTACCCGTTGGTGGGCAATTATGGAGTGCCTCCTTTTACTGTTGAACCGAATGGGCTGGCTACGTTCATGGAGAGTGGGCATATCCATGCCGAGGCCATTATTGTGAGTGACTATTCTGAAAACTATAACCACTGGAATGCGGTGGAGAGTCTCGATGACTGGCTGAAGCGCGAACAGGTTCCGGGAATCACAGGTATCGATACCCGTGAACTGACTAAAATTCTCCGGGAACATGGTGTGATGATGGGCAAGATTGTCTTTGACGATGAACCGGACAGCGGACAATGGGGCGTTGATAATTATGGAGACATTAATTATGTAGATAGGGTAAGCTGCAAGGATATCATTGCATATGCCGGAACGGAAAGCTTGCATTTGAGTGTAGATGCCCCTGCGGCACAGCTTAACGCCCAACTCTCAGACCTCGACTCCAGGATCCTGAACCTCAACTCTGGATCTCTAAACCTCAACTCTGGGTCTCTGGACCTCAACTCCCGACGGAAGAAGCGGGTACTTCTCGTTGATTGCGGGGTGAAGACCAACATTATCCGTTGTCTGCTGAAGCGGGATGTGACGGTAGTCCGTGTTCCCTGGGACTATGATTACAACGGACTGGAATTTGACGGCCTGTTTATTTCCAACGGTCCCGGTGACCCCGATACGTGTGATGCGGCCGTACAGAATATCCGTAAGGCGATGAAGGACGAGGCACTTCCCATTTTCGGCATCTGTATGGGGAACCAGTTGTTGGCCAAAGCCGGAGGAGCCAAGATATACAAGCTGAAATACGGTCATCGCAGCCATAACCAGCCGGTGCGCATGGTGGGTACGGAACGTTGTTTCATCACCTCGCAGAACCACGGTTATGCAGTAGATAACGGTACGCTGAACGAAGACTGGGAACCGCTTTTCATCAATATGAACGATGGTTCCAACGAAGGTATCCGCCATAAACGCAATCCTTGGTTCTCGGCACAATTCCATCCGGAGGCTGCCAGCGGGCCTACAGATACGGAATTCCTCTTTGATGACTTTGTGAAGTTAGTCATGGGTGGTTTTTGAAGGTAATTTGTAATTAGTAATCAATAATTATTGACGTGAAAGAAGACAATATAAAGAAAGTCCTGCTTCTGGGTTCCGGAGCATTGAAAATCGGTGAGGCGGGAGAGTTTGACTACTCCGGTTCGCAGGCACTCAAGGCACTGAAAGAGGAGGGTATCCATACAGTTCTTATCAACCCCAACATTGCTACGGTACAGACTTCGGAAGGGGTTGCCGACCAGATTTATTTCTTGCCCGTCACTCCGTACTTCGTGGAAAAAGTGATTGAGAAGGAACGCCCGGACGGCATCATGCTTGCCTTTGGAGGACAGACGGCTTTGAACTGCGGTGTGGCTCTCTATAAGGACAAAGTATTTGAGAAGTACGGGGTAAAGGTGCTCGGTACCCCCGTACAGGCTATTATCGATACGGAAGACCGTGAAATATTCGTGCAGAAACTGGACGAGATTGACGTAAAGACCATCCAGAGTGAGGCTGTGGAAAATGTGGAAGATGCCCGCCGTGCCGCTGCCGAATTGGGCTATCCGGTCATTGTCCGTGCCGCGTATGCCCTTGGCGGACTGGGTTCCGGGTTCTGTGACAATGAAGCGGAATTAAACGTACTGGTAGAAAAAGCTTTTTCTTTCTCCCCGCAGGTTCTGGTAGAGAAGTCCTTGAGAGGTTGGAAAGAGGTGGAATATGAGGTAGTCCGTGACCGTTTTGACAATTGTATCACGGTCTGCAATATGGAAAACTTCGACCCGCTGGGGATTCACACGGGTGAATCCATCGTTATTGCCCCCTCGCAGACATTGAGCAATGCGGACTATCACAAACTGCGCGAACTTGCCATCCGCATTATCCGCCACATTGGTATTGTGGGAGAGTGCAACGTGCAGTATGCCTACGATCCCAACAGTGAGGATTATCGTGTGATCGAGGTAAATGCCCGCTTGAGCCGTTCGTCCGCACTCGCCTCTAAGGCAACGGGTTATCCACTGGCTTTTGTGGCGGCAAAACTGGGCTTGGGCTATGGGCTTTTTGATTTGAAGAATTCCGTAACGAAGACTACCAGCGCCTTTTTTGAACCTGCGTTGGATTATGTGGTCTGCAAGATACCCCGTTGGGATTTGGGCAAGTTCCATGGTGTCGATAAAGAACTCGGTTCTTCCATGAAGTCGGTAGGTGAGGTCATGGCTATCGGGCGTACCTTTGAAGAAGCCATCCAGAAAGGCCTCCGCATGATAGGCCAGGGCATGCACGGCTTTGTGGAAAACAAGGAACTCGTGATTGCCGATATCGACAAGGCATTGCGGGAACCCACGGACAAACGTATCTTCGTTATATCAAAAGCTTTCCGGGCCGGATATACCGTTGGTCAGGTGCATGAACTGACTAAAATAGACAAGTGGTTTCTGGAGAAGCTGATGAACATCATGAATACCTCGAAAGAGTTGCACTCTTTTGCACCGTCCACCATCCCCTTGGACTTGTTGCGCAAAGCCAAGATACAAGGTTTCTCCGATTTCCAGATTGCCCGTGCCGTCGGTTATGAAAGAGATATGGAGGAGGGGATTCTTTATGTCCGCAACTTGCGCAAGCGTGCAGGAATCCTGCCGGTAGTGAAGCAGATTGATACCCTTGCCGCCGAATATCCGGCACAGACCAACTATCTGTATCTGACTTATAGCGGCGTTGCCAATGATGTACATTATCTGGGCGACCGTAAGTCGATCGTTGTTCTCGGTTCCGGTGCCTACCGTATCGGTTCTTCCGTAGAATTTGACTGGTGTGGGGTACAGGCTCTGGATACCATCCGCAAGGAGGGGTATCGCAGTGTGATGATCAACTATAATCCGGAGACGGTGTCCACGGACTATGACATGTGTGACCGTCTTTACTTTGATGAACTTACTTTTGAGCGTGTGATGGATATCCTCGAACTGGAAAATCCCCACGGTGTCATTGTGTCTACCGGAGGACAGATACCGAACAACCTTGCCTTGCGTCTCGATGCACAGAATGTGCCCATTCTCGGTACAAGTGCCAGGAGTATAGACAATGCCGAAGACCGTGACAAGTTTTCCGCCATGCTCGACCGCATCGGTGTGGACCAGCCTGAATGGAGGGCACTGACTTCTCTGGAAGATATCAATGCCTTTGTCGATAAGGTGGGCTTTCCGGTATTGGTCCGTCCTTCATACGTTCTTTCGGGCGCGGCGATGAATGTCTGCTCCAACCGGGAGGAACTGGAACGCTTCCTGCAACTGGCGGCGAACGTCAGCAAGAAACATCCGGTTGTGGTAAGCCAGTTCATTGAGCATGCCAAGGAAGTGGAGATGGATGCTGTGGCGCAGGACGGTGAAATCATGGCATACGCCATCAGCGAGCACATCGAATTTGCCGGTGTACACTCCGGTGACGCCACCATCCAGTTCCCGCCGCAGAAATTGTACGTAGAGACGGTACGCCGTATCAAGCGCATCAGTCGTGAGATTGCGCGGGAACTGAACATTTCCGGTCCGTTTAATATCCAGTATCTGGCCAAGGACAATGATATCAAAGTGATTGAATGTAACCTGCGTGCCAGCCGTTCGTTCCCGTTTGTCAGCAAGGTGCTTAAAATCAACTTTATCGAACTGGCCACGAAGGTAATGCTCGGCATTCCTGTACAGAAGCCGGACAAGAACCTCTTCGACCTGGACTATGTAGGCATCAAGGCAAGCCAGTTTTCCTTCAACCGCTTGCAGAAGGCAGATCCTGTGTTGGGGGTGGATATGGCAAGTACGGGTGAGGTGGGCTGTATCGGCAGTGATACCTCCTGTGCCATCTTGAAGGCCATGCTTTCTGTCGGTTACCGTATTCCCAAGAAAAACATCCTGCTTTCTACCGGTACTCCGAAGCAGAAGGTAGATATGCTTTCGGCGGCACGCATGCTTCAGAAGAAGGGGTATCACCTTTTTGCCACGGGAGGTTCCAGCAAGTTCCTTACGGAAAACGGTGTGGAAAATACGCGCGTTTACTGGCCCAGCGAGCCGGAAGGACATCCGCAGGCTCTGGACATGCTCCACAGGAAGGAAATAGATATGGTGGTGAATATTCCGAAGAACCTTACTGCCGGAGAGTTGGATAACGGCTATAAGATACGCCGTGCCGCTATCGACCTCAATATTCCGTTGATCACGAATGCCCGTCTGGCAAGTGCGTTCATCAATGCGTTCTGCACGATGAGTGTGGATGACATCGCCATCAAGTCGTGGGAGGAGTATAAATAAGAAGGGCAGGTGTGTCAAAATAAAGATTTCTTTTATCAGTTTTGACACACCTCCTGTCATTTGCAGCACTTGTCGTACAGCGTGCCGGCAGCCTTTAAGTAAGTAATGTAGTTCAGATAAAGCCGGAAATGTGCGTCCACGCGGGTCTCGTATGCCTGTTGCCACAGAACTTGTGCTTCCAGATGGTCGGACAGAGTTTCCAGCCCTACTTCATACTGGCTTTTGCTGACACGCATATTTTCTTCCGCCTGTTGCAATGAACGGTCTGAGAGTTCACTTTCCAGGCGGGCTTCATCCAGATTATTGGCTGCCTGTGTGAGTTCCAGCAGCATTTGTTCATTCATGTTTTCCTGTTCTAGGCGTGATTGTTCCAATTTGGCCTTGGCGGCACGTATCTTGTTGCTCCGTTCGCCGAAGTGAAACAAGGGGACGCTGACATTCAGAAATACAGAGAAGCTGCCTTTGTCAAACAGGTCCTGGCCGTTCAGCTCAAATCCGTGTATGTAGTCGTACGAACCTTTGATACCGACTTTGGGCAGCAGTTCGCTGCGGTTCAATTTTACCTGCTGCTGTGCAATGGAGACCTGTTTGTTCAGGATACCGTATTCCGGACGGGCTGTGATATCGGAAACCTGCATCCGGATATCCTGTTCTATTTCAGGGAAGTCACCGGAGATTCGGATATCCGTAGCCAACGGCTTGCCGATGTAATGGCAAAGGTTCATGGTAGCCAGGCGGAGGGCATTCTCTGCTTTGCGGATGCCGAGTTCGCTTTCATTCAGTTTCACCCGTACTTTCAGAACGTCATTTTGTGGTTTCAGTCCGTGACGGTGGGCACTTTCCACGTTTTTCATCAGCTCCGTGAGGACGGCATTGTATTTGTCGGCCACCTTCTTCATTTCTTGTGCCTTGACTACGAGTGCGTAAGCCTGGTCTGTCTTCAGAATGACCTCGGTGGCAGTCAGGGTTTCGTTCATGTGTGCCATTTCCTTGCCCAACAGAGACATCTTGTAGGCTGCACGGATTTTTCCACCCATATAGAGAGGCTGTTCCACTTGTATGCCTCCCATATATATAGTCCCTGTTTTATAGTTCAAGTCTATGCCGGGAAAATATGCATAGCCGCCGTTAGGCAGGAATTGTCCGGTCGCATGGGGCAGGAAGGTGGGCAGGTTACCGCCCGGTATGCCCAAGCTGCCGTCTATTGTGCTGTAGATGCCCGTTCCGCCGGCGGTGAAGTTAGGGAAGAAATTTCCAAGATAGCTTTTGGCGGTATAGTGGGCACTTTCCGTTTGTTTGGCGGAAGCTGCCATCTCTTTATTGTATTCCAGTGCCATTTCCCTGCATTGCTGCAAGTTCAGTATCTCTTGGGCAGGGAGGGAGAGGGGGAAAAGGAGGAATAAGAAAAGTACGGCCTTATCTCCGCCCCTTCTCCGAAAGAGAGGGGAGGCCGGGGCAGTGGCGGTATGGCAGGCTTGAATAAGCTGTGAGATTCTAAAGTTCATAATTTATGGTTTAAAGTTTGTATATCCGAAAAATCTTCCGTCTTGTGAGTGCCTTGCTCTCTCTCTTCCCTCCCTGCCGGAGAGGGGGCGGGGGTGAGGCCGAAGAACAAGGCATACAATACCGGTATAAACAGCAATGTTATCAACGTGCCGAATGTCAGTCCCCCCATGATGGATGCGGCGAGTGAACCGAACATGGCATCGGGCAGCAGCGGTATCATGCCGAGGATGGTAGTCAGTGCCGCCATGGTTACAGGGCGGAGCCGGCTTTGGGCACTGTCTATCAGTGCCGTTGTCGGCTCTACGCCTTGCCGGAGCTGTAAGGTGATTTCATCCATCAGTACAATGCCGTTTTTGATGAGCATGCCTATCAGTCCCAGTGTACCGACGATGGCTACGAAGTTGAACGTTTTTCCTGTCAGCAGCATTACTGCCACTACACCTACGATAATCATGGGGATGCAGCAGAAGATGATGAGGGGCTTGCGATAATCCTTGAACAGCATTATCAGAATGGCTATCATCAGAATGATGGCAAGCGGGAAGTTCTTGAACAGGTATTTCATGGACTGGTCACTGGCATTTTTTTCTCCCTGCCAGTGCAGTGTATATCCTTCCGGAAGTTCCATCTGTTCAATCTTCCGTGCAATGGCAAGGCGTGCCTTTTCCGTTTCTATGCCCGGAGCCGGAGAACACTGCACACGTTGGCTGCGCTGTCCGTTGTAACGCGGCACGACGGGATCTTCCCAACGGATGTCAATGCTCTTGCTGATTTGCTTCAGCGGTGTGCTGCCCATCAGACTTTCCACGAGCTCTTCTTTCGAGAGGGTGCCGGCTTTCAGCTTGACCATGGTTTCCTCGTTCAGCAGTCCGTTCAGTGAAGGCAGTGAAGAGAACACTTGCGTATTGGCAAGGTCCTCTATCGGATGTCCCTTTTCATCCAGGCATTTCAGGTAGATATTGTCCCGGTGTATGCCCTCGTAGAAAGCGCCGATAGGGATACCGCCATTGGCCGATAGTAGGGACAGGCTCACATCATTCCGGCTCAGTCCCAGTGCGCGGGCGGCAGCCTGGTCGTATTCAATGGAGAGGACCGGCACTTGCGGTTCCCAGTCTGTCGTGATGAGGCATACCTCGGGAGTGCTCTCCATAATGCTGCGTGCACTGTCTGCCAGTTGATGCAGCACGGCAGGATCAGGTCCCATGAACTGGGCTTCAATGGGGTATTTCTTGAACATCAGGTTGTACCGTTTCATTTTGACGTAGGCATCCGGATAATGCAACGTCAGGTAGGCTTGTATTTCTTCCATATTGTCCACCAGTTCGTCGGGAGAGGTGAAGTCAATGATGAGTTCCCCATAGGCCAGTGACGGGTTGGCGACGCTGCGCACCAGGTTATAACGTCCCGGTGTCCCGCCGATAGAGGTAGTGACGTGGGTCACCTCTTTGCGGGTCTTCAGGTAGGCTTCTATTTCTCTCAGGTCTTGCGCTACCCGTGTGGAATTGTTCCCTTCGGGCAATTTATATTCCATATATAACTGGTCGTAAACCATGTCCGGGAAAAATCCCTGGCGCATATACCGGTAGCCAAAGGCGGATAATGCCAGAAGGGCAATCATGGTCAGGACGAAACTCCAGCGGTGTGCCAGCCCGAAGCGCAGCGCGGCACGCAGTGCGGCGTATGTACGGCCCTTGTATTCCCGTTTTCCTGTAGCGCTGATCTCCACTTCGGGATGTAGCCTTCGGTTGGCCATCAGCGGCACGTGTATCAATGCCAGTATCCAGCTCAATAGCAGAGATACTGCGAGGACGATAAAAAGGTCGCGTGTATAGACACCTGCAGTGTCGGGTGACATGAAGATGGGCAGGAAAGCTATAATGGCTATTAGCGTGGCTCCCAACAGAGGCATGGCTGTTTGCCGTCCGATGGCAGTCATTGCCTCCATCCGGTCCTTGCCGGCTTTCAAATCCACCAGTATGCCGTCGATGATGACGATGGCATTGTCCACCAGCATGCCCATTGCCAGTACGAATGCGGCCAGTGACACGCGCTGCATGGTTCCGCCCGCAGTATAGAGGAACAGGAATGAGCCGAACACCGTAACCACAAGGCTGATGCCGATGATGACACCGCTTTTGAACCCCATGGCTATCATCAGGATGAGCACTACGATGATTACGGATTCTATCAGGTTGATGATGAATGTTCCCAAGGAGGCGCCCACACGTTCCGGCTGGTAGAATACTTTGTGGCATTCCACGCCCACAGGCAGGCGGGTTTCCTTGAGTTGTTCCAGTTTCTTTTCTACGGCGGCTCCCACTTTCACTATGTCCGAACCGCTGGAGGCTGCAATCAGAATGCCCTGTGCCCGTTCGCTGTCGAAGAACATTTCGTTGCGTGTGGGTTCTTCGTATCCCTTTTCTATCCGCGCTATGTCGCGCATGCGGAGTTGGTCGTCATCGTGGCCCTGGATAAGCATGTTTCCGATGTCTTCCACGGTTTTGAACTTGTCACTCACCGTTACACGGACACGCAGGTCTCCATTGTCGTAATAGCCGCTGTATGTCGTTTTATTCTGTCCGTTCAGGGTGGCGAGAACCTCCGCGGGTTTCACGCCCAGATTGGCCATGCGGTCCTGCAACAAGGAAATGTTGATGCATTCCGAACGTTTGCCGTACAGTTCCACCCGTTCCACGCCTTCCATATCACTGATTTCACGTTTGATGAGTTCGGCATAGTCAGACAGTTCCCGGTCATCCAGTCCGTCACCTGTCAATGCGTAGAACATGCCGAATACATTGCCGAAATCATCTTTTACGATAGGGGTGGCGGCACCGTCGGGGAGCGAGGCGCGTGCGTCATTTACCTTGCGGCGCAGCATGTCCCAGCATTGCTCCACTTCTTCGTCCCGGGTAGTGGTGGTCAATTCTATCTGTATCAAGGAGAGGTCGTTGAAGGAATAACTTTCCACGTTGTCTATATTGCCCATGCTGCGGATGCTTTTTTCCAGTACATCCGTCACTTCCAGTTCCACCTGGTGTGCCGAGGCACCCGGATAGGTCGTCACTACCATGGCCAGTTTGACCTTTATTTCCGGGTCTTCCAGTTTGCTCATTTCATAGCAGGAATAGGCTCCGCCCAATAGCAGCACTGCTATCAGGAAGTAGATCAGGTTACGGTTCTGAAATGCCCATTTACTTATATCCATTGTCTTTTGATAATTGATGGTTATTGATTGGTTTTACAACAGTCCTCCGATATTGGTTGGGGTGGTGGGGGTGAGAGGTCTCACTGTTTCCCCGTCCTGTATATGGTGTACGCCGGAAGCGACAATCAGTTCGCCCGGTTTCAGCTCTTCGGAGCTGATGAGGCTGCGCCCGTTGCCCGTCAGGCGCAGAAGGGTGACTTCACGGCAATCTACTTTGTTGTCGGACGGGTTATAGACAAATACCTGTGCCTTGCCGTCCTTCTGCAGAATGGCGCCGCTGGGAACAGACAACCGCTGTGAATTTTCCTTGTCACAATAGATGGTGACCATGGTGTTCATGCCCGGAGACGGTAACGGCTGCTTGTCGGCAAGCAGTTGCAACCGTACGGTATATAGCTGGTTGGCATTGGCTTTGGGGGTAATGCTTATCAGCTTCAGAGGATAGAGCTGTCCCGGATAAACGTCGAATGTACAATGATAACTGTTGAATTGTCCCCGCCGGATATATTCGGCTGCCGGAAGATTGATTTCCACCTCGGGCATTCCGCCGCTTATCATGGAGAGTACAGGCATGCCTGCACCTATCGTTTCGTGTGCATCGAACAGGCGTTTCTGAATGAAACCGTTGAAAGGGGCATAGAGGCGGGTGTACTCCAGCTGGTCTTTGTGGTGCCGGTATTTGGCCGTAATTTGTTTCAGACCATACACGGCCTTGTCATTGGCGCTGGGTGTCGTTCCATTGTCCTTATAGAGTGCCATGACCCGTTCGGCGTCAGCTTTGATTTGCCGGTATTCGGCTTCGGTGGCATCCAGTTGTACTTGATAGTCCGTCGGGTCCAGTTCGGCAAGCAGCTGTCCATGCCGTACGCGGCTACCGTCTTCCACATAAATCTTTTGGATAGTTCCGCTTACCCTGAAAGCGAGACTGATATCTTGTGCGGCCTTTACCTTTCCCGGATATTGCAGGAAAGCCTGTTCATCGGCCGAAGCCACTGTATCTATCTTTACCGTTTGGAGAGTTTTTGTCTCTTGGGGCCGGTTACTGCAGGAGGTTAAGGAGAGCAGAGAAACGCTCGTAAGAATCCAATAAATTTGTTTCATAATCTCAGTCGTTAATATTTAATACAAAATTATCCGGTTGCCGTTTGATAGAAAAGGTCGATATGAATTATAAATTGTTCTATTTGTACATTTCTGTCAGCTTCCTTCTATATCTGTTTTTGATATTCTGCCGGAGTTATTCCTGTCATTCTTTTAAAGAATTTGGAGAAGAATGACGGATTGGGAAAGTTCAGTTCATCTGAAATCTGGAATATCAGTAGATCACTATGTTTCAGCAATACCTTGGCTTCGAGAATGACGGCTTGGTTGATCCATTGCATTACAGTTTGTCCGCTTGCCTGGCGGATGACGGTACTCAGATAGTGGGGTGTCAGGTATAGCTTGTCGGCGTAGAAGTTGACGGTACGTTCGTGCTTGCTGTATTTGTTGACCAATGCTATGAAGCGGCGGAAAATATCTTCTTGCCGTGACAAGCGTATCTGGGTGCTTGTACGGGTTTGCTCATGGATGTATTTCAGGTTGTAGAGCAATGAGACAATCAGATGCTGTATGGCTTCACGGCGATAGGGAGAGCTCTGCAGCATATCCCATAGGAGGGAAAAGAAGGTACCGATATGTTTCCATTCCGTTTCGTCGAGTGACAGGCGGATGCCGTTTCGTGTGTAAGTTTCCGAGAGAATGGAAGCTTGCATCACAGGCAGAAAGCCGGGTACGGGCATTATGACCTGGAAATCGTAGTCCCGGCTGATTTCCAGTGCTTCTATCAGTGAGTTGTCCGGAATGATAATCAGGTCGTGCGCGGAAATTTCATATTCTATAAGGTTGATGGAAATCCGTCCTTTCCCTTGCAGGATACGGAGGATTCTTCCTTCTTTGGCACGGTAGGGTTGACCGGTGCGGAATAGTTTGCTTCCCATCTGTATGAAACTGACAACCATGCCCAGATCATCGTTTATGAAGCGAAAAACGGAGTTGGCGATGATATCCGGATGTTTACGGATATCTTCAAATGCTACGCTTATGGGGATGTTCTTTTCCATATATTGCTTTATTGACGACAGTAGGTATTTCTGTGGCAAAGATAAGAAAACCGTGTTATTCCTTGTCTTTTCCTATAGAAAGTCGTACTATTGGAACATCTTTACGAACAAATGGATTGTAGACATGCTATGTTATGTCTCTATCTTTGCACCGATGAATGAAACGATAAATATATATGGATATGAAACGAGCAATTCTCTCTCTTGCCTTTTTGTTTGCGGCAGCATTGACGCATGCCCAGCTTACGCTGGACGAATGCAGACGTTCGGCGCAGGAAAACTATCCGTTGGTACGCCGGTACGGATTGATTGAGAAGGCACGCGAGTATGACCTCTCCAATGCCGGAAAGGGATATCTGCCCCAATTCTCGCTGTCGGGCAAGGCGACGTATCAGAGTGATATAACCCAGCTGCCTGTCGAGATACCGGGTGTGGATATAAAGACAGCCCCGAAAGACCAGTACCAGGTGATGCTGGAGTTGCAGCAGACCATTTGGGACGGTGGGGATATCCGTGCCCGGAAGCGCTTGACGCGTGCGGCATCGGATGTGGAACTGGAACAGCAGAATGTGGATATGTATGCTTTGAACGACCGTGTAAATCAGATTTTCTTCGGCATTTTGTTGCTGGATGAACAACTGAAGCAAAACGGACTTTTGCAGGATGATTTGAAAAGAACCCACAAGCAGGTGTCCGACTATATTGCCAACGGCATAGCCAGCCAGAGTGATCTGGATGCCGTCAGTGTGGAACTGTTGAACACAAGGCAGCATCGCATTGAACTGGAGGCTTCGCGCCGGGCGTACATGAATATGCTTTCCGCTTTTATCGGGAAAGAGATTCCCGGCAGTGTTTCCTTGCAGAAACCCGCCTTGGAGGAGATGGAAAGTGCAGGTGTGAATAACCGTCCGGAGCTTCGTCTGTTCGATGCACGGAATGAACAGTTGAGAGTGCAGGAGGCTACCTTGAATGCCAGGCTGATGCCCCGTTTCGGACTTTTTGTGCAGGGGGCATACGGCAATCCGGGACTGAACATGCTGAAGGATGAGTTCAATGCCTATTACATGGCAGGTGTGCGTATGGTGTGGAATTTCGGCAGCCTTTATACCTTGAAGAATGACCGGCGGCGTATAGACAACAGCCGTCGGGAGATAGAAACCGGAAGGGAGGTATTCCTTTTCAATACACGTCTGCAGGAAACCGGACAGCATGCAGGCATTGTATCCATGCGCCGGCAGATGGAGGATGACGATGAGATTATCCGTCTGCGCGGGAATATCCGCCGTGCCGCCGAAGCCAAGGTAGAGAACGGAACCCTGACCGTTACCGATATGCTCCGTGAGATTACCAATGAGAACCTGGCGCGTCAGACCAAGGCATTGCATGAAGTGCAGCTGCTGATGAATCTCTGCCAGTTAAAATATACGTTGAACAATTAGTTATGGATTATAGTATGAAGTCACTCAAATTATTTTCTCTTTTGTTCCTGCTCACCGCCTGTGGCAGCGGGACTCCCGAATATGATGCTACGGGAACTTTTGAAGCCACCGATGTCATTGTCTCTGCCGAGGCTTCCGGAAAGATTCTTGGTCTTGATGTGGAAGAGGGAACGCTGCTGAAAGCGGGACAGGAGGTAGGCATCATCGACACAGTCCAGCTTTATCTGAAGAAACTTCAGCTGGAAGCCAGTGTCAAGTCTGTGGAAGGCCAGCGTCCCGACATTCTGAAACAGGTGGCCGCCACGAAAGAGCAGATTGTACAGGCACAGCGAGAGCGTGACCGTGCGGCTAACCTGCTTCGTGTCGGTGCAGCCAACAGGAAGCAGTGGGAGGATGCGGAATCCCTGCTTGAAGTACTTCGCAAGCAACTTGCAGCCCAGAACTCCACGTTGCAGAACAGTGACCGGAGCCTGACGTGGCAAAGCTCTTCGGTAGGTATCCAGGTTGCGCAGATCGAGGACCAACTGAAGAAATGCCATATTGTCTCTCCGCTGACGGGAACGGTACTGGCCAAATATGCCGAAGCGGGAGAGTTGGCGGCACCGGGAACTCCCTTGTTCAAGGTGGCCGATATGGAACAGATTTATTTGCGTGCCTACATCACTTCCGAACAACTATCAGAGGTGAAGCTGGGACAGAAAGTGACGGTTTATGCAGACTATGGAAAAGAAGTGCGGAAGGAGTATCCGGGTGTAGTCACCTGGATTTCGGACAGTTCCGAGTTTACTCCCAAGACGATTCTCACGAAAGATGAGCGTGCCAATCTGGTGTATGCCGTAAAAGTGGCTGTCAAGAATGACGGAATGCTGAAAATAGGAATGTATGGAGGCTGTAACTTTAACTGATGTCTTTAAACGTTACGGGCGGGTGGAAGCCTTACGGGGCGTTTCCTTGTCCGTGCAGCCGGGTGAACTGTTCGGCATCATCGGTCCTGACGGGGCGGGTAAGACGTCTCTTTTCCGTATCCTTGCCACTTTGCTGCTTGCCGATGAGGGTACGGCTACGGTTTGCGGACTGGATACGGTGAAGGACTATAAAGCCATCCGCAGGCGGGTGGGGTATATGCCCGGGCGTTTCTCTCTTTACCAGGACTTGACGGTAGAAGAGAACCTGAACTTTTTCGCCACCGTTTTCCATACTACCATCGAAGAGAATTATGACCTGGTACGTGATATCTACCGGCAGATAGAACCTTTCCGTAAGCGCCGTGCCGGAGCCTTGTCCGGTGGCATGAAGCAGAAACTTGCCCTTAGCTGTGCGCTTATCCACAAGCCGGATGTACTTTTTCTGGACGAACCGACCACGGGAGTGGATCCCGTTTCGCGCAAGGAGTTCTGGGAAATGCTCCGCCGGCTGAAGGAACAGGGAATTACCATCATCGCTTCCACCCCGATTATCGACGAGGCACGCCAGTGTGACCGTATCGCTTTTATCCATGAAGGCATGATACAGGGCATCGATACTCCCGACCGCATCCTGAGGAAGTTTGCAGATATACTCTGTCCTGCGGGTCTGCAGCACGGGAAAGCGGAGAATCGCGAGGATTACGTGATAGAGGTGGACGGGCTGACCAAGCGTTTCGGCAACTTTACAGCTGTAGATCATATCTCTTTCAAGGTGCGCCAAGGTGAAATCTTCGGCTTTTTGGGTGCGAACGGGGCAGGCAAGACCACTGCTATGCGTATGCTCACCGGATTGAGCCGTCCTACCGGCGGAAAAGCATGTGTGGCGGGATTTGACGTTGCCACCCGGCCGGAGGAGGTGAAAAAGAATATCGGTTACATGAGCCAGAAATTCTCTTTGTACGAGGATCTCAAGGTATGGGAGAATATCCGCCTCTTTGCCGGCATCTATGGAATTCCTGAGGCGGAAATAGCTCCGAGGACGGATGAACTGCTCCTTCGTCTGGGGCTGGAAAGGGAGCGTGACACGTTGGTGAAAAGCCTTCCGTTGGGCTGGAAACAGAAACTTGCTTTTTCCGTTTCCATTTTCCATCAGCCGAAAATCGTATTCCTGGATGAACCGACAGGGGGTGTCGATCCTGCTACCCGCCGCCAGTTCTGGGAATTGATTTACCAGGCTGCCGACCGGGGCATTACCGTCTTTGTCACCACCCATTTTATGGATGAGGCGGAGTATTGCGACCGTATCTCCATTATGGTGGACGGCGTAATCCGTGCGCTGGATACCCCCGAGAGGCTGAAACAGGAGTTCGGGGCTGCTACGATGGACGATGTATTCCAGCAACTGGCCCGCCAAGCCGTGCGAACGGCTGACTAAGGTGCAGATAAGTGCGCAAGCTGATGCAAGTATAAGTGTAAAACAGATTAATATAGTAATGAAACAGTTCATAGCTTTTGTCCGAAAAGAATTCTACCACATCTTCCGTGACCGGCGTACGATGTTGATTCTGTTGGGCATGCCCATTGTTCAGATTATTCTTTTCGGCTTTGCCATCACTACGGAGGTGAAGAATGTGCGGGTTGCCGTCCTCGACCCGTCGAATGATGTAATCACCCGTCGCATCATCGACCGTATGGATGCCAGTGAATACTTTTCCGTTACCCGCCGTTTTTATTCTCCCGGTGACATTGATCATTTCTTCAGGAGAGGGGATATTGATATGGTTCTTGTCTTTAGCGAACGTTTTTCGGACAATCTCTATACGGGCGGGGCAAGTGTGCAGATTGTCTCCGATGCCACCGATCCCAATATGGCTACCATGCAGGCGGGGTATGCCATGAATATCATATCCGCAACCGGGCAGGAGATGCTTCCGCCGGGAATGCAGGCTTCCGCCATCGTCCCTCAGCTCAAGTTGCTTTACAACCCGCAGATGAAGAGTGCCTACAATTTTGTGCCCGGTGTCATGGGACTCATCTTGATGCTGATTTGTGCCATGATGACCTCTATTTCCATCGTACGCGAAAAAGAGACGGGGACTATGGAAATCCTGCTCGTCTCTCCGGTAAAGCCGCTTTTCATTATTCTGGCCAAGGCGGTGCCGTATTTTGTCCTGTCGTTTGTCAATCTGGTGACCATCCTGCTGCTTTCAGTCTATGTGCTCGGTGTTCCTGTGGCGGGCAGTTTGTTTTGGCTGGTGGTGGTATCGTTGCTCTTCATCTTCGTCTCCCTAGCTCTGGGCCTGCTTATTTCTACGGTCACCCATACACAGGTCGCTGCCATGCTGGTGTCCGGACTGATGTTGATGATGCCCACCATGCTGCTGTCCGGAATGATATTTCCGATTGAAAGCATGCCTGCCATCCTGCAGGCCATTTCCGCAGTACTTCCTGCCCGCTGGTACATACAGGCGGTGCGGAAACTGATGATTGAAGGGGTGGATATCTCGCTCGTACTGGCAGAAATAAGCATACTGGCAGTCATGGCGGTTATACTGATTGCCGTTAGCTTTAAGAAGTTCAAGCACCGGCTGGAATAACAAGGGAATCTTTAAAATATCAATGTTATGATAAAGTATCTGATAGAGAAAGAATTCAAGCAGCTGTTCCGCAACTCGTTTTTGCCTAAGTTGATTTTCATATTTCCGTGTATGATTATGATACTGATGCCCTGGGCTGCCAATCTGGAGATCAAGAATATCAATCTGAATATTGTGGATAATGACCATAGTGTTTTGTCCCGCCGCTTGGTAGCTAAGATCGGCGCTTCCACTTATTTTCGTCTGACGGCGCTTCCCGATACATACGGTGAGGCTTTGCTTTCCGTCGAGGCAGGTTCGGCGGATGTGATATTGGAAATCCCGCATGATTTTGAGAAGGACTGGATAGACGGGAAAGCTCCTCGTCTGTTGGTTGCCGCCAATGCCGTGAATGGCACAAAAGGCAGTTTGGGAGGTTCCTATCTTTCTTCCATCATCAGTGATTACGCTCGTGAGTTGCAGTCGGAGTCACCCGTGAAAGCGTGGGTGGGCAGGGCGCTTCCGCGGATAGCCGTCTCTACCCGGAATCTTTATAATCCTACCTTAAATTATAAGCTTTTTATGGTTCCTGCCCTGATGGTCATGCTGCTGACTTTGATATGCGGTTTTCTCCCGGCTCTCAATGTAGTGGGAGAGAAAGAGGCGGGAACGATTGAACAGATAAATGTGACTCCCGTCAACAAATTCACTTTTATTGCCGCGAAGCTGATTCCTTACTGGCTTATAGGATTCGTGGTACTTACAATCTGTTTTGTTCTGGCTTGGCTGCTCTATGGCATTTTGCCTGCCGGACATTTCCTCACTATCTATATTTTTGCGTTGGTGTTTCTGCCGGTGGTCTCCGGATTCGGTCTGGTCATTTCCAATCATTCGGCTACCTTGCAGCAGGCCATGTTTGTCATGTGGTTCTTTATGCTTGTCCTGATCTTGATGAGCGGACTATTCACCCCTATCCACAGTATGCCCGAATGGGCGCAGTGGATTACCTGCGTCAACCCCTTGCGCTATTTTGTGGATGTGATGCGTACCGTTTATCTGCGTGGCGGCGGATTTTCCGAATTGCTTCCTCAATTGGCGGTACTGCTGGGTTTTGCTTTTGTTGCCAATTTGTGGGCGGTGAAGAGTTATAGGAAAAGTAGCTGAATTTAGGAAAGTTGAAAGCAGAACATTAGGAAGGAAGGCGTTTATGCATAAAAAGGGAGCCTTTTACAGCTCCCTATACTCCCTTTCCGCATCGAAGCAAGGACAAGCCTTGACAGGATTCAAATCATGATGTCCTACAATCAGTGCCCTTGGGAAGATTTGTTTCAATTCCCGGAGCAGGGCAAGCATCGACGCTTTTTGCTCCAGAGTGCGAGTATCAGTCGGTAGTCCTTCGGCATCCAGCCCTCCTTCATAACAAATACCGATGGAATGCCGGTTATGATTAAGGCAATGCGCACCGACTTTTTCCGGGGGTCGTCCCCGGTGGATTTCACCGTCACGGGTCAGGTAAAAGTGGTAACCGATGTCACTGAAACCGCGGTGCCGGATGTGGTCACGGCGGCAGTCTTCAAAGCTCAGGCGCACGCCCTGGGGCGTGGCCGAGCAATGAATGACAAGCAGCGTAATTATGCGCATGGCTACTTGCAGGCGCTAAAGCCGAAAGCTCCCGCTAAGGCGGTGGCTACAGTGATGATTGCTTTGAGGACAATGCCCCATACGGGTTTTGACTTTTTTTCCATGATGAAAGAAGATTAAAGCCTCACCCCCGACCCCTCTCCTGCCGGAGAGGGGAGAGTTGAAATTACTCTCGTTTGCGGGGTACGAGGCGGTGTTTATAATTTTGTGTCTGTTGAATAATTGTCTGCAAGCACTTGCTTTGGGTTTATGCATCGAACAGCAGAATTATCTACCCCAACGGGTTCTCGTTTTCGTCACCGTCGTTTCCTCCGGAACCACCGGGCGCATTACCCGAATCCCCGCCTTCCACAGCATACGGCGAAGCCTCTTTCAGCTGGCCTTCCAGATTGATTTGGGCATTGCTCAGTTCACCCGTGGCACGGGAACGGAGCTTCAGTCCCTTTACGTTGTTGGCCAGTGAAAAGTCGGTGGCGGATGATGCGCCTTGCTTGCTGACGATTCCCACGGAGAAGATGGCGAGGTCGTCCAATTTTACGTTCTTGCCGTCCAGAATCAGTTCCTTGATGCAGGAAACCATATCTGCCAATACGCCTTTGATTACACCGGCCGAGTAGGGAGTGTTGTGCTTGGACATGTGCTTGGCGAGCCTTTCGATGTCGAAAGTTTCCTCAATCACGGGGCGTGCATACCAGAGGCCTTTCAGCGGGCTGTTCTCGCCCGTCACTTGATACTTTTTGTAACGAATCATAATGGTCAATAATTTAAAGAGTTGAACAATTAGAAAATTAAATTTTCAAAGAAATCACTTAGGTTGTCAGATCCAACGATGCAAAGGTAACGCTGTGGCTACGGTAGCTTGCCGGTTTCTGCCGGTAGCAGTCATTTAGTATCGGTTTTAGTCGGTTATTTATCCGTTTATGTTTGATAATTTCATGGTTTATAGTTACTTTTGATGAGTATAAATCATAAATGCCAACTATGGAATCTTTTGTCATACGTACATATGGGCGTACCGAACTTGCCCAAATCTATTGTCCAAATCTTTGTCCTGACGCCGCTTTCCGTAAACTGAAACAGTGGATAGACCTATGTCCCGGTCTTCGTGCCGGGCTGTCCGCATTGGGCAGTTCTTCCCGTTCACGCTCCTATACACCTGCCCAGGTAAGGCTGATAGTGGCTGCACTGGGCGAGCCTTAAACCTGAGGTCTGGTGGTGTAAAGGTGAGCTTCGGAAATGTAAAGCTGACGTTTGGCACGTGGGGTACAAAGGTTCACAATTCACAGTTCACGCTTCCTCTCACACACACACACGCGAAAGTGCGTGCGTATGCGTATACAGGAGGGGATTTCGGTTTTCACTTTCAGCCTTTTCTGTCGGGTTTCCGGTAATTGCCTTTGCTTTTCGTACTCTCTATGAGACCATTCTTCTGCAGTCGCCAGAGCCAGGTGGCGGCGGTTTCGGCCTTGATACCCATCTCTTCGGCTTTCTGCAGGAAAGCGGTGCGGGTGAAACATCTCTCCATGCTTTCCACCAACGCGTCCCGGTCGGCATTTCCCCGGCTGCTCACTTCGGTGGCGGGCAGGAAGGAGAGGATATGGGTGGCGTGGCGGTAGAGCCCCTCTGTCAGTGACAGTACGGCATGGAAGTCCTCGGGGTTGATGGTGAGGTCCCACAGGCTGATGATGTCGTCTTTGAGATTGTCCGGGGCGGTATTGCGGTCGGGTGAGACGTAGGGTGAAGAGGCGATGTCCCCTTGCTCCGATGCACGGAGCAGGGCGATTACTTCCATGATGCGGCAGATGTTGATGCCCAGTCGTGCCACGCTGCTTGACATCTCGCTGCCGTTTGCCAGCCCGGAACGGTCGAAGAGAGCGGAGAAGATGCGGTTGAACTCTTCTTTCTGCCCGTCGGTGAGTCTCAGCGTGAAAAGCCCTTTCAGGGTGATGCTTTTCAGTCTATCCTTCCATTCCGTGCCCCATGCGGTGAAGGTCTCCTCAAGATTGTTGTCATTGCGGTCAAACTGGTTCTGCCAGTGGTTGATGGCGGGCATGTAGTAGAATATCTGGCGGGAGAAGAGCCCGTTCTCGGTGGTGGGTATCAAGGGTTTCACTTGAGCGGGAGTGCCGGAAAGGAGCACGGAAAGATATGTTTTTTTCGTTTCCCGGTATTCTCGGTCGGTGCGTCGGTTGTAGGACAGACGGTCGTGGTCGAAGGCCTTGCGCATGGTATCGCTCCAATGTCCGTGCTCCGAACCGATGGCGGAAGAGATGGTGTCCGCCTCGCTTTCGCATATCAGTCCGGTGCCGCCGGAGTCTATCAGATTTTGGAGAATGCCTGTTCCGGTATTGTTGCCCGAGATAAGAAACATCTTGTTGGGCGGCATGACGGGTATTTCGGCTTTTCTCCGTTCTTTGCCTAAGGCGTCGTATCTGGCTTTCTCGCGGTGGTAACATTCCATGCTTTCGGCCACTTTCGTACGGATTTCGTCGTGGATGGGTTCGGCCAGGAGGCGTACGAGCGAGAGCACGCCCTTTCCGGCTGCGGGCGGTGCCACTATGAATCCTTGCAGGCAGGGAGATATCATTTTCCCGCCGTATGCGCAGCGTACGTTCCGGCCTATGGCGGCGCCCAGTGTGATGACGGATCCCAGCAGCAGGATGTCGTGTTGTGCGGGGGAAGTGCCGCATTTCACGATGTCCTCCAGAGGATAAGGCCAGTGGACGTGTTCGTCGAAAGTAGGCAGAGGCGACAGCGGGGCGTTGCCTGCCAGGGACTCGTCCTCACGTGTGTGTGTGTGTGAGGGGAGACTTGAGCTGTGAACTTTTGAATTCCGTGTATCATCGGAAGGTGCATTTATCTTTACACCACGCAGTTCGGCCAGGTGAAACACAGTGCCTATGTGTACATTGTCATGTCCGTTTTTCAGCGCATTGCTGAAGAGTTTGCCGGCCGCTTTCCGGTCGTATTTTGAAGACAGGCTGCACAAGGTCAAAAAGTCGTCCCGGCCAGCTTCACCGCAGTCGTTGGCGATGGCGAAAGCTACTTGTATATACTCAAGATAGGTTGGGGCAATGTCTGTCCCCGCACTTCTGACGGCTTCCGTCAGAAGATGCAATGAAGATAATGAATCCATTGGTTTGATTATTGATAATTTTGTTTTTTTGTTTGACAAAAGAGATATCTTTGGGTCTTAGGTCGTTTCCCTCAACAGCGCACCCGGATCGTGGCAGAGGAAACAGGCTCTGACAATGTCTTTGCCTGATGTATCGACTCCTTTTTCGGGTGATGGGTTGTCGGCGTCATACATGCAGTGGACGTAGTCCATGGCCCAGCGAATCTCGTCGGCGACATTACATATGGCTGTACAGGGGACGAAAGCTTTCACGCCCCGTCCGGTAGGGCTGATGAATACGAGCGCAGGATGCAGGTAGGCGTCATCAAAGAGGTGTTGCCGTAGCGTGGCGGCTTCGTCTTCCGAATCAAGGTGGTCGATATCCACTACGAACAGTCCGGAGTATTCCTCAAGGCAGTCGCTTCGTCGCCGGGTAAAGATTCCACAGGGAGTTACGTAAGGCAGCGTCTGCTGTTTGAGCAGGCGGCAGGCGGTATCGTTCCCTTCCAGTGCGGCGTTTCTTACGGCTGAAGTCAATGTGGCAAGCCTCTCGCTGGAAGTGATAAGATTATACACTTCGCTGAGCTCCATTGTTTTGAACGGTATCAGTGTGGCTTTTTTCAGGCTTTTTCCGGTCACTTTGTCCTTGACAGGTGAGATGGGAGGCATGAAAAGCGACATTTTAAAAATGTTTGTCATTTGGTATATTTTTATGTATCTTTGTGCGAAGGTAGGCATCCTTTCTCATCGAATCTTTTCCGTATATGGAAAAGATTTTAAACATAAGGAAACTAAAATAACAATCTATAACATAAATAAGGCTTTATAGTAAACTACATAACAAAACAACTGTAATATGAATAAAAACTGTTTACATCCTTTTCTGGCTGCTTATATTGAGAGAGTGCGGAAAGAGAAAAAGAGGACCATTGAAGAACTTTGCACGGATGCCCATATCAGTACGAAAACGTACGCCTGCATAAAAAAGGGCAGGATGTGAGACTGGGTGCCTATGAGGCGCTTCTTTCCAGCTTTCTGGAAGAGTTGAGTGAGGAGGAAGTCAAAAAAACGGTGAACGGCTGGGTGGAGAAGTGGCTGAGCCTGAGAAAGGAGAATATGCGTTCTTAAAAAACGGCTTGCTTTCTTTGCTATATCGGCAAATACCCTTAACTTTGTGAATAGGAACTCCAGGGACGGAAAGGATAAAAACAACGATGGAAATGAGACAGATGCGTAAACTGCCTATCGGCATACAGACTTTTGAGGAAATACGTAGTGGGAATTACCTTTATGTAGATAAGACCGATTTGATTTATCATATAGCGAATATTGGTAAACCTTATTTCCTGAGCCGTCCGCGCCGCTTCGGCAAGAGCCTGCTCATTTCTACCTTCGAGGCCTACTTCGAGGGGCGTAAAGATTTGTTTGAAGGGCTTGCCATGGAGAAACTGGAAACCGAATGGGAAAAATATCCGGTGCTGCATCTGGATCTGAATGCCAGGAAATATGAAACGGCGTCCGATTTGGTTGCCATGCTCAACCAATATCTGGAAAAGTGGGAACAGGTATATGGGGAAGAACGGCAGGACCGTAGTCCGGAAGAACGTTTCGCATACGTGATAGAACGTGCTTACGTGCTGACCGGCAAGCAGGCGGTCGTCTTGATTGATGAATATGACAAGCCTTTGCTCCAGGCCATCCTCGATGAGTCGCTTCTGGATGAATACCGCCGGATCTTGAAAGCCTTTTATGGCGTGCTGAAAAGTTCCGACCGCTATCTGCGTTTTGTGTTCTTGACGGGTGTCACCAAGTTTGCCCAGGTCAGCGTGTTCAGTGACTTGAACCAGCTGAACGACATCAGCATGAAACCTGCCTATGCCACGCTGTGCGGCATCACAAAGGAGGAGCTGGTAGATACCTTCGGCATTGAAATAGAAGCTTTGGGCAATAAAAACGGCCTTACTTTTGACGAGACGGTGCACCGGCTGGCTTCTCTGTATGACGGTTATCATTTTGAGGAATCGGCGGAAGGCGTGTTCAATCCCTTCAGCCTTCTGAACGTCTTTGACAGCTGCAAGTTTGATAATTACTGGTTCCAGACGGGTACTCCCACCTATCTGGTGGATTTGCTGAAACAGAGCGACTATGACCTGCGCCTGTTGGTGGCCGGGGTGGAGGTGACCGCTTCCGCCTTCTCGGAATATCGCGCGGAGGCGAACAATCCTCTTCCCATGATTTACCAGAGCGGTTATCTGACCATCAAGGGGTACGACAGGGAAGTTCGTCTTTATACCCTTCGGTTTCCTAACGATGAAGTCCGTTATGGCTTCCTGAACTTTCTGGTTCCTTTCTATACCCGGGTCACCGATGACGAGACAGGTTTTCATATCGCCAAATTCATGCGCGAGCTTCGTGCGGGTGATGTGGATGCTTTCATGGAGCGCCTTAAACTCTTCTTTGCGGGGATTCCCTATGATTTGAGTGACAATACCGAGCGTCATTACCAGGCCATTTTCTATATAGTGTTCACCCTGATGGGGCAATTTGTGGAGACGGAGGTTCGCAGCGCCCGTGGCCGTGCGGATGCCGTGGTGAAGACCCGGGATGCCATTTATGTCTTCGAATTCAAACTGGACGGAAGCGCTGAGGATGCCTTGCGGCAGATAAAGGAAAAGGGCTATCTGATTCCTTATACGCTGGACGGGAAACGTCTTGTGAAGGTAGGGGTGAACTTCAGCAAGGAGACACGGAATGTGGACAGGTATATTGTGGAAGAATAGACTTTAAAAATCAATTAATAACCCTACTATAATATATAAAAAAGACAGGGAGGTGTGTCAAAATAAAGATTTAGAACACACCTGCCTGTCTTTTTTATACTTCCAGAGATAGTTATTTGGCAGGTTTCAACCATTTATCCAGCCATTCGAAGAAAGTGCGTTGCCACAGAACGCCATTCTGGGGTTTCAGTACCCAGTGGTTCTCGTCAGGATAGATAAGCAATTCTGCCGGTACTCCACGCATTACGGCAGCATCGAAGGCAGCCATTGCCTGGTTGGCGAGAATGCGGAAGTCTTTCTCTCCGTGGATGCAGAGAATAGGGGTGTCCCATTTATCAACAAACTTATGCGGGGAATTGGCAAATGTACGTTGTGCCGTAGCATTGTTCTTTTCCCAATATGCGCCACCCATATCCCAGTTGGCAAACCACTTCTCTTCTGTTTCCAGATATTGCATTTCCATATTGAAGATACCGTCGTGGGCGATGAACGCCTTGAAACGTTTATCGTGATGGCCGGCAAGCCAATATACGGAGAAACCTCCGAAGCTGGCACCTACACAACCCAGACGGTCTTTATCCACGTACGGCTCTTTGGCTACCTCATCAATGGCCGTGAAATAATCTTTCATGCACTGGCCACCGTAATCACCGCTGATAGCTTCGTTCCATTCTACACCGAAACCGGGAAGACCGCGGCGGTTGGGAGCCACGATGATGTAGTCGTTGGCCGCCATAATCTGGAAATTCCAACGGTAGCTCCAGAACTGGCTGACAGGACTCTGAGGACCCCCTTCACAGAAGAGCAGGGTAGGATACTTCTTGTTCGGGTCGAATTGGGGAGGATAGATTACCCATGTCAACATCTGCTTGCCATCGGTAGTCTTCATCCAGCGTGCTTCCACTTTCCCCATTTCCAACTGATCGTAGATTGGCTTGTTTTCGAAGGTCAGTTGGGTAGCTTCAGCAAAATCACTGCCATATTGGAGGGGCAGGGAGTAGATTTCATCCCCCATGCTCATGGAATGGCGCTTGGCAACCATCTTGTCACCGCAAAGTGCAAGGGAGGCGTAGTCGTACATTCCATTGGTTAGTTGGGTCAGTTTGTTGCCGTCAGCAAGATTGATGTTATAAATCTGCGTTTCGCCGTGCCATACACCGATAAAATAGATACTTTGGGAGTCTTTGTTCCACAAGAAAGCATCTACGTTGGATTCGAATGCTTGGCTGACAAAGTGTTTCTCGCCGGTAGCCCGGTCCATTATACACAGACGGTTGAGGTCTGCTTCATAGCCGTCGCGCTCCATGCTTTGCCAGGCAATGTATTTTCCATCCGGAGAATATTGCGGATTCGTATCATATCCTGCCATCTCATTTTTGTTGTCAGAGTCTTTTCCATCCTTTTTGCAAAGGTTGATGAAACCGCCTTTATTGACATCGTATTCGTAAATGTCAGAGTCGGTAGAAATGGCGTATGCCAATCCGGTCTTCATACGGCAGGTAAAAGCGACCTTGTCTGATGCCGGACTCCATGCCAGTTGTTCAATACCGCCCCAAGGTTTCATCGGGCTTTCGTAAGGCAATCCTTCAAGGATGTCTTTGACGTTGTTGATGGCATTGCCGTCAAAATCGGCTACAAACGGATGGGGGGCGGTAGTTACCCATTCGTCCCAATGCTTGTACATCAGATCGGTAACGATGATGCCGGTTGCTTTGGGAAGGTCGGGATATTTGTCGGCCGTGCTCTTTACGGTCTTGACCTGGGCGATGAAAAGCAGCTTCTTGCCATCGGGAGAGAAAGAGAAACCTTCAATGTCGCCGTCATATCGGGTCAACTGTTTACGGTCGCTGCCGTCCGGATTCATTTCCCATACCTGGCTGCTGCCGCTTTCATTGCACAGGAAAGCGATTTTCTTGCCGTCTTTAAACCAGGTAGGCTGACTTTCCTGCCAGGCATCGCGGGTAATTTGAGTATTACCGCTGCCGTCTGCGTTCATAACGAATATTTCGTTGTTACTCTTGTTCTGCGATACACTGTAATAAGCCACCGAATAGGCTATCTGTTTTTCATCGGGAGATACGGCTACTCCGCCGATACGTCCCATAGCCCACAACGCTTCCGGAGTCATGCGCTTGCCTTCAATCTTGATGTCCGAGCGTTCGATAAGCGCCGCTGCATCTTGTTGTCCGGCCTCCTTTGTCCCTCCGCAGGAGGCTAATGTCATAGCTGCTGACATAAGCAATAGGTTTACTTGTTTCATATATGTTGTTCGTTTCAGTTATTTAAATGCAAAGATAATGTAAAATTCCGATTAAGTGAGATAAGAAGAAACTCGTTTCTTGTTACGAACCTAAACCGGGAGTAGAATTCACCTGCTTACGCCGAGGTGCAGCCGGATCATATCTTTCTTCCCTGCCAATTTCCACGTTTGATGTAAAACCAGCAGAAAACAAGGATAAAGGTGGAATAGACCATTTCGGAAGTCCAGCAGAGGGCTACATCCAGCTGCAGGTAAAAGATTATGTAGGTGATATAGGCTACATATATAACCAGGGTAGCCATCTCCAGGCCTAATGCGGTACGCGTGTTACCGGTGCCGGAGACTGCCTGGAAATAGACATTGGCAGGTACCAGAAACAGATAAGTGGAGCACATCACCCAAAGTGAATGGACGGATGCTTCCTGCAGGTCGGGCATATCGGTGTAGATACTCAATATCAACTTGGGGAATAAGGTAAAAAGCAGTGCCAACGGCAGCACGAACATGTAGGCAATGCGTATGTGCTGGCGGATAGTACCGGGTACGCAATCGGCATGTCCCGCGCCGATGAGGTTACTTACCAGTGAGCCGCAGGTGGAGGCAAACGCCATCAGTACCATAAACAAGATACCGGATACGTTGCGTATAATATTGGTGACGGCCAATGAGCGCTCTCCCAGGTGCTCTACATAAAGGAAGAACAGGAACCAGGTGGATAACGAGAAGAAGTTCTGTATCATGGTCCAAAAGGAGACATTCAACATTCTCTTCAATGCACTGAAATTGAATTTAGGAACGCGATCCAGGCCATACTTGCGGCAGTCGATGCGGTAACGGGTATAGAGGATGAAAAAGACCAATGATACAAGTTCGGCCATGGATGAACCGATAGCCGCTCCTGCAATGCCGAGTGCGGGAAATCCGAACTTGCCAAAAATAAGAATGTAGTTGAATACAACATTGCTTAGCACCATTACGATGGAGTTCAAAGTCAGTGTCTTGGTCTGTGTCGTTCCCAGGAAGAAGGCGCGGAATATGACAGCGCTGAATGAGAAGAAGGCGCCGAATACACGCCAATGCAGATAACTGGTAGCTGCTTCGTATATGTGTTCCGAGGTGACGATTTGTTTCAGTATAATCGGTGAGAAACAATAAGAGAGCAGGAACATGACAGCTGCCAGTCCTATCTGGAAATAGATACCTTGGTAGAAAAGATTGCCTATTTCTTTATACTGCTGTTCGCCATTGCGCCTTGCAATAAGGATTTGTGCCCCGATGCTGAAGCCGAACGCCACCATGAAGATGACCATGTAGAATACACCGGCTATGGCGGATGCACCTAATTCAACCTCGCCTACACGCCCCAGAAAGGCAGTGTCCGTCATGCCTATCATCTGTTCCATAATCAGACTGATAAGGATGGGGTAGGCAATGAGCCATATTTCTTTGTAGGTATATTGGGTTTGCATATAATAAGTTATAGTCTATGAGTTTTTTGGTTTATAAAGGCTAAGAAAGCCGGACAATGTATATTGCCCGGCTTTCAGTAAAAGAGTATCTTGAACAAATTCTTTATTTTTTGTTCTGTCTTTCTTTCATCATCTGCTCCTGTTGCTTTTGCATAGCTTCCAGGCGGGCTGCGAAACCGGTTTTCTTCATCTTCTTCGGATCCTTTTTATTGGCTTCCAATTGTGCGAGCAGTTGCTCCTCGTTGGTAGTCTTACGCATGATGAGCGTAGTTACCACGCTGATCAGTGTAGAGATGAAGTAATAATAGTTCAATCCCGAAGGATAGTCGTTCAATACGAATAAGAACATGATAGGCATCAGATAGGACATCCACTTCATGGCAGCCATCTGAGGGTTGGCGCCGGTATCTTGCTGTTGCATCATATACTTCGTGTTCAGTATATTGGTCACGGTCATCAGCAGGCAGAACAAGCTGAGGTGACTGCCCAGGAACGGGATATGGAACGGGAAGTTAATGAACGCATCATACGTGGAGAGGTCATCTGCCCACAAGAAGCTTTGTTGACGAAGTTCGATGGCACTCGGTACGAACATAAACAACGCCATCAGGATAGGGAACTGTATCAGCATCGGCAGACAGCCGCCCATCGGGCTTACACCGTATTGGCTGTAGAGCCCCATCACCTCCTGCTGCTTCTTCATGGCATCTTCCTGCTTGGGGTATTTCTTGTTGATTTCATCGATTTTCGGTTTCAGTACACGCATCTTGGCAGAAGACATGTAGGTTTTCCAGGTTGCCGGGAATACCACAGCTTTTACAATCAGCGTCATCAGCAACAATACGATACCCATTCCCAGTCCCCAACCGGACAACCAGTCGAAGATGTTGATGGTAAACCATTGGTTGATTTGGCGGACAACCGGCCAACCTAAATAAACCAGGCGGTTCAATTCCCATTTTTCGTCACGTCCTTTATCAAGGGCGGTCAGAGTCTTGTAATGGTTAGGACCGAAGTAGAAAAACAGTTGGGTAGCCTCTTTCCCTGTGGGATCGAATCTGGTACTCATTTCAGCTGAGTAATCCTTGATGTATCCACTTCCCTGCGGCTCCATCTTAGAAGCAATCTTGGCCTTTTCGAAATCGGCATCAGCCAGGAATACACTGGAGAAGAACTGATTTTTGAAAGCAATCCAGTCCAGACGTCCAGAGATTTCCTTTTCATCGTTGTTATTGGCGGACAGATAATCGGTACCTTCTCCGGTCATCTTGTAGGTCAACTCAGACAGACGGTTCTCATAGGTGTAACCTTTTTCAATCTGGCGGGCGCGTTGTGCCCATTCGATATCTACATAATTGTTGGTAGCTGCCAGTTTACCTTCCATATTGACTGCCCGGATTGTAAAATCAACCAGGTAAGTGTCATTGTGCATGGTGTAGGTAAAATCAATATAGCTGGCACTGTCTGCCGACAAACGCATGGTAACTGTACTGTCTGTACGGTTGACTGCGGTGAAGTAAAGGTCTTCTGTCTGGATAGTCTCCTTCTTGTTATAGAAAAGGAAATTCATGGAGGCATCATCACCGCTGAATAAGGTGACGGGAGTTGTCTTGTCCTGTCCCATATACTCCTTCAGCGTAGCCGAAGCAATGCGTCCACCTTTCGTGTCTACTTTTATTTCTGCCAGGTTATTCTGGATGGTTACCAGTGAGGCGGTTCCCTTGCGCGCTTCGAAGAAGAGGGCAGTGGAATCCACCACTCCGGTTTCTTTCTCGTTGGCTAAAGCCGCTTCTGATTTAGCTTTCAGAGCTTCTTCCCGTTGTTGTACCTGGGCAATAGAGTCGTAATAGCGTTGCTGCGCTTCCAGTTGCTCCTGGCTCGGACGGCTGAGGAAACTGAATCCTACCAGCAGGATGGCTATCAGAACAAGACCAGTAATGGTGTTTTTATCCATGTAAATATGTTTACGATTTTATAATTTACGATTTATTATGATTGAATTTATTTTTTCTCATTTTCGTTTTCAATGGCCGCTTTTACAAATGCAACGAACAACGGATGCGGGTGCAGTACCGTACTGCTGTATTCCGGATGGAACTGTGTGCCGACATACCATTTCAGCTTGGGGATTTCCACAATCTCTACCAAGTCTGATTCAGGATTGATACCTACACACTTCATGCCTGCTGCTTCATATTCGTCTTTGTATGCACTGTTGAACTCATAACGGTGGCGGTGGCGTTCTTGGATATGTTCGGTTCCGTATGCCTCGTATGCCTTGCTGCCTTCCTGCAATACACATTCGTAAGCGCCCAGACGCATTGTACCGCCCATGTTGGTGATGGATTTCTGTTCTTCCATAATGTCGATTACGTTGTGAGGGGTCTTTTCATCCATCTCGCGTGAGTTGGCATCGGCATATCCCAATACGTTGCGTGCAAATTCAATGGCGATGCATTGCATGCCCAGACAGATACCGAATGTCGGAATGTCGTGCGTACGGGCATACTTGATTGCCACAAACTTGCCGGCAATGCCGCGTTCGCCGAACCCCGGTCCGATCAATACACCGGCCATGCCTTTCAGTGCTTCGGCCACGTTGTCGTCTGTCAGTTTTTCACTGTTCACGAAATCTACCGATACTTTGCGGTCGTTGTAGGTTCCGGCTTGTGAAAGGGCTTCACGGATAGACTTGTAAGCATCCTGCAAATCATATTTTCCTACCAATGCAATGTGCAGCGGTTCTGTATTTTCTGCTTTATGGCGACGTTCGAGGAAAGCACGCCAGGGACCTAATCCTGGAGTATCACCTACCGGCAGTCCCATTTTCTTCAGAATGGTTACATCCAGTCCCTGTGCCTGCATCAAAATCGGAACTTCATAAATGGTAGGTGCGTCGATGCTCTGTACAACGGCATTTTCATCTACATTGCAGAAGAGTGCCACCTTTTTGCGCAGGGTAGTGCTTAGTTCGTGCTCTGTACGCAATACAAGTACATCTGGCTGGATTCCGGCGCTTTGCAACTCTTTGACAGAGTGCTGGGTCGGTTTGGTCTTCAATTCACCGGCAGCGGCAAGGTAGGGTACATAGGTAAGGTGTACGCACAGCGCATCTTTACCCAATTCCCACTTCAACTGGCGGATACTTTCCAGATAGGGCAGAGATTCGATATCACCCACCGTACCGCCGATTTCGGTAATGACAAAGTCGAACTTGTATTTGTTTCCCAACAATTTCACGTTACGTTTGATTTCGTCCGTGATGTGAGGAATGACCTGGATGGTTTTACCCAGATAGTCACCGCGGCGTTCTTTGTCTATAACACTCTTATAGATACGTCCGGTTGTAATGTTGTTCGCCTTAGTCGTTTGAATACCTAAGAAACGTTCGTAGTGTCCTAAGTCCAGATCGGCTTCGTGACCATCTACTGTTACGTAGCATTCTCCATGTTCGTAAGGGTTCAGTGTACCCGGGTCGATGTTGATGTACGGGTCAAACTTCTGGATGGTTACTTTGTAACCTCTTGCTTGCAGCAACTTACCGATGGAAGATGAGATAATGCCCTTGCCTAAAGAAGAGGCAACGCCACCGGTGACGAAAATATACTTTGTTTCTCCCACAACTATATTGTTTTTTTAATTTGTTGTATTACTTAATAATATAATGTACCCGTTGGTACACCTCGGACTTAAAAAGCGCAAAATTATAAAAAAAAGGAGAAGTACGGAAGGTTTTTTGCTTTTTTTCGTAGGAAGGAAGTTTTTGTCCGGGAGTAAGTGAAACGGGGATATGAGGAATATAATTTTAAGCCATATTATGTTTTCTAAATATTTTAGATTAAATTTGCGCTCAAATCATAGATATTGGGCTATTATGAAGAATAAAAAGATTTCAATCTGGGTACTTGCCGCGATGCTTTCTTCATCGATGATGGCACAGAATGCGGTAAAGCCCGTTTTAGAGGATAGTAAACAAGAAACGACAGTTCAGGCAGATACTTTGTCGGATGTAATGAAAGAGTATCTTATCCTGAAATTGAAGCCGGAAGGTTCACAATACAAAATGGATACTGTTTCTGTATTGTATGAAAAATACCTCGGGGTATTGGATTATCTGCAGGATCCTTCTACACCGGAAAGATACATTCCTACCAATCCGGATTATTACCGGTTGTTCCTCCCTCTTACTTTTTATAACGCTCCGATGGAACGCATTTCAAAGTTAAACTGGAGTTTCCGGGAATCGGATACCGTACCTGCATTGACTGCAGAGCTGTTGCCGATCGATTCGTTGAGCTTTACGGAAAAAGAACGGGCCAACAAGCTTGTAGATCGGACCTTGCTGAATACTTACGTGAATCATCCGAAGCTGGTGGTAAGGACGGAGCAAGAGGTGATGAAAGGTAAGGTGTTCAGAGATAATATCGAGAAGGAGGTATCTTCCAAACCGTCTGTCGTGAAATTGTTCGGTCGTGAAAATATGGTAGGGGTGAGGGAGGATGCCGAAGTTATCATCCATAAACCCAATTGGTGGGTGACAGGCGGAAACGGTTCCTTGCAGATTACCCAGAACTATATTTCCGACAACTGGTATAAAGGTGGGGAAAGTACCAATGCGGTGCTTGCCAACCTGCAATTATTTGCCAATTATAATGACCGTGAAAAGGTTCAGTGGGAAAATTTGCTGGATGCGAAATTGGGATTCAGTTCCGCGCCTTCCGATAAATTCCATGATTACCTGGTTAGTACCGACCAGCTCCGGTTGTACAGCAAATTGGGTATTCAGGCTGCGTCAAAATGGTATTATACCATCACGACTGAATTCAAGACCCAGTTCTGCAACGGCTATAAAGCCAATAGTGAGGAGCTTGTTTCCGCATTCTTTGCTCCGGCAGACTGGTCGAGCAGTATCGGTATGGACTATAAGCTGAAAAAGGAAAAATTCACTCTTTCTGTTTTTATGGCTCCGTTGACTTATATGTTGCGTTATGTAGGAAACAAGGGGGTGAATGAAGTAAGTTTCGGTCTGGATGAGGGCAAGTGTGTCAAGCATAACTTCGGTTCCCAAGTGCAGCCCACTTTGTCATGGACAATCATCCCTTCTATTGTATTGGATTCCCGCCTGGATTTCCAGACAAGTTATGAGTGGACTCGTATCGAATGGGAAAATACGGTGAATTTTGTATTGAACCGTTACTTATCTACCAAGCTCTATGTGCATGCCCGTTTCGACGACAGTGCGAAACCTACCGAGGGTGACAGCTATTTCCAAGTAAAGGAATTGCTGAGCTTCGGTATCAATTACAAATGGTAACCATATACATGGTTGACAATTAAAAAACGCGCTCCGTTGGATGACAACGGGGCGTTTTTTTATGTTTTCCGATAGAAAAAATAAAGAAAAACCGCAAAAAACAGGAAAAAGCACGTTTACGCACACAGAAAATGCATGGGAAAGGTTTGCAGTTCACAAATAATGCGTAAATTTGCCGCAATTTGTAATGCACACTTTGCAAAATGGCGAATACTATAAGACATCAAGGTATTGTGGAAAACATAAACGGCTCTCATCTTAAAGTGAGAATTGTCCAGACTTCAGCATGTGCTTCATGTAGTGTCAAGGGACATTGTACTTCCGCAGACACTAAAGAAAAACTCATTGATGTGACGGATATCAATGCCGCCTCTTATCAAGCCGGTGACCGCGTATGGGTGGTCGGGGAACTTTCGATGGGGGTAATGGCGGTCTTGCTTGCTTTTATACTTCCTTTCCTTATCTTGGTTATTTCTCTCTTTGTCTTTATGGCTGTTTGGAATGACGAACTGAGTTCCGCGCTTTGTTCGCTGGCGCTTCTCATACCTTATTATTATATAATGTGGTTGAATAAGTCGCGGATGGGTAAGAAATTCTCTTTTACAATACGACCAATGATCTAACTAATACATAACAAATAATTAATAAACAACTAATTTATGAATGTAATTCTGATTGCAGTGATTTCTTTGGGAGCTATAGCGCTGATATCTGCCGCTATTCTTTACATTGCTTCCAAGAAATTCGCCGTGTATGAAGATCCGCGAATTGCACAGGTGGCAGAAGTACTGCCTCAGGCAAATTGTGGTGGATGTGGTTACCCCGGTTGTAGCGGATTTGCCGACGCATGCGTGAAGGCGGGTTCACTGGAAGGCAAACTTTGTCCGGTAGGCGGACAGCCTGTTATGGCAAAGGTCGCTGAGATTCTGGGCTTGGATGCCGCTGCTTCTGAACCGATGGTTGCGGTGGTGAGATGTAATGGTACTTGTGCCAACCGTCCTCGTGTAAACCAGTACGACGGAGCAAAGAGTTGTGCTATTGCCGCTTCTCTTTATGGTGGTGAGACGGGGTGTAGTTATGGTTGCTTGGGCTGTGGCGATTGTGTAGCCGCTTGCCAGTTCGATGCTATCCACATGAATCCGGAAACGGGCCTTCCCGAAGTGGACGAAGCCAAATGTACGGCATGTGGAGCTTGTGCCAAGGCTTGTCCCAAGAATATTATTGAAATTCGTCCGCAAGGCAAGAAGTCACGCCGTATGTATGTACAGTGCGTGAATAAAGACAAAGGTGCCGTAGCGCGTAAGGCTTGTACCGTTGCTTGTATAGGTTGCGGCAAGTGTGTGAAGGTGTGCCCGTTTGAAGCTATCACACTGGAAAACAATCTGGCATATATTGACCCTAATAAATGTAAATCTTGCCGCAAGTGTGAAGAGGCTTGTCCGCAAAATACCATTATTGCGCTTAACTTCCCGCCGCGTAAGCCGAAGGCAGAAGGAGAGGCTCCGGCTGCGGCAAAAGCGGTAACGGCTGCCAAGGTTGCAGAAGCTCCGGTGAAAACGGTAGAGGCTCCCAAGACAGCAGGAGAAACTCCGAAGGCAGAGGCATAAATTAATAAGTAAATAAACGACTAAAAATACAGAATTGTATGTTGAAGACATTTTCAATTGGTGGAGTTCATCCACACGAAAATAAACTTTCAGCGCATCAGCCCATTATCAAGGCGGAGATTCCGGCCAAAGCCGTTATCTTGCTGGGACAGCACATCGGTGCTCCCGCAAAGCCTATCGTGGCTAAAGGTGATGTTGTGAAAGTGGGTACAAAGATTGCCGAACCCGGTGGCTTCGTATCTGCAGCTATTCATTCGTCTGTCAGCGGAAAAGTCGCTAAGATTGACTCCATTGTCGATGCCAGCGGATACGCTAAACCGGCCATTTTTATCGATGTGGAAGGGGATGAGTGGGAAGAGTCCATTGACCGTAGCGAAACATTGGTGAAGGAATGTAACCTGACTTCTGAAGAAATTGTGAAGAAGATTGCCGATGCCGGCATCGTGGGTTTGGGTGGCGCTTGTTTCCCTACTCAAGTCAAGTTGTGCCCTCCTCCCGCATTCAAGGCGGAATGTGTAATTATCAACGCTGTAGAGTGTGAACCCTACTTGACTGCAGACCACCAGCTTATGTTGGAACATGCGGAAGAGATTATGGTAGGTGTGTCTATCCTGATGAAAGCGGTTAAAGTGAACAAGGCATTTATCGGTATCGAGAACAACAAGCCCGATGCTATTCAACTGATGACGAAAGTTGCATCCAGCTATGCCGGCATTGAGGTGGTTCCTTTGAAAGTACAGTATCCGCAAGGAGGTGAGAAGCAGTTGATTGATGCGGTTATCAGCCGTCAGGTTGCTGCCGGTGCATTGCCGATCTCTACCGGAGCTGTGGTTCAGAATGTGGGTACGGCATTTGCTGTTTACCAGGCAGTTCAGAAGAACAAGCCGTTGTTTGAACGTGTCATTACCGTGACTGGCAAATCACTGGCGAAACCGTCTAATTTCTTGGCGCGTATCGGTACGCCGATGCAGCAGTTGATTGACGCCTGCGGCGGACTTCCCGAAGATACGGGTAAGATTATCGGTGGCGGTCCGATGATGGGTAAAGCGTTGGTAAATACAGGTGTACCGACTGCCAAGGGTAGCTCCGGCATTCTGATTATGAACAACAAAGAAGCTAAACGTGGCGAAATACAACCCTGTATCCGTTGTGCCAAGTGCGTAGGCGCTTGCCCAATGGGTCTGGAACCTTACTTGCTTGCCACCGTTTCGGCTCATGGAGATTTTGAAAGAGTAGAGAAAGAAGATATCATGTCTTGTATCGAATGTGGTTCATGCCAGTTCACTTGCCCTTCCAACCGTCCGATGTTGGACTACATCCGTTTGGGTAAAGGTAAGGTAGGAGCCATGATCCGTGCACGGCAGGCAAAAAAATGAAAGAATGAACAATGAAAGAATGAAAGGCTGAAAATGCGTAACCAACACTTTTCATTAGTAGTTCTTTCATTATTAATTTTAGAATAAATCTATGAATAAATTAATCGTATCCCTTTCGCCCCACGTTCATGGCGGTGACAGCGTGAAGAAGAACATGTACGGTGTGCTTATTGCATTGCTTCCGGCATTCCTTGTATCGCTTTACTTTTTCGGACTGGGCGCACTGATTGTTACGGCTACTTCCGTAGCTGCCTGCTTGTTCTTTGAATGGGCTATCGGCAAGTTCCTTATGAAGAAAGAAACCACAACCATCTGTGATGGCTCGGCCATTATTACCGGTGTGTTGCTGGCGTTTAACTTACCGTCTAATCTGCCTGTCTGGATTATTGTCTTGGGTGCCTTGTTTGCTATCGGTGTAGGCAAGATGTCGTTTGGCGGTTTGGGTTGTAATCCTTTTAACCCGGCATTGGCGGGACGTGTGTTCCTGCTGCTCTCTTTTCCGGTGCAGATGACTACCTGGCCGGCTGTCGGTCAATTGACAGCTTATGCAGACGCCACTACAGCGGCTACACCGTTGGCTATTATGAAAGGAGTCATCAATGGTGCTCCGGGCATGTCTTTAAGCGACCTTCCGGGTGCTTTTGACTTGCTGATCGGTAATAACGGCGGATGCCTTGGTGAAGTCAGTGCGTTGGCGTTGCTGTTGGGGCTGGCTTATATGTTATGGAAGAAAATCATCACCTGGCATATTCCCGTATCTATTCTGGTGACCGTATTTGTATTTTCCGGCATCATGTATTTGGTTAATCCAGAGCTCTACGTTTCTCCGGTAGTGCAGTTGCTTTCCGGTGGTTTGATGCTCGGCGCTGTTTTCATGGCTACGGACTATGTAACATCTCCCATGAGCCACAAGGGTATGTTGATATATGGTGTATGTATCGGTTTGCTGACGGTAATAATCCGTCTGTTCGGTGCATATCCTGAAGGTATGTCGTTCGCTATTCTTATTATGAATGCGTTCACTCCGCTGATTAACACTTATGTTAAACCTAAACGCTTTGGGGAGGTAGCGAAGAAGAAATGAAAAAATTAGAATCATCCTTGAAGAATATGTTGCTGGTACTTACGGGGGTTACTGCTATCTCCGTAGCGTTGCTGGCTTATGTAAATGAATTGACTAAGGAGCCTATTGCGCAGGCTAATGCCAAGACATTGAGCGATGCCGTGAGTGCCGTAGTTCCGGGATTCGACAACGATCCGATTGCCGAAAAGAAAGTACAGGAAGTGAATGGCGTTGAGTATTCCGTATATCCTGCCACTAAGGGGGGAGAATATATCGGTGCCGCTGTGGAAGCTGTTGCAATGGGGTTCGGTGGCGAACTGAAGGTTTTGGTCGGTTTCGATGCTGAAGGCAAGATTATTGATTACTCGCTGTTGGCACATGCTGAAACTCCGGGATTGGGTTCCAAGGCCGCCGATTGGTTTAAGAAAGGCAATAAGGGAGATATCACCGGCATGAATCCGGGGGAGGCCCCGTTGACGGTAAGTAAGGATGGTGGTAAGGTAGATGCCATTACTGCTTCTACCATTACTTCACGTGCTTTCCTGAACGCAGTAAATGCAGCCTATGCGGCTTATGCCGGCCAGAATACGGCGGATGGTGCTACCGGTGCTACCCAAAAGAATGTTGAATCAACTGATGCCGCGGCGGACACCCTTGCTGCGGATTCTATCGGTGCTAAATAAGAAAGGAGTAGAAGATATGAATAATTTTAAAGTGATGATGAACGGGATTATCAAAGAAAATCCTACGTTTGTGCTCCTGCTTGGCATGTGCCCTACATTGGGCACCACTTCTTCCGCCATCAACGGTATGGGTATGGGACTGGCCACAATGTTCGTGCTTATTTGTTCCAATGTGGTGATCTCTGCTATCAAGAACTTGATTCCCGACATGGTACGTATCCCTTCATTCATTGTGGTTATCGCATCTTTCGTGACACTGTTGCAGATGATTATGCAGGCATACGTTCCTGCATTGTATGCAACGTTAGGTCTGTTTATCCCATTGATTGTTGTGAACTGTATTGTATTGGGACGTGCTGAAGCGTTTGCTGCCAAAAATAATCCGGTTGCTTCTTTCTTTGATGGATTGGGTATGGGCCTGGGCTTTACCATTGCATTGACTCTGCTCGGCGCTGTCCGCGAGTTCTTGGGAACGGGTAAGGTTTTCAATTTGACTCTTCTCCCCGAAGAATACGGTATGCTGGTATTTGTCCTTGCTCCGGGTGCATTTATTGCATTGGGCTATCTTATAGCATTAATCAACGGCTTGAAGAAGAATTAATTCTTTGATTATTAATTTAGAGTTATGGAATATATATTGATATTTATCTCGGCAATCTTTGTAAATAACATCGTATTGTCGCAATTCTTGGGAATTTGTCCGTTCCTGGGCGTTTCCAAGAAAGTGGAGACTGCGTTGGGCATGTCGGCGGCGGTAGCATTTGTGCTCACTATCGCCACTATCGTGACATTCCTTATTCAAAAGTATGTACTCGATGCTTTCGGGTTGGGATATTTGCAGACTATTACTTTCATTCTGGTGATTGCCGCTTTGGTACAGATGGTGGAAATCATCTTGAAGAAAGTTTCTCCTTCATTGTACCAGGCTTTAGGTGTGTTCCTGCCGTTGATTACAACCAACTGTTGTATCCTTGGTGTAGCCATCCTGGTTATCCAGAAGGATTATGATTTGCTGACGGGAGTTGTCTATGCATTCTCTACGGCACTCGGGTTCGGTTTGGCATTGACCTTGTTTGCCGGCCTGCGCGAACAGATGAGCCTTGTAAATATACCGAAAGGTATGCAGGGAACCCCCATCGCGCTGATTACCGCCGGTCTGTTGGCGATGGCGTTCATGGGCTTTTCCGGAGTAGTGAAGATTTAAAGTCATAGACTTGAGAGATGGAAAAAGGGCATAAATTAAATTTTATGCCCTTTTTCTGTTTTTCTTAATTTATTTCCTTACATTTGCGGCGTAAAGATAACCTAAAAGCTAAATTATCTATAGTTGTATGAAAGAAAAGATTTTAGTTACAGGAGGGACCGGCTATATTGGTTCTCATACTGTTGTGGAACTTCAGAACGCAGGTTATGAAGTTGTTATTATTGATAATTTGTCAAACTCCAGCGCGGATGTTGTAGATAACATTGAAAAAGTATCCGGCATACGTCCTGCTTTTGAAAAGTTGGACTGTCTGGATTACGCAGGTCTTGACGCTGTGTTTGCTAAATATAAAGGCATCAAAGCTATAATTCACTTTGCTGCAAGCAAGGCTGTCGGTGAATCGGTTGAGAAACCGTTGCTTTATTACCGCAACAATTTGGTTTCACTGATCAACCTGCTGGAACTGATGCCGAAACATGGAGTGGAAGGTATTGTATTCTCCTCTTCCTGTACGGTGTATGGCCAGCCCGATGAACTTCCGGTGACGGAACAGGCTCCTATCAAGAAAGCTGAGTCCCCTTACGGAAACACGAAGCAGATCAATGAAGAAATTGTTCGCGATACGGTCGCATCAGGTGCTCCTATTAATGCTATCCTGTTGCGTTACTTCAATCCGATCGGTGCACATCCTACCGCCTTACTTGGTGAATTGCCGAATGGGGTACCTCAGAATCTCGTACCTTACCTCACTCAGACAGCTATTGGTATCCGTGAGAAATTGAGCGTTTTCGGTAACGACTACGATACACCTGATGGTTCTTGCATCCGTGACTTCATCAATGTGGTAGATTTGGCAAAGGCACATGTGGTTGCCATTAACCGTATTCTGGAGAAGAAACAGAAAGAGAAAGTTGAAGTATTCAATATCGGTACAGGCCGTGGACTTACGGTGCTTGAGTTGATCAATGCCTTTGAGAAGGCTACCGGCGTGAAGTTGAACTATCAGATTGTGGGTCGTCGTGCTGGTGATATTGAGAAAGTATGGGCTAATCCCGAATTGGCAAACAATGAATTGGGATGGAAAGCTGAAACCAGTATCGAAGATACTTTACTTTCTGCCTGGAACTGGCAGTTGAAGCTTCGTGAAAGAGGTATTCAATAAAATAAATGCATTTGTATTTTTTAACAAATAGAACATAAACAAATGCCTCCCCGCGTTTGTTTATAGTATGCAAATCAGCCTGAAGCTCTTTATGTATATGTGAATATCCGTAATTAGTACGTATGCCTCCCCGGCATAGACAGGTAAGATTGCATAGTAGTTTTGTCGTGTTTTATTTTGTGTTTGTGTTGTGAATAAGCCTTGTCGAGAGACAAGGCTTATTTTTTTAAGTACTGTTCTATTTCCATAGCTGTAGCATCTTTCAGCAATACCTTTTTGTCTTTGTCCAGAAGATAGAGGGTAGGGATAGCCTTTAGATCGTAAAGGTTGTTTTCCCTGATGTTTTGCCTGGCGTCGTAGCCGTTGATCCATGTGGATGGAAATTCGGAGAGATGTTTTTTCCATTCGTCCAGTTCCTCATCGGGATAGAGTGAGAGGATTTGAAGCTCTTTCAAGGATATGGCTTGGTTGATGGCGGGAGCATCCTTTAATGCTTCGATGGCTTCCGTGCAGGCATGGCAGCCGGGATTATTGATAAACAGCAGTATGTAAGGGGCACTCAAGGCATATAAGGTGCTTGTCTTTCCGGATGCCAAAGTATAGGTAAAGTCTATGGCTTTGGTTCCTATACGGTTTCTCTGCGCTAGTGCACGGCGGGCTTTCGGGCGTATTTTTTCAGTATCATCCAAAACGGGAGTTGCGATAAGGGCGTCCAGTACGGAGATGTATTGCTCTTCGTTACGCATAGGTGAGTTAGGGTCATATAGATATTTATCCGCCAGCTTTGCAAGATAGAGATAGCTTGTCTTTTCTTTTTCAGCTTGTGCAAACAAGCCTTTCAAGGCTTCATCGGCATTTTCTGCAGGTACAAGTTTCAAAATATCTATGTAGTTCACCCATGCTTGTTCGGTAACTTCCGGATGGTGTACATAATTGGTATCCGCAAAATTTATATTTTCCCAATAATGTCGTACCAGATAATCGGCGCGCAGTTCGGGAGTATTCAGCATGGGAGGGATGGCAGGCAGAGTAAACACGGTAATGGTATCTGCCGGAGAACTGTTTACCGCAACACTGTTTGCTTTACTGTTATTGCATGCAGTGCAGAGGGACAAGGGTATCAGAAGTGAGAATAACTTACTTTTCATATTAAATTGATTTTTAGTTCCTATAATTTTCATCTGCTGATACAAAAATACATTTTCTTGCCTAACGTGTCAAACAAGCAAATGATTTTCTTGCTTTTTACATGAGGAAAGAACCCTTTTACCATATATATAACTTTCATGCCAAATGTGTCAAAAGCATTGCTTTATTACCGTGTCTTTGATACACACTCTTTGTTTATGCTTGTGTTGTCTTACTAATTGTTAACTGACGTTATCGTATCTGCAACAAATTGTTCTGTTTGTAGTATTAATCGTTCAAAATAGTATAATTTGTAGAAAAAATGTTTGATGAGAGTACAACGGATACCGATTTGTTTATACATTTGCAAACGTTGTTTATGTAACTAATTGGATGAACAAACCATTGCCGACAAACGTTTATAGGTGTGAAGAACATTCATTGGGATGAAAGACGCGACTTGGCTGATATGGATTAAGAAGATACACGCGACTTACAACTTTACTAGATGAAATTATTTTAAGGAAAAAAGAATATAAAAAGATTGCTTATGTCACAGATTGTCGGACATATCTCGCAGGTAATCGGACCTGTTGTGGACGTTTATTTCGAAGGTACAGAGGCGGAACTCATGCTGCCCAGTATTCACGATGCATTGGAAATAAAAAGACCGAATGGTAAAAGACTGATTGTGGAAGTGCAGCAGCACATCGGTGAGAATACCGTGCGTACTGTAGCTATGGATAGTACAGACGGACTGCAAAGAGGTATGAAAGTACACCCGCTGGGAGGACCGATTACTATGCCGGTGGGTGAACAGATCAAAGGTCGCCTGATGAATGTTGTGGGCGATTCTATTGACGGAATGAAAGAACTGGACCGCCAGGGTGCCTATCCCATTCATCGTGAGCCTCCTAAATTTGAAGATTTAACTACTGTACAAGAGGTGCTCTATACGGGTATTAAGGTCATTGATTTGCTGGAACCTTACAGCAAGGGAGGAAAGATCGGCCTGTTCGGCGGTGCCGGTGTGGGCAAGACAGTGCTTATCCAGGAACTTATTAATAATATAGCCAAGAAACAGCATGGTTTTTCTGTGTTTGCCGGAGTAGGGGAACGTACCCGTGAAGGCAACGACTTGCTGAGGGAAATGATAGAGTCCGGTGTTATCCGTTATGGTGAAGAGTTCAAGAAGAGTATGGAGGCGGGCAACTGGGACTTATCCAAAGTAGATTACGATGAAGTTGCCAAGTCTCAGGTATCTTTGATTTTCGGCCAGATGAATGAACCTCCCGGTGCACGCCAGTCGGTGGCTTTGTCCGGATTGACGGTAGCTGAATCTTTCCGTGATATGGGGGCGGAAACAGACGGACCGCGTGATATCCTGTTTTTCATAGACAATATTTTCCGTTTTACCCAGGCCGGTTCCGAAGTTTCTGCTTTGTTGGGGCGTATGCCGTCCGCAGTGGGATACCAACCTACGCTTGCCACTGAAATGGGGGCTATGCAGGAGCGCATCACTTCTACAAGAAACGGTTCCATTACCTCTGTCCAGGCTGTGTATGTGCCTGCCGATGACTTGACGGACCCTGCGCCTGCGACAACATTTACCCACCTTGACGCTACGACAGTGTTGAGCCGCAAGATTACCGAACTTGGTATTTATCCGGCTGTTGACCCGTTGGAATCTACTTCCCGTATTCTTGACCCGCATATTGTGGGACAGGAGCATTATGAAGTGGCACAGCGTGTAAAACAAATTCTGCAACGTAACAAGGAATTGCAGGACATCATCTCCATTCTCGGTATGGAGGAACTTTCTGATGCAGACCGTACGCTGGTAAACCGTGCACGCCGTGTACAGCGTTTCTTGTCGCAGCCGTTTGCCGTTGCTGAACAGTTTACGGGAGTTCCCGGCACTATGGTTTCTATCGAAGACACCATCAAAGGATTCAAGATGATTCTGGACGGTGAGGTGGATTATCTGCCCGAACCCGCTTTCTTGAATGTGGGAACCATTGATGAAGCCATAGAGAAGGGCAAGAAGTTGCTGGAACAAGCTAAATCGTAAATGAAATGATGAAGGGACTACATTTGAATATTGTATCACCGGAGAAGGAACTGTTTAATGGAGAAGTGGAGAGTGTGACACTGCCGGGCACGATGGGCTCATTTTCCATCTTGCCGCAGCATGCGCCGATTGTATCTTCATTAGGTGCGGGAACCTTGGTCTATGTGACGGGTGGCGAAGAACACGCGCTTGATATTCAAAGCGGGTTTGTAGAAATGAGTAACGGAAAAGTTGCTGTCTGTATAGAACAACAGTAGGCAATTAGAATATGGAATTAAGAAATTAAAGTTTGTTGGCGTGACTATAACGAAGCGAAATTATCTGTTGCAAACAACACTTCTCACGGTATTGGTAGGAGGCATAGGCGGTTGGGCGTATTATTCGGTTAATCCGCACCATTACTTTGGCGGCTATCCGCTGATTCCGCTTTTCTTCTATATTTTCGGTATATTCATGATCAGTATGACCGAGAACTGCCGACACCACATACCGGGGCGCATGTTGCAGATTTATCTGCTGATGCGTGTAATGAGGATGCTTGCCTCCATTATTGTAATGTTGATATATTGCGTTATAGTACGCGAGGAGTCAAAAGGATTCCTGCTGACGTTTATAGCAAACTATCTGATATATTTGATTTACGATTCTTGGTTTTTCTTCACTTTCGAAGCGAACCGGAAAATGAAAAAGAAAAAAGAAAATGAGACAATTGCGTAACATACTGACTGGAGTATTACTGACACTTGGACTGTTGGTATCAATTCCTGTTGCCGCCGAGCAGAAAGAGGGTACGGTGGATGTGAAGGAGATTGTCTTCGGGCATATCGGTGACTCTTATGAGTGGCACATTACGACCTGGGGCAAGACACACGTCACCATTCCGTTGCCCGTGATTTTACGCAGTGAAACTACGGGCTGGCATGCATTTCTCTCTTCGCGTCTTGAAGAAAACGGAGGGACGTATGAGGGATTTTCCATAGCGCCTGCAGGCAGCAAGTACGAAGGCAAGTTGGTGGAACATGATGCGGCGGGCAATGAAGTGCGTCCTTTGGACATCTCCATTACAAAGGTGACGTTGGCATTGCTCATCAATAGTGTATTGTTGCTCGTCATTATTCTGAGCGTAGCCCATTGGTATCGCAAGCATCCGCAAGGCAGTGCGGCTCCCGGTGGGTTCATTGGATTTATGGAGATGTTCATCATGATGGTGAACGATGATATTATCAAAAGTTGTGTCGGGCCTAAATACCGGAAGTTCGCTCCTTATCTGCTGACGGCATTTTTCTTTATCTTCATCAATAACCTGATGGGATTGGTGCCGTTCTTTCCGGGAGGTGCCAATGTTACGGGAAATATAGCTGTCACTATGGTATTGGCTCTCTGCACATTCGTTGCGGTAAACCTTTTCGGCACAAAGACTTACTGGAAAGATATATTCTGGCCGGACGTGCCCTGGTGGCTGAAAGTGCCTGTGCCTATGATGCCGTTCATCGAGTTCTTCGGCATTTTCACGAAGCCGTTTGCATTGATGATCCGTCTTTTCGCCAATATGCTGGCAGGTCACATGGCCATGTTGGTATTGACCTGCCTGATATTTATTTCTGCCAGCATGGGACCTGCTTTGAACGGGACATTGACCGTAGCTTCGGTGTTGTTCAATATCTTCATGAATGCATTGGAACTGTTGGTGGCCTTTATCCAGGCATACGTGTTCACTATGCTGTCCGCTGTATTTATCGGCCTGGCGCAGGAAGAGCACAAAGAAGGTAAGAAGGAGGACAAGAAGACTGAAAAAGTAAAAGTATTATCAGAGAGATAAAGAATAAACATTAAAAAATAAATCATTTAAAAACTGAAAGTTATGTTACTATCTGTATTATTACAAGCTGCAGCAGCTGGTGTGGGAGTTAGTAAATTAGGTGCGGCAATCGGTGCCGGTTTGGCAGTTATCGGTGCTGGTGTAGGTATCGGTAAAATCGGTGGTTCTGCAATGGAAGCCATTGCCCGTCAACCGGAAGCTTCCGGTGACATCCGTATGAACATGATTATTGCAGCCGCCTTGATTGAAGGTGTCGCCCTGTTGGCGGTAGTTGTGTGTCTGTTGGTATTCTTCTTATGATGTATAATCCGCGATTTATAAGATGCAGTTCGGCATGTGACGCATTTCCATGTTGCCAATCTGTAAATTGTAAATTGTCAAACAGTAAATGAAATTATGTCATTGTTATTACCCGATAGTGGTCTGCTGTTCTGGATGCTCCTTTCATTCGGCGTAGTGTTTGTGGTGTTGGCCAAATACGGTTTTCCCGTCATCACCAATATGGTGGAGGGCCGCAAAACCTACATTGACCAGTCCATGGAAGTGGCCCGTGAAGCAAATGCCCAGCTTGCCAAATTGAAAGAAGAAGGCGATGCATTGGTTGCCGCTGCCAATAAGGAGCAGGGACGTATCCTGCGGGAAGCGATGCACGAACGTGACAAGATTATCGTCGAGGCACGTAAGCAGGCGGCAGCCTCTGCCCAAAAGGAACTGGACGAGGTCAGAAAGCAGATACAGCAAGAGAAGGAGGAGGCCATTCGTGACATCCGCCGCCAGGTGGCAGTCCTGTCTGTGGATATTGCCGAGAAGGTGCTCCGCAAGAATCTGGACGAGAAGCATGAGCAGATGGAAATGATTGACCGTATGCTTGATGAAGTACTGGCAGCTTCTGCAAAGAATTGAAAAGCTGTTTTTCATTCTTTCATTCCTTAATTATTAATTTCATAAAAAATGGATATAGGAATTGTTTCGATGCGATATGCGAAAGCATTGATGGAATATGCCAAAAGCACGGGAGCTGAAGAGACCCTGTACAAGGAGTTTAGTATGCTTGACCGTAGCTTCAGGAAGCATCCGGATTTGCGTATGGCGTTGGAGAACCCCGTTCTGACAGTGCGCGAGAAGCTTGCGCTTATCTGTACTGCCGCAGTGGGGGATGCTTCTGCCGGGCGTGAGTTTACGCGTTTCATTACGTTGGTATTGAAGAACCGGAGGGAAAACTTTCTCCAATATATTTGTTTGGGTTTTCTGGGCCTGTATCGTAAGGATAAGCATATCGGTGTGGGAAAACTGATAACGGCAGTACCTGTAAGCCGGGAAGTCGAGGAACGTATCAGAAACAGTGCCTCTTTCTTGCTGCATGCGCACATGGAGTTGCAAACCGAAGTCGATCCTTCCATTAGAGGTGGCTTTATATTCGACATCAACGACTTCCGTCTGGATGCCAGCATCGCTACCCAACTGAAGAAAGTGAAACAACAGTTCATTGATAAGAACAGAAGAATCGTGTGATCTGTGCGGTTTTCCAATCGTAAATCGTAAATAATTAAATCGTAAATTAAAATGTTGTCTGAAAATATAAAAGTAAGCGAAGTTTCCGATATCCTGCGCAAACAGCTGGAGGGGATTGATACCCGTGTACAACTGGACGAGATAGGTACAGTGCTTCAAGTGAGTGACGGTGTGGCGCGTATCTACGGACTGCGCAATGCCGAAGCAAGTGAATTGCTGGAGTTTGACAACGGTATCAAGGCCATTGTGATGAACCTTGAGGAGGATAATGTAGGCGCCGTTTTGTTGGGGCCTACAGATAAGATCAAGGAAGGCTACATCGTGAAACGTACCAAACGTATTGCTTCCATCATGGTAGGTGAAGGTATGTTGGGACGCGTTATAGACCCGTTGGGCGAACCGTTGGACGGCAAAGGGCTGATAGGCGGGGAACTCTGTGAAATGCCTCTGGAGCGTAAAGCGCCGGGAGTCATCTTCCGTCAGCCGGTGAATCAGCCATTGCAGACGGGATTGAAAGCCGTAGATGCCATGATCCCTATAGGCCGCGGACAGCGCGAGTTGATTATCGGTGACCGTCAAACGGGTAAGACCGCCATTGCCATTGACACCATTATCAACCAGCGTGAAAACTATGAGGCCGGAGACCCCGTATATTGTATTTATGTGGCTATCGGTCAAAAAGGTTCTACGGTTGCCTCTATTGTAAATACGTTGCGTCAGTACGGGGCAATGGATTATACCATCGTAGTGGCTGCCACGGCAGGTGACCCGGCTGCATTGCAGTATTACGCTCCGTTTGCGGGCGCCGCCATCGGCGAATATTTCCGTGATACAGGCCGTCATGCATTGGTTGTTTATGATGATTTGTCCAAGCAGGCGGTTGCCTATCGTGAAGTATCGTTGATTCTGCGCCGTCCGTCGGGTCGTGAAGCTTATCCGGGTGACATATTTTATTTGCACTCCCGGTTGCTGGAACGTGCGGCGAAGATTATCAGCCAGGAAGAAGTGGCACGGGAAATGAACGATCTGCCCGACAGTCTGAAAGGCAAGGTGAAAGGTGGCGGTTCGCTGACCGCGTTGCCTATAATCGAGACACAGGCAGGCGACGTGTCGGCTTATATCCCCACCAACGTGATTTCCATTACAGACGGACAGATATTCCTCGATACGAACCTTTTCAACCAAGGTAACCGTCCGGCTATTGATGTCGGCATCTCCGTAAGCCGTGTAGGAGGGAATGCCCAGATCAAGGCCATGAAAAAAGTGGCCGGCACTTTAAAGATAGACCAGGCGCAGTATCGCGAGCTGGAGGCATTTACCAAATTCAGCGGCGATATGGATCCTGTTACTGCCTTGACCATTGACAAAGGGCAGAAGAATACACGTCTGCTGGTACAGCCTCAATATAGTCCGATGCCGGTAGAGAAACAGATTGCCATTCTTTACTGCGGTACGCATGGTTTGTTGAAGAATGTACCTTTGGATAAGGTGCGCGAATTTGAAGGCAGTTTCCTTGAATATCTTGAAATGAATCATCGTGACGATGTACTCGATGTTCTGAAAACCGGTGTCATCAATGATGAAGTCTGCAAGAAGATAGAGGAAACGGCAGAGACGATTGCAAAACAGTTCATATAAATCGTAAATAGAAATGGCTTCACTGAAAGAGGTAAAAAATAGAATTAGTTCCGTCAAGAGTACGCGTCAGATTACGTCGGCGATGAAGATGGTAGCGTCTGCCAAGTTGCACAAGGCACAAGGGCGGATTGAGAATATGCTGCCCTATCAACAGAAGCTGAATGAAATTCTGACGAACTTCTTGCGTACGGACGCTACGTTCGAGTCGCCTTATACTGACGTTAGGACCGTATCTAAAGTGGCTATCGTGGCATTTTCTTCCAATAGTTCGTTATGTGGTGCCTATAATTCGAACGTGGCCAAGATGTTGGAACGTACTTTGGCGGATTATCAGTCCTTGGGTAAGGAGAACATTCTGATTTATCCGGTGGGCAAGAAGGTGGAAGAGGCCGTGAAAAAGTTGGGATATACGCCGCAAGGCAGTTACCAGGTAATGGCCGACAAACCTTCATACGTGGAAGCGTATGAACTGGCGGGCAGGTTGATGGAAGCATTTGTAGAGAAACGCATCGACCATGTGGAGCTGATTTACCATCACTTCAAGTCCATGGGAACGCAGGTGCTGCTTCGTGAAAACTATTTGCCTATTGATCTGGCACAAGTTGCCGGGGAGGCGGCGGAAGGCGTTTCCGCGGATTCCCGCAGTTTCAACAATGATTATATCGTGGAACCTTCCGTCGGCCAGCTGATTGCCGAACTCTTGCCGAAAGTATTGAGCCAGAAAATATTTACGGTACTGCTGGACTCCAACGCCTCCGAGCATGCGGCACGTACACTTGCCATGCAGACGGCAACGGACAATGCCAACGAGCTGATACAGGATTTGACGAAGCAGTATAACAAGAGCCGTCAGCAAGCCATTACCAATGAACTGCTGGATATTATCGGCGGTAGTCTGAAATAAGAATCTTCTTTGTCCGCGCTGCTTGAACATGTATTCAGGCAGTGCGGATATATGTTCAAGCAGTGCGAATATGTATTCGCAAGCTGTGAACAGAGTTTGGTGGCTGAAAGAAAAACTTTTGCTCTAGGCTGAAAACCCTTTTTCTCTAGGCTGAAAACCTTTTTCCAGATATTTATCGTACCTTTACATCTTGAATAAAGTGCATCGGTAAGAAGATGCGGCAAAGATACTAAACGTTACATGAATAATGGAGAATAATCCCGAACTGGCGCTTGCATGGCAATTTATAGAAAACACAGGTACTCATCTTTTCTTGACCGGTAAAGCAGGAACCGGTAAAACAACTTTCCTGCGGAGACTGAAAGCTGAAAGCCCGAAGCGGATGATTGTGCTTGCGCCTACGGGCATTGCCGCTATCAATGCGGGCGGTGTCACCATTCATTCCTTTTTCCAATTGCCTTTTGCTCCTTATGTACCCGAAAGTTCATTCACGACGAACGGTGCTGCCCAGTACCGGTTCAGGTTCGGTAAGGAGAAAATCAATATTATCCGTAGTATAGACTTGTTGGTAATTGATGAGATCAGTATGGTACGTGCTGATTTGCTTGATGCCATAGATGCGGTGTTGAAACGCTACAGAGACCGTAACAAGCCTTTTGGTGGCGTGCAGTTGCTGATGATAGGCGATTTGCAGCAGCTGTCTCCTGTAGTGAAAGACGAGGAATGGCAAATGTTGGGGAAATATTATGATACTCCATATTTCTTCTCCAGCCAAGCCTTGAAGCAAACCGAATATTGTACGCTGGAATTGAAGACCGTTTACCGCCAAAGCGACGGGATGTTTTTGGAACTGCTGAATCGTATCCGTGAAAACCGGTGCGACGGGAAGGTGTTGGAGACACTGAATCGTCATTATATTCCGGATTTTGAACCACGGAAGGAAGAAGGATATATCCGTCTGGTTACGCACAACTATCAGGCGCAGCGCGTTAATGACCACGAGTTAGAACAGTTGCCCGGAAGGTCTTATACCTTTCGGGCCACGATAGACGGGAAGTTCCCGGAATATTCATATCCTACGGATGAGGTGCTGGAGTTAAAGCGAGGTGCTCAGATCATGTTTGTGAAAAACGATACTTCCGGTGAGCATCGCTATTTCAACGGTATGATTGGCGAGGTGACGAACGTGACGCCGAGTTGCATCGAAGTGCGGAGCAAGGATAGCGAGACCCCTTTCACTGTACAAGAGGAAGAATGGACCAATGCCAAATATGTGTTGGACGAAGAAACGAAGGAGATTACGGAAGACATTGAAGGAACGTTCCGGCAGTATCCCGTCAAGCTGGCATGGGCCATCACCATCCATAAGAGCCAGGGGCTGACTTTTGAGCGTGCCATTATCGATGCCAGTGCTTCGTTTGCACATGGGCAGACGTATGTAGCGTTAAGCCGTTGTAAGACCCTGGAAGGACTGGTATTGAGTGCGCCGCTGTCTGCAAGGGCCATTATCAGTGACAGCGCGATAGATGCTTTCACCGTAGAGGCACGAAGGAGCGAGCCGGATGAAAATCGTTTCCGTTCTTTGCAGCAAGCCTATTTTCTGGAATTGTTGTCGGGGTTATTTGATTTCCTGCCGATGGAACAGGCTTTGAAACGGTATGTACGCCTGTTGGACGAACATCTATATAAATTGTTTCCTAAGCAGTTGGCTGCCTATAAGGAAGAAGTTCAGCGGTTTCATGAGAAGGTGATAAAAGTATCACAGAAGTTCAGCCTGCAATATACCCGTCTGATTGATGAATCACGGGACTATGCCGCGGACGGTAAGTTGCAGGAACGCATACACTCCGCCGCCAATTATTTCAAGGAACAGCTGCAACCGTTGGAGGCTGTAATGGGGCACAGTATCAGTTCTGACAATAAGGAGCTGAAGAAAAAGCTGCGTGACGCGATGGGAGAATTGGAGGGCATCTTTGGCTTGAAAGCAAATCTGCTCCAGCTCGTCCTTACCGATGGTTTCCATGTGGCGGAGTATCTGAGGCAGAAAGCCCTGCTTTCCATTGACAGTTCATCCTTACAGAGAGGCAAAAGTAAATCTGCTTCCGGAAAAGAAGATAAAAAAGGGGGATTGGATGTTCTTCATCCGGAGCTTTACGATAGGTTGATAGCATGGCGTAATGCGGAAGCTTCGCAATTGGGACTACCTGTCTATACCGTCATTCAGCAAAAAGCCATTTTGGGCATCAGCAATTTGCTCCCTTCGGATAAAACCATGCTGATACGCATTCCTTATTTTGGCAAGAAAGGAGTAGAGAAGTACGGAGATGTCATTCTTGGAATGGTACGTGCTTACCGGCAGGAAAAAGGATTATCCGAACCGGAACTGTTATAAGCTGTCGAGGGCTCATTTAGTGTATTAATAAATACTTTTAATATTACGCAGCACTTTTTAATTTTTGTATATTTGCAACAATTAATAAGAAAATGGGGAAAGCATGTTAGAGGAATGGAGATTATTGAAAGAGTTAACTGAAGGATCAAAGTTTAGTTTTAATACTCTGTACAACCTATGGGCCCCTAGGTTGTACCATTTTGCATTCTCATATTTAAAATCAGATAGTGCGGCGAAAGATGTGGTGCAGGATACATTTGTAAAAATCTGGACTAATAGGGAAAATATAAATCCGGATTCATCTTTTAAAGCTTATTTATTTACTATTTCCTATCATTTTTTATTGAAAGAACTTCGCCGTCAGTTGAATCATCCCCAAATGGAGGATTATCTGGACTTTAAAAAAGAACTCATTTCGACTGATAACGTAGAATCTAAATATGATTTCGACCTTTTTCTAAAAGAGTTGGAAGTTGCCAAGCAAAAACTGGCACCCCGGCAAAGGGAAATCTTTGTTTTGAATAAGGAATATAATCTTTCCGTTACAGAAATCGCTTCCCGGCTATCTATAACAGAGCAAGTGGTGCGCAACCAACTATCTGCTGCATTGAAATTTCTACGCAGTGAGTTGTCAAATTATTCTTATCTATTTATACTGTTTACTATCCATTTCTAAGGAATATGTTTTATAGCATATAAAAACCGATGTTATAAATTCAGTGTTCGGAGATATAACTCATAAACAAATGAAATTCTCAGTTTATGGGTACATCGATAAATAGAAAGCTGAAAGATTGGTTTACGAAATATCAGGCTGAACAAATCAGCCGGGAGGAATTTTGTGAATTGAGACAAGAGGTCAATAACTATACAGATGAGGAACTTTTCCCTGTTTTATTGGATAGTTGGAATGATTCAGAGTATAATAAAACTTTATCACCGGAGGATGCGCAGGATCTATTATTCCGTATCCGCAGGGATATAGCGATATCTCCGACTCCGGCAAAGAAAATAAGAAAGTACTATTGGCGGCAGATTGCAGCAATCGTCGCTTTATTTATTATGAGTAGTTTATCTTTATATTTATATGTAGATAACCGGAATATAACCCTGCTGGCTGATCGGAAAATGGAAGTGAAAGTAGGAAAAGGGGAACGTGTCTTAATTATGTTACCGGATGGGACAGCGGTAAAGCTTAATTCAGAATCGATGCTTTCTTATAAACAAGATTTTGGTAAAAAAGACCGACGGGTCTCTCTCTCTGGTGAGGGGTATTTTGAAGTTCAAAAAGATACAAAAAAGAAGTTTGTGGTTAATACGGAGTTTATGGATGTAGAGGTGACAGGAACTTCATTTAACGTATATGCCTATTCTAATAAGGATATGATGGAAATGGCATTGGTACAGGGTAGTGTAACTGTATCTTCGGTTCATCCTCCTTTTGAAAAAATAAGTGTCATTCCTAATGAGAAAGTTATATATGATAAAAAAACGGGGAAAATGAAAAAAGTCACATCCTCGAATATACTGGAAACGGCTTGGATAAGTAAAGAATTGGTGTTCAGGTCGGAACCCTTGGAAGAGGTATTAAAAAGAGTAGGACGTAAATATGGAGTATCTTTTGATGTAATAGATTCTTCTTTTATAAAGGATACTTATACTGGAGTGTTTGATAAAGAGGAAATTGAAGACGTGATGCATATTCTGAAAATTCATTATGGATTTGATTATAGAATAAAAGGCGATGGAATTCAAATTTTTGCGAACCGGAAATAAAGTATTAACCTAAAAAAGAAAAATGATGGTAACATAAAAGGAAAAAGATATCCGGAAAGCGGGTATGCTCTCCGGATAAAGAGTCGAATTCAGTTCGAAAAGCTATGCGGCAACATAGCAATATAAATAACTAAAAGTCAACTTTAAATTTTTTATTATGAATGTTATTCAAAACATGTTTAAGTTGAAGTGTAAAGATACAAAATTTTGTAGAATCAATTTCTTTATTCTACTATATTTTATCTTTTTAACTTCCGTATCAGTTCATGCACAAACCAACAGTGTTAATCTGAATCTCAAAAATGTGACATTGGCACGTTTTCTTCAGGAAATAGAAAAGCAGTCGACTTATCGCTTTTCTTATAAAGATGCAGATTTGGCAGAAAAAGAGCCTGTGACCATTTCTGCAAAGAATCAGTCTGTTAAAAGCTTATTGACCGCTATTCTATCTAAGCGTAATTTAGAATATCAGGTTACCGGTAATAAGATTCTGATAACAGTGTCTTCTGTGCAGTCTAAAAAATCGAATGTAAAAAGAAAGATAAGCGGAGTCGTTGTGGATGAAAAGGGGGAATCTATTATTGGTGCTAATGTGTCGGAAAAAGGGACGACTAACGGAACTATTACTGATGTGGATGGTCAGTTCTCTTTGGAAGTGGGAGATAACAGTAATCTGTTGATATCATATATCGGTTATAATGGCCAGGATTTACCTATAAAAGGAAGAGAAATATTTAATATCACATTGAAAGAGAACTCTCAAGCCTTGGATGAAGTGGTTGTTGTGGGATATGGTACACAAAAGAAAGTTAATTTGACGGGAGCCGTAAGTGCTGTTGACTCTGAAGCGCTGGAAAACAGGCCGGTTATGACAGCTTCTCAAGCATTGCAAGGACTAGTGCCGGGATTGCAGATAACACAAAATTCCGGTAGTATGGATAAAACTGCCAGCATTAATATTCGTGGTATTGCAACGATCGGCGAAGGTTCTGACGGAAGCCCGCTGATATTGATTGATGGTATGGAGGGGGACCTTAATGCTATTAATCCGCAGGATATAGAAAATATATCTGTGTTGAAAGATGCAGCAGCCTCTTCCATTTACGGTTCTCGTGCACCGTTTGGAGTCGTTCTGGTTACAACGAAAAGAGGACGTACCGGAAAACCGACATTGAATTATAATAATAGTTTTCGTTGGAGTTCTCCCGTTTTATTACCGGAATCTCCTGATTCCTATACATTTGCTTTGTTTATGAATGACGGAAATATCAATGGTGGAATGACTCCCTTTTTTACGGAAGAGCATTTACAGCGGATATTGGATTATCAAAGTGGGAAAATAACGGAATCAATCATACCTAATCCTAGTAATCCGTCGAAATGGGGAGATGGTTATCTTTATGGAAATGATAATGTGGATTGGTTCAAAGCAATTTTCCGGACGAACGTTTTTTCACAGGAACATAATTTCAGTATCAACGGAGGTACAGAAGATTTTAATTATTATGTTTCTGCCAACTATCTGGATCAAAACGGTATGATGCAGTTTAATCAGGATACTTATGATCGTTTTGCCAGCACGGTAAAAGTGAATATAAAAGTGACTGATTGGTTAAAGTTTAATTATAGTAGCCGTTTTATCCGTGAAGATTACGGACGGCCCAGCGATTTGACGAATAGTTTATATTATTATCTGGTAATCCGTGGATGGCCGACATTACCATTGTATGATCCTAATGGCTATCTTTATGATTCTCCAACTCCGGCATTAGGTTTACGGGATGGCGGACGTGATAGAAAGAAAACAGATAACCTGTACCAACAGGCGCAACTTGTCATTGAGCCGGTGAAGGACTGGAGAACCTTTGTTGATTTCAATTATCGCATAGAAAACCAGGCGCGTAACTGGGATTATCAAAAAACATATAACCATGATGTAGAAGGTAATCCATATCCATATCGGAACAGTTCTCATGTGTATGAAGGCCACAATACAAGCAACTATATGAATATAAACGCTTATACGGAATATGGCAAACAACTTGAATCGGGGCATAATTTCAAAGGAATGGTTGGCTTTCAGGCTGAACTGATGAAATATAAATCGATTTCACTACAGCGTGAAGGTATAATAGTCCCTTCGCTTCCTTCAATAGATATCACTTCAGGTACAGATGCTTATGGGAAAGAAGTGGCTCCTTCTGTTACCGGCAATCTGTCAGACTGGGCTACAGCCGGCTTTTTTGGTCGTTTGAATTATGATTATGAAGGTCGGTATCTGGCAGAAATTAATCTGCGTTATGATGGTACATCACGTTTCAGATCAGATAAACGCTGGAAGATGTTTCCTTCTTTCTCTTTGGGGTGGAATATAGCACGTGAAGAGTTCTGGAAACCTTGGGAAGATATGGTCGGGACATTAAAACTGAGAGCTTCTTATGGAGAACTTGGAAATCAAAATACAAAAAGCTGGTATCCAACTTATCAGACAATGTCTGTGAACGCTTCTAACGGTAGTTGGCTCGTGAATGGCGCAAAACCAAATACGGCATATGCACCGGGTTTGGTAAGTTCTTTGATGACATGGGAACAGATCAAAACATGGGACATCGGTCTTGATTTTGGCGCTTTAGGCAATCGTCTGACTGGATCATTTGATTATTATCAGCGCCAGACATTAGATATGGTTGGACCGGCACCGGAATTACCGGTTATATTAGGCACCGGTGTACCGAAAATGAATAATACAGACTTGAAGACATACGGCTTTGACCTGTCAGTTGCCTGGAACGACCGGCTGAAGAATGGATTGGGGTATGGTGTAAAATTTATATTATCCGATTCACAGACGAAGATTACCCGTTATCCTAATCAGACAGGGCGGCTGGATACTTATCGTGAAGGTATGAAATATGGAGAAATATGGGGATATACTACTGTTGGAATTGCAAAGACACAGGAAGAGATGGATGCTCATCTGGCCTCTTTACCTAATGGTGGACAGGATGCGATTGGAAGCCGTTGGGAAGCCGGTGATTTAATGTTTGCAGATGTCAATGGAGATGGAAAAATAGATAATGGGGCGAACACGATCAATGATCATGGTGATTTGAAGATTATCGGGAATTCAACTCCTCGTTTCCAGTTCGGTTTGGATATTTCTGCTGATTACAAAGGGTTTGATTTCCGGGTATTTTTCCAGGGGGTAATGAAACGTAAATATTTTCAGAACAGTTGGTTTTTCTGGGGATCGGGAAGTGGTGTATATGGTTCTAGCTGCCAAATCCCTCATTTGGATTATTTCCGTGATGATGAAAATCATCCGTTAGGATTAAATATGAACTCATATTTCCCGCGTCCGGACTTTAGTGATGAGAAAAATCATCAGGTACAGACCGGCTATTTGCAGAATGCAGCTTATATTCGTTTGAAGAATATTCAATTGGGATATACTTTGCCTGAATCTTTAACCCGGAAATTTGCTATATCCAAATTAAGACTTTTTGTTTCCGGAGAAAATCTTTGGACAGGAGCCTCACTGTTTGAAAACTTTGATCCGGAAACAATAGACGGAGGTTCACAAGGAAATGTTTACCCACTGTCAAAAGTTATTTCTTGTGGTTTAAGTGTAAACTTTTAATTAGACGCATATTATGAAAATGAAAAATAATATAATTAAGAATTTTGCAAGTTTAATTTTAGTCGGTTTATTAACCGGATGTAATGATTTTCTGGATCGTTCTCCACAATCGGAAATTATTCCCGATGTATATTTGACGGAAGAATCACAATTGGCAGCTTATAGTAACGGAATGTATCCAGATGTGTTACCTTCACACAGCAATGCCAGTTTCGGTACTTTCGGTTTAGATGTGAATACTGATAATATGGCGGGTAAGTCTTACAATAACCGTTTTGTTCCCGGACAATGGAAAGTTTCGCAGACTGGAGGAGATTGGTCTTTTGCTAATATATACCGTTGTAATTATTTCATGACGGAAGTATTGCCCAAATGGAATAACGGCGAACTTTCAGGTAATGAAGAGAATATCAAACACTATATTGGCGAAATGTATTTTCTGCGTGCTTATGAATACTTTAAGAAGTTACAAAGTGTGGGTGATTTTCCTATTGTACGTGCTGTTTTTCCGGATCAGATGAAGCCGCTGGTAGAGGCCAGCAAACGAGCCCCGCGTAATGAGGTGGCACGTTTTATTATCTCTGATTTGGATTCTGCTATCGTTTTATTAAAAGAAAAAGCTCCCGATGGACATAAAAATCGTATATCCAGAGCTTGTGCTCAGTTGGTAAAATCGAGAGTTGCCTTATTTGAAGGAACTTGGTTGAAATATTTCAAGGGAACGGCTTTTGTTCCTAACGGTGAAGGTTGGCCCGGTAAAGCAAAAGATTATAATGGTAATTATGAATATCCATCCGGGAATATAGATAAGGAGATTGATTATTTTCTGACTCAAGCTATGGATGCCTCAAAGGCTGTTGCCGAATCAATCACGCTGGTCGAGAATAATGGTGTTTTGAGGCAAACTGTCGATGATCCGGTTAATCCCTATTTTGATATGTTTGGAGCAGAAGATATGTCTGGATTCGAAGAGGTTTTGTTATGGAGACAATATGATAAAGGGTTGGGAATTATGCATGCGGTAGTACAGTTCGCTTCCAGAGGAAATGCCGGAATCGGTTTGACACGCGGAATGGTTAATTCTTTTCTGATGGAAGATGGTATACCTATCTATGCATCGAACAACTATGCCGGTGATGATTATATTGAAGATGTACGTAAAGATAGAGACGGTCGTTTATGGTTGTTCCTGAAACAACCGGGACAGGTAAACCTGCTTTATCCTTCCAGTGAAGGAACACATGGAGCCATGATCGAACCGGTCCCTGAAGTTACCAATGCGGACGCAGGCTGGGGATATTCGACTGGATACACTATTTCTAAAGGTTTGAATTACGATCAGAAGCATTGCGGAAACTTTAAATCTTATACAGGTAGCATTACCTTTCGTGGTGTAGAAGCCTATTTGAATTATATGGAAGCCTCTTATGAAAAGCTGGGTTATCTGGACGATGTTGCCAAACGTTATTGGACGGATATTCGCAAAAGGGCGAAAGTTTCTACGGACTTTACCAAAACAATCACAGCTACCGATATGTCGGAAGAGGCTAAAGGTGACTGGGGAGCATATTCTGCCGGTCAGCTGATTGATCCTACCTTATATAACATCCGCCGTGAACGTCGTTGCGAGCTGATGGGCGAAGCTCTTCGCTATATGGACCTGAAACGATGGAGAGCGATGGATCAGTTGATTACATCTCCTTATCATATCGAAGGTTTTAAACTATGGGGACCCATGCAGGATTGGTATAAGGATGACAAAGGTAGCTCTATTCTGGTGTATGGTCTGGATAATTCTTCTGCGAATGTTTCCTCTCCGGAACTAAGCAAATATCTGCGTCCTTATGAGGTGTCTTCCAAATCATTAGTCTTGAATGGATATAGTTGGGCAATGGCTCACTATTTGTCACCGATTGCTATTCAGCATTTTATGATTACATCTGATAACAATGAGGTTGAGCAATCTCCTATTTATCAGAACCCGGGATGGCCTATGACGGCAAATACTGGAGCCGAATATTAATTAAAAGGGTGTGTTCTAGAAGACAGTGTTGCCTTTTGGAACACACTTTTCTTAAATAAAAGAATAATGAAAAGAGATAAGATATATTTTTTACTCCTGTTTTTTTTGTGTGGAGTTGTTCCTCTATGTGCCCAAGATAAAATCTCATTGGAAGGAGAGTGGCTTTTTAAAGTAGATTCGGCGAATGTCGGCGAACAACAACATTGGGAGAGGGATGCTTTCTCTCAAAAAATAAGTCTGCCCGGTTCTACCGACGAATGGGGCATAGGAAATGAGTATCCTTTGTTCAAATCAATTTTAGGAACGAATAATCTGGAAGGATATCCTACTGATGCCGACTTCGGTATGTTGACCCGTAAGCATAAATATCTGGGAAAAGCCTGGTATCAGAAAAAGTTTGTTATACCGGCAGGTGCAAAGGATAAGAAATATACTTTGTTTCTGGAACGGGTTATGTGGAGAAGCAAAGTCTGGATTGATGGGAATCCGGTTGGTAGTCCGGTCGATTACTTAAGTACGCCTCATATATATACAGTTGGAAATCTGACTCCGGGGGAACATTCGATCACAATTCAGGTAGATAACAGCCAAATTCATCCAATCGGAACGTTAGGACATGCTTACTGTCCGCATATGCAGTCTCAATGGAACGGGATTGTCGGAGAAATCTGTTTACTGGAAACACCCCGTATCTCTATCGAACATATTGCTGTTTATCCTTCTTTTAAAGATAAAAATGTAAAGACTCGGTTGGAATTGTCTAATGACAGCCGGAAGAGAAAAGTAACGCTCCATCTGACTGTTAAGGAAAAAGCAACGGGAAATACTGTTGCTGTTGAAAAATTAAGACCGGTTGTAGAAGCTGGCTCCTCAACAGTAGATCATACTTTTACAATTGATGGCTCTCTATTACCTTGGGATGAATTTACTCCGGAATTGTATCAGTTGGAAGTTTCATTGGATTATTCCGGCCAGAAGCAAGTATGCACAACGGATTTTGGTTTTCGTGACCTGGGAATTGCCGACAAGCATTTTACCATCAATGGGCGTAAGTTTATTTACAGAAACAGCCATGAAGGTATGTTTTTTGGTAAGACTGGTTATCCGGCAACAGATGTCGATTATTGGAGAAAAATATGGAAACTGTATAAAGATCATGGCTTTAATGCCGTCCGTTTCCACTCATCCTGTCCTCCGGAAGCGGCCTTTATTGCTGCTGATGAAGTTGGTTTGTATATGCAGGTGGAATTTTTCTGGATAGACGGTTGGATGGGATACAAAGACCTGATAGGTGGAAATAATGAAGCATTGAATGATTTTGTTCTTCGCGAGTTTAAACAGGCTGTTAAGATGTATGGAAACCATCCCTCTATGATGCTGGTCTCATTTGGTAATGAATTGGGGGGCAATTTTGAACAGATGGGAAAATGGATAGCCGAAGTAAAGAAGGATGATCCGAGACATTATTATGCCGCTGGTATCGCTCATAACATAACTAGTGCAGATGATTATGTAGAATATGGAGGAAAAAATAAAGCCCAGAATTATGAAGGGACGGACTGGGATTACACGCATAATTATACCGTTCCGAAAGCCCACAATTATGACGCCACTTATCAAAGAAAAGATTTGCCGGAGTTTACCCATGAAGCTGGACAGTATATTGTTCATCCATTATGGAGCGAAATTGATAAATATGACGGTGTGTTTGCTCCCCAAAATCTGGAATATTTCAAAAAACGGGCAGAAGAGAATGGCATCGTAAATCTGGATGTGGAACTTCAGCGTGCTTCCGGCAATATAAATAAAATGCTATATAAAGCGGAGATAGAAGCAACATTGCGAACTCCGTCCAGTGCTGGCTATAGTTTGTTAAGTATGGTCGATTATCCCGGTCAGGGAGAAGCATTAGTCGGTTGGGTGGATCCTTTTTATGAAAATAAAAATTTCATGACGGCTGAGGAGTTTCGTTTATTCGGTACACATACGGTTCCTTTATTACGATTTTCCAAATATGTTTGGGAAGAAGGAGAACGATTTGTAGGAACGGTTGAAGTTTCTAATTATGGAAAAGAGACATTAAAAGGGGCGCAAGTACATTATGTCTTGAAAGATGGTGATAAAATACTGGAAAATGGAACTCTATCGGGTAAAGATATAGAACAGGGCGGCATAACCTTCATTGGCGAATTTTCTCATCTGTTGAAGACCGGAGAACATGGGAGCCAATTAACAGTATCTTTGGATATTGTGGGAACTGAGTACAAAAACAGTTGGAGCATCTGGGTTTTTCCTTCCGTTTCTAAAGAAAAAATGTCAGAAGATGTTTTATTTACAACCTCTTTGTCTGAAGCATTGAAAAAATTGGAGCAAGGAGGTAAGGTTTTGTTGCAGGCGGATCAGCTTGGAAGTGTGAAGAACAGAATATATGCTGCATTTAATCCGGTATTTTGGTCAGCCACCTGGTTCGTCGGCCAGAAGACGGATGTCAGCGGCGCTTTCATCCGGACCGGTCATGCAGCATTAGACAGATTTCCGACATCCGATGTGATGGATTGGCAATGGAAAGATGTTTGTGATGGTGCCAGAGGTTTTGTGCTGAATGAATTACCTAAAAGCTATTATCCAATTGTTCAGCCTGTGAACGATTTTCATCATGGAAACAAACTGGGGACAATCTTCGAACTGAAAACAAAAGAAGGAGGAAAGTTACTGGTTTGTGGTTATAATATAACGGATAATCTGGACCGTCGTCCGGCAGCCAGACAGTTGCGAGCCAGTTTGATGCACTATGTGTCTTCTGCTGCTTTTGCTCCTAGACAACTAGTGGAAAGAGAGTGGTTGGAACAGACGCTAACCGATATGCAATCTGTTTTCAAAGAAGAAAGTAATACGCAAAATGCTTTGTTGTATGTTAAAGCCGGAGCTTCTTATACTGATTTAGGTTCAACAAAATGGAAGCCGGAACTGGATATGGCGATGAAAGGGGAAGGTTTTGATTACCGTGTCGTTTGTGATGGAATTTGGCAAGATGATAATGGCTCTTTCTGGTTTGGCAAAAAGATGTCGATTGAGATAGATGTCAAATATCCGCAATTGATGGATTTGAAGTTATATTTCTATGATTCGAAAAAACAATCCCGGCGAGGAACAATCCACTGTGAGGATATGCCAGAAGTCGTTTTAAAAGAACATGTAAAAGACTTCTTCGTAACTATCCCAGTAACGAGAGAAAACTGTCTGGATGGAAAGATTGTTGTAGATATCGAATGTACCTCCGGTCCAAATTTGATGATTGATAAAGTGATTCTTTCTTCGCGATAATCATTTTAATAATTAAATAAATCAAATAATCCCCTTATATTTCTTGAGACAAAGCAATATAAGGGGATTTTCCAATGAGTCAAACTCCGTATATAATATCCTTTCGGCATGTTCAACCTGCGATACATAGCCTGTTTTACTTTGAGGGTCGCTGATGGGGCTAAAAGTTAATGCATATAAACTCCGAACATTATTTTCATTCCTTCTTCCAGCGTGTGCGGCTGATACCCTAACTCCCGGCATGCCTTTTCAATGCTCAGTCCGCTGAAACGGGGGCGGGGTGTTTTTTCGTTCATTTCCTTCGTGGTGACGGGTCGGATGAGTGAGCGGTCCAGTCCCAGCAGATCCGCTACGCGGCGGGCCATGTCGGCAATGGTCAGGCAATCGCTTCCGCAAATGTGGTAGATGCCGTTTCGCGGGCGGTTTATCAGTTTCTCCACACCTTGTGATATATCTCCTACATAGGTCGGTGTACGCCATTGGTCGGATACGACGAAGATTTCTTCATTGTTTCTCAGCCTGTCGGCTACCAGTTGAAGTATATTTCCATGTTGTCCCGGAAGGGCGGCACCATATACTACCACTACACGTACAATGGCATAATTCTCACAAATGGCAGTTATGCGTTTCTCGCCTTCCAATTTGGTGTGGCCATAGTAGTTGACGGGGCCGGGAGTATCTTCTTCCGTATATAACCGGTCAGTGTTTCCACTGAATACGAAATCGGTGGAAAGATGGATGAAACGGCTGTCATGCATCCGGCAATATTCTGCCAGACGTGATACGGCCGTGATGTTGATTGCGTCCGCTTCTTCGTGGTGGGTTTCACAGTAGTCCGGGACGGAGAGGGCGGAAGTATTGACTACGACATCGGGCCGCACTGCTTCAAACAGTTTTTCCAGCGCATTGTTGTCACAGATGTCCGTGCGTACAAAATGGTAATCCCCGGAACCGGGGCAAATATCGTCGTGCAGGGAACAACCGGTGACCCGGTAAGCTATATTCCGGGACAAATCATCGAGAACCCGTCTTCCGGTGAAGCCATTGGCGCCTATAATCAATACTTTTTTTCTCATAACCGTGCTTTTTGTCTTACTTTGGGATGATTCCCTTAATTTAATATGGGGCATTTCTCCCTTGTTGTACTTCGATGCGTATCCCGAATGAACCGTTTGCCGACTTCATCTCGAAAGCACCTTTGAAATTATTCTTCTCCCATGGCAGGGCGGAAGGATTGGGCACTTTCCATCCGTCTTTATCATACTCTCCGTATGTATTGATGCGCATGCCGTTCTTTAGCTTGAAACTTCCCATCTGGAGATTGTCGGTAGAGTTCCAGAAGCCTGTCAGTCCGAAAGGATTGGAACCGAAATAGCTGGAATTGCCCGGAGAGAATAGATCCGAAAGTCCTTGCGAATAGGTGACGTCCGGATTCAACCGGAAGATGCGGCTATAGTCTTTGCTGGCATCGGGTATCTCCAATGTAAACTTTGGCAATTTGGGCGGAGCTATGTTCAGCGATTTCATGTCCAGCAGAAAGCCGTCGTAGCTTTTCACATCATCCGGCAGGGGCTGTCCTTCCGGCAGGATTATTCCTTCGGAAGCCACCCTTTGAGGTGTGGCTTTCAGGGTATCGGCTGGGATTTCATTTTGCGCACTGGCAGCCAGAATACCTGTAAATGAAGTGATGATGCAGAAAAAGATTCGTTTCATATCTTTGTTCATATTTTAAAGTTTCATCGGTTAGATTTAACCGATTGAAGAATAAACTTTTAGCGTAGTATTTGAGAAATAGAGGTAACGAATTAGCAACCGTGCCATTTTCAGCGATTAGCGGTGCTATGCTGTCAAATAACTCTTTGCAGTGTCGCACCTTTCTTGTTGAATTTATGCATCACTGATGCCTATTTCCAAATATCCTCGTTTTCCCAGTTTTCCGGAAAGCCCATTGCACGAATATCAATATTCGGATAAGCGGCTAACAGTGCCTTTAGCTTATCCTTGAATGTATTGTTGGGTGACACCGTAAACAGGAAGTAACGTATCATACAGATACGGTAATACATTCTGCGTTTGTCCGTCAATGCTGAATCTATCCAGCCGAATTGAGTACGGCGTGGTTCGGTCGTGATAACCGCAAGTTCCCTGTTCCATGTACGGCAATGGTGACAGCACATATTGCGCAAACCTGCCAAAACAACAATCCATGAACTGAATACCGGGACTTGCAAGCCGAAATGTTGCGCAATCCGCTTTTTTATCGTATTGTTTTTCAAATTGGTATAGATACGGCAAAGCATACCCAAGGGCAATATTTCGGCAATCATCCATGCAGGCGGATAGTCGTCGGCATAAGTGGACTGGAAATGCAGGATAAAATCTTCTTTCGATTTCTTCAGTTCGGCATCTATCGTATCTTGTGTGTACTGGAAATTCTGCATATTGAAAAAATATGCAGGGTTGGTAATCCAAAATAAATCATTGAAAAACTCACTGACCGCATTGGTTATACAACTGCGGATAGCTATCTCTATTTTCTCGATTTCATTGAATAAAAGCAACCGCAATTTGCGGTCAAAACGGTACATATCCAACGCTTGGGTAAAAGTCGCCCCCACTTTGTATTGGTGTTGTTCTTTCGGGAACTTCAATAACGGATAAAAATAGGCACTTAACCGGAAGTAACCGATATTATACAAATAATCTACCGCTTTTCGCCCGTCTGTTATAGCCAAACCTCTACTCTTTAAAAGAGTGATATGTTGTTGGGGGGTATAGAAAACTTTGGTAAAAGGTTGTTTCATAGGGGTATATAAAAAAACGACCCGCCTATTTGAGCATTATTAAGAGGCTTGGCAGGTTCTATTGGTTGCAAATATAGAACTATTCTCTTAAACTACAAAATATATTCCAATTTTTTTGTATAAGTGTCCGGGGGATATGTTTATGAGTCCGTTACGGTGCAGCCAACGGAGAATTTCAGTGCCGGACTGACTGCCGAAATTGCGGACACAGTACAGCCGGGAAAGCGCCTGTTCCCGATTTATATTTTAAAGTTTAGTTCACTATCAGTTTGTATCCTATTCCGCGTACATTGACAATGCGGATCCGTTCGTCCGATGACAATTTGTGACGCAGCTTGGTAATGAATACATGCAGGCTGCGTGAGTTAAAGAAACTGTCGTCTCCCCAAAGGTCGAGCAGCACGTTCTGGGTGTTGACAACCTGATTCCGGTTCTCGCACAGCCGTTTCAGTATTTCGGACTCGCGGTGGGAGAGCTCCACTTCCGTGCGGCTGTGTGGAGAGGCGTCGGCTTTTACGTACATGAGGCGTTGGGTTACGGCATTGAAGCGGTAGTCTCCTATTTCGAAACGGGAGATTTCCTGTGGCTTCTCTTCGGCAAAGGAGAAAGCTCTGCCCGCCAATGCTTTGATGCGGATGATAAGTTCCTGCATGCCGAACGGTTTCTTCAGGTAGTCATTGGCGCCGAGTTCAAACCCTTCCACCACATCATGGGTGGCAGAGCGTGCCGTAAGAAACAATACCGGGGTACGTTTATCCGTTTGCCGGATGCGGCGTACCATCTCAAAGCCGTCCATGCGGGGCATCATCACATCGGCCACTAATACGTCGGGACGGAGGTCGAAAAACCTGCGAAGCCCTTCTTCACCGTCCGATGCGGTATGTATCGTAAAATTTTGTCCTTCCAGTGTATCTTTGATTATCATGGAGAGGGTCTGTTCATCCTCCACCAAAAGTACGTTGATATTGTCCATACTATATTTTTATTGTAAATGTGCTTCCTTTTCCTGTTTCACTTTTCACCGATACGCTGCCTCCATGTCGCTCTGTCATGGTCTTGACGTAGAACAATCCCAGTCCGTAGCCTTTCACGTCGTGCAGGTTGCCCGTAGGTACACGGTAGAACTTGTCGAAGATGTGTCTCTGCTTTTCAAGGGCAATGCCGATACCCTGGTCGGTGACGGAGATTTCGGCCTGTTCGTTTGTCCCGGTGCGGACAGTACGGCAATGTATGTCTATTTCCGCTTTCTCGTGCGAGTACTTGATGGCATTGTCTATCAGATTACTCAGTATGTTGCTGAAATGCGTACGGTCCGCAAGGACGGTCATGCCGTCGGGATTGATGTCAACGGAAATGCGTACCGGCTTGTCGGCCTTCAGCTTATGCTGTTCGATGAGCGGTTCCAGTATTTCCTGTATGTGAAGTTCTTCCGGATACAGGCAGAATGTTTTGCGCCGTTCCATGCTCATGGAAAGAATCTGTTCCACCAGTCCGCTGAGCCGTTGTAGCTGTTCCTGGCAGATGTTCAGATATTTGTCACGCTGCGCCTTTTCTTCTGCTTGGCTGAAGTTCAGCAGGGCGTCGTTGGCGGCGTATGCAACGGCAATAGGTGTTTTCAGTTCGTGGGTGATGTTGTTGGTGAAATCACTTTTCATCTCTTCCAGTGTCTTCTGCTTCAGAATGGTATGGATAAGGAACCAGAAAGCAAAAGAAAGGATAACCAGGATGATGAATGAGGTGATGAGGATGCCCGACATTTGTCGCAGGACAATCATGTCAATGGGCTCTATCGTTAGGCGGTAATGTTGGCTGTTGTGCAGGTTGAAGGCATAATCATACTGCACGGCGCGGACACTGGGAGTATAACCTTCGGTTCCTCTCACGGAAAGGGTATCGGTGAAGGGCAGGGCACGGTCTTTGCCGCCTCCGGTGTAGAGGTATTCCAGCCGGTAGGGCACGTCAAGTCCCTGCTCGCGCAGCAGGCTGATGAGCAGGCTGTCGTAGATGGCGAGATCCGGGTCGGAGATGATATCCAGTCCGGAGTGCAGCCCCCGCTGAAAGTAGTTTGTCAGTTTCTGCATGTCGTTCTGCTTGCTGAGGATGACATTGACTCCTTCGTTGACATGCATCATTGAATTTTCGGAGTTGGGAGCCTCGTCTTCGGAGATGGTATCTTCTGTTGCTTCTGTGACGGTATTGCCCAAGTCTTCTGTTCCAGATATTTGTGTGGTGTCGGTATAGGTTATGTTTGCATGGCTGCGGACATAAGGCTTGTCATTCTCGTAGCCTGTTGATACGCTGACTGTCCCTTCCTTGACGGTGTCGTTTTTCAGTTTGTTTACGCGTACCATCATCTCGTTGTAGTCGCTTATGCGCATGGCTTCGGAAATGCTTCGCTCCATCTGTCCGTACATGGTGTGGTAGAGGTCTGTCAGCCAGTAGGCTTGATAAACAAAGATACCTGTCAGGGAGGCGATGACAAGTATGGCGATATATTTGAGGGGCAGTTTCATGGTTGTTTCCAGTTGCTTTTATACATACAAAGGTAAGATTTATATTGTGAACCGTATGATGCGATAAGACTAAATAACATTCCCGATAACATTGGATAACACTTGGTAAGTGGCTGATAACACAAGTTTATGTTGATTCTGCCGTACTTTGCAGGCGAAGATTGACAGAAGAATATAACCATAAATAAAAGATTGACATGAAACGAATTTATCTGTTATCCATTGCGTGCTGTACTCTGAGTATCAGTCTTTCGGCACAAGAGAACAACGGTGGTGCGGTTACCGCCGATTCCGACGGCAACCGCATTCTCAGCACCGATAGCCTTATCACGCCCGATGCCTGCCTGGACAGCATTTATCAGGCTCTTCCGGAGGTGATGATTACAGGTGAACGCCCCATTGTGAAGGCTGCCCAAGGCAAACTGGTGTACGATTTGCCGCGTCTCATTCAAAGTCTTCCCGTAGATAATGCTTACGATGCGGTGAAAGAACTTCCCGGTGTTATAGAGATGAATGGCGGGCTGCAACTGGCAGGTCAGGGAGTCACCGTTATTTTGGACGGTAAAGTAACCACTCTCAGCACCGGGCAGCTCTATGCCTTGTTGCGGAGTATTCCCGCTGGCCGTATAGAGAAAGCGGAGGTGATGTACAATGCTCCTGCACGCTATCAAGTACGCGGCGCACTTATCAATATCATCTTAAAACAGTCAGCGGGTGGCTCCGGTTCCTGGCAAGGCGAACTTTACGGCAAGTATCGGCAGAAACACAACGAAGGTTTTGAAGAGCGTGCCAGCCTGCTCTATAATAAAAATAAATTCTCAACAGATTTTCTTTACTCGCACAGCCATGGCCGGAGTTATTCCACTACCGGAAAAGAGGCTGTACACACTCTGGCTGATGGCTCGGTTCACCCCATTGCTACAGATGAGGTAAACCATAGCCGCAGTCATACCCATAATTTCCGTTGGGGGACAGACTATAACATTGGTAAAGACCATCGGTTGAGTTTGGTGTATAACGGTGCTTATTCCACTGTCCACAATCACATGGAGATCATGGGCACACAGGTATCTGCCACTCGCGGCAACAGCAGTACCTGGTTGCACAATGGCCGTTTAGACTATCTTACTCCCTTTGGCTTGTCCGCCGGTGCCGAACTGACTTACTACCGTTCCCCGTCCAACCAGTTGCTGCATAGCCGTATGCTGGATGGAAAACTAAGCTTCTATACCGAAGATTGCCAGCGTATCAACCGATGGAAGTTCTTTCTGGCCCAGGAACATAGCTTGGGAAAAGGTTGGGACATGAATTATGGAGTCACCTACGTTACCGGCGTCGATAATAGCTACCAATATTATTTTGATGAAGAGTCGGGGATGAAGAACGGAGCACGGGCTGAATCCGCAGACGGGGAGGAGAGTCAGTTGCCCGATGATATGCATTCGCGCCGACACGAGCAGACTTGGAATGTTTATATCGGATTCAACAAGAGTTTCGGTGACAAGCTGACCATAGACGCTTCCTTGGCTGCAGAGCATTACAAGACCCCCGTCTGGAACCGATGGGACTGGTATCCCGTTTTAAACTTGAACTATATGCCCGCACCGGGACATATCCTTCAGTTTTCGTTGAGCAGCGAAAAGGAGTATCCTGCTTATTGGGCAACACAGGATGCCGTCTCTTACCTTGGCGGCGGGTATTCGGAGTTGCATGGCAACCCGTTACTGAAGCCTGCCCAAGAGTATGGAGCAAGAATGACTTACATACTGAAAGGAAAATACATTTTCGGCGCTTGGTTTGCGCATACGAAAGACTATTCCACACAGCTCCTCTACCAATCTTCCCAACGTCTGGTGGAAATCTACAAGGAGATGAATTTTGATTACCATCAGCAGGCAGGCATTCAGGTATCTGTCCCATTCAAGGTAAAGAACTGGCTGAACTCACGTCTCACTCTTATCGGTGTATGGCAGCACGAGAAGAACAGTCACTTTTGGGATGTTCCTTTCAATCGCAAGCAGTGCTATGGCGTTGCCCGGATGACCCATACCTTTACACTCTCCTCCAAACCCGACTTGAAGCTGACCGTCGCGGGATTTGTACACAATAAAGGTATTCAGGGTATCTATGACCTGCCTACTTCGGGTAATGTAGATATCTCCTTGCGTTATGGGTTTGCCAAGAGTAAGGCTGTTCTCAATCTTTATTGCAACGATATTTTCGAGACGGGGCAGATTAATCCCCGCATTCGCTTTAAGACGCAGAACGTGACGAACCATTACTCCTGTTTCCGGGAGTTCGGCGTGTCGTTTACTTATAAATTCGGAGGTTATAAAGAAAAACAACGGGAAGCAGTGGATACGTCACGATTTAAATAATTAACCGGGGGCTTTGTTTGCTTATCTCATGAGAATCATATAGATTTGTGGATATCCTTATAACCCCCAAAACAATCATATCGCTTTGACATTGGAATAAAATGCATCAAGATGTTTCCGGTGGTCTGGAGTTTTTTGTACTTTTGCAACTTTTAAAAAGGTAAAGTTGTTTAGTAAATTAAAAGACCCTATTATGAAATCGGACATTGAAATAGCCCGCAGCATAGAGCTGAAGAAAATAAAGCAAGTTGCCGAAAGTGTAGGCATTCCGCGCGAAGAAGTGGAGAACTACGGACGTTACATTGCCAAGATTCCCGAGCAACTGATTGACGAGGAAAAGGTAAAGCGCAGCAACCTTATATTGGTGACCGCCATTACGGCAACGAAAGCAGGTATCGGCAAGACTACGGTATCCATCGGTCTGGCATTGGGATTGAACAAGATCGGAAAGAAAGCCATCGTTGCTTTGCGTGAACCTTCACTCGGTCCCTGCTTTGGCATGAAAGGCGGCGCGGCGGGCGGTGGATACGCCCAAGTGCTTCCTATGGAAAAAATCAACCTCCATTTCACCGGAGATTTCCATGCCATCACTTCCGCGCATAACATGATATCTGCTTTGCTGGATAATTATATCTACCAGCACCAGGCGGAAGGTTTCGGACTGAAAGAGATTATCTGGAGACGCGTGCTCGACGTGAACGACCGTTCGCTGCGCAGCGTAGTGACAGGTTTGGGCCCCCGCACCAACGGCATTACCCAGGAGTCCGGATTTGACATTACTCCGGCATCGGAAATCATGGCGATCCTCTGCCTTGCAAAAGATACCGATGACCTGCGCCGGCGCGTCGAGAACATCATTCTGGGCTTTACTTACGATGGCAAACCGTTTACGGTGAAGGACTTGGGCGTTGCCGGAGCCGTCACCGTGTTATTGAAGGACGCTATCCACCCCAATCTGGTACAGACTACCGAAGGAACCGCCGCTTTTGTTCATGGTGGCCCATTCGCCAATATCGCGCACGGTTGTAATTCGATTCTTGCCACCAAGATGGCGATGACTTTCGGAGACTACGTAATCACGGAAGCCGGATTCGGTGCAGACCTGGGGGCAGAGAAATTTTATAATATCAAATGCCGCAAGAGTGGGTTGAGCCCTAAATTGACAGTTATTGTAGCCACCGCACAAGGGCTGAAAATGCATGGAGGAGTCAGCCTGGAGCGTATCAAGGAACCGAATATGGAAGGTTTGCGTGAAGGCTTCGGCAATCTTGACAAGCATGTCCGTAACCTCCGTTCCTTCGGGCAGACCGTGGTGGTTGCGTTCAACCGCTTTGCCGGTGACACCGATGAAGAAGTCGATGCCATCCGCCGTCATTGCGAGGAAGAACTGAAAGTGGGCTTTGCTATCAACAATGCCTTTGCAGAGGGTGGGGAAGGCGCCGTTGACTTGGCGGGCCTTGTGGTAGAGACCATAGAAAAAGAGCCGTCCGCTCCGTTGCGATACACTTATGAGGAAAATGATTCCGTACAACGGAAGATCGAAAAAGTGGCATGTAATCTGTATGGGGCAAGTGTGGTGACTTACAGCAGCGCCTCACGCAAGATGATAAAGCGGATAGAAGAAATGGGCATAGCCCATTATCCTGTCTGCATTGCCAAGACCCAATATTCGTTTTCTGCCGATCCTAAGCTATACGGTGCAGTCAACAATTTCGAGTTCCACATAAAAGACATCGTCATCAATAACGGTGCTGAAATGATAGTGGCCATTGCCGGTGAGATACTCCGTATGCCCGGTTTGCCCAAGTCTCCGCAAGCGGAACGCATTGATATAGTCGGAGGGGAGATTGAAGGACTTTCATAAGTCCGGTGCCCTGAAATGGACGAAAGAATAAGATTCAGCCCCGCAACCTCTTGATTATACAGGTTGCGGGGCTGTTTTATAACTGTTAAGGGCACGCTTCCTAGTATGCGAACAACGGGTATTTTTCCATCGTCTTGTTTACGCGTGCGCGGACTTCCGCAATCACTTGTTCGTTGTCAACGTTAGAGAGTACGGTTTCAATCATTTCAGCGATTTCCAGCATCAAGTCTTCTTTCGCGCCACGGGTTGTAATGGCGGGAGTACCCAGACGTATGCCGGAAGTCTGGAATGCGGAACGGCTGTCAAACGGAACCATGTTCTTGTTTACGGTGATGTCGGCGGATACCAGTGCTTTCTCGGCTACCTTACCTGTCAGGTCGGGATACTTGCTGCGCAGGTCAACCAGCATGGAGTGGTTGTCCGTACCGCCCGATACAATGGTGAAACCGCGGTCTATCAAGGCTTGTGCCAGGACGGCGGCATTCTTTTTCACTTGCTTGGCATACTCTTTCCATTCCGGTTGCAGGATTTCACCGAAAGCTACAGCCTTGGCGGCGATGACGTGTTCCAGCGGGCCGCCCTGGATACCGGGGAATACGGCAGAGTCGAGCAATTGGGACATCATCTTGATTTCACCTTTCGGAGTTTTCTTGCCCCACGGGTTGGGGAAGTCCTTACCCATCATGATGACACCGCCGCGGGGACCGCGAAGAGTCTTGTGGGTGGTGGAAGTCACGATATGAGCATACTTTACAGGATTATCCAGTTCTCCCGCCGCAATCAGTCCGGCAGGGTGCGCCATGTCAATCAGCAGGATGGCGCCTACCTTGTCTGCAATTTCACGCATGCGTTTGTAGTCCCATTCGCGGGAATAAGCAGAACCGCCGCCGATAATCATTTTCGGCTTCTCGCGCAAGGCGACTTCTTCCATCTGGTCATAATCCACACGGCCCGTTTCTTTATTCAGATTGTATTCGCAGGGAGTGTAGATGATGCCGGAAGTGTTCACCAAAGAACCGTGGGAGAGGTGGCCGCCGTGTGCAAGGTTCAGTCCCATGAATTTGTCACCCGGATTCAGGACTGCCAGGAATACGGCTGCATTGGCTTGCGCACCGGAGTGCGGTTGTACATTGGCCCATTCGGCACCGAAGATTTGTTTCAGGCGGTCAATGGCGATTTGTTCGCTCTGGTCCACTACTTCGCAACCACCGTAATAACGCTTGCCGGGGTAGCCTTCAGCGTATTTGTTGGTGAGGCAGGAACCCATTGCCTGCATGACTTGGTCACTTACAAAGTTCTCTGATGCAATCAATTCAATGCCTTTGAGTTGGCGTTGATGTTCTTTTTCGATGATCTCGAAAATTAAGTCGTCTCTTTTCATTCTTGCTTATTAGATAAGTTTGATAAATCTCTATGTATATCTTGTTAACTACGCAAATTTACAGGAAATAAATGAATAAATTGAAAGAAAAGGAAGAAATTTACTGTCAAAAGAACACTCCCAAGGAAAAACTGAGAACATTGTCGCGGCGGTGGAAACGGATTTCATTGTTGGAGCCGCTGCCATCCGCCGGGTTGTTTGCGGGGGCTTCATAAGTTACCCGTTTGGAAATGTTGTGCAGCCCGATGTCATACCTGAAATCGAAGAAGATGCGTGAAATGGTCACGGCTATGCCTACAGTGAAGCTGAGGTTCAGCGGACGCAGTTCCTCCCTGATGTTGAGTTGGTCGAAGCGCTCGAAGGTGACTTCACTTTTCTTGTCCCAGATATAGCGTATTTTCGGACCGCCGAAGGCGGCAAGGCTATACGGGCCTTCCTTGATGAAATTGTATCCGTAGATGACGGGGATGTCGATGCTGTGGATAGAGGAAGTGATGGAGGCCTCTGCGGGGACCGTTCCGGCAGGAGCGCCTTCGGGCAGGGGCTTTTCGAAAGTGATGTTGCACCGGTTGACGTTGTAGGAAATCTCCGGCTGCAGGAAATGCCGGTCAAAATTGATCCGTATGAAAAGGGAGCCGAAATAACCGATTTTGTAATTGTTCTGCACTTCATCGATGGCAACCCCGTTGACGCTGAAGTTGGAGACGAGGAACAAGGAAGAGGTGAATCCCCCTTTGACGCCAAAGTTTACAGGACGGTCATGGTGGGATTTTAAGTGTTCTTCATCGGTTGTTCCGGGCACGGCGGGAGCCTGTCCCCACATCATGGCAGGGAACGCCAGCAAGCATAAACCACTGAAGATTCGTCTTAATCCCATCATCTTGTCGTCCTACCGTTTTTTTACTTATTGTTCTTTTTCTTTTCGACGGACCAACCGAATTTGCCGATTTTCTCGCCTAATCCATAATATCCTCCATGTACATATACCAGCGGGTTGGTTTCGGCCAGTTCCAGTTTGCCGGTCTCCGGATTCAGGTTCTCCGTATCGGCACGGACATTGACTACGTCGGCAATGAACATGTCATGTGATCCGAGGGTGACGATTTCCTTTACCCGGCATTCGATGCACAGGGGAGATTCTTCGATGACGGGTGCGCTGACAACGGTACTTTTGCCGGGAGTGAGATGCATTTCCTCAAACTTGTTGTGGTCTTTGCCGGAACGTACGCCACACCAGTCTGTAGCCTTTGCCATATCTTCCGTGGTAAGGTTGATGACAAACTCCATATTCCGCTTGATGATATCGTAGGAGTGGCGTTCGGGACGTACGGAGATGTAGCACATGGGCGGGTTTGTACAGATTGTGCCCGTCCATGCCACTGTCAATATGTTGTATTCTTCCGGAGTGCTTCCGCAGCTGACCAAAACAGCCGGCAGCGGATAAATCATGGTTCCGGGTTTCCAGTCTTCTTTCATGGGATATCAGATGATTTCAATATTCTCGCGGGTCTGTTCCTTTTCGCAGTAATGGCATTTAATGACGCAGTTCCCTTTATCTACCACATGGAACAGCGTAGGCATCGGCTCGTTGTTTGTGATGCATTTGGGATTGGCGCATTTTACGATGCCGCGCAGTTCGTCCGGAAGGCAGACTTCACGTTTTTCTACCACTTCATAATCACGGATAATGTTCAGCTTTACGTTGGGGGCCACTACGGCGATCCGGTTGATTTCCTCGTCACAGAAAAACTTGTCGGCGATCTTGATAATGCCTTTGGTACCTAACTTTTTACTTTTCAGGTTGAAACCGATGGTGATGTTGTTGTTCATGTGCTCCAGGCCAAGCAGGGAGACAACGGTGAACAGCTTTTCAGAAGGTATATGGTCAATGACCGTTCCGTTTTCCAGGGCGGCTACTTGCAATTCTTGTTTCTTTTCGTTCAACATCTTCTTATTTCCGATTTAACAATTTACGATATATTTTCTCACTTCCTCCAGTGTGATGCCCAATACGTCGCAGAGGATAGCCTCACGGGCATATAAACCGTTCTGTGCCTGCTGGAAATAATAGGCTTTCGGGCTGTCGTCCACATCATAGGCTATTTCGTTGACACGGGGTAGGGGATGCAGGATGCGCAGGTTGGGACGGGTGTGTTCCAGCATCTTGTGGCGCAAGATATAGACATTCTTCACCCGTTCGTACTCCATGAGGTCGGTAAAACGTTCGCGTTGCACGCGGGTCATGTAGAGGATGTCGGCATCGGCAATGATTTCTTCCGTAAAGTCCGTATGCTCCACATACTTGATGTTGTGCTCGCGGCAGTAGATTTTGTATTCTTCGGGCATCCGCAGCTCGTCCGGGGCGATGAAGTGGAAAGTGGGGTTGAAGTGGCGCATGGCCATCAGCAGGGAGTGGACGGTACGGCCGTATTTGAGGTCGCCTACCAGGAAGATATTCAGATTTTCCAGTGTGCCTTGCGTCTTGTAGATGGAGTAGAGGTCGAGCATGGTCTGCGAAGGGTGCTGGTTGGCTCCGTCCCCGGCGTTGACGATGGGAATGGAAGTCACTTCACTGGCATAGCGTGCCGCCCCTTCGAGGTGGTGGCGCATCACGATGATGTCGGCGTAGTTGCTCACCATCTTGATGGTGTCTTTCAGTGTTTCGCCTTTGGAAGAACTGGTCGCCTTGGGATCGCTGAAGCCTATGACACGTGCTCCGAGGCGGTTGGCTGCTGTTTCAAAACTGAGGCGGGTGCGGGTAGAAGGCTCGAAAAATAAGGTGGCGACTACTTTCCCGTCCAATAAGTGCCGATTGGGATGCGCTTCAAACTCTTTCGCCATTTCGAGCATATAGAGGATTTTTTCCTTACTGTGTTCGGCAATGGTGACTAAACTTCTGTTTTCCATATCGTTGAATTCATTTATACTTTTCGAGAGTGTAAAGTTACGGAAAATCTATGGGCTACGGAAATTTGCGGGAATGTTTTTTTTGCGGAATAAACCGGTTCTCTTCGGTAAGCCTTGACCGACCGGACTCACGCCACAAAAACTGTTCTTGCCTTTATCTTTTGCAATAATCGACATATCCAGACACACATCCACCATCCTTGTCCCCAGACTATACTTATAGAATCGGGGAAAACCTTGCGATAAAGGAATCAGCAGGTTCAACAACCGCAAGGTGTCACGATAAAGAGGTAAATCTTCGGATAATGCCATAAAAAATATGTTTCGACCCGCGAAGCGGGTTATTCGTTTAAATAGATAAATTAACGGCTACGCCGTAATAGATAAATAAGATCAGAAAGCAAAGGAACACCGCACCCTACGCTCGCTGCGCTCCTTACCGCTGTAGTGCAAGCCCAGGTCTCCATCGCTGTTGAAGAGCACGTTGCAGGCGCTGAAGTGATTGTACTCCGAACTCGAACAAAAGTAAGTGTTTGTACTGAATGGCGTTGCATCGCTGATTTTCTGCAAATACGTATTTATGTTATCCACGGCTGTTGGAACAGTATGGCCTATGTCGGCATAACTATCTGCACTATTCCGATAACTGGTTAAGTCTATCTTACCCAAATTCGACAAAATATCCCACCACTGCCCCATACTGGGAATAAACCAACCGGTAGTATTGGAGGGAGCGGCGTATTTCCCGGTGTTGCTCTCTGCCGTACCATAACGACTGGTATGGTAAAAGGCGGTATAGGTATTCTGTAAAGCAGTATTACCGTTCCTTCCGTAGGTGTCGATTATCCAATGCGTTTCACCGTAACCGTCCACATTCTTATACATCTTATATACTTTGTCGGTGTTTTCTTTGAAAGGTTCTCCTTCACTGCCATTGCTGTTTTCATCTTTATGGTTTCCCCAATTGCAACTGTTAGAAGCATTGGTCAGCGCCATGACAAGACCGTGAGGAGTAATCCCTTTATCGGTCAATACTTCTTCAGCTGCCTTGCCGATACGATTTACATCCGTAGAGTAAACAATCCCGATGCAGGCTGCCTGCCGTTCTTCGGTAAGTTGAGCTATATCTCCGGGTATCAGATAACCTTCTCCACTACTATTCTTGCAATAAAAATCACCCACCCGGGCATCTGCCAATGAATATTTGATTAAGAGGTCGCTTTTCAATGTATAGGTGGTGCCATCGGCTACCTCGTAAAGTCCTTTTATACCGATACGCGCACCGATGATGGTGACGGCGTTCCCGCCCAACAAGGTGTAAGAGCCGTTGCCATCATCGGTTAAAGAGCCGCCGGAACCGGGAGCTGCCTCTATCGTCACGCCTTCGGGGGCGGTGATGCGATAAGTGACGGCGACATCGGGATCGGTGTCGATGGGTGTATCCGTCCATGCGGTGCCGTTGCCTGTCACCGTTACCACCAGTCCCGTTTTCTTCACGGTGATGGTATAGTTGTATTGCTTTCCGGCTTCGAGGTCGGCATCGGTGCTGCCTGCGGGGATATAGTAGTAATCACGGGCGGCACCACCTGTGCCGATAGTCACTTTGATGAACTTCTTGCCTTGCATCTGCTGCGGGATAACGAGGGCGGTGTAGGTGGCTGCGCCTCCGCCGGCAGGTGTTTCCGCTTTCGGGCTGATGTCGCCGTTGCTGCCTTTGCTGTCCGTCATGCCGCCGTAGCCTAAAGTGCCGGCGGTATAGCCCGTAAAAGTGACGATAGCGTTGGATAAGTCGCTTTCCTCAATGCCGTCGCCTTTCTTTAGCGCAACCTTCACCTTTGCCAGCGCATGGCGGAAGGTGAAGGCAACGGAACCGCCGTTACTGTATGTATAATCCCGTGCCGGGGCGTGCAGTATATTCTCCAATGTCCCGAAACCGGAACGCTGGTCGGTGATGCTCACTTCACCGCTACCGGTGTTACTACCGATGGTGCAACTCACCGGATGCCATGCCGCAAGGGTTTTCGTTTCGTCGGACTTCTGCCAATAGAGGGTGTTTGCTTCGCCATCGGCAATCATCGCACCGATACCGGCATCGCTTATCTTATACACTTTATGGTTCGCTCCGCCGTCCATGCTGATGGCTACGGGGTCGTTCTCCTGCCACGAGGTTTGGCCGTTCACATCGGTCGTGGCACGGGAGGCGGGGTTCGGGGCGGCGAGCCCATCCACGCTGGCGGTGAACGTCATGGGATATTTACCGTCCGGCAAGGTGATGCTGTCGTCCGTCACATCGCTGCACGAGGCGGCCATCAGGCAGGCGAAGCCCGCCACCGCCAGATGTCTGAATGGATTTGATTGGTTCATCATATCATTTTTCTGTTTTTATTATCATTTGCGCCACCGGCAGCGGCGAAGCTGCCCGTGTGCCACCCCTATGGGTTGCATCCTCCGCACATTACGCTTGTGTGCGGGATGGCTGAATTCCGTATCCGGTTTACGGATGCGGCTTACTCCATTTCGGCATTGCCTACTTTTTCTTCTGACGTCCAGTTTTCTATCTTCGAAGTGACCGTCAGCCCGGTTTGGTTCACCGTAATCTTATAGGTGTATTTCTTACCGCTTTCAAGGGTCAGACCACCGACAGGTATTTTATAAGTGAACACGGCATCATTGCTTAACTTCACTTGGATAAATGGGGTATTCTGGCTTATGGTCTGCTTCGGAAGTACAACCGCTTCACCATACTCGGTGTTACTGTCGAGATTGTCTGTTGTTACCGTGCGGATTTTAATCGGAGCAGCATCATTGTCGCTTTCGTTTATGGCTATCATACCTGCACGAGCCGATTGCTCGGTCATTGTTACATCTTTGCCCGGAGTGAAGTCCGCTTTCAGCTTTGTCCCTAAAATCGTCACGGTAGCTCCTGTCAAATCCGGGTTACCGTCACCTGATTTCAGTGCCACCTCTACTTTGGAGAGCATGTGGTAGAAAGTCAGTTCTACCGCATCTTTGCTACGGGTTACGCCTTTCTTAACGGCATAGAGCAGGTCGGACTTGGCATAGTTCTTCATATTTGTATTTGACTGGTCGGCTTCTACCGAATGTACGATAGCTGATGCTGATGTAGGAAATTCAGTGGTATTTTCCGTAAATGTAGCCTCTTTGAAGTTTCCGTGCAGGGCATAGAAATCCAGATTGCTGCCATCGGTAGGATAATATTGGGAAGTGCCCGTAAAGTCGTTACTGCTGCCTGCTGTAAGCTTCCATGCCTTTATATAATCCGCAGTAGAGGAAGCCTTGTCCGCCCATACGTAAACCGTTTCGCCTTCCTGTATCTGCGTTGCCTGCGTGTTGGAGCGTGTCTGCGCCGTTACGCCGCTCGTAAGTCGTATCTCGCCGTTCCAGTAGTCTGTTATCTCGTTCTCATCGGTGTTGCAACCTGCCAGTATCATTGTGGCGGCTGCCAGTGTCATAACTAATTTCGCTTTCATTTTTAGTTCTTTGTTTATAATATAATACATACGTTTGGGTTCTCATTTATCGGGTCTGCTCTCGCTTAATCACTCGGCATTGCCGTTTTCACCCTCACCGTTGCCCGGTGTCCAGTCCGCTACGGTAGAAGTCACTTCAAGGCCTGTTCCGGTAATGGTAATGCCATATTTATATTGGCTGCCTGCCACAAAGGATTGCGACTGGCCGGCGGAATGAATATTCCACCTGAACGTTGCTCCGTTTGTCAAGGTGAACACCAACTGCATCCCTTCGGTGGTAGTGTTGGGGAGCACGATGCCCTCGCAGGCCTTTCCCTGGTTGGTGACGAGCAGTTCCAGTTCGGTTTTGTCGGCTCCGATATTGGAGAGTGTCCGGGTCAATACGTCGAAGTCCGCTGTAGTGGACTGACTGGTGATACCCACTGTCATCCCCTCGAGGGCTTCGTCCGTCAATACTTTGCCGTCGGTCTTGATGGTAAGCCGGAGATTCACCAACCGGTGTTTGAAGCGGAAGGCTACTGCCGGACTGAACTTGTCGCCCGTCACCGGGGCTTCCGATACCATCAGGTCGATGTCCTTCTGCACCTCCTGCCGGCTGACATCCACTTTATACACGTCGTTTTCCAAGGGTGTCCGGTAAGGATAGTAAGCAAGGAAGTCCACTTCGCTGCCGTCTATGGGGAAGTAGACGGTTTGTCCGGCTTCCGCAGGGCGGAAAGTTCCTGTCTCTCCACCGGTTTTGGTAGTGTAGTGGCGGTTTCTCGCATCCTCTGCCACCTCGGTAGTTCCCGGTGCCAGCATATAGATGCCGATGGCGTCGTTGGCGTCCCACTGATTGTCGTGGGCACGGGTGTTCACCTGTATGCCGCCGGTTACTTCAAGGGCTACACGTCCGTTGGCCGGCGTGCCTGTTTCTTCATTGTCGTTGCTACAGCCTGTCAGCAGTGCCAGAGCGGCAACCATCCCCCATAGGGAGACTCCATGATTCATTTTGTCATTCATAAGTGATCGTTATTTATTCGTTTTATAGTCTGATTACAATTCTCAATGTATCTCTATCTGCCCGTTGTCCACTTCCGTCCAGCCGGTGATGGTGCCGGAGAAGCTGCCTTCGGCGGGCAGTTCCAGCGTGGCATCCAGTGTCAGCGGTTCCATCTTTTCACCGAAGTTCTTCAAAACTTCGGAAAGATCGGTGGTGAAGGTCTGCACGCTTCCGTCGGTCAGGGTGATGGCAAGCGTCAGTATCTGCCGTTCTCCGGTCATGATGCCCATCAGCCGGAGCGTGGCGGCCAATGCCGGCTGTCCGGCTGCACGCGTCCTTCCGACGTCCGTACCGGGGGCAAAATCGGGCACGACTGCCTTTCCTCCGGCGGCGGTAATCGCTCCGTCCCTTAAATCGATGGCGGAAGCGATGCCTGTCAGGGTGGCGGAGGTCGCAGTGATGCGCTCTTCGTCGCCGGGGTTCAGCTTCAATGCCAGGGTCAGGTTACGGATGCGCTGCTCCATCTTCACGGTCACCTGTAGGGTGTCGTCCTTCACGATTTCCAGCTCCTCCGCTCCCGAAAACAGGTAGCCGGGCGTTGGTTCCAGCGTGCCGTCAGCCAGCGTATTTACGGTGGCGGTATGGCCGGTGAGGGTGATGCCTTCGGCCTGGTGGTAAACCAGCAGGTCTTGCCGGCCGGGTTCAAACAAGGCGTTGAAAGCGTTGTCCGTTCCGCCGGCCGTCTGTTCCCGCGTGCCGATACGCAGAGTATAACTCTGCGGCGGCACGGCGTCCGAAGAGGCTCCCGACCAGTCGGTGGTTACCCGTACCGCTCCCTTGTCGGGATGCGGGGTGTTATACAGGTCGTCCTTCACGCAGCCGGTCAGTTGCAGGGTGGCGAGTGCAAAGGTCAGCAACTTGCCGGCGATGGTCCATTTTATGATTGGAATTGCACGTTTGTCCGTGCGGATAGTCATTCTGTCCATGTGAACGGTATTTTTTATCATTGATTAAGTTTCCATACCAGTGTGACGCCGAGCTGGTTGATGCCCAGGTAGTCCTTGCTGTCACTGCCTTCGCGCACCCGGACGCCGTCCGTCATCTTGTACTTGTCATATTCGGCACGGGTATAGCCGATGCCCGCATGGAAATCCAGACTTAGTGCCCGGTTCAGCTCCAGCAGGTAACCGCCCGTGATGCCGCCGCCCTGATAGTCGCCCTGCCTGCCCGTAGCACCGAGCTTGCAGTTGAACTCGCCGATGTGGTACATGACACCGAGGTAACCCCGGTTTTCCTTTCCTATATAATAGC